>JGI24742J22300_10000069_pt1 | contig 15066 bp, 14 predicted proteins | sample KBSMiscanthusM1_FD_22300 | JGI IMG/M metagenome (IMG submission 22300)
TGGCATTCCATTTGTGGCAACGGCGCAGCGAGCCGCTACCGCGCATCCTGCTGGCGAGCCTGGTCGGCCTCACGGTAATTAACTTGCTCTCGCACGCCTGGACGGATGAAACCATCGCGATTTTGTGGTGGACGCTGGCCGGAGCTGCGGTAGCGCCACGTCTGAATACAAAGGAGTAGCAGTGCGTATCCGTGCAAAACTTCGGGCTCGCGTCGTGCAATTTGGTGAATATATGGTGGGCGGCGCACTGTATTTTTGGGTAGGATATGGCGTATTTGCTATCTGTTATAGCGGCTTGAAATGGAAATGGCTGCCAGCCAAAATCGTCGCCGACGTGGTGGGCTGGTCGCTGAATTATGTGGTGCAGCGCTACTGGGCATTCGCTAAAGCGGGTCGCAAGTTGAGCGAGATCGAACACATCGCTCGCTACATAATCATTGAGAGCATCGGCTTCGTGCTGGATTATGCGATCGTCGGCGGGTTGAGCCATATCGGCATCACGCCGTACGCCGGTTTCTTCATTTCGGCCGGCTTCTTTACGGTGTGGAGTTACTTTTGGTACCGCTACTGGGTGTTTCCCGAAAAACCCGGCAAATCTTTGGCCGACCGGTAATCTTGGATAACTTTTGCAGACTTTTGGCGACATGCCGTCAAGTTACCGGAATGCTACAATAACTCTATGCCCGAAGTCGCTATCCGTCCTACCAAAAAGCAGCGCGAGCTGCTGGGATTTATCGAAACATTCATTGCCGAACATGGCTACAGTCCGAGCTACCGCGAGATTATGACGGGGCTTGAATACACCTCTGTTGCCACGGTGGCGCTGCATGTCAACAACCTGATTAAGCGTGGCCATTTGCAACGGCGCGACGGCTCGGCGCGTTCACTCGAAGTGGTTGCGCCCCGGCAGGCGGACAAAATTCCCACAAACGATATCAAACCGGACGAAGAAAAATGGTTGATCGAAAAAGTGGAGCACTTTTTTACGCAGGCCGAGAGTTTGGGTGAGATCGACCCGGCGACGTTCGAACGATTGCAGGTGCTGGTTGCGGCGCTTAAGGCGCTTGGGTTGGAAGGCGCTGCGCAGAGTTTCGTACCGCGGTTAACCTTGCTCCGGAAACGCAGCGCGTAGCTCGGCCTCATACGTTGCAAGGAACGTCGCACCTTCAGCGTAGCGGTCTTCTTCGGTCGGCAAGTACGGCTGCTGTGCAAAAATAATCGCCCGGTTGCCTAAGATTTCTGCCGCGCAACCAGTATGCGCGACTTCTCCGGCTCGGAATGCGACCCCCATCGCTTTGTTATTCTGGAAGGTCTTGAGCCGCATTTGCAGCATGCCTCTGGCGGGCGATTCGTCGACATAATGTCCGCCGGGCGCTTCATCAAACACGAAACCATTTTCTTCACCCACCTGCGCATTGATATATTTGAACACGAGCGGCTTGGTTGGATCGAGATTCAAAATCATCCGCCAGTCGTCTGGTTGTTCTGCGTTCCGGCTCGGCAAGTGTATGTGCGGCAATGTATGGTCTGGAAGCGCTTCCTGGTTTCGTCCGGGAAACTTCCAGGCGGCATGAAAGATAACATCTTCACCGACCCCAGGTACGTTAAACGGCGTGAAATAGTTCCAAATGGCCGGATCGGCAAAATCAGGGAGTGCAACAGGCGGGAGTTCTACGGTAACTTTGTGTGGTGTGAGGTCGGGAGAGAGTCTTTTAAACATGCTGCACATCGTAACATACATACACAGTGTGTAAAAATATTTATGGTCGTAGTGTATAAATGTAGGCAAAATTACGCCACATGTAGCGCACCGGCATGATATGATATCCATATTAACAATGAACATGCTGGAAGCCGGTGTGAATCCGGTACTGTGCCGCAACGGTGATGTGTGAGGGGATCACAATAAGTCCGATACAGCGACAAAACCAAAATCCCGAGCAGGAGTTGTGGCGGTCTTTTTAGCACCCCTCGCCCTGCCCGGCCGAGGGAATTTTTATGGGTGAGACAGCAACGCTTCCCCCGCAGGAAGCGTTTACGGAGTATCAGGCAGGGGAATTAGTCGAGGAGACTGAAGCTTTTTTGCGTGGGCAAGCCGATGCGGTACGGGCAGCTGAATCGCAGTTACAGCAGGCCGCCGCTCCCGAAGTCACCATTATTGGCAAAGCCGAAATTCCGCACAACCTCCCTGCCGATGAACGCGTGCTTACCGAAGTCGACAACCTCAACCGCAACCGTTTGCCCGATGGATCACACAGTCCGTGGGTGCTGGACGAACAACTCAAAAACCTCATCCCTTATGTAAAAGAAGCCGGCATGCCTTCAGCGGTTTCGGAGGTCTATCAGAAGTTCGTAGCGGGCCACGAGGATGAGCACGGCCGCCGCGATACCTTTATGTGGCTCGGCCAGACCGCGTTGCAAACCGCGGTCAGCGGGTTCCGGTTTCACAAAGCTCCCGAGGCGCACGCCCGGGTTCGGGTAGAAGTCGAAGAAGCGCTCGACGGCGATAGGTCGATGCGCCCCGGCTACGCCAAGGGTTTTTGGTCGCCAAAAATGAGCGAAGCCGATGCCCTGCCTGAAACTGCGCAGGCCGAAAACTTGGCCAACGACGACTCGCTCCGTATGTACTGGCTTGACGTAGACAATAAAGGTACCGTCAAAGGCCGCCACATGCAGTCCATATTGGTAAGCGATGTGCCGCTTGAGGCATGGGTATCATTACTCGCCGATCCTCATAACATTTTCGGTAAAGCAATTCCGGTGGAAAATCCAGAATCTGCACTCTCGGTTATGAAAGTGTTCCGCGAACTGGAGTTGCCACTCGAAAAGTTACCTGAAGGCGTCGTTACTTATGTAAAAGAAGTAATTCCTTATGTGAAAGACCCAGATACGAGAGCGAAGGTTATTCGCCAATACGAAGATTTCCAAAAAGACCAGGCGCTCAAGCATGAACGGGCGCTCAGTATCGCCAAACGCTGGCGTAATTTTGAGATGGCATTGTCGGATGGTTTGTTCCAAGGCTGGGTGAGTCCGAGTAGTGAGGTTGCCAAATTCGTGTACCAGATGAGCGGGCAGTGGGTTGAAGCCGATGCGGCCTTGATCCGGCAACACCAGCTCGACGGTGGTGGGCTGCGGATGACCCGCAAGCTTGCAGTACTGGTTGAAACGGCGAAGCAAAAACTCTTCCGCGACGAAGCGTCGATCGTAAACGGTGAGCGACATGCTCAGAAACAGCTCGAACCCGACGTTTTAACCGAGATTCAGGACCGCGCCAAAAAAGTACAGCAATTGTATGACGCCGGGCGGGTGCAGGAAGCGACCCGGCTCGAAGTGATCAACAACCAGCACATCGCCAACCAGAATATGAAGGGCAGTGGCGGCGGGTGCCCCGGCGAGAACGATATGCAATTCCAGGCCGAGCGGAACACTTACGATACGGCAAAAGATGATAAAAGCGCAGACCAAATGCGTGCCGAGCAAAAGAGGTGGAAAAAAACCAAAGGTGCTTGTGCGATCAAAACCTGTCCGACACGGCCGGCAAAGGTCGAACTCGGCCCCTGCGGCGTCTGCATGGACCGCTGTCAGGAGATCTATAACGAAGGTGGCGACCCGGCCAAAGGCCAAGGTGTCATACTTAAAATGGTAATCAGCATTTGACAAGCATAAGCCGTATAGTCTACAATAAGACCACTTCTTGAGGGCTTTCGAGGTGGCCATCTAGAGACAAAAAGTTAAAAAATAAAAGTGAGGGTAATCGCCGAGCGTCGGTCTTTTTACGTTTTTGTACCGAGAGCACGATTACGGTGGAGGGCAGTCATGCCAGTCAAAATCAAAATGGTGCCATCGCGCGCCACTCGAGTAGTGGTGCAGGTACAACGGCCAAATTGGCAGGAGTACTTGCATTACTAATAAAATAGCCCCGGTTTTCGGGGCTATTTTTGTATGTGATGGGGATGGCTTATTGCGGGTTTTGTGAACCGCCCGGCGTGCTGGTGGTGCTGGTTTTGGCGGCAATAGCGTCGTCGAGCACTTTAGAAAAAGTCGCGACACTGGCTGGCACATCGACAGTTTGTTGGGAGTTGTCGGTGTAACTCAGGCTTGGCGTAATCTTTTTACCATCGAGTAAGAAGGTTGGCGTTTCGACCTTGTTCTTGGTTTTGTTAAACTCGGCGATGTCATTGTTGATGAAATCGTTTACCCGTGCGCTCGTGAAGTCTTTTTTAAATGTGTCGACGTTCAGGCCAAGTTGCTTGGCGGCTGCAGAAAACGTAGTGATGGGATCTTTTGCGCCGACCCACGTCTGTTGGTTTTCGTACAACCAGTCGTGCATTTCCCAATACTTGTTCTGTAGTCCGGCGGCTTCGGCGGCGCGGGCACCGGCCAGCGCGCTATCGTGCACCTGGGTCAGCGGCATGTTGCGGAATTGGAACGCGATGTCGTTTTTGTACTTTTCAACGACTTGCTTCACAACCGGATAGTATTGCTCGCAGAACGGACACTGGTAATCACCGTACTCTACCAGGGTGATGTGCTTTTGATTCGCGCCCTCGACGTGATTTGTCGGCTGTGTGGTGCTCGCCGTATTCGTTTTATTGTGGTCCTTGAAGAACAAAATACCCCCGAACACAATGGCGATGATGGCAATGACTGCCCAGAAACCTTTACTCATATCCTTATAAGACTCCTTGTTTCCTAACCAGTATACAACGTGTCGGTGTTGGCACCCAACAAAGCATGAAAGTCTTTGCAATTTGTGCAGCGCGCCGTAAGATAAAAGTATGATACAGCTTGCGTTTGCCGTTCTGTGCGCCCTCCTGTTTCTGCTCACGATGGCGGTTCGGCGCGTGTATTATTGCGTGCCCGTCAAGGAATTGAAACGTCTGGCGCGCGAACGCGACCAAGTGGGCTCCACGCTCTATAAAGTGGTGGCTTTTGATGGCAGTTTGGCGGCGCTGTTGTGGCTGCTGGCCGGCACATTCGCCGGTGTGAGTTTCGCGCTGTTTGCGATGTCGCTGCCGCTGGTACTGGCGGTTATCGTGGTGATGGCGTTGCTATGGCTGGCGTTTAGCTGGGTTGCAAGTTCATTTCCGCGGAGTTCGATCGTACGCTTTACCGCGGCGATTTCACCGGGCCTAGCGTGGATTTTGAGCCACGCGCACATCCTGCTCGAAGGTCCCAGCAAACTGGTACGCAACCACCGCCGGGTACTTGACCACACCGGACTGTACGAAAAGCAAGACATGCTCGAGCTGGTTTCGCAGCAAAAAACACAGATCGACAGCCGGATAACCAAGGGCGATTTGGCGTTGATTGAGCGCGTGCTGGCATTCAGTGATAAATCCGCTACCGACATCTTGACGCCGCGCAAAGCAGTACGTACGGTGCGCATCAACGAAACGGTCGGGCCAAAACTTATGGACGAGCTGCACAAAACCGGGCAGTCGTCGTTTTTGGTAACCGACGAAAAAGCGGAACACATCGTGGGATCGGTGCGGCTTGAAGACTTGGTAAAGGCGCGCCAAGGCGGAACAGTCAAGTCGGTCGCCGACGAGGCCGTGGCTTTTGTGCGGGATGATTTTTCATTGCCACAGTTATTAGACGCTTTCCGCGCGACAAAGCAATCGGTGCTGGCAGTCATCAATAACGCTGAAGAATTTTTAGGCATCGTCACCATTGATAATTTATTGAGCCAGTTGGTCGACCGCGAAACGCCCGAAGACCTTACGTATACCGATCGCAGCGCCGTGGCACAGTACCAACCGCCCGAGTCGGCCCCGCCGGAGTCTATCGACGAAAGCGCACCTGATTCGGCTACGCCTACGGAAAGCTTGTTGGACGGCGTGTTGCCCCCGCAGCCCGTGCCCGAGACCATCGATGAGCCCAACGATCAGATCGACGAAGAAGTCACCGAAGTGTATGAGCAGCCCCGTAATAGCCGCGCCGGCCAAGAAAACACTACCTCTGAAAGTCCAGAGGTGGTAAAATAGCCAACATATGAGCGTCACAAACACGCACACCAATATGAATCCTCGGGTCGGTAGCTGCCGCGAATGGCGACGGTAGCTGCGCAGCCGGCCCTTATCCAGCCTCTTTACAGCTTATTTAGGAGAATTTTATGCGTACATTGAGCAACGAAGTGCAGGCGCACATCGGTGAAACCGTAAGTATCGAAGGATGGTTGCACAAAAAGCGGCTACTCGGCGGGCTGACCTTTATTAACGTCCGCGACCGCCGCGGCGTCGTACAAGTGGTGATCAAAGACAAAGACGAAGTTGAAAAGCTGCGTGGCATGCAGATCGGCACTGTTTTGGAAGTTACGGGTAACGCAGTCGAAGAGCCGCGCGCCCCCGGCGGTGCTGAACTGCACGATGCCAAACTCACCGTCATGGTTCCGGTACTCGACGAGCCGCCGATTGAAATCGACAAACCGCTCAGCCACAAATCCGACAACCTCGACACCTTGTTTGACCACCGTGTGGTCGGTTTGCGCAACTTACAAGAGCAGAAAATCTTCAAGATCCGTGCAGCAGCCCTCAGGTATTTCCGCGAATTTTTGACCCAACACGAATTCACCGAAATCAACACGCCGAAACTCGTTGGCGGTGCGGCCGAGGGCGGCACCGAAGTGTTCAAACTGGACTACTTCGGCCAGGAAGCGACGCTCGCGCAAAGCCCGCAGTTGTACAAGCAGATCATGGTTGGGGTATTTGAGCGGGTGTTCGAGATTGCACCGGCGTTTCGCGCCGAACTTTCAGCTACCACGCGGCACGTCTCGGAAGTTATGATGCTCGACATAGAGTTCGGGTTTATCAAAAATCACGAAGAAGTGCTCGACATGGTGCAAAACATGGTGTTCTATGTTTTGAGCAAATTGTACGAAGAGCACGGCGCTGACCTCAAGAGTTTGAACGCACCGGCTTTAACGCTACAAGAGAAGTTTCCGCGCTATACCGTGGCCGAAATCCACGAGCTCTACACCAAAGGCACCGGCACTGACACGACCGCCGAAAAGGACCTAACGCCGGACGAAGAAAAATGGATCTGCGAATACGCTAAAAAGCACGACGGCTGTGAAGCGGTATTCGCTACTGAATTTCCCAAGGAAACGCACAAGTTTTACCAGATGCTCAACTCCGAAGACGGCGGCGAAACCACGCTTTCGGCCGACTTACTGTTCCGCGGCGTCGAGATTTCGACCGCGCCAATGCGCGAATTCCACTACGATACATTGGTTGAACAAATGCGCTCCAAGGGCATTGATCCTGATGCGCCTGGCTTCAAGTACTACCTGCAAGCGTTCAAACACGGTTTGCCGCCACACGGTGGCTGCGGCTTCGGCATCGACCGCTTCGTTGAAAAGACGATCGGCCTGGCTAACATCAAAGAGGCAATTTTGTTCCCACGCGACATCAACCGTTTAACTCCGTAAAAGGAGGCTGCTATGGCCCGGTTCCGCTTCAATAAATTAGTTCGCGACAAGATAGTTGAGCTGCAAAAATCGCGCGGCACCACGCCACGGTATCACATACTGGATGGTGAGGCGCATGTGCAGGCCTTGCTGGAAAAATTAACAGAAGAGGCAAACGAAGCACGCGTAGCGACCAGCGATGAGTTGATTGAAGAAATCGCCGATGTCCAACAGGTGCTCGATGACTTGAAACGAAAGCTCAACCTGAGTGATGCACAGGTTTTAGAGGTGCAGAAACGCAAAAATGAGCAAAGCGGTACGTTTTCGAAAGGCATCTTCATTGAGGAAGTTACCGTGCCCGACAACGATGAATGGGCGGCGCATTTCCGTGCTAATCCGGACCGCTATCCTGAAATCAAAACGTGAGCTTAGTGTTTGCGCGTCATGACGGCGCTGCCGAGCTTTGTGTACAAGCCCAGGAGCACCGTTAGAAAGACGCCGGCTGCCGCGATAAAGCACGAGGTAAGCGCTACTTTGCCGTAGCCGTGTTTGGTGACGTCGAGAAACGGATACGGGTACCAGTGTACGATTGCGCCCCGGACAAGGCTGTAGACTAAAAATATAATGGGAAACGCCAGCCACCACAGTGACTTTAAAAGGTCGATCGGCCGGGCACGGTCAAGCAGCCAGTCGACGAACATGACAATCGGAAATGCGTAATGCAAAACCGTATTCATCCAGGACGAATGACCGCTGTCGGCCAGGAGCAGCGTGTACACGACGCCCGTAATCACCATAAATAATGTAGCTGCGCCGCGGATGTAGCTGAAGGTTTGGCTCGACTTCCCGCGGAGCACGAACACGCCCGAAATCAGCAGGATGATCGATGCAAAAATATTCGACTCAATCGTAAAATAACTGAAGAAGTTAATAATTCGGAACGCAGTATGTTCGAGCTGGGTAAATTCTGCAATGACCGCCGCGAACACTAACAGAGGGAAACCAAGTTTGTATATTGCCGTAAGCTTTTTCATGGTTGTATTGTAGCATCTAAATCGGCCCGGAGTTGGCTGCGGTGGTATATAATAAAACCAGTATCTAGTAAAGGTTATTTTATGACGTCACCAGTAGATCCGAATTACACCAGTCCCGAACCGAATCACCATGACGATGACGACTTCCCTAAGCCCGAACATGATGAACATGATAAAGATGTGCAGTACACGCATGTGGAACGGCTCATGGGCTATGCGCCGCCGAAAGCGTCGCGCCGTTGGCTCCGCGGGGCGGCGATTGTCATTGCCGTAGTGGCGCTCGTTGCCGGAGGGTTCTACGGCGCCAAACATATCCATCTAGGCTCAAAAAACCAAACGGCCAAGCCGAACCCGGTCAAGGTAAACACGCCGGCTGCGACACCGCCAAAAACGAAAGATTACACTTCGCAAACGTTCAACTTGTCGCTTTCGTACCCGCAAACTTGGGGTGTACTTGAGCCGGGAAATGGTAAGCTCACGGTAACTTCGCCGGTTATGCAGCTGAAAAATATGAGCGGTAAAGCGGTTAATGCCCGTATTGTAGCGACTATTCAAAACAAACCGACGGGACTGCCCGAATTCAAAAATGGCAGCGCGGTTGCGGCGCTCGATTCCGAAAAGATCAGCTACACACACCCTACCAGCACGCAGCGCGCACAAACGTACATCAGCTTTTTGAGCTACGCAACCACCAAGGGCAACGGATTGGACGCCATATTTGTGACGGGCGACAATGGCTACCAAAAGGCGCAGGCGATTCCGGAATCGGACGTACTGCAAACCAATCCGCTCATCACGGTGTCATTCCTGCAGTGTGCCGATACGGCCTGCAGCAGCGGCGGCACTGCCTTGACGCTGACCGCAAATACATGGTCTGATGCGGCCGTTTCGCAGCCTATTAAAACCATTCTCACCTCGCTCGTGCTGCAATAAAAAAGTAATCCTCTTGCCAAGCGTTAGCTTTTTTGCGAGACTTTGAAAAAGGGGATTGCTATGGCAAAAAATGACACATCGGACGGGGACCAAAATGACACGCATGAGGGCGCAGGAGTGGACAGCGCGCCACCCGAAGTTCCCAAGGTAACGCCAACCGGTGATACGGATGACGGCGACCCTGAAATCACAAACGAGCCGGACACGGGCGATACTGAGACCGAAACGGAAACAGGCAGCGATCCTGCTGAACCTGCAGCAGACCAACCTCCCGAACAAGCCATTGTCATGAAACGGGGGCCCTTCGGCCGTTTTGCCGATTGGCTGCGCAGCCACAAAAAAGCCAGTGTACTCCTAGGGTTGCTGCTCATAATTATTATCCTCGGTGCATTGCCCTGGACACGGTATCCGATCCTCGGCAGTTTTTATAAACAAACGATGAACTTTGCGCTGACCGACAGTGATACCCACAAGCCGGTTTCGAACGCCAGCCTGAGCATTGCCGGCAAGACCGTACAAACAGACGGTCAAGGGCGGGCGAGCATCAAGGCGCCGGTTGGCAGTAAAACCGTCACCATCACCAAAAAATACTACCAAACGCTGACGCAAAAAGTATTCGTGCCAATTCGCAAACCGGCGGCTACGAATCTGGTTGTTAAAGCTACCGGCCGTCAGGTACCGGTGACGGTGACGAACAAGATTAGCGGCAAGCCGCTCGAGAATGCCGTGGTGAAGGTACTGGACGCCGATGCTAAAACCGACAAAGATGGTCACGCGACATTGGTAGTCCCGGCAGATAAAGCCACGCAATCGGTTACAGTCACCGCTTCCGGATTCAATACGCTCACCGCCCAATTACAAGTCACTACCGAAACCGTAGCTGCGAATACGTTCGCCATGACACCGAGCGGATCGGTATATTTCCTGTCAAACTTGAGCGGCAAATTGGACGTGGTTAAAACGAGCCTCGACGGCAGCGACCGCAAGACAGTACTTGCGGGCACGGGTAAAGAAGACCGGCAAACTACGCTGCTTTTGGCTTCACGTGATTGGAAATATTTGGCACTGCTTGCCAACCGCGATGGCGCGGACAAGCTGTATCTCATCGATACCAGTAATGATGCGCTTACTACCATGGACGAGGGTGCCAACGTTGGTTTCCAGGCAAAAGGTTGGAGTAACGACACTTTTATTTACACTGTAGATCGTCAAAGCGTTCCTTCGTGGCAATCAGGCCAAACGGTGCTCAAGAGCTACAACGCGGCCTCCAAAAAGCTCAATCAGCTAGACCAAACCGCAGGCTCGGGTAGCTCGGCGCTTGATTCGGTGCATGAGTTCTATGGCGATGTGTACATTTTCCCTAAAGGCGAGATCGTCTTTGAAAAAGGCATGAATGCAGGGCCTGCACACCCGGGCGGTTTGAGTGGCCAGCAAGTGACACTGCAAAGTATTAACGACGATGGTTCGGGCAAGAAAACCATCAAAACCTTCCCCGTGCCTGAAGCCTCGTTCACCACATACATAAACGCCGTAACCGTACCCGACGGCCCAAGTAGTCTGTACATCCAAGACCCGTACACATCCACCACTTTCTATGAATACGAAGACGGCCAATTCAAAGTCGATAGCAGCATGACCGGCCAAAAATTCTTCGCGCCATACAGTAATTACTTGCTTTCGCCGAATGGCAGCCAAACATTCTGGAGTGAGACGCGCGACGGCAAAAGCGTGCTCTTTGCTGGCGACAGCAAAGGCGAGAACGGCAAGCAAATTGCCTCACTGAGCGATTACAATTCCTTTGGATGGTATGGTGAAAACTACGTGCTTGCAACCAAGAACAACAGCGAACTATATATTCTGCCGGTAAATGGCAGTGTGCAGCCGCTTAAGATAAGTGACTACTATCGCTCCGGCGGATTCATCAAGGGCTACGGTGGCGGTTATGGTGGCTTCTAGCCACGGCGCTTGATACACTAGAATCAATGGAGAAGTCGAGCAAATCCGGTGACGCTACACCGGCAAAACAAACACCGGAGGGATCTGAAACTACCGGCGCGCAGTCAGCGCCGGCCGTGCCAACGGATATTTTGCGGCAGCTAACCGAGGGACCCAAAACGACTAAAAAGGTCGCCAAAAACAAGCAGCAATCGGGCGAAGAAACGGCTGTCGGGCACATCGCTACCGGACCACAGGCCATGGTTGATACGACCACCTTGCCGGACGAACACGCAGCCGCAAGCGAACCTGTCAAACACGATGAAACTTCCGAAAATTCCGAAGCCCCCGAAGATCCCGAAACCGCTCGCGCGGTCGATGATATCGTCGCCAAAGAAGGTGACGAATTGCTGGCTGCCGAAGACGCGAAGCATGAACCCGACACTACGGGCCAGCGAAGCTTCGGTCAGAAGCTCAAAGATTTTTTTGTGGCCTGGTGGCGCAACAAAAAAGCCCGGTGGATTACCATTCTGGTTATTTTGGCGGCTATCGGTGGGGCGGCGGCTGTTCCCAAGGTACGTTACGGCGTGCTTAACACCGTGGGCGTACGCGCCGCGGTTACCATAATTGCGGTCGATGACAGCACGCAGTTGCCGCTCAAGAACGTTACATTGTCGGTTGCCGGCCAGCAAGCGACGACCGACATCAATGGCGTGGCGCGCATCGACCATCTCAAACTCGGCCCGCAAACCGTCACGGTCAGGCGTATCGCATTCCAAACCGTAACGCAGCACGTCGTTCTGGGCTGGGGAAGTAATCCGCTGGGGAATATTAGCCTCAAAGCGGTTGGCGTGCAGTACACCATCCAAGTGAATGATTATTTGTCGGGCAAGCCCATTGCCAACGTCGAGGCGACGAGTAATGGCGTCGAAGCACTCTCTGACAAACATGGCAAAGTAACGCTCACCATCGATACCGAAGACGCTGACGGGCAGAATGTGCCGGTGGCGATCATTTTGAGCGGCTACCGCACCGAGCAGTTGAGCTTGCCGGCTGACGCTACTAAACTCACTAACGTGCAACTCGTAACCGATCGCAAAGATGTGTTTATTTCAAAGCAGAGTGGGCATTATGACCTGTACAAAGTGGACATTGACGGCAAAAACAAGCAGGTGCTGCTGCCGGCAACGGGCAATGAGAATGAGAATATTTCGCTGGTGATGAGCCCGAATGGCGACCAGGCAGCCCTGGTATCTACCCGCGACAATATGCGCGATAGTGATGGGTATTTGCTCACGACGTTAACACTCGTAAATATTGCCACGGGCAACGCCGTCGCACTGGACCACGCCGAGCAGATCCAGATCGTCGATTGGATCGATAAGCGTCTGATCTACCAGGAGGCTTCCGCCGGCACCAGCGCAGCTAATGCCCAGCGGTATCGGTTGCTTTCGTATGATTATGTGTCGAGCAGCCGCATCCAGCTGGCAACGGCCAACCAGTTCAACGGCGTACTGACCGCAAACAGCGTCATTTATTATGCGCTCGCCAGTACCGACCCGAACGTAAAACCCGTATTCGCCAAAGTCCGGCCTGATGGCACTGGCCGCCAGACCGTGTATAACCAGGAGGTCTGGAGCATGTTCCGCAGCGATTACAACACCGTCGCGCTGCAAACGCCAACCGGCTGGGCGAATTATTCGATCCAAACGGGCATTGTAGCGCGGGCTGATCCGCCAACGAGTTTTGTGAGCCGCGTGTATTACGATTCGCCCGATGGCAATCAGAGTTTGTGGGTGGATACGCGCGACGGACAAGGCGCGCTCATTGCCTATAAACTGGCTGATAGCAAAGACGCGGTCGTGCAAACCAGCGACGGCCTTACCTATCCGGTGCGCTGGCTTAATGCAGACACGGTTATTTATAGCGTAGCTAACCGGGCCGAAACCGCGCACTATGTGCTGGCGCTCTCGGGCGGCAAGCCGCACAAGATTACCGATGTGACACACACGTATGGCATTACCCAAGGCAATTAACGACCGTTCTGACGCCATGGTTTTGGAGCAGCAACGACGGTTGTTCCAGGAAACGGTTTGGGAATATTACCGCAAACAGGCGCGGCAGGGCTTGCCGTGGCGGCGGGCCGAAGCGGATGGCAGCTTTGATCCGTACAAGATTATGGTGTCGGAAATCATGTTGCAGCAAACGCAGGTTTCGCGCGTGGCACCTAAGTTTGCAGCTTTTTTGCGCGAATTTCCGACAGCGCAGGCGTTGGCTTCCGCACCGCTTGCTGCCGTTTTGGTTGCGTGGAGCGGGCTGGGCTATAACCGCCGGGCGAAGTTTTTGTGGCAAGCGGCGCAGGCAATAGTGACCCAGTACCACGGCCGCATGCCGCGCACTGTCACAGAGCTCAAAGCCTTGCCGGGCATCGGCGTGCACACGGCAGGCGCCATTTTAGCGTACGCCTACAACGAGCCGGTGGTATTTATCGAGACCAACATCCGCACCGTGTTCATTCATCATTTTTTTGCAGACGAAACCGAGCCGGTGCCCGATGGCGCACTTGTGGCGCTCGTAAGCCAAACCCTCGACCATGAGCATCCGCGTGAGTGGTATTGGGCGCTCATGGATTACGGCGTGCATCTCAAACAGACCGTGGGCAATGTATCGAGGCGAAGCAAAAGTTATACCAAACAAAGTGCGTTTAAAGGCTCGCTGCGCCAAATCCGTGGCGCCGTCATTCGGGAACTTGCCGGCGGCGCACGCACCGAAACATACCTGCATAAGCATGTTCAGGACGACCGGCTCGAGGCCGTGCTCGCCGACCTCATAAAAGAAAATCTCATTGAAAAACACAAGAACAGCTACCATTTAGCCAACACATGATAAAATAAGGGTGAATCGAAGCGCTTTATGGAATCGCAAAAACCCGCCACACCGGTTATGGATGTTCACTCGCCGGCGCCAGCAACGCCTGCTAGTGCAAACGACAAACCGAACGATGCACAAGCGCTAGAGGCTCCGGCTTCGGCGCATGACTCGCAGGAAATCCATACCGAGGCTCCAAAACCGGCGGTCTCACCGCGTCCAAAGCGCGATTCGGCACGAGGGGTAATTGCGGCTACGATCATCGTAACATTGGCGCTTGCCGGCGTGGCGATTTCCCTTTATTACCAGCAGCGAACGCAACCTACCATTGTCGAATCACCGATCGTCACTAAATAATCATCGCTTATGTATGTATATAGTTCACTTTCCGATTCTGAGCTTGCTCGTGCTTTAAACCAAGGCATGGTAGGTATTCTGCCCACCGATACGGTGTATGGCATTGTATGTGCTGCCAAAAATGAGTCAGCTGTGGTGCGCTTGTACCAGGCAAAACACCGCGAGCACAAGCCGGGTACTATCATCGCAGCTTCGGTGGCGCAGTTGGTGGATTTGGGTATCGATGCCAGGGCGCTCGAAAAGGTCGCCGCTTGGTGGCCGAGTCCGCTCAGCGTGGTCGTGCCCTCTGGAGACGAGCTGTATTATTTGCACCAGGGTTTGGAATCACTTGCCGTACGCATTCCCGCGCCACAGGAGCTGCGTGATTTGCTCAAGCAAACCGGTCCGTTGCTTACCAGTAGCGCCAACCAGCCCGGCGAGCCGCCCGCCACTAACCTTACCGAAGCTAAGGCGTATTTCGCGGACAGCGTTGACTTTTATGTGGACGGCGGGCAGACCGAACAGTCCACGCCCTCGACGCTAATCCGTTTG
>JGI24742J22300_10000070_pt1 | contig 14887 bp, 13 predicted proteins | sample KBSMiscanthusM1_FD_22300 | JGI IMG/M metagenome (IMG submission 22300)
TTCGACCCAACGGACGGTGGGGAATGTCTTGGTGCCAATCATCTTCGTCAGGCGAGTGCCAATATGGTCCGGCCGCAGCAGTCACAAAAAAGTTAGCATTGGGTGCCACGGTGCGGGTATCTTGTAAGACAAATGCTTGCAGTCGCCGAGCGCAGGTGATCAAAAAAGATTGCATAAAAGGGCTGATGTCTTCGGGTGGTCTACCCCAGTTAACTTCGCCTGTTCGATGAATATCAACCGCTTCTCGGAATTCGCGAATCTGGTCGACTTCCGCGATAGCACGGTTGAGTACACGCCGCGGAATAACGAGCCTACCCACGGCATAAAAGGTGGAGGGAACCGCTTCGCCGCGTCGCCATGCGTCGAGGTTCGCCCGGGCATTGGCATCAAACGAATGCGGCTTTCGCATTGGCTTGCAAGTGATAGCCTCAAGGTTTTTTGTTCCGAATAAATGCATAGACTAAGTACTATATCATTTTTGCCGCCACAATGGCTCGCCGATCAAAGGTGTTATAATAACGCGTATGATTGACAAGCACGCCAAACCGACCAAATTGTTTTGGGTGGATTTAGAGATGACCGGGCTGGATGTCCAGAAGGACGTTATTCTGGAGATCGCCGCCGAGATCACCGATTTTAACTTCAAAACCCTGGCGAGCTATGAGGCGCGCGTCAAGCAAAAACGTGATGTCGTGATCGACCGCATGCAAAAAAACGTCTGGTGGAAGGATTACCCGGAGAACCGTGACGATTTTGTGCGCAAGCTCGCTGGCGCCAAAACTTCTGACGAAGTTGAACAAGATTTGATCGCATTGCTTGAGAAACATTTTGGAAATGAACCGGCGATCCTGGCCGGGAATTCGATCCATAACGACCGCAATTTTATCAAATATTGGTGGCCGGCGCTCGACCTGAAGCTGCACTACCGTATGCTCGACGTGAGCGCACTCAAAGTGTTCATGCAAGGCCGCTACGGCGTTGAATTCGAGAAAAAAGAAATCCACCGCGCGTTTGATGACATTCAGGCAAGCATCGCGGAACTGCAATATTATCTGGAGTGGCTGAAAAAGCACGATGGTTAACGCAGTTGTCTTCGATATGGACGGAACGCTGATCAATTCCCGCGAGAAAATCATGAAGGGAATAGACGCGACACTTCGCTCCAAAGGAGTTATTCGCACGCATGATCAGATGACGGCGGTAATGGGCAAGCCGATCCCTGTAATGTACGAGCTGCTGGCGCCCGGGCACGACCTGCAGGAATTAGTAGCGCTCAACTTTAAAAATCAAGAGGCGCTCGAACATACGGTCGCGCGGTTCGACCATGCCGTTGAGTTATTGCAGAAGTTGCGGGGGCAGGGGATAAAAATCGGTCTGTTCACCGGTTTTGACGACGGGACGTACGCGGCTTTACGCGAGTACGAATTACTCGATTATTTCGACAGCGTATTCGAATGCACCCGATACACGAAGCACAAGCCCGATCCCGAAGGGTTACTATTATGTATGCAAGAGCTCGGCGTGTTGCCCAAAGAAACGGTGTATATCGGCGACAGTATTACCGATATCACGGCGGGGCTGGCGGCGGAAGTGTATAAAACGGTAGGTATTTCGCATGGGTTTACCTCACGCGAGCGATTACTTGAGGTGGGCGCCGAGCACATCGTCGACGACCTGGTTGAATTTGAAGCGTACCTGGCTTCACTTAAAACCGCAGGGGAGCGCGCATAATGGATCATAAAACAGTCGAGGAATATGTACTCAGCATGCCGAACGCTTGGCTTGATTATCCGTTTGGAGAGGGCGTTGCAGTGTATAAAGTGGGCGACAAAATGTTCGCGTTGATCAGCGAGAAGAGCTCACCCCTACGGATCAGCCTTAAATGTGATCCCTTGTTGGCAAAAACGTTGCGCGAACGCTATGAGAGCGTCATGCCCGGCTATCACCTCAATAAAAAGCACTGGAATACCATTGTTTTGACGGGCCAGCTCAGCTGGGAAGAGGTGCAGGATTTGATCCGGCATTCGTATTTGTTGGTTACCGAAGCTCAATAATTGGTGTGTGCTCGGCCATCGAGTGTCAACGCGCGCAGTTTGCGGTATTCTATCCGCAGTGTTTGAGCACGGACACCGATGGCCGAGCACACACTTCCTAGCCATTACTATCTATATCTAATGAGATGGCGCGCGTTGACAGTGGTATCAAACTGTCCGTCGCCGGTGGTGCTAACTGCCGTTTTGGAGGCTCTCTTGAGTTGGGACTTGCTGCAACAGCGCGTTTGCAGTCGTGAGTTCTTGGGCGAGCAATTTTTTCTCTTTGTTACCGGTGGCGCCACTGGAAACTTGTTCGAGCTCCGAGGTATAGGCGACCAGGCTGTTTTGTATTTGCTGCGCGAACGTACTGTCGAAAGTGCTCGTTTGGAGCGCCGTTTTTAACGCGGTATCGGTGGTGGCGCTTCTTTTGAGGTTGAGCGTTTTGGTGCCGACTTTGGTTTTTTGCGTTTGCAGGTAATCAAGCATCTGAAGTTGGTTCGTGCGCACCGAAAGTTGTACGGTGATGGCAAAGTTACGCACGGTGGATTGGGTGCCTTGTGAAACGCCTTGCTGGGCTACGCGAACCAGTTCTTGCTGTGTCTGTACAACACCGGTGAGGGCCGGGATGTCGACACTGCTACGCCCCAGGAAATTGCTGATAAGCACGCCGATAACGATCACGCCGATGGCGACGCCGCCCAAAATCAGGATTAGCCGCGCAATAAACGGATCTTTGACGCCAGGCAAACGGAAGCCGCGCTTTGGCGCTTGTTGCGGGTTCATGATGAAGCCGTAGGGGTTTTGTTGGTTAGGATCTTCGGGATACATTTCCTTCATTTAAGCATAAGTTGCACGGCGCCGCAAAGCATAATCATGACGGGAGTGGGCCGCACTACGAGGCCTCTGGGAATATTGAGTTTGCGATGTCTAAAGAAAAGAAACTGAGCCTAAAGAGTTTTATAGAACTCTCCGCAAGTACATATCCCCAGAGGCCTCGTAGTGCGGCCCATCGCATAAGAATAGTGCAGTGAACAAATTACCGCTGAAAGCATCTGTATCTTTGGCGCTATACATCGAGTGGTGGCTCCTCGAGGCAGAACAGCGTACAATAGAGGTATGGATGCTGTGGAAGAGGTCAAATCCCGATTGAACATCGAGGACGTCATTAGCGAGTACGTAGAGCTCAAACGTGCCGGCCGAAACTGGCGCGGCCTCAGTCCGTTCGGCAATGAAAAAACGCCCAGCTTTATGGTAAGTCCGGAAAAACAGATCTGGCACGACTTCAGCAGCGGCAAAGGCGGCAACATGTTCAGTTTTGTGATGGAGATGGAAGGGCTCGATTTCAAGGGAGCGCTGGAGCTTTTGGCGCGCAAAGCCGGCATCGAGCTCGAACAATACCGCTCCAAAGACGCCAGTACTCGCGGCAAAGAGAAAGAGCGGCTGTATGCGGTGCTCGATCTGGCGGCTAAATTTTACCAGGTGCAGTTCAGCCAGAACAAAACCGCGCTCGAATACATTTTTAAAAAGCGGCGGTTTACCAAGGAAACGGCGCTTGCATGGAGGCTTGGTTATTCGCCCAATACCGGCCGGGCATTGCTCGATTTTTTGAAGGGCAAAGGCTTTTCGGAACGGGAAATTACCGGTGCCGGGCTGACGGCGCGGGCCTACCGCGGTGGCGTGCAAGATATGTTTCGCGGGCGAATTATGATTCCACTCCAAGATGCGACGGGGCGGGTGATCGGCTTCACGGCACGGCTACTCATGGACGATCCGAACGCGCCAAAGTACATCAACACGCCGCAAACCGTGCTGTACGATAAATCGCGGCATGTGTATGGCTTGCACTTGGCCAAAGAGGCGATTCGCAAGAGTAAATTTGTCGTTTTGGTTGAAGGCAATCTCGATGTGATTGCGAGCCACCAGGCCGGTGTCCGGCAAGTCGTTGCGACGGCCGGTACGGCCATGACCGAGCAACATCTGAAAGCACTCGGGCGTTTTACCGGCGACATCAGGCTCAGTTTTGACGCCGACAAAGCCGGCATTAATGCCACGGAGCGGGCGATTCCGATCGCCAGCAAAGTCGGCGTTTCCTTGAGCGTCATTACTATTCCGAGCGGCAAAGACCCCGACGAACTTATTACCCAGGGTGGTGTCGAAACGTGGACAAAAATTATTCAAACGCCGCAATACGCGCTGGATTGGCTCATCGAACGGTACAAAAAAGTGCTCGATATCGAAAGTGCGATTGGCAAGCGCGAATTCAGCGACGTCATTTTGGCTGTGGTGCAGCGCCTGCAGGATCCGGTCGAGCGTGAACACTATGTAGGTACGGTCGCAAAAACGCTCGGCGTCAGCCGTGAAGCCCTGCTCACCAAAATGCGCCAGAGCGAAGAGATGCAGACCCAGGCTGCGCGCCGCAAAACCCCACCAACACCGGTACGACCAACCGTAAATGAGAAACATCTGGCTGAATTCCGTAAAACCGGCGAACGCTTGCTGTCACTGTCGCTCATGCAGCCCAAATTGCGTACGTATCTTGAGCCGATCACCGAAGATATGCTCGTGGATGAAAACGCCAAAAAACTTGTTGTTTTTTTGAAGGAGCACCTTGACTTTTCGGGCACGGAAGGGGTAGAGGAGTTGCGACCCCTGGCTGACTATGTTAAAATTTTAAGTCTGGAGTATGAAGAACTCTACCAGGATCTCGAGCTCACTGAACTTCAATTTGAAGCGGCTCGACGGCAGGCCCAGCTGGTAGACCAATACGTAAAAATGCAAAAACCATTTCTCGATGCTGCGCTTTCCGGGGCTATGGACAAATCCGATGATGACCCCGAAAAGCAGGCATTACGCAAAAAAATAGAGTATCTTAATACACTAAGAAATACCTACAAGAGGGGAGTATAGCTATGACCAGTGATACTGATAATTCACCAAAAGGAAGGCTGCTCAGTGACGAAGAGGCCGAACAAACGGTTATAGGCCTTGACCCTAAACTACTAGACCAGGTGACTTCATTGCCACAATCGACGGCTGCGGAATTACAAAACATTGCGGCCGCACAGCAAGGTGATGCGCAAAAAAAGACCGCACTTCTTAAACCATTGCAGGCTTATGTGTGGCAAATCGCCGCAAAATATGGCAATCACCAAGTAAGTGCAGACGAGTTAGAACGCCTCGGTAACGCTGCATTAGAGCAAGCGTTTACCGACTTTACACCTGAACTCAATCTGGAATTCAACTTCTTTGCAAAAACACAAGTACTTGGTGTAATTACCCACCGGAGCAAGGGTGAAACAGTAAATTTGAAATCGGGCATAATCTATGCCTTGAAAGAGGGTAATAACTATGCCAAAAGACAAGAAACCAGCAACTAAGGCTACAAAGCCAACCAAAAAAGCAGACGTAAAAGACAAAGTACCTTTGACGCCGGCGGAACTCGCTGAAGCGACCAAGCAGCTACTTGAGACTGGCAAAAAAGCCGGCCATGTCGACCAGCGCGACGTGTTTGCGATTATCGCCGATAAACCCGAAAACGCTGAGATTCTGGACGCCTTGTATGCGACGTTAGCCGAAAACGGTATCACGCTCACCGCTGAGCCGGCCGAGCCAAACACCGAAGACTTCACTGACGAATGGCTCGGTGAAGACGGCGAAGAAACCGTGGTCGAAGACCAGAGTTACCTCGACGATATCGCCGACGACTCGGTGCGTTTGTACTTACGCGAAATCGGTAAAATCGACCTTTTGAGCGCCGAAGAAGAACTTGCCTTGGCCCAGCGCGTCGTCGCCGGTGACAAAGACGCCAAAGACAAAATGGCCGAAGCGAACATGCGCCTCGTGGTTTCGATCGCCAAGCGCTATGTCGGTCGCGGTTTGGACTTACTCGACCTTATCCAAGAGGGAAATACCGGCTTGCTGCGCGCGGTCGAAAAATTCGATCCGGACAAGGGCTTTAAGTTCAGTACCTACGCGACCTGGTGGATTCGCCAGGCGATCACCCGTGCCATTGCCGACCAGGCCCGCACCATCCGTATTCCGGTGCACATGGTGGAAACGATCAACAAACTGCTGCGTACACAGCGCCGCCTGACGCAGGAGCTGAACCGTGAGCCGACCAACGACGAAATCGCCGCTGCGATGGAAATCGATGTCGACAAGGTTGAGCACATCATGAAGATCAAGCAGGACATTTCGAGCCTCGACGCCTCGATTCGTGATGACGAGGAAGAATCGGTACTCGCCGACTTCATCGAAGACGAAGACACGATCTCGCCGGAAGAATCGGCTACGCACCAGCTACTGATCGAGCAAGTGAAGGGCATGCTGGGTGCGCTCACCGAGCGCGAACAGAAAATCCTCAAACTGCGGTTTGGCCTGGAAGACGGCAAGCAACACACTTTGGAAGAAGTAGGGCAGGAATTTAGTGTGACGCGTGAACGCATCCGTCAGATCGAGGCCAAGGCGCTCGCCAAATTGCGCAAACACAAGGACGCCAAAAAGCTCCACGACTACATCAAATAGACCGCGCGACCAACACCACCGGTGGGCAACGGCGAATTATTGACTTTTCATTAAAAAGTACTATAGTAGAGCAACAATGAATCAGCCCGTGGAGACCCAAACGCACGGTGCGACGCCTACTACTCCTGTTGAAGTCGCACTGGATTTCTATGCCGCTGAGCCGACGGAAGTAGAAAATGTCGACGAAACTTTCGAACCCCGCGACGCGGCTGAACGCCTTGGTGCCCAAGCAGTCGAAGCTGTAGCCACGTTATCCGATGAAGAAAATGAGTTGTGGCTGGAGGCTCAAGATGCCATTTTACGTGGCGAGTTTGCTGCATATGACGACTTGGACTTGCTCAAAGTCTATGTGCGCCAGGCAGGGGAGGCGCCATTGCTCAATGCCGAACAAGAAGTCGAGATCGCCAAGCGAATTGAAGCCGGCGTGCTCGCACAGGAAAAATTAGACCTTAAGGGCGATACATTGTCTGTGTCAGAGCGTCGTGACCTCGGGTTAGTGGCAGCCGACGGTGCCCGTGCCAAAGAGCAAATGATCGAGTCAAACTTGAGACTGGTAATAGCGCGCGCCAAACGACGCCACAGGCCTAGCCGGACCGTGCCCACGTTACTCGACCTCATCCAAGAGGGCAACATAGGGCTCATGCAAGCAGTCGAAATGTTCGATTATACCAAAGGCAGGAAGTTTTCAACCTTTGCAACGTTCCGGATAGATAGAGAGATTGGCCTTGCAATCAAGGACACTGAGCGCACCATATACGTACCAAGATGGCAAACCGAAAAATGGTATGGCATACAGACCGTGCGCAGGGAGCTGATCAGTGAGCTTAAACGTCACCCATCAGATGCCGAAATCGCCAAAAAAGCCAATATTACCGTAAAAGATCTGGCAAGTATGCGAACGATATTCAGGCCAAATGCGAGTCTCGACGAATATGCGGAGAGCGAAGACGGCTATACTCTCGGAGATACGGTAGCTGATCGCCAGCCTGACGTCGTCGACCAAGTTATTAAAGAGGCGACTCCGGAATATGAAGCGCTATGTGCAGTATTGACCGAGGCTGAACTGCGCGTCTTGCACTTCTTCTCGGGCTTGCGCAATACGTCATATGAAGATATCGGCAGGATAATAGGGCTAACGCATAAGCAAGTCATTTCTTTACAGAAGAGCGCGTACGCGAAGCTTCAGCATCCGAGCGTACAGCTCACTGCTTTCCTTGATGTAAAGAAGGGCAACCCCGTAGTGGACGATTGGCGTGATGACGCTGCTTGCAAAGACCAGGGCCCAAATAAATTTTTTGGAAAAGGCGCTAAAGACACCTCGCTTTGTGAGACCTGTCCTGTTGCGGGCCTGTGTTTGCAATACGCCGTAGACCAAGATATCTACCATGGCTACTGGGGCGGGCTGCCGGCGCAGCATGTCAATACCGAACGGCGTAAAGCAGAGCGGACTGGCCAAGCATACACGCTCCCGGCCGTTGGGCCGCAAGAACGCAAGTCCGCCTAGCTTTTTACTGGTAACTTTGCGCCAAATCTTATACAATAACCCCGATGAAGATTATTGGGATCGCGGGAACAAACGGCGCCGGCAAAGATACAATTGCTGAAATGCTTGCCGCCAAGCATGGGTTCTTGTTTGTGGGCGCAACAGAAATGTTCCTGGGTGAACTCGTGAAGCGTGGCTGGCCGACCGATCGCGAGCACAAAGCGATGCTGAGCGCTGAATGGCGCCGTGAGTTTGGGATGGGTGTGGTGGTTGATAAGGCTGTGGCTGAATTTGAAAAAACAAATGGCGCGTACCAAGGGCTGGTGGTGAGCAGCTTGCGCCACCCCGGCGAAGCCGCCCGTGTGCACGAGCTCGGTGGTGAAGTTTGGTGGGTCGATGCCGACCCGAAAGTTCGTTATGAACGCATTCAAAGGGCGAAGCGCGTTGGCCGCGAGCTCGAAGACAACAAGACTTTCGAGGAATTCATGGCCGACGAAGCCCGCGAAATGACCCCCAGCGGCGATGCGGCAACGCTGAACACGGCCGCGCTCGAACCCCTTGCCGACAGGACGCTCTACAACGAAAGCACCGATACGGTCCAGCTTGCCAAAGACGTCGAAGCGGCACTCGCGGAGGTGTAACCATGCGTGGTGAAACGCTCGCCTGGTATGAGGCACGGGTTGCCGATGACCTCGCGGCATATGCCAAACAACTACGTCGCACGACTGAATGGGAATTCGGCGCTGCGGTCGTAGCCGAAATTGAACAATTTTTGCATACACTTTTGGCGCAGGAGCATCTGGGCGGCGCGTTGGTGCTCATCGGATATGAAATGGAAGGCGGCAAAGATGACGCCATGATTATCCGTGCCGCCCGGGCCGTCGAGATGTTCCACGCCGTGGTTACCATGCAACGTAATCGTGATGCCGCGCAAAACGCCACCGAAGCCGGCGAGCGCGCTGCGCAGCTCATCCTGATGAATTTAGAAGTCGATGCCGAGGCCAACCGTCGCGCGGTGAGTATCATGAACCGGACGTTGCTGTTGAGCGCGCATGCCCAAACGGCGCGAAAGCATAACGATATGGCGCAGCAAGTGCTCGCTTGGGAGGCGCTGGAGCGGGCGGTGAACCCGATCCACGTCGGCATGGTGCTTGCCGGCGCTGATTGCCATGCCACCGACGGCATAGCGCCGTTTGCTACCGCATATGGCCAAGCATTGATGGATACGGGAGCGGCCGGCGCGACGTTCCTTGAAACTGCCGAGCGGGAGCTACATGCACTAAAGAACCTTTGGCCTGCGGCAGTTCCACTCCTGGGAACCTTGCTTACCGACGCCAGACGCTTGTCGTAACCCTTGGACATGCTGGGCGTGGGGTCTCATGCGCACTTTCTGGCGACACCGCTTTCGTATCTGCCGAAGCTGCCTTATAGCAACGGGCCTCGTAAAATGGTATAATAGAAGTCTATGGCAGAGACAGTAACGTTTGCAAACTTTGATATGACCCAGGGCAATGTGCACGACATCGGTAAAAGTCCCGAATACGAGCGCAGCGTAGCGGGAGATATCGCCCTCGCTTTTGGCGGTTCGACAGAGGAACTTGGCGACCTTCTTGGCAAAGTTGCGCCTCACAAAGACCTAAAAGATAACATTGCACTGGCCCGCGAAACACTGAGCAAGCCCGAGGTGCAGAAAAAACTTGGTTACGAGCCAGGCACCAATCCGCACCAAATTGGTCACGATTGGGCCATGCGCGCCGGCTTGCAGACACCAGTTTTCCGGCCATTTATGGAGTCACACACCGGTGATACCCCCGAATTCTTTGATGCTGCTATTATTCCCGACCGTGTAGTGCGTTGGATGGGGCGCATGGGCAATCTTGCGGTCGAGGTCAGCAATAGCAACGCGAGCATTAGCGAGCTACTCATTGTGCCGACTAAACGTACAATAACCAAAGAAGAAAGCGAGGAGCACGCTGGATTGACTCGCAAACAGTACGCTGCACGAGAGTTAGTGCCACACGTTAGTGAGGAAGGGGACTTCGGATTCGTGACGCTTGCCAAGGCGCTGCCGAGTGACGCTAAAGGTGCACTTGTCATGGAAGAAGTTGCAGATTTTGTGGATACCCGATACGACTTAGCAAACCCAGAAACTCGTATAGTATTACCGGCAGTTGCAGGTAACTGGATGCAAACCGGTGCTCAAGCCCGCAAAGCCTTCCAAGGATATGCAAAGTCATTCGATGACACGCCGGGCAACCGCCAACTATGGGTGTGCAGCGATCAATTCGATACCGACCCGACCGGCACAAAACCTCCATCCGAAGCGCAAGATTCGCTCAGCGCCGTTGGCAACTTTTTGCGCGGTGTTAAGCTTATCAAAGACTTGCAAAACCAAGCTCGCGCGTAATCGTTTAAATCCGTGCCGGACTGTCAACACCATGCACTTTTTGGTGCAGTTCGATGATGGCTTTTTTGGTGTGTTTACGACCGTGGCGCAACACGAGACGGACCGCCAGGTAGATCACGGCTGCCAAAACAGCAAAGATCCAATCGGAAATACTCAGCGGCCCGGCACCAAAGTACGGCTGCACGAGCGGGTTGTACATAATGTTGAAGATACAAAAGAACGAAAATCCGAAGGCGATAAGCAGTTTTTTGTTGCTCCATAAATAGCGGGTGAAGAACGGCTCGCGCTCATCGGTTCGCACCAGCAGCAGGTTCATGAACTGGCAGAGCACAATAGTGATGTACGTCATGATGGTGGCGCTGGTGTAGAGCCCGTTGTGCGTGCTGAAATACTGTGGGCTTAAGTCGCGGCGGAAAAAGAATAGCAGGAAGTTGCCATAGGCCAGGAACGCTGCGAGCAACCCATAGCCGATAAACTCGCGCACCGCACCGGGATTAATAATGTGGTCGCGGAGGTTGCGTGGCTTGTCTTTCATGAGCTCGCCCTGTGCGGTGTCCCAGCCAAGGGCGGTGATCGGAAACACCTGCGCAATCACATCGACAGCCAAAATTTGGATCGCCGTCGTGGCATTTGGAATATGAAATGCTATTTGCGCCGCCAGACTCGTGAGCACGGTCAAAAGCTCGCCGGCGTTGTCGGTAAGGGCGCAGCGCGCCGCTTTACGGATGTTTTGAAAGGTAAGCCGGCCTTGCTCGATGGCGCTCACCAGCGTGCCAAAACTATCGTCCAGCAGGATAATCTCGGAGGCTTGTTTGGCCACGTCGGTGCCGGTACGGCCCATGGCCACGCCGATGTCGGCGCGCTTTAAGGCCGGGGCGTCATTGATGCCGTCGCCGGTCACGGCCACGACTTTGCCGTGCTTTTTCACCAGGTCCACAATGCGCAATTTGTCTTCGGGCGCCACGCGCGAAAACACGGTGCCGCCTTGGCTGACTAAACGGAGAATCTTGGCGTCGCTTAGGTGGGGTAATTGGTCGCCGAGCACAATATTGATCGTGCCCTTCTTGCTTCGCAATCCGGCTTTCCGTGCGATGGCTTCGGCAGTTGTCGGGTAATCACCGGTGATGATGGACACTTTAATGTGTGCGTCCTGGGCGGCCGCCATAGCGGCAGGGACTTGCTCGCGGATCGGATCGACCATCGAAATGACGCCCATAAACGTCATATTTTTTTCGACGTCGTCAAACTTCATTTTTTTCGGTTTGGAACCTGCGGGCAGTACGCTGAAGGCGAACGCTAAGTTGCGCATGGCTTCGCCGGCTCGCTCCTCGTTGTACTTCAAGAATGTGTGGCGGTCTTTGGCGGTGAGCTTGCGCGTGTGGCCGTGGTCCCACATAGTGGCGCTGCGCTCCAGTACGCTTTCGGGCGCGCCTTTCATGAATACCCAGATTTCACTCTTGTATTTGCGCACCGAGCTCATGCGTTTACGGGCGGAGTCGAACTGGAATTCTTTGATTTCAGCATATTGTTTGTCGAGTTTGGCAGGGTCGACGCCCGCCTTTCGCGCCAGTGTAATCAGTGCGCCTTCGGTCGGATCGCCCACACAGAACCACGTGGCGTGGTCTTTGTCGGGAGGGTTTACCTTGGCGTTGCTGGCCATAGCGCCGGTTGAAAAGAACAGTTCGAGTGCTTCGAGCTGCTTTTTGTTGAGCGTTTGTTTGGCTTTGTCTTGAATATCACCCACAGCTTCGTAGCCAGTACCCGACACAAAATAGTCGGTTTTGCCGATCAGCATGCGCTCGACGGTCATCTCGTTTTTGGTAAGCGTACCGGTTTTGTCGGTACAAATGAGGTTTGTAGCGCCCAGTGTTTCTACGGCGGATAATTTTTTCACCAAAGCCCGGGCTTTTGCCAGGCGGGTTGCGGCTTGGGCCAGGGTAATGTTCACTTCGGCCACCAAACCGTTCGGGATCATGGCGGCGCTAATGCCGATTGCGAAGAGCAGGGCGGCTTTGAGCCCAAAGTGCGAATTGAGCGCCAAAACCACCAAAAGCGTCGCCAAAATAAGCGTTCCCTGGGCAAGGCGTCGCGCCAGGTTGTTCATCTCGCGCTGCAAAGGCGAAGTGTCGGCTTTGGTGCTTTGGCTGAGGTTAGCGATGCGCCCGAGTTCAGTGCTCATACCACTGCCGACCACTACGCCGTACCCGTGGCCGATCGCCACAGTCGTTCCCATAAATACCAGGTTGTGGCGGTTGCCGAGCGGCACATCGCCGGTGATGGCGTGCACGAATTTACGGCTGGGGTTGCTTTCGCCGGTGAGTGCAAAGTCGTTGGTGGCGAGTTCTTCTTCTTGAATGACGCGCACATCGGCCGGCACGGAGTCGCCCTCTTCGATATACACGATGTCGCCGACCACCAAGTCAGTGGAATTAATTTCGGTGAGCGTGCGGTCACGTACCACTTTGGCTTTGGGTACCACCAAGCGTTCCAAACTTGCCATCAAACTTTCGGCTTTGTACTCCTGCAGGAACCCGACCACGGCGTTCACGAGTGCGATGAACAACAGAATTGTCGCGGTTTTCAGGTCGCGCAAATAGATGGAAAAACTGGCGCTGACCAACAAGATGAACACCATAACGTTGCGGAACTGCCGGATAAAAATAAGCAGCGCAGATTGCCGCTTGCTGCGCGCCAGCTGGTTGGAGCCGTCTTTTGCGAGCCGGGCGGCCGCTTCTTTGTCGGTTAATCCATCTTCGGTAGTGCCGAGCTCGGCAAGCACGGCGCTTGCATCCTCGCGGTAATAGGGGAGTTTTAGGGAGTCTTCTTGTGTAGCCATTACCGTTATTATACGGTAGTTTCCAGGCTATGAACCAATGGCTTTTTCGGGCAATAGTTATATAATACTTACCCACATGAGTACACATAAAGCCTTTTCTGGTCCTATGGAGTTGGCCGAAGTACATGTTCGTGAAGTAATTGCAGCGTCATATATAGAGCGCCAAGAGGAATTGTTCGCACGTACCGGAGAACGCTTCCATTCTGGGGAAAGTCCTTGCGAAACATTTGATCGCATTCAACAAAGCGTTCGTATGCTCTACGCTGAACCAGCCGGCAAACTTGCTCTTTCGAAGGCGCTCTGGCAGCGTGGCTCGATTGATAGTAAAACAGGAGAGACTACTTGGAAGTTTCGTCATCCCGACCGAGGTGAGCGGCTGGCAAAGCGACTCGAAAGCGTTTTAATACCAGTGGGCGAACCGGTACTGCCGCGTATTGAAAAGGTTGCAAAAGACGAGCTGGTTTATAATCCGCGGCTGAAAAACCCGAATATTGAGCGGGTGGTGTGCGCCCTGCAACGGATCTGGACCAATTACGGTGCGCTTGAAGAAGAACACCGCACGGCAGAACCGGGCATGTCCTTCATAGAATATATCTTGCAGACGCGCCGGGCGCGCTTTCCCGAATTGTGGTATGAGGATTGGCACACAGAGGTGCGGCATACCGCAAAATCGTACGTGCCAGGTGCAGAGGCCGCCTCGACTACGACTGACGAGCAACCGGAAGCGGAGCCCGAGCAAATCGTGGCGGAGCCCACTCCCCAGCCTGATCTCGACTTGATAACCCAGGCCATCGCAGGCTTGCCGGAGCAGGCCGCTGAAGTGTTGCGGTGTTTCCTTACGGCGCGGCAAAACCGCCTCAGCCACAGTGAGTTCAGCGAATCGTTAGGAACAGATACGCGCGAGGCGACCATGCGCTTGGCCGCTGCCTACCAGGAAGCGACTGAATGGCTGGATCCGGCAGAGTACAACGCGCTCACCGCTATACGATACTTATAATTTCCTTGCAATTGTTGTACAATAGGTAGCTCATATGGATAAGAGCCCAGAAGCGGCAACTATGGACCGCCAAGAACGTGCTATTCGTACGGCTATTGTTGAGCCCTACATCGCACAAAAAGCATTATACGACCCGGCAGGTAGCGAAGCTGCAGCCGAGGTTGACCCAGTGCTACTTTTTGGACTGACACGCCAGCAACTGCGCCCTATTTATGCCAAACCGGCCGGCAAACTTGCTCTGTCAAAGGCACTTGAACAGCGGAAAGTCGTACAGCCAAATGGAACGTCCAGCTATGAATTTGTAAGAAAAACACCCGGCGAAGAAGTAGACAAGCGTATACAGGCAGTGCTTTGGCCGAAACAACATTCTATTTTGGCAGCAGTACACAGTGTCATACCAAAGAGATCACGGAGCACCACACTGGTATTAGCTACCCTCAGGCACACATGGGCACGCCTCGCCGCACTGGAAAACGAACACAAAGAAAGCGAATCGCCATTGACACTCGCAGGATTTATATGCGAGATTTGGGAGCCAAAGATGTTGCCGCCGAAGGTTATAAAACCGCTCAAACCACCAAAACCGCCCAAGTCAAATGTCGTATGG
>JGI24742J22300_10000072_pt1 | contig 14414 bp, 18 predicted proteins | sample KBSMiscanthusM1_FD_22300 | JGI IMG/M metagenome (IMG submission 22300)
ACAATAAAATTCCTGTTGCTGACGGCTTGGAAGGGTTCGCTTCTTTCGCTGAAAAATATCCCCACTTTAACTTCTGTCCGTACGTTGCCGAAAAAGACGCCGAGGGCTGGGACAAATCGACCAGCCGTGTATATATGAACCAGGTACTACCTAACTTTTTATATGTACCGGTCAATATTTCCAAAGGTGATCTCGAGGCACTGCGAGACTTCTTTGGCACTGTCCAAGACCGACAAGATATTCCTGCAGTCAATATTACCCAACCGCACAAGAGTAGCCCCGTGTTACGCGAACTATATTTGAACGATATTAATAGTGAGGCTAACGTCGATACGCTGATTCGTAACGATGAAGGCAAGCTTGAGCCATATGACCTCAACTCAACCGCTTTTGTGGAGTGGTATAAGGCCGACGTTGGTCCGTTCCAAGCTAAGCCTGTCGTTTTGGTTGGTGTAGGTGGCGTTGGCGAGCCAATCGCTAAAAAGATTGCTGCCGAAAAGCCGAGTAGTCTCTTACTAGTAGATGTTTCTGACAAGTCAGGCTTTGCCACACAATTAGGTGAAACCAACCGGGTTGCTACTACTTTTGCATCCAGTTTGCAGACAGTCATGGAATCTGGATTGTCCGATGGCACAATTGTCATCAACGCCGCCGGTAAAGAAGGCGCCACCAATGAGTCTGAACTTTGGGAGTTGATCCAAAAAGAGGTTAGCAATGGTGTGTTCGTCGACATACGCCCTCACCTTGATATTGAAATCGTCGAAGAAGCTAAACGGCATGGCTGGAGTGCTCATACTGGGCACGGCATGAATGCTCGTAACGATTACGTGCTACTCCAGGGCATCGCTCGTCAAATTCCTGGCGCAACTCCACCGTCCTTTGAGGAATTCCAACAATTGGTAGTAAAGGCATCCTAGTAGTTCTTCTCAACCTTTAGCCCTTTGCCAAAAGAATCCTACTGTTTTTCCAGGCAGCACCCTTTAACTGTGTAATGCGTACAATAAAAAAGTGGCATTGTACGGTATCATAAAAGCATGAAAACCATACTTATCACTGGCGCTTCATCCGGCTTTGGCCGCGCAACCGCGCAGCTTTTAGCGCAAGAGGGCCACAAACTAATTTTATTGGCTCGGCGCAAAGATGTGCTGGAAGAGCTGCGAAAATCTTTATCAACAGAAGTGCATATTGCCGCTGTGGATGTGACCGACAAAGCACAAGTGTCGGCATTTTTTGAGAGTCTGCCCGAGGGCTTTCGTAGTATTGACGTACTTGTGAACAACGCGGGGCTCGCGCTTGGCGTGGCACATGCGCAAGACGCCAACCTCGATGATTGGGAACAGATGGTCAATACCAACATCAAGGGCCTGCTGTATATCACGCGAACCGTTTTGGACGTGATGAAGCAGCGCGGCGACGGACTTATCATCAATATCGGTTTGGTCGCCGGGCACTTGCCTTACAAAGGTGGTAACGTCTACGGCGCGACAAAGGCGTTTGTGCGGCAATTTTCCCGCAACTTACGGACGGACCTGTTTGGCACCGACATAAAAGTGACGAACATCGAGCCGGGTATGGCCGAAACCGCGTTCTCGAACGTGCGATTCAAAGGTGATACGGAGAAAGCTGAAGCCGTCTACGCCGGAACGCGCGCCTTACAGCCGGAAGACATCGCCAACACTATCGCGTGGGTTATCAACCAGCCGCCGCGCGTGAACATAGACAATATCGAGATCATGCCGATCGACCAGACGTTTGGCGGCGCGGCGATACATAGGGAAGACGCTTAGGATGAAATCGAATGCTCGCATCGTCGTAACGCAGCTTATGCAATTCAGCTCCGAGCACAAACAGCGCCTCGACAAACTGGGCGATGTCACCTATTATGATGACCTTGCTGCATCTCCCGACGACTGGTTGCAGCGCTGCAAGGACGCTGATGTAATCTGCACTGGTAAATATGGCTTTAAAGAAAAGTGGTCACAGCTACATGACGTGTTCGTTTCACTGCCGTTTGTAGGTGTTGGCTTTCTCGATCCCGCGGTTCTCAAGGCGAACAATATGACGGTTTCAAATAGTCCGGGTTGCAATCGCTATGCGGTGTCGGAATGGGTTGTCGGCATGGTTATCACGACGTTTCGTCGCTTACACGAACTAACAAATGTACAAGATTTGCCTGCAGATCAGCCGCCTCGACCTGCACAGGGATTGGCTTTCAAAAATGCGACAATTCTTGGCAAGGGGAATGTCGGCACACGCGTTGGCGAAGTGCTTACGGCTCTGAACATGAGCGTTACCTATTTCAAGCGGGGTGACGACCTGGCGACATGCGTCAAAGATGCCGATGTTATTATTGATACGCTCAGCCTTAATCCATCGACGGTCGGTTTGCTTGGGAAAGAGTTTTTCATGTCCTTCAAGCGTGAGGCGATTTTCATAACTGTCACCAGCAGCCGCATCGTTGACGCCGAAGCCATGCTCTCGGCGCTTGACGATGGAAGCTTGGCGGCTGTGGCTAGTGACGCTGGCGGAATCATGATGGGCAATACGGATGACCCCCTTTATCGCACATTGCTTGCCCATCCCAAAGTGCTGGTCACTCCGCACATTTCGTACAATACCGATGTGACCCACAAGATTAGTAACGACATGATGATTGATAACGTTGAAGCGTATTTAGCAGGCGAGCCAGTTAACGTATTGAAAGGATAAACATGAAAGCACTTATCACCGGCGTAAACAGTCTCGTTAACAAAGCCCTGTTGGCCAAACTAATTGACATGGGGTACGAGGTAACCGCGCATTATCACTCCGATAACAATCTAACCGCCGATGTGAAGGCTGCATTTCCTCGTGTCCGATTTGTGCAGGCTGATTTTTCAGATAAGGAGAGTTTCCTGGCATTCGTAAAACAGTCCGCCGATGCCAAATATGACGTACTCGTAAACGCCGCCGTCTATTATGCCGAAGCTGCAGACTGGAAGGTCCAGCAAGATTGGGACGCTTGGCAAAAAACGTTTGCGATCAACGTGGCGGTGCCCGGCATACTCATGGCGCACGGTGATTCCCTGCTGAACAAGGGCGGCGTGGTTGTAAATATCAGTTCGGTATTTGGCCAAAAGAACCTCAGCGAAACCCAATTCGCCATGTACAGCGCTAGCAAGGCGGCGCTTGATTCTTTGACTATGACCTACGCCAAGCGCTGGTCGCCGGATATTCGCGTGGTCGGCATCGCGCCGGGCTGGGTGAAAAGTGCCTGGAACAAAAACATGACCGACGAGCAAATACAAGCCATGATTCCACCCCAGCTCACACACCGGCTGATTGAACCGGATGAGATTGCCGACTTGATGCAGGCTATCGTTACCAATCCTGGCATAAACGCTACCGTGGTAGCAATTGACGGCGGCTTGGGCGCGCCGATTATGTAACGTCCATGAAGACGATAGTAATCACTGTTGCTACCGATGGCGCTAAACGGGTAAAGGAGCTGGCATGATCGAAGCCGTATTATTCGACATGGACGGTGTCTTGATTGACTCGGTAGAAGTAGGCTATCAAAACCGCAAAAATGTATTAGCGCAGTACGGTATAGACCTCAGTACCATTCCCGACCCGCAAGGCGAAGACCACCGCGCCGCCTCTTTGAAAACCCTGCTCGAAAGCATTAAAGCGCACCGCGGTGTCGATATAGACCAAGAAGAATTCGTCGGCCGGTCAAGAGAGCATATGCATGCTGACTTACTGGAGCACGGCGCGTCTGCGGACCCTAATTTGGTAGTGTTTTTGGAAGAACTAAAGCAGCACGAGGTCCCATTGGCTATCGTATCGTCTGGTCTGCGCGACGGGGTGGATATCAAATTGGGGATACTTGGCATTCGGTCGTACTTTTCCGTGATCGTAACAGGAAGCGACGTAGAAAATCATAAACCTCACCCGGATTCATACCAGTATGCTCTGGAAAAGTTAGTACTGCCGCCGGAAAATTGTGTTGTTTTCGAGGACAGCATAACTGGCGTTCAGGCGGCGCAAGCTGCTGGCTGCATGACTATCGGATTCACGCAGTATAATCCGCCCAAAGAGCCGCTGCCCGGAGTACTAGCCACCGTGGAAAGCTGGGGTGATATCAACTACCAGAAATTACAGGCAATTTGCGCCGATTAGCCCTGCTCAATCTGTTGTTTTCTTGCTAAAACAATGGCTTGCAGCAGTGCATCTGGAATTGGATTGTCCAGGGTGAAGTGGGTGCTGCCGGTGGTTTGCTCGAAAGCCGATAGATCGATGCCGAGCTTTTCAATTGCACCAAACGGGTACAAACTCAAAAAGTTTTTGTTCACCATGATTGCTATCAGGCCTTTGCCTTTGTACTTGAGTGATGGCATGGCGTAGCTTAACTCCTCGGTGGTTCCCGGAACGGTTTGCCGGGCGATGTCGTACATGTGCTGTATGGTGGTTTTTTCGGCGCTGCTCAGGCTTTCAAGATACTCATCGATAACAGACATGTTCTATCCCTCGATTACTTTGTCAGTACTTATTATATAACTGTGCTTGCCATGGCAAATGAGATGACCTGCAAACATTAAATACTTTTAACCTTGATAGGGTATTGTTTCTGGGTTTTCGGAGAGGACGACGCCCTGTATTGCAATGCCAAGTTGCCGGCGCGTATACTAAAAACGTTATCCAAAATACAACGTCAACAAAGGAGCGTCACATGGCAGCAGCCAAAGCAAGTGCAAAATCCTCAAGCGCCCAAACTAATCGAATGTGGAAAGTAGCCGGGCTGGTGCTCGCGGTTCTTGTTGTCATAGCTATTATCTGTTGTTGGTGTATTAAGGCGTCCGCCATGCAAATCTGTAAAACGACCAACTTGAGCCTCACCGCCGGCCAGCAAGAGGGCGCGGCCGGTACGGTTTACCAGCATATGATCTTCACCAACACCGGACACTACAAATGTCACATGAGCGGTTTCCCGACAGCGTTTTTGTATGGCAGTGGCGGATATGCGATCGGCAATAGTGCCGCCGCCCGTGTGCAGCCCGCGCCGGTCGACATCACGCTTGCGCCCCACGAAAGCGCCAACACCGTACTTGGCTATCCGCAGGCCGGCAACTTCGATCCCGGTGTTTGTAGCGCCGAGAAATCAGTGAGCGTAAAAATATATCCGCCGAGCTCAATAACAGCGCTCGACGCAGCAGTTGCAGTACAATGGTGCCCCGGCTTTTCCGAAAGCTCGATGCAACCTGGCAACTAGGGCTTGCTCCCGGAAGATACGCAAGGCCAGTCTGCTATCATAATAAAACCATGTCTCAAACGAACCATGCAATGCAGATCGAACTTGCGAAGACCCTTCTAAACACTGTCAGACACGCCGCATATGCCACAATTAATGAAGACGGCACGCCGCATAATTCGCCGCTCATGTTCATGTGTAATGAGGGTTTGACCAAACTTTACATAGGCTCATACAGCGAATCGGTGCACAGCAAAAACATTGTGCGCACCGGCAAAGCCTTTGCAGTGCTGTATGATTCATTCAAAAAAGGCCAAGGCGGGCTGTATATCACCGGCGAAAACGGTCATGAGTGTGAAGGTGATGACTTAGTAGAGGCGCTTCGTGTGCACAATATTGTCCGCGAGCGGCTCGGAAGCCAACCGATAGACATTGATGTTTATTTGCGCAGTAAACCTTCGCAGCGCATGTACAGCATCGATATTGTAAAGATTGAAATTTATAATGCAGTGCGCGGTGAAGATGGATATATCGTAAAGGAAACGAGAGTACCGGTTAATCCTCATGAGTTACGATAATTACGTACCTCGGCAGCTGCATCCAAGAAGAACGTAACAGTGCCGTTTCTGCTATTATCTAACTATGAAAACTGCAATTATTCTGCATGGAACGCTTGGCTCGCCAGATGGCAACTGGCTACAGTGGCTCAAAAATGAGCTCGAAGCGCGTGACTACACTGTGTGGCTGCCGCAATTGCCGCACGCCGACCAACCCAGCCTCAAGGAATGGAGTGCATTCGTAAAACAGCACTGTCCATTCCCGATCGATGAGCAAACGATAATCGTCGGCCATTCAAGCGGTGCGATCTTGGCGCTCGTGCTCGCTCAAACCAATACGGAAACCATCGGCGCTATCGTAGATGTCTCGGTCTTTCACGATAATTCATTGCAGTGGGAGCCGAACAACCGTTTGTTTGATGTGCAGTTCGACTGGGAGGCGATCCGCAAGGGTGTCCGCAAACTCCTCTTTATCCATTCTGATAACGACCCGTATGTGCCGCTCGAACAAGCGCAATATGTTGCAAACAATTGCGCCGCCGAGTTGCTGCTAATTCCTAGCCAGGGTCACTTCAACCTGGAGCAGAGTGATGAGTATAAGCGATTTCCAAAATTGCTGGAGATTTTAGAAGAGCGGGCGTTTGTATGAACACTTTCTACATAGTCCGTCACGGTGAAACTGAAAACAATCGCGCCAAGCGGCTCTCGGGCTGGATCGATACGGCGCTTACCGAAGATGGCCTGAAACCTTCAGAAAAAGTTATAAAAAAGCTCGCAGATTTGCACATCGACGAGATTTACTCCAGCGATATGGGCAGGGCATTTATCACGGCGTACGTAATTGCCCGCGGGCTACATTTTCCAAAAGAGATCAAACGCCTCGCGGGACTCAGAGAAGTGAATTATGGTGATGCGGCAAACATGCCAAGCACTGAAGCTTACAAGCTGTATCCGAAGCTCGACCGCGACACGCACTACACGCCGCCAAACGGTGAATCGCTCGATCACATGCAAAAGCGCGTGTTCCAGACGCTTGATCAGCTGAACCAACAACATAAAAATTCCGTCATTGTGTTGGTGTGCCATTCTGGCGTCATGGCAGCACTTCGAGCAAGTCATATTGGTCAGGACTTCGGTGCGCACAATATCAGCGAGGCGTATCCGCACGATTACGTTGGCAGGTTTTCTTTTGTCGATGGTGCCGTAACGAATTTCGAAGAATACAAGGCATGAAACCATGAAACGAGCAGTCATAGTCCATGGCTACAAAGGCAAGCCTGAAACCAATTGGAAGCCCTGACTCAAAGCCGAGCTTGAAGCGAATGGATACGCCGTCACTGTGCCGGCCATGCCCGAAGCCGAGCAACCAATTGCACGCGCCTGGCACGACAAACTTACAGAAACCGTAGGTCAGCCGGACGCCGACGTGTATTTGATCGGTCATAGCCTGGGCTGTATCACCATTTTGCGCTACTTGGAATCACTGCCCGAAAACCAAAAGGTCGGTGGTGTGGTTTTAGTCGCAGGTTTTGGCGAACGGTTTGCTCAGTACCAAGCCGGAAATCACGATACGTTTTTTGATCACGAGCTGGATTGGCATCGCATCCGGGAACATTGCGACCACTTTGTGGCGATCAGCTCGGACGATGATCCGCACATCGACCTTTCACAGGTTGAGCTATTTAAACAGGAGCTCGGCGCCGAAGCGATAATAACGCACGGCAAGGGACATTTCGGCTCGGCCGACGGTGTGTACGAAGTCCCGATGGTCCGCGACGCGCTGTTTGCTATGGCGTCATCTCATAATTAGCCATAAATGCGTCCAAAATATACAATAATTCCGATTGCGCAACCAGCTATACTAAACACATAACATTAAGAAGGAAGAGCATAATTATGCGAAAAATCATTGTTCAAGAATTTATTTCATTAGATGGCGTCATGCAAGGACCTGGCGGCCCCGAAGAGGACAAATCAAACGGTTTTACACTTGGCGGCTGGACTGCTCCGTTTTTCGCCGAAGCCGACGAAGCTGCTGCTGAGTTTATGCAAAAATGGATGGAATCGACAGACATTTTGCTCGGTCGAAACACCTTCGAACTGTTTGCAGAATACTGGCCAAAACATGCCGAGATGTGGCCAGGCATTTTGGACGTTACAAAATACGTTGCAAGCACCACAATGAGCGACGAAGCTGTGGAAAACGCGGGCTGGCCGAACTCAAAACTGGTTGCCAGCATCGAAGACATCAAAAAATTGAAGGAAAGCGACGGCGGCGATATCAAAATCCACGGTAGCGCCAAGTTGGCACAGTCGTTGTTCGAGCACGGTTTGGTGGACGAAATCTGCCTGATGACTTTCCCGGTCGTCTTGGGCAAGGGCAAGCGTCTCTTTAACGAGAACAGCATGCCTACGACCTTCAAAATGACCGATAGCCTGATCACCAAAAACGGCGTAACATTTGCGTACTTTGAGAAGAGCGGCGAAGTGGAAACAGGTACCATCGGCGCCTAAACCGCAAACGACTTACGCGATGCAAGCAGCAAAAAGCCGGCCGTGAAAGCCGGCTTTTTGCTACTGCACCATTAAAGATTTTGTTTGTTACAATAAGGCTATGGCAACACACAACAAAATTGATCTTATAGAATTTCCCGTTTCGTCGGCTGCACAATTACAGCAGACGAAGGCGTTTTTTAGCAGCGTATTTGATTGGAAATACACTGACTGGGGTGATGATTACAGTGACACGACTGAAAGCGGCACAAATAGCGGCGTCAATGCCGATGGCGGCGCGTCGATGCCACTCACCGTTATTTACTCGGCCGATTTGGAAAAAACAAAAGCGCTGGTACTTAAAAACGGTGGCAAAATTACCACTGACACTTATTCATTCCCCGGAGGAAGGCGATTCCATTTCACCGAGCCGAATGGCAATGAGCTAGCTGTTTGGTCGGAACAAGCCGAATAATGCACACGCCATTCATCGTCATCATCACCGGCTTGCCGGGCACCGGCAAAACCACACTCGGCCGCACATTGTCCGACAAATACAAGTTCGTGTTTGTCTCGAAAGATGCGTTAAAAGAGCGCATGTTTGACGCGCTTGGTTGGAGCGACAAGGCGTGGTCCTTAAAGGTGAGCGCCGCGAGTCACCGCATCATGGACGACATTATTGCACAGGAACTTCGCGCCGGGCATCCCGTAATCGTGGAAAGTAATTTCAAACACGGTATCGATAGCGAGCGATTTCGAAACATACAAGCCCAATACGGCTGCCCGCTATTGCAAATCCTGTGCTGGGCGGATGGTGAAACGGTGTACCGGCGGTTTGCCGGGCGCATTGGTACTGAGGCGCGGCACAAAGGGCACGTCGAGGCGCTGCCGCTCGAAACGATCCATCAAGAATTTCTGGCGATCAAGGGCAAAGACAAGCCCTTAGACATATCGGGCACCACCATTGAGCTCGACACCTCTGACATCGACGCGATTGCATACCAGAAAATATATGACGCCATCGATCACGCCATCGCTGCCTGAAACGACGAGGCGATGATTGTATCTCCCTCTGTTTTTATGGTATAACATAGCAATGACACAACCCAACCGACCACCAAAGCTGTATATTACATCAACGCTACTTGAAGAAGCTCGTGACGAAGGCATTACCGGGGCCACCGCCTACAACACTGCCCACGAAGTTATAAACCGGGGGAGCGAAGGCCGCCTGCGCGGGCTTTCGGTAAGCCGCTTGGTCCTACACAACGCGGGCGATATCGATAATGAACGGCTAACAGTGTTCCGTGTAAACACTTACGAAAATGTCCCACGTTTTGAGACCAGCCCAAAGCCCGGTATTCATCCTCAGGCATTTATTGAAGAAGGAAAACCGGAAGCCCACACGCTGGTGGTGCCGATAAAAGAGTTTGTAACAACCACCACCGCGTGGTCGCTCCACCATGCCGCTGCACGCTATGCAAACGAACTCGGTCTGCCGGCCGCAGGCGAAGAGGAAATGCGGGCTCCAACTGAAGGTTTTGGTATCCCGGCACTTGATCAAGGGTTGGATACTGTCCTACATCTGTTCGGTGGAATCGTCAGCCGGGCAATGCCCGCAGAAAGACGCGAAAGCGCAGAATCACTCGCCGCAGAGCTACGCGAGGGTATTAATCCTATTCTCGGTCGTGGTGTAGAAGCAATCAAGGCCGTAAACAACTTGCCTGATGATCCAAACGCAGCAGCGCCACAACCAGCGATGACGCCAGCCGAGATGGCCAAGCTCATCATGCAACAGCCGCCGATCGTATTCCACGAAGAAATAATGGGCCTCCACGAATAGGGTCTCGTTGCCGTATCGTCCGCGCGGTTCTCGCACTGATTCCTAATAACCGCGGCAATACTTAGTCATCTGTTAATAAGTGTGTGATACATTCGCGGTATGGCTAAAATTGCAGTATATGACAAGTTCTATGAAACGAATGTCAAAGAAGATATTATCACGCCGGCACTCCAAGCCACGTCGCACCGCGTTATTGGCAAAGCACGCCGTCTTCGCGATGCCGTAGACCAAATCTTACATTTTATAGAGGGTGATCCAAAAGATCGGCCTGACATCGTTATCATGAGTGGCCGGCTGGATGGTGAAGAAGAGTACAAAAAACATCCCGCGTTTATAACTGACACCTGTATAGTAAAACAACGCAAGTGGTACGGTACACAAGACGTTGAGACACGGCGTACCACCTTTTTACTGCCGCGGTTTAAAGCTCGTCCGGATATATATGAATTCCCCGGTGTTATGGGTGATCACCCTCGTCTGCCGTACAGTGCCGCAAGGCAGTGGGAGTCTTTGCAAACAGCTCTGGCGGCACCCTTGATTTCGCGTATGGTGCATACTTACTTACCGGATACTGTGCGGCTCGGTGTTTCGGACCATTCTATGTATGATTCCATTCTGCATAAGGTGGTGCTACGTCCCGACGAGGATGCGGCGCACCAAATGTATGGCCATGTGCAGTATTATGGTGGCATCGCCGATATGGATCATGGCCAGCAAGGCGCCTGACATCTGCTATCATTAAGCAATGCATTTTGATTACAAAACCATTCTTGGCGGCATTGCGGTTGTAGTGGCGTTTGTGAGTTACGTGCCGTACTTCCGTAACATGTTTACCGGACGCACCAAACCGCACGCCTTTTCGTGGCTGGTGTGGGGAATACTCAACGCCATCGCTTTTGCCGGACAAACGCACGACAAAGGCGGCGCCGGATCGTGGTCGGTGGGCCTGACGGCGGCAGTGATGTTCTTCATTTTTGCCGTATCACTGCGGCTGGGCGAAAAAGACATCCGTGCTTTTGATTGGTTTTGTCTGGTGACGGCGCTGCTGTCGCTCATTCCATGGTTTCTCACGAACAATCCGCTCACCTCTGTCGTTATTATCACGGTAATTGATGCGCTCGGTTTTGCGCCGACGGTGCGCAAGGCATATGCGAAACCGGGCCAGGAAACGGTTGTCACCTTTGTACTGAGCGTGATTAAGTATGGCCTGGTTGTTGCTGCGCTGCAGAAGTACACACTCGTTACGTTGTTATTCCCGGTGGCCGTCGGCATCATGAACGCGCTCTTTGTGCTGATGCTACTTGTCCGCCGCATGCAACTCAAACTACGATATAGCGATGGCAGTAGTAGGGGCAATTGACTAAAACCTATAAATATATCAATATTACTAGATGTTTTTGAGTAATGCGGAGACGTGCTCGCGCGGCGAAGCCTTTGATCGTATGGTCGAGCAAACCGGCAGAGCCCTGCGCGATCCGCAGGTGGTAGAGGCTATTGGGCAGTCGCTGGCTACCGAATTGCTTGAGGTACACGGACAGCTTTTCTTGCCCGATGTACGCCATGGTGTAGCGTGCCTGCCCGATAGCGAGAAAGGTAAGGCCGCACCTGCGCTCCTTCCCATAACCACGCAAGAAGTGCCCACAATACCTACCATGATGAGTCAGCTGATGACCTCATTTATTAAACATTGGCCGATTGGAGCCATGCGTACAGAGGGAAATGCGACACTGGCCTCTGATGCCTATGGGTTGGTAATAGGCATTGAAGATGTGGAGTTCTGGGTAGATAATCCACCACCATACAAAGAGCATAATGTCGAGTCGAGCAGTCCTTTGATGGTCACCAATGCTAATTTTCAATTGAACGAGGGACGGTTCTCTGCGACGCGCCCTGTCATCGTTACGCAATATGAAACGCTGTTTCAATATCCTGATGAGATTCCTCCAGGGGTGGCGCATGAACTCGTGCATGCGCGCGATACACTACAAGAAGCACCGCTCATGGTGTGCCAACCACATATTATCGCATCAGAGTACTGCGCGTATCACGTTGACCATGCCGTTGGTGTGGCTGTAAGGCAGACCAGGGGCGCGGCAAATGCCCTGCCCGGCATTGTAGAAGCCTTTCGCCAGGAACACGCAAGCCCCGAGCAGCCCTTCGCACCAACACTCGAAATGACCATAAAGGCGTACGAGCTCGGACTTCTGTAGCGATGCATAGCGCCCCTACTACTGCCCTCGCGTGCTTTTTATGATATTATTTACCGATGTTTCTGAGTGACCTTAAAACACGCTTTCGCGGCGAGGTGTTCGACTATATGGTCGAGCAAACGCAGATTGCCTTGCATGATCCGGTGGTTGTGAAAAAATTAGGCGGGCTTGCCGCGGAGCTCAGCAGCGTAACCGATACGCTTTTTTTGCCGGATATCCGGCACGGCGAAATAGTTATACCTAACTCGCAAAAAGACACCATAAACCCTGTTTTCTTTCCTATGACTTCCAAAGAGGCGCTTGACGCAGGTAGGCTCACCAGGTCTGTGCATCAAAAGCCGGTACGCTTGTGGGAAATAACCGAACCCCTATATTCAGAGGCTTACGACATTAAGATGGATCTTGATGAAATTTGGGAAACCATGGAGCCTAGGCAAAAACCTAAAGATCCCGTAAAACCGAAAGGCCGAGGATCAGATCCGCTGCGCACCGTGGCGGCAATGCGGCGCTGCGTTTGCATTGAAGACAACCGGTTTGCCACAAGCCGCCCGATTATCTTTGTGCGACAGGCTTTGATGTTGAAAGGTTCGAAGGCCTGCGGCGGCACTTTGGCGCATGAAGCAGTTCACGCCTGGGATGCACTGCGGGACGGGCCACTATACGAAGGTACCCCCTATTTATCGGCCACCGAGTACCGTGCCTATCACGTAGATGACGCTATTGATACCCGGCAATCGTGGTTTGAGAGGCCTTGTGTACCACAGGAGGTAGAAGCCTTCCGCCGTGAACACGCCGACCCGGCCCGCCCCTTCCACCCGACACAACCGATGATTGACTTTATGGTTGAAAACAAGTATATACACGTGTAGTGCAAACAGCGATTTACTCGTAACCTTTACCACTTTGCTATAATTAAAATATGCTGAAAAGGAAAAGGATATTCGCCGTACTAGGAGTTATCACTTTCTCTATTGTGTTGCTTACAAGCGAACGCGCGAGCGCCGACAAGTACATTTACTTTCCCCTGATCGGCAACGGCCAATATTATGACGACTACACCGAGATCCATAACGGCGTCGTGCACAATGCCATCGATATTCTGGCGCCCAAAGGCACGCCCCTGGTTGCCGTGGCAAGCGGAACCATCGTGTATGTAAACTCGCCGCAGCCGAGCTGGGGCTACAGCGTTGGCATCAAAGACACCGACGGTTACGAATACAATTATTTGCACATGAACGACGACAACCCCGGCACGAACGACGGGCGGGGTGGTGAAATGCACGCCTACGCACCGGATATGAAAAGCGGAAACCACGTAGAAGCCGGACAGCTGCTCGGCTGGGTCGGGGATTCCGGGCATTCCAACGGCGTTTCACACTTGCACTTCGAAATGTATGCGCCGAATGGTGCGGTAATGAATCCGTATTCGTATTTGCGGCAGGCGCCACACTTGCCTTCGACCAGCTTGTATCCGCCACTGCCGGGCGAAACTTTGCCGTATTGGGTAGGCTACAACGGCGGTTTGAACCTTGCTATGGGTGATATGAACGGCGACCATGTCTCTGAAGTGGTTACTGCCGCGGGCGCCGGTGGGCCGCCATGGATCCGAACCTTTGCAAACGACAACAGCTTTTTGGGCGAATTCTACGCATATGATCCGGGTTTTAGGGGTGGCGTGGATGTTGCCATGGGTGACACCGACGGCGATGGCGTCGATGAGATAATCACTGGCCCCGGCCCGGGCGGCGGCCCTTGGGTGCGAGTATTCAATACCAAAGCGCAATTATTGAGCCAGTTCGCAGCATACGACCCGGCATTCACCGGTGGTATTCACGTAGCAGCCGGTGATATGGATGGCGATGGCAAGGCCGAAATAATCACCGGTCCGCAAGCCGGTGGCGGCCCGTGGGTCCGCGTGTTTAATGCTGCCAATGCGCAGTTGGAAAGCCAGTTCGCAGCGTACGACCCGGCATTCTTTGGTGGTATCGATGTGGCTGCGGGTAATACCACCGGCACGGCAGCCGATGAAATCGTGACGGCTCCTGGCCCGGGCGGCGGCCCGTGGATCAGGGGATTCAATC
>JGI24742J22300_10000077_pt1 | contig 14056 bp, 10 predicted proteins | sample KBSMiscanthusM1_FD_22300 | JGI IMG/M metagenome (IMG submission 22300)
TCGTCAGGCACCATTGCTGTGGCGATGCGCCTCCTGCGGTGCCGGCATGCCTGCATTGCCCGGTTTGCGTGGCGCGCTAGAGTGCGGACATTCCATGTTTGAAGCCCGCTTCCAGACCTTCGAGGATGTGAGCGCGCGCGCCCAGAGTGCAGCGCGCGTCGCGGCCTTGCGCGCCGAGTTGCAGCGGCGCGGTCTCGATGGGTTTGTCATTCCGCGCGCCGACCGGCAGCAGAACGAGTACCTGCCGGCGAGCGAGGAACGCCTGGCGTGGCTCACCGGCTTCACCGGCTCGGCAGGTGCCGCGGTGGTTTTGCACGATGCCGCAGCCGTCTTCGTCGACGGCCGTTACACGTTGCAGGCCGACGCGCAGGTCGACGGAAAAATATTCTCGATTGAGCACATGGTGGAGCGTCCGCCCGACCAGTGGATCACCGACAACCTCAAAAGCGGTGCGAAGCTCGGATACGATCCATGGCTGCATACCAGCGAGCAGGCCGAACGTCTGAAAAAGGCCTGCGTGGCTGCCGGCGCAGAGTTCGTCGGCGTCGACAGCAATCCTATCGATGCCCTGTGGCAGGATCGTCCGCCCTCACCTGCCGGCGCGGTCAGCCTGCGCGACCCCAAGTTCGCGGGCGAGGCCNCGCCTGACAAGCTCAAACGGATCCGCGCCGAAATTACGAAGCTGCGCGCCGACACGCTGCTGGTCACCGACCCACAGAACGTCGCCTGGGCGTTCAACATACGCGGCGCCGACGTCGCCCATACGCCGCTCGCGCTCGCCTTTGCGACGATCCCGCGGGATGGCAGACCTTCGCTCTACGTCGACAGCGCCAAGCTCGACAACACCGTGCGGCACGCGATCGAGGCCTTTGCCGACGTTCGCGCGCCGGACGAGCTCGCCCGCGGCCTGGAGAAACTACAGGGCAAGACCGTCCGCATCGACCAGGCGAGTGCGGCGGATGCCTTCACGCAGATCCTCTTCCGCCACGGCGGCAAGCCGCAGCGCGGACCGGACCCGATCACGCTCCTGAAAGCGACCAAGAACCACGCCGAGATCGTCGGCAGCCGCAGCGCCCATCGGCGCGACGGCGTCGCCGTCACGCGCTTTCTGGCCTGGCTCGACAAAGAGGCCGCGCCGGGCGGCAAGCTGACCGAAATCGACGTCGTTGCGGCACTGGAAAGCTTTCGGCGTGACACCGGCGCGCTCAAGGACATTTCCTTCCCGACTATCGCGGGCGCCGGGCCGAACGGAGCCATCGTCCATTACCGCGTGACCAAGACCAGCAACCGGCGGATCGCCAAGAACCAGCTGCTGCTGGTCGATTCCGGCGCGCAATACGAGGATGGAACGACCGACATCACACGCACCGTCATTGTCGGCGAGGCGAGCGACGAAATGCGCGACCGCTTCACCCGCGTCCTCAAGGGCCATATCGCGATCGCTACCGCGGTCTTCCCCGAGAACACGAGCGGGGCCCAGCTCGACCCGCTGGCGCGCACGGCGCTCTGGCAGGCCGGCCTGGATTTCGATCACGGGACCGGCCACGGCGTCGGCAGCTACCTGTCGGTGCACGAAGGGCCGGCGCGAATCTCCAAGCTTGGTCACGTCGCGCTCCGCCGCGGCATGATCCTGTCGAACGAGCCCGGCTATTACAAAACCGCCGCCTACGGCATCCGGATCGAAAACCTGGTGCTGGTGATCGCCGCGCCTGAACTAGTGGGCGCCGAAAAGCCGCTCAATGCCTTCGAGACGCTGACGCTCGCGCCGATCGACAGGCGGCTGATCGATTCGGGCATGTTGACGAGCAAGGAGCGGACCTGGCTCGACAGCTACCACGCACGCGTGCACGAGGTGATCGGTACGCTGGTTGATCCGCCGACACGCAAGTGGCTCGAACAAGCCACGCAGCCGATTGGCCCCGCGTCGCGGAAGCAGAAGAGACGCCGTCTGGCTGCAAACAAGCGGAAACAGTCACGCAAAAGAAAGCGCTGACACTGTCGCTTTACTCCCGTGTGCACCAGCCTATGTCCGCAAAGGGCCAAAAAGCAGACTTTGGTCACGTGGCACTCGTCACCGCGGCGGCATATACGGATCGGGCGTTCCCATCGCGATCAAAGGATGCTTTTTCACGCTCGCCTCGAATTCGCCGACCATCTTCAGCACCGGACCGGAGATCCAGCTATCGGTGATCACCTTCTCCGTATCCTCGCGCGGGTTCGTGTAGAGATTGAACAGCAGCGGTATTAATTTGGTGCCGAACATCGCCCGGAAGGCTGGAACGCGTGGCTTACCTTCGCAATTTCTCCGGCCGAGCGCACAGTAGCGCCTCCGGCACGACGCATGGTCACGAAATAACCGGATGTCCGCTAATGGGTCACTAGCGGACATTCCTCAGCGCTAAATTAGAAAACCCCGAGCTGATGAGGCTCGGGGTCTTCGTAGCTCTAATCGAGTCAGAGAGTTTAAACCCTACCCCCCGAATCCCCCGAATCTGTAGTTCACACCGACCAAGGCAGTGGCCGCAGTCGCTTTGGTACTGAAAACACAGGCGCCACCCGCACAGACGGGGTCAACTATAGTTCGATCACGCGAGCCAAAGTCATAGTAATTGCCTTCGATAAACACCGACCACTGCGGCGAGAATCGATATTCCCAGCCACCGCCAATCGTCCAGCCGGTTTTGGTAGTGGAAGCCGAGCCGGCAAAAACTGCGCCGGTGGCCGTATTGGTCAGAACTAAGTTTGCCTCAACACGACTCCAGACCGCGCCGCCCTGAAAATAGAGCAACGAGTTGGGTTGCCACGAATAGCCGATCCGACCCGTCAGGGCATCGAACCATCGCATACGCAATTCGGCCGCTCCAGTCGCGACTAGGGTTCCAGCTGCGTTTACGACGTTGAATGCCCGGTCTCTGCTGTTGGTTGTCCCATCGAACATGTTGCGGAAGCCGAACACCCAGCCGCCGGCAAATTGATAATCGCACCCGATCTGGCCGCCGCCGACAAAGGAGGCGTTATTAGTACTCTGTTCGGCTGAACCACCAAATGGACCCTCAACCCTGAAGCGGCCCCATGCTCCGCCAAGGTTGGCGCCGATGTAGCATCCGGTCCAGGTCAACGGAGGCGGTGGCGGTGGTACGTAGGCCGGAGCCTTCCGCGGAAGGTCAGCTGCCCATGCTTGACTTGCAGCCAGACCAATGGCGGCAGCAAGCAGCGTCAATGAAGATTTTCGCATGACAATTCCCCTTACTAATTTCCAGAGCCAGATGCGGTCCGGACGACCCATGGCAGATTCTTAATACGCGGGCCTTACCAAGGCTCCACAAAATCACATCTCTTCACAACTTCTCGCCATCCTGTGTTTGAAATGCAACAAAACGATTATCATCGTACCGAAAGTTTGGAACACGACGCCGCCGATGCCATACCCGCTTACCACCGACGAGTTCCCTCGATCATGTTTCGAGGGCGCAGGCTCGAGCGTTTGGAAATTTGGCTGAAGTTATCTGCCCTCCTTGCCGACGCCTTCGCTCGTGTCATCGCGCTCCGCCAAGTTTCAGAAGCGGACATCGCGCGTGCCTTCCGATCGATAAAGGACTGTCGGCGTCATGTCCGTTTTCCGTTCGGCGTCGATCATGAAATCGCGCGTAATCGGCACCGCGTCACGCCTGGTCGAAAGCAGTAATTGAAACACCATGTGCGAACCGTGAAGGAATTCGAGCTCGACGGCAGCGAGATAGAATTCCCACATCCGGCAGAACCTTTCATCGCAGATCGCCGCCGCCTGGGCTCGATTTTTGGCGAAGCGCTCACGCCAATGCTTGACCGTGTAATGGTAATGTAGCCGCAGCACTTCCATATCGTTGCACCACAGGCCGCAGCGCTCGGTGGCAGCAAAAGTTTCCGACAGCGCGGGCACATACCCGCCGGGAAAGATGTATTTGCGGATGAATGGGCCGGTTGTGCCGGGCGGCGACATCCGGCCGATGCAATGAATGAAGGCATAGCCGTCAGGCGTCAGCAGCTGGCGGACCTTTGCGAAATATTCGTCGAAATGCTGCGCACCGACATGTTCCATCATGCCAACCGAGACAACGCGGTCGAACTGACCGGTGAACTGCCGATAGTCCAACTCACGAAACTCAACACGGTCGGAAACACCGGCAGCCTCGGCATTGGCGCGCGCGATCTTGATCTGCTCGGGCGAAACGTTGACCGCAGTGACACGGGCGCCCGTTTCGCGCGCCAGATGAATGGCGAAGCCTCCCCAGCCGGAACCGATCTCGGCGACGGTCATGCCGGGCTTTAATTGCAATTTGCTGGTGGCGTGGATCAGCTTGTTTTGTTGTGCCTGCTCAAGCGTATCGCGCTCGGGATCGCGAAAATAAGCGCAGGAATATTGCAGCTGATCGTCGAGGAACAGGCGATAGAGTTCGATCGGGACGTCGTAATGGTGGCGGGCATGAGCGGCGGCAAGCCCAATCGGGTTGGACTGATGCCAGCGACGCAGACTGCGCCACGTCCGCCGCATCAGCTTCTGTGAGCCGTACGAATAAAGCGCGGCGCGATTGACCGAGAACAGCAGAAGAAAGTCGTGGATTTGAGCGCCATCCTCAAGAGTCAGCGTGCCGTCCATGTAGGCTTCGGCTGTATGGAGCTCCGGATTGATGAACAACTTGGTGTAAAGCTTGCGATCGCGCAGGTGAATGCCGACGTCTGGTCCGGGCAGAAGACCGCCGAAAACATGCACCTTGCCGTCGGCGTCGCGGACTCGCAGCTTGCCCTTGCGGATGAAGCGCCGAAGCAGATTGGACAATAGACGCACGTGGGAGTCCTCCGCAGCCGTCCCATCTCCATAGCAATGAATTGGGAAGGGATCACGTGGCGCCGGAAGAAGCAGCGCTGGTTACCTCACGGAATCGATCGTCTTGCCCTATATCCGTGCGATGGCCGCGGCAAATCTGCCCGTCTCTCTATAACAGAGGACTGCCCGGACGGCCTTTGGCTTTCCGGGACTCCCGCCGTCTGCTATCGTTTGCGACATCCCGACATGTCGGAAGGAGAAAATACAGTTATGGCGAGTGCCGCTGAGGATATTGTCGAAATGATTACGGGCAGAATCAGCCCCACCAGCGGTGCGCTTCAACTGTCGGAACCGCTCGACAAACTGGGACTGGACTCCTTGCAGGTGGTCGAATTGATTTTTGATATCGAGGAGAAATTCGACATAAACCTTCCAGTCAACGCGAATTTGGATATTGAAAGCAAGACAGTCGGGGATCTCATTCAAGCGGTGGACCAGCTCGTTGCCGCTAAAGCGAAGCCGAATTGAACCGCGTTGTTATTACCGGTCTCGGCGTCGTCTCATCCGTTGGACAATCGACGCAGGACTATTGGGCCTCCCTGATTGCGGGGCGTTCAACTTTCGCGCCGCCGACGCTCGGAACCGCCGCACAGGCCACCAGCAAGCTCGTCGGCGAAGTCAAAGATTTTGAGCCGACGGCCCATTTTGAGTCATCGCAGCTCTCGCTGCTCGACCGGGTTTCCCAATTCGCCATCGTTGCCGCGCGACAGGCTGTGAGCCAATCAGGCCTCGGGTTGCGCGGCGAAATTGCCGAGCGAACCGCCGCGATCATCGGAACCGGATCGGGCGGACATACGACTGTCGATGACAGCTTCCACCGGCTCTATGCGGGCGGCGCCGCGCGCCTGCATCCCCTGACCATTCCCAAGGCCATGATCAGCGCGCCCGCCAGCCAGGTGTCGATGGACTGCGGCATCAAAGGTCCGGTTTTTTCGGTTTCCTCCGCCTGCGCATCGGCAACGCATGCCATTGGCCAGGCCTTCCATATGGTGCGAAACGGCAGTGCGATCTGTGCCGTGACCGGCGGCACCGAGGCGAGCATCACCTTCGGCGCCATGAAGGGTTGGGAAGCCATGCGGATCATGTCGACCGACACCTGCCGGCCTTTCTCGAAAGACCGGAAGGGAATGTTGATCGGCGAAGGCGCTGCCGTGGTGGTGCTTGAGGCCCTGGATCACGCGCGCAGCCGCGGCGCGGACATCCTGGCCGAGATTGCCGGATTTGGAATGAGCGCAGACTCGAAGGATCTGACCGCCCCCGACCCGGATGGAATGGCGCGGGCCATGACCGCGGCGTTGGCGGATGCGGCCCTGTCTCCGGACATGATTGACTATGTCAATGCGCACGGAACGGGCACGACCGCCAACGATCATGCCGAAACGCTCGCCTTGCATCGGAGTTTCGGGGCCCATGCGCGGCAACTTGCAATTTCGTCCACGAAATCCGTTGTCGGNCACACGCTTGGCGCCGCGGGCGCGCTGGAATTTGTCGCCGCCATCATGGCGATTCGCGATGGCATCGCACCGCCGACCATGAATTACCTCGGGGCGGACCCTGGCTGCGATCTCGACTACGTTCCGAATGAAGCGCGGCGCATGCCCCTGCACGCGATCTTGAACAATTCCTTCGCATTTGGCGGATTGAACGCTGTTTTAGCGGCGCGGCAATTTTCTGGGTGATTTGGCGTGACAGCCGCTTGGCTTGGATAGGATCACTTACCCGGATATGAGTTTCAGCCACTCGTCCTCGGTGAGCACCTTTACACCGTGCTTCTTGGCCTCGGCGAGCTTCGAGCCCGCACCGGGCCCTGCGACGACATAATCGGTCTTCTTCGAGACCGAGCCGGCCGCCTTGGCGCCCAGGCGCTCGGCCTGGGCCTTGGCTTCCTCGCGTGTCATTTTTTCCAGCGAGCCAGTGAAGACCACGGTCTTGCCGGCGATCGCGCTGTCGGTCTTCGGCTTCTCGGCTTCGAGCACCTCGACCTGTTTCTTCAGCCGCTCGACAATGCCGCGATTGTGGCTCTCCGCGAAATAGGCCTTCACCGCGTCGATGACCGTATCGCCGATCTGATCGAGCGCATCCATCTCGGCAGCGGCTTCCGCGTCTCCTTTGGCAATCTTCAGACTGGCATCGTGGAACGCCTGCCACGACCCGTAGCCGCGGGCGAGTGCCAGCGCCGTCGTCTCTCCGACATGGCGGATGCCGAGCGCATAGATGAATCGATCGAGCGCAATCGTACGGCGCGCATCGATGGCATTGAACAGGTTGCGGACCGAGGTCTCGCCAAACCCTTCCTCGTCCTCAAGCCTGATCTTCTTGTTGCGCTGAGCAAGCGTGAAGATGTCGGCCGGCTCCCTGATCCATTCCTTCTCGAAGAACAGCTCGATCTGCTTTTCGCCCAGTCCCTCGATGTCGAAGGCCCGCCGCGAGCAAAACAGCTTCAGGTGCTCGATTTTCTGGAACGGACAGGCAAACTCACCGGTGCAGCGGGCGCGGGCGCCCTCCTCGCCAGTTGCGGTCTCTTCGCGCACCACCTCCGTGTGCAGATAGCACGGGCATTTCCTGGGAAATTTATAGGGCTTGGCGTCCTTCGGCCGCTTGTCGATCACCACGTCGACGATCTGCGGAATGACGTCGCCCGCGCGCTGGACGATCACAGTGTCGCCGATACGGATATCGCGGCCTTCGCGGAGAGTTTCGCCCCTGCCATCGACGCCTTTGATGTAGTCCTCGTTGTGCAGCGTCGCCATCGAGACCATAACGCCGCCGACACCCACCGGCTCAAGCTGCGCGGTCGGCGTAAGCACCCCGGTTCGGCCGACCGTGATCAGCACATCGCGCATCACCGTCGTCGCACGCTCGGCCGGAAATTTGTGCGCGACCGCCCAACGCGGCGTCCGCGAGACAAAGCCCAGCCGCTCCTGCCAGTCGATGCGGTCGATTTTGTAGACGACACCGTCAATGTCGTAATCGAGCTTGGCGCGGCCCTCCTCGATCTTGCGATGGAAGGCGATCAGTTCGTCGGTCGAGCGGCAGAGCCTGGTCAACGGATTGGTCTTGAAGCCGCAGGCCTCGAACCATTTGATCATGCCGGTCTGGGTGTCCGCCCGCATGTCGCTCATTTCTCCCCAGGCATAGGCGAAGAAGCCGAGCGGCCGCGACGCCGTGATCGCGGGGTCCTTCTGACGCAGCGAGCCCGCCGCAGAGTTACGCGGGTTTGCGAAAATCTGGCCGCCGGACGCCTTCTGCCGTTCGTTCAATTCAAGAAATGCGCCTTTGGTCATATAGATCTCGCCGCGCACCTCGCAGACTTTCGGCACGTTGCGGCCCTTGAGCTTCTGCGGCACGTCCTTGAGCGTACGGATGTTTGCGGTGACGTCTTCGCCTTCGGCGCCGTCGCCGCGTGTTGCGGCCGTCGTCAGCTCGCCACCCTCATAGCGCAGCGACATCGACAGGCCGTCGATCTTTGGCTCCGCGCTGAACGCGATCTTCTCGCTCTCGTCCAGTTTCAGAAAGCGGCGGATGCGGGCGACGAAGTCGACAACGTCCTCATCCGAGAAAGCGTTGTCGAGCGACAGCATCGGCAGCGCGTGGCGCACCTTCTTGAACTTGCCGCTGGGCGCGGCACCGACTTTCAAGGAAAGCGATTCAAGCGTGCGCAGATTGGGGAAACGTTCCTCGATGGCGTTGTAGCGCGCCCGCAACGCGTCGTATTCCGCATCGGCGATACTCGGCCGGTCGTCCTGATAGTAGCGCTTGTCGTGCTGGGCGATTTCAGCGGTCAGGCGCGCGTGCTCGGCCTTCGCCTGCTTTGCGGTGAGAAAATCGACGGGTGTTTTGTCGGGTTTGACCTTGGACATCGATACTCATCACAGCCCGGCTTCAGCTCGCTGCCTTGATCAACCGTTCGGCCGCGGCGCGCGCTTCGTTGGTGATCTCCGCGCCCGCCAGCATACGGGCGACCTCCTCGCGCCGGCGTTCCGCCGCGAGCTCAGTCACGCGGGTTGCAACGCGTTTGCCCTTCTCCAGCGTGTCCTTGGTGATGAGGTAGTGATGGTCGGCGCGTGCTGCCACCTGCGGCGCGTGCGTCACCGCCAGCACCTGGACACCGCGCGCGAGCCTGGCGAGCCGCATGCCGATGGCATCGGCGACCGCACCGCCCACGCCGGTATCAATTTCATCGAACACCAGGGTCGGCGCCGAGCCGCGGTCGGCCAGCACGACCTTCAGCGCGAGCAAAAAGCGCGCAAGCTCGCCGCCGGAGGCGACTTTCATCAGCGGCCCAGGTCGTGTTCCCGGGTTGGTCTGCACCCAGAATTCCACGCGGTCGATGCCGTTCGGCCCTGCGGCGGCCGGATCGGCGTCGAGCTGGGTCGAGAACTTCGCGCGATCGAGCTTGAGGGGCTTCAGCTCGGCGTTGACCGCCTTGTCGAGCCCCGACGCGGCCTTGCCGCGCGCTTTCGACAGCGCATCGGCGGCCTTGCGAAAGGCGGCGTCGGCCTCGCCGGCAGCTAATTCCAGCGCTTTGAGCCTGTCCTCACCCGCATCGATCAAGGCGATGTCGGCATTGTATTTGCGGGCGAGTTCGGCGAGCTCATCGACCGGGACATTGTATTTGCGCGCCGCTGCGCGCAGCGCGAACAGCCGCTCCTCGATGCGCTCGAGCTCGGCCGGGTCGAAATCTGCGGCGCGCAAGGCGGTTTCAAGCTGCGCGCGCGTCTCGTCCAGCGCGGTGAGCGCCGTGTCGAGCGCCTTCACCGTGGGTTCGATCAATCCGGGCGCCTGCGGCGCGCGTCGTTCAAGGCGCCTAATGACTCCCGAAAGCGCGGGCACGCTGGAATTCGTGCCGGCAATAACCTCATGGGCGTCGCGTAGATCCTCCGCGACCTTCTCGGCCTGCATCATGGTGGTTCGCCGCTCGGCGAGCGCAGTCTCCTCGCCGCTTTGCGGCGCAAGCTTGTTGAGCTCGTCGACGGCATGGCGCAGCCAGTCGCCCTCGCGCTTGGCGCGCTCGACCTCGGTGCGATGAGCCTCGGCCGCCTCGCGCGCGTCGCGCCGCGCCTGCCAGAGCGTTTCGACCTCTGAAGCCTGAATTTCCAGCCCGCCGAAAGCATCGAGCAATCGCCGGTGCGTGGCCGCATCAGTCAGCGCTCGCTCGTCGTGCTGGCCATGAATCTCGACCAACGCGCTGCCGAGCTGCTTGAGCACTTGCACACTGACCGGCTGGTCGTTGACGAATGCGCGCGTTCGCCCATCGAAGAGCTGCACGCGGCGGAGGATCAATTCATTCTCCGACGAAATGTCATTGGCCACGAGCAGTGCGCGAACGGGATGGCCTTGCGCGACGTCGAAGACGGCCGTCACCTGCCCCTGCTCGAGCCCTTGCCGCACCAGCGTCTGGTCGCCGCGGCCGCCCAGGGCCAGCGCGAAAGCATCGAGCAGGATCGATTTTCCGGCGCCGGTCTCGCCGGTGAGCGCGGCGAGGCCGTCGGCAAAATCGATGTCGAGCCGCTCGATCAGAACGATGTCGCGAATGGACAGTCGGGAGAGCATAGGAATTGGCCCTGCAGATTCGCCATCATTAAAGACGCGGAAGGCCGGCACAAGGCTTGTCCTTGGGCCGGCCCTACGCTGTGAATCCAGTCTGCCGGGCGCTAACCCACGATGCCCTTGAAGGCCTTGCTGATCCAGGAGCCCTGGTTCTCCTTGGGCTCAACCCCGCCCGTTTTCACAAGAGCGTAGGCGTGCTTGTACCACTGGCTGTCAGGGAAATTGTGCCCAAGCACCGCTGCAGCCGTCTGTGCCTCGTCGACGATACCGAGCGCCATGTAGCTTTCGGTCAATCGCATGAGCGCTTCTTCGACGTGACGGGTGGTCTGGTACTTTGTGATGACCACTTTGAAACGATTGATGGCGCCGGTGTAGTCCTTCTTCTTCAAATAATAACGGCCGATGTCCATTTCCTTGCCGGCGAGCTGGTCGCGCGCGACTTCAATCTTCTGTTTCGAGCTGTTCGCATACTCGGTCGTCGGATATTTCCGGATGACCTCTTCGAGCGCGGCCAGCGCTCTTTCGGTGCGCGCCTGGTCGCGCGTGACGTCAGGAATTTCCTCGAAGTAGGACGAGGCGATCAAATATTGAGCATAGGCAGCGTCCGGACTGCCGGGATGCAGGGTGACGTACCTCTTCGCCGCATTCACGCAGTCATCATATTCGCCGGCCTGATAGTAGGCGTAGGCCGTCATGATCAGCGATTTGCGCGCCCACTCGGAATAAGGATGCTGGCGATCGACTTCCTCGAACTTCTTGACCGCGTCTCTGGCGTCCTTCTTCGCGTTGAGAAGATAGAGGCCCTCGTTGTAGAGCCGGTCGGCCGGCTCGTCAGGCGGTGTATCGTCCTTTTTGGAGAACATGTCGAAGCTGCTGCACGCGCCGAGGCTCGCGGCCACCGCCGCGACAGCCAGCACGCGCGCGAGGCGTGACCAGCCTGCCAATTTTGGCGGCGTGGTCATGTCTGAGGTGCCCTGAGGCACGACGTGCTTGGCCATAAGCGTTTCGAACACGGACCCATCTACGCGAACGTGTCGCTTCCCCCGCTAGCCCGGTTTTCCAACGGCGGTTATCCGCGCCGGTCTATCTGAAAACACAGGCTCTCGCCATGCGACTAAGCCGACATTCGGCCCGGATTAAGGCGAAGGTTAAGGCCAAAACGCCTGATTTTCAGGACACTTCTGGCCCATATGCCGGTGCCACAAGACCGGTCACAAGATTGGCCCTGCCACGGACGCGGCGTACCGGCTCGGCTGCTTCCACAACACGCCAAGCGGTCCGGTCGGCCATCAGTGCCGACAGTACGGCGTGATTGAGCTTGTGGCCACCGCAAACGGTCTTGTAGGCGGCAAGAAGCGGCTGACCGGCAAGCGCCAGGTCACCGATCGCATCCAGCACCTTGTGCCGCACGAACTCGTCGGCAAAGCGCAGGCCTTCCGGATTGAGCACGCGGTCTTCGCTGACGACCAGCGTGTTCTCGAACGATGCGCCTAGGGCGTAGCCTGCGCTCCACAGCTTTGAAACGTCGCGCATGAAGCCGAATGTTCTTGCGCGCGCGATCTCGTGGCGGAATGTGTCGGGCTCGATGTCGAGCGAAAGCGCCTGCTGGCCGATCAGCGGGTGATCGAAATCGATTTCGGCCTCCACGCGGAAGCCATGCTGATACGGGCGCAATTCGCCGTAGGCACCGTCCTTGGACACCGAAACCGGCTTGATGACCTCGATGTAGCGGCGCGGCAGCGCCCGCGCTGTCAGGCCTGCCTGGTCAATCGCGTCGACGAAGGCGGCTGCGCTGCCATCCATGATCGGAACTTCCGGCCCGTCGATTTCGACAACGACGTTGTCGACGTAAAGGCCGCGCAACGCTGCCAGCAGATGCTCTGCTGTCGAGCAAAGCGGGCCTTCGGCATCGCCAAGCACCGTGGCGAATTCGGTGGCCGTAACGGCGCGCACGTCGGCGCGGATTTCACGCTCGATGGAGCCGTCGGTAGCGATGCGCTGGAAAACGATGCCGGCGTCGTCGTCGGCCGGATGAAGCGTAAGGGTAACCGGGAGGCCGGAATGAACGCCGATGCCTGAAACGGCAACCGGGTGGCGTAGCGTTGTCTGCTTGGCGCCCTTCATCTACCCAACTTCCGCCGGCTCACGCAGCCTGCGGCCCCATCCCCAAGGCCCTCGCGGGGCCATATTTCTGCCTTCGTCGCAACCGCCTTTAAGCTTAGGCGGCGTCCCCCAGAGACTCGAAAAGTCCCTGTCGCCGCTGAAACTTAGGCTATCGATGGGGGGCCTCCAACTCACGCTTTCTTACCGTCTGTTACTCTTTTTTGCCGCAATTTCGGCCCGCGGGGCGGTGACCGGCCCTGAATTTTCCGGGCCATAGAGCGATTAAGCCAGCGGTCATTCTCTCCCGGCCCACTTCCCACCGCTCGGGACCGTCGAAAACATACGTCTACTCAAGCTGTTAGCCTGAGCCCGTAATAAGGCAGCGGCCCCGCCCTGGAAACCAGAGCGGGGCCGCTGGGGTCAGTCTTACCGTCAGTTGGCCTGGCGGCGGAGGAAGGCCGGGATATCGAGCTGGTCGTCCTCGCCGGAATTATGCACAGGCGCGTTACGGCCGTGCGGATCGAGACCGTGCGGCGCGGCCCGGCGTGCGTATTCCGAGACCGGCTCAGGCGGACGGCCTTCAGGATGGCGGGCGCTAGGACGCTGCGGCGGACGCTCATATTGCGGCACTGGCCGCGCCTGCCGCGGCATGGGCGCCGCAGGTGGTGGTTCGTTGTCCGCCCGGCGACCGAGACCAACCGAAGCCAAGCGCTGCATCAGCGACATGCGACGCTTCTCGGGATGATCGTCGGTGATCTCGCCGCGTTGTGCCCGGATTTCGTTTTGCGCGGGCAACGGCAGCTCGTCGATGCGCGGCATACGTGGTGTGCGCGCGGTGCGCTCCGGAGCCGGCGGGATGTACGCCGCCGGCATATGCGGCTCGGGCTGTGCTTCGGCCTGCGCCGGCTCGAACAAAGACGGCTTCATCGGCATTGGCCGGATCGACACATCTTCAATCGCAGTCGGCGGAAGGATGGCGGCTGCGACCGCGGCATGCGCGGCGGACTCAACGGACGGCGCGGCGTGCGCCGTCATCGCGGTCCGCTCGATGCGGTCGGCGATGCGCCGGCTGTCGTGGCGAATCTTGCCTGCGAGCTCCTTGAGCGCGCTTTCCGCGGGCTGGGACTGGCGCATGTGACCGGTNTTGTCGATGCCGGTCGCCACCACAGAGACACGGATGATACCCTCGAGCGTCTCGTCGAAGGTCGCGCCGACGATGATATTGGCGTCCTGATCGACTTCCTCGCGGATGCGGGTTGCCGCCTCGTCGACTTCGTAAAGCGTGAGGTCCTTGCCGCCCGTGATCGAGATGAGCAGACCCCTGGCGCCCTTCATCGAGGCGTCGTCGATCAGCGGATTGGAGATCGCGGCTTCGGCCGCGGTCAGCGAACGCTTCTCGCCCGACGCTTCGCCCGTGCCCATCATGGCCTTGCCCATTTCGCGCATCACGGCGCGCACGTCGGCAAAGTCGAGATTGATGAGGCCTTCCTTGACCATCAGGTCGGTGATGCAGGCCACGCCTGAATAGAGGACCTGGTC
>JGI24742J22300_10000078_pt1 | contig 14051 bp, 16 predicted proteins | sample KBSMiscanthusM1_FD_22300 | JGI IMG/M metagenome (IMG submission 22300)
CAGCAAATTGCTGCGTTATGGCAGGCAAAGTATCGGCGGTTTTGACCGTTTTCATATTGCCGGGCATGCCGATAGCTTGTAATTGGTCGCGGACCTGCAATCCTGCCTTGCTGGCGGGCGAATTCGGTTCGATGTAGCCTACAAGTACCGTGCTGTTTATAGCTTTCGTGTCGCTTGCCACCTTGAATTGATTTTTGACCAATTGCGGCATACCGACCCAGGCCAGAACCATCAACATAACCAGAGCAATGCCGAGGTTTACGAGCACACCGGCAAGCATAATCTTGGTCTTAGCCCAAGTGTTCGCCGCGCCAAAGCTCCCCGGTTCGGTATCGGCATCGTGCTCACCTTTAAGCTTTACGAACCCGCCGATTGGCAGCCAGTTAAGGCTAAAAATAAACTGCTTTTTGCCCTTCCCGACTTTGCGCGACCAAGCCCGCGGTGGAAAACCAATGCCGAACTCTTCGGCGACCACACCATTGCGTCGCGCAACCCAAAAGTGACCGAGCTCGTGCACGACCACCAACCCTACAAACAAAATGATACTCAGCACCAGCAGAAAAATCGCCATTAGCTTCCAAACCTCCGTTGTCGTCGGGCAAACTCAGCGAGCGCATCATGCAAGTCCGCTGTGCTGAAATCTGGCCAGTACGATTTTGTAAATAATAATTCGCTATACACCGTCCGCCATGTCATGAAATTACTGAGGCGCTGCTCCCCGGACGCCCGAATCACCAAATCAACGGGCGGCACTTCGGGGGCATACAAGTATTGGTCGAACAGTTCAGCAGTAACCTCCTCGGCGTCATGGCCGTCGGCAATGATCCGCTTCGTAGCGTCTACGATTTCCTGTTGGCCGCCATAGTTTAAACAGAGCGCGAGCGTACCACGGGTGTTGCCGGCCGTTTGCTGCTCCGCTTCGTGGATAGCTTTGAGCATTGCTGCACCCAGCCGTACTTTTGAGCCCAACACTTTGAGCCGGATGCCTTCACGGTTAAGCGTCGTGAGTTCGTGTTTGAAAACCCACAGTAACAGCGACAATAGTGCCTTGACCTCATTTTTGTTGCGATTCCAGTTTTCGGTGGAAAACACATAAGCCGACACGTACTCTACGCCCTGGTTAAAAGCCTCGAGCGTAATGGTTTTGAGCGTTCGATAGCCGTGTCGGTGTCCTTCAATAAGCGGCAAGCCATGCTCATGCGCCCAGCGGCGATTGCCGTCCAGGATAAAGCCCACGTGTCGTGGCGTAAGCGCGGAACTCTCTGACATGATGGTTGTATTGTACCAGCCTCCCGCGAAATATGCGCAGGAATTACACCGTCATAATATCGGTTTCTTTGGCCTTGGCCGCAGCTTCGGCATTGGTGCGCGCTTTGTTCATAGCTTCGTCGATCTGTTTTTCGAGACGCTTTGCGTCATCTTCACCAATTTGTTTGTCTTTTTTGGCAGTCGAAACAGCGTCAAGCGCGTCGTGGCGTACATTGCGGAGTGCAATCATCGCATCTTCTTGTTTCTGGCCGAGCTGTTTGACGATTTCGCGGCGACGTTCTTCGTTCAAAGCCGGAATCGGTACCCGAACCACACGGCCGTCGTCGCTTGGGTTGAGGCCCAAGCTCGGATTATCGCGAATCGCCGCGCTGATCGCCTGAATATTGTTCGGGTCAAACGGTGTAATCTGCAAAAGCTGGGCTTCGGGGGCGGTTACATTGGCAACCTGGTTGAGCGGCATCGGCGTGCCATATGCCTGCACTACCACGCCGTCAAGCATGCTGGCGTGCGCGCGACCGGTGCGCAGTTTGCGCAGTTCATCCTGGAAGTGCTCTACGGCAGCCTGCATTTTTTTGGTGGCGTCATCGACGATTTGAGTTGGATTCATAGAAATTCCTGCTTATAAACTATAGGTATAAGTATAGCGCATGAGCCGTCTCATGCGCTATTTCGTGTTAAAAAACCAGCCTAGAAGCTATCAATAACGCCGCCAGGAACTTTGTGTGTAGTATCATCATCGCCTTCCGGTTGTTCACCTGCTGAGTGCACAACAGGCTTTCCGAGACTAACAATTTGTGCAGGACTAAGCACTCGCGTAGCGGGGCCAAACTCCCTTTCGCCGGGCTTGCGCTCTTGTATCGGTTCGACCGGTTCCGCATATACGCCTTCGCCAGTTGTTTGTGTGCCGGTGGCGTTCTTATGCAGCTGCTCCGCAGAATAACCAGTTAAAGGATCCCACTTAACTCCTTCTGCCTGGTGGGTTGCAATGTGTGCTCCCCATTCCGAAGCCATGTCGCCGTCTGTTACGCCAACTTCTGGATAACCTTCCATATTTTCTCCTTATCGAATAATTATCTAACAATATAAAAGAGGCCGAACCCCGACCTCTTTTACCTACAAATGTACTATTTGCTTTCGCCAAGCGCCATGCGCTTGAAGCGGCGAATAACCAGGTTCTCACCCAATTTTGCGTTGTGCTCTTTCAAGTAGTCGCCCACTGTTTGGTCAGGGTTCTTGATGAACGGCTGATCCAAAAGGCAGCGCTCTGCAAAGTGTTTCTTCAGCATACCTTCGACGATCTTTTCGATCATGTTTTCAGGCTTGCCTTCGTTCTTCACTTTTTCAGTGAACTCAGCGGCAACACGGTCGCGCTCTTCTGCCGGCACTTCATCGACACTCACGTATTGTGGGTCGGTTGCGGCAACGTGCATCGCAATATCTTTTACCAGGTTGGTAAAGATTTCGTTGCGGGCCACAAAGTCGGTTTCACAGTTTACTTCAACGAGTACCCCAATGCGGTTGTCGTGCAAGTAGCTACCGACCACACCGGCCAAAGCTTCGCGCTCACCGCGCTTTTCGGCTTTGGTCATACCTTTTTTACGCATTTCGGCAAGTGCTTTGTCGAAGTCGCCACCAGCTTCTTCGAGCGCACGCTTGGCGTCGGTCATGCCAACACCGGTAAGCTCACGGAGCCGCTTGATTTCTGCAATATCTACAGCCATATGTTTTTCCTCTCTAACTTACGCTTTTGCTTCGTCTTTGTCTGGGGTTGCTTTTTGGACTTTTGCTTTGCCCAGCTCTACCGCTTTTTTGGCGTAATCAACCATTAACTGAATGGTTTTGATTGCGTCGTCGTTTGAGGGGATCGGGTAGGTGACAAGGCTTGGGTCGGCGTTGGTGTCTACCAAAGCAACAATCGGGATACCAAGCTTGGTTGCTTCGCGCACTGCGTTTGCTTCAGCCACGATGTCAACGATAAACAACGCGCCGGGACGGCCGTTGAGGTCTTTGATACCACCGTACAGCTTGTTCATTTCGTCGATCTCTTCTTGGAAACGCTGTACTTCAAGCTTGTTGTATTTGGCGGCCAGCTGACCGTTTTCCATCTTGGTTTCAAGATCTTTGAGATGCTTCACGCGACCACTAATGGTCGGCCAGTTGGTAAGCATGCCACCAAGCCAGCGCTCGGTAACGAAAGGCATCTTTGCGTCTTCAGCGGCTTGCTTTACGATGCCTTGTGCCTGGCGCTTGGTTGCAACAAACAGAACCTGCTTGCCTTCACCGGCGGTTTTTGCCAAAAAGCTGAGCGCGATTTCAAGCGCATCAACCGTTTTGGTAAGGTCGATAATGTGGCTGCCAGCACGCTTGCTGTGAATGTACTGGGCCATTTTTGGGTGCCAGCGGCTGGTCTTGTGACCAAAGTGCGCGCCCGCTTCTAACAGTTGTTTAATGTCTACGTCAACAGTAGCCATAGGGGTGTCCTTTCTCTTCGATTGGGTGCTTACAAGCGCCTACACGGCAATCATCGTAAGAGGATTTGTTCCCAACCTGCTTAGTAATAACTCTTGTATCTTACCAGATCAGGCGGCTGATGTCCAGGCTTCGCCGCTGCCCAGCTTCTCAATGATTTGTTGTAAGGCCATGGCATCAAGCGATCCAATGAGTGGCACGTTACGCTCATCTTCGGATTTTGCCTTTGCCCCTAAAAGTTCTTCGACAGGATCAGGCGCGTCGGGCGCAACGTGCTCACCTACCGGAGTGTAATCGTGGAGGACGCGTTCCATCGTCTCATGCAGCTCGGTAGTGTGGCGGCTGTCTTTGGGCTCACCAGTTTCGGCGCTCATATCAAACATAAAGCTATCAGCCGGTGTGGTAGCTTCAGGATCACTACGCGAAATAGTAACCGCCACATAGCCGTCCATGGGATGAGCATAATTACCTGCCCCCAACAAAAAGCCTACCTTAGCGTACTCGAGCTCGACCGAATCTTCAGGGCCGATATTTAAATGCTTGGCGGCTTCAGGGAATTGCTGAATAATGCTTTCTGTTGGTAAAACCACATCAACGATTGGCTGCTCCGAAAAAACAGGTAGATCGCTTCCAGGATGGCTGATGTGAGATCGCCCCAAAAGATCACTGGGATCAACATATTTCGCGGCCGACTTATACAAAGACACCAGCTCTTCAGGAGAAGCTGGCGGTTGGGAAAATTCAGGTGAAGGAAGCATGTTAGGATGCGCCATTACTCGGCTATTATAACATAATTGGACCAGCGCTACAATGTGCTGGCTGCTTGTAAATATCAGGTTGGTATAGTGTCCGTGCTCAAACACTGCGGACAAGATACCGCAAACTGCGCGCGTTGACACTATACCAACCTGATATTTACAGCTCCCCTCTTTACATAATCACTCAGAACAGGTACAATAGAGCGGATTATGAAAAAAGCACTACACCCTAAGAACTATCGCGCCGTGGTCTTCCAGGACCTCAACAACGGTTTTACGTTTTTGACACGCTCAACGGTTGCAACCGAAGAAACTATCAAATGGGAAGACGGCAACGAATACCCACTGGTGAAAGTACACATTACCAGTGCTTCGCACCCCTTCTTCACCGGTGAAGAGCGCGTACTCGACATCGAAGGCCGCGTAGACAAGTTTAAGGCGCGCGCGAAAGCTGCCGAAGCTGCACGCGAAGCCCGAAGCAAAGCCGCTGCAAAGCAAACTGCCCGCAAAGCCGCTAAAGCTGAAAAAGCTGACGCGAAAAAAGCTCAGTAGCGATATTTTCGTAAACCGCCTCGGACCTTCCAGGCGGTTTTTTCATACCGTCAAAACATATATACTAAGGATCAGCTATGCAACCCAAAGAACAAGCGCTCCGCGAAGAGCTCAACGAACTCGCTACACGACTGGAAGACTCGCAAATCTTCAGCTCTAAAGAATACCCGAGGCTGGCAAAGCGCCGACAGGAGCTGGAACGTACGGTCGGTTTATTCGATGCGCGCGCTTCCCTTTTAACGCGGCAAGCCGATGCCAAAGAACTGGCCACATCCGAAGACACCGACATGGCGGAACTTGTCAAAACCGAACTTGATGAAATTTCTGCAGCGCTTGAGACCAACGAGGCGGCGCTCCGTGAAGCACTCACGCCAAAAGATCCGAACGATGACCGCGATGTTATCGTTGAAATCCGCGCCGCTGCTGGTGGTGACGAAGCTAGCCTATTTGCCGCCGATCTGTACCGTATGTACGTTCGTTGGTGCGAACGACATCGCTATAAAGTTGAACTTATCGATGAAAGTCCGAGCGAAGTCGGCGGATACAAAGAAATTATTTTTGGCGTACGTGGTGATGATATTTATAAACAACTCAAATTTGAAGCCGGCGTGCATCGTGTGCAGCGCGTGCCAAGCACGGAATCGCAAGGCCGCATCCACACCTCGACGGTCACTGTTGCCGTGCTCCCCGAAGCCGAAGAAACCGATATTGAAATCAGCCCCAATGACCTACGTATTGACGTGTACCGTTCCAGCGGTCACGGCGGTCAGAGCGTGAACACTACCGACTCCGCCGTACGCATCACCCACTTGCCGACCGGCATTGTCGTTACCTGTCAAGACGAAAAATCACAGATCAAAAACAAAGAAAAAGCGATGGGTGTATTGCGTTCGCGCTTGCTGGCGATGAAAATCGAAGAAGAGCAAAAGCAATTGTCTGAATCGCGCAAAAAGCTTATCGGTTCAGGTGACCGATCCGAAAAAATCCGCACATACAACTTCCCACAAGATCGTATTACTGACCACCGCATCGGGTATTCACGAAGCAATATTCCCGGTGCGCTCAGTGGCGAAATCGATGATATTTTTGAGCAGCTACAAGCCTACGAGCGGCAGCTCATCAGCGACGAATTATGACCATAGCGGCATTCTTAAAAGACGCTCAGGCTCGGCTCGAAGCAGCCGGAATTGCTACTGCCCGGCTCGATTGCCTCATACTTTTAGAGGACGCCCTAAAGCTGAACCGCGCAGCTATATTGGCGCATTTAGATCGCGAAATCGATCCATTACCTCTGTTAGAATTGAATAAAAAAATTGCTCAACGCATGCAACATATGCCGCTCGCCTACATTCGCAGCATTGCATTTTTCTATGGCCGGCCATTTTATGTCGACCGTCATGTGCTTGTTCCACGGCCTGAAAGCGAGGCTATGATTTCCTTGCTCAAACAGCTGGCTTTGCCTGCCATGCCTCGTATTGCCGACATAGGCTGCGGCTCCGGCTGCCTTGGTATAACGGCTGCGCTCGAAACCCATGCGGTTGTTCATTTTTACGATATTAGTCCCGATGCCCTCAAAATAGCAAAACGCAACGCTCGCACCCATAAAGTTCGTGGACAATATTATGAACAAAACCTACTCGAACATTCATGGGGACCGTACGATGTAATACTGGCCAACCTTCCCTACGTGCCTATAAAGCACGCGGTCAATCGGGCGGCAACACACGAGCCGCATGTTGCGCTTTTTGCAGACGACGATGGGCTCGCCCTAATTCGCACCTTTTGGAAGCAAGTTGCTAGCGACCACCCAACTTATGTGATTACCGAGTCGTTCCCTTTCCAACACGAACAAAATGCAGCATTCGCAAAAATCGCCGGTTACACAATTCATGCAACCGACGATTTTGCCCAATGTTTTGTAACGGTCCCCTAGTCACTCGGGAAAGGGGCGAGTGTGGCCTTGAGCGTTATACTGTTGCCATCACGATTTACTACTAGCGAAACGGTATCACCGACGGCATGTTTGTCCAATCGTGAAGTCAAACTATGGTTTTGATCAATCGACTGGCCGTCAATAGAGGTAATAATATCGCCTTCTTTGATGCCGGCTTTTTCGGCAGGTGAACCGGAAACTACCGCCTGCTGGCTACCACTAAAGCGCGGTGGTGCAACATATGCGCCACGTTTAACTTTTAGGTTAAGCCGCTGAGCAATGTCATCGGTAAGCGAAACATACGCCACCCCGAGATACGGTTGTTGCAATTTACCGGTTTCTTTTACACCCTTGATAAGTCCGCTTACATCATTGATCGGAATTGAAAATCCAATACTTTGAGCATCACCGGCAGTCGCCGTATTGATGCCAATAACTTCACCGTCAAGGTTTACGAGCGGTCCACCGGAGTTACCTTCATTGATTGCAGCATCCGTTTGAAACAGATCTTCGAGATTTTCGCTCGTCGTACCCGTACTATCACTCGCCTGAATACTCCGACCGTACCCGGAAATGATACCGTTTGTTACGGTGTTTTGGAATTGGCCGAGGGCATTGCCGATAGCGATAACCGAGTCACCGACCTCGACTTTGCTCGAGTCACCAATGACGGCCGGAACTAACGTTTTGCCTTTAGTATCCTGGATTTTCAGGAATGCTACATCGAGACTGTCGCGGTCGCTCGTGCGACCTACCACTTGTACGTTATCGTACTGCGCGCCATCAGAAAGCGTTACACTCACCTTCGTAGTGCCCGTTGGAACCACATGGCGATTCGTAACGATCAGTCCATCGGCAGTCAAAACGATACCGGTGCCGGCACTCTGTTGTGTTTGTTGCCGACCGGTGCCACCACCGTACAATAAGCTAAGTGCCGAGGGTTGCGCCGTCGTCGTACCGGTTACATTCACCGAGACAACACTTTGTCCTACATTTTTTGCGATACTACTTATCAGTTGGCCCTGATTTTTAAGTACTACTTGCTGTTTCTGGATGGTAGTCGTAGCATTGTCACGGCTGCCGGCGCCGAGCCAACCGCCCAAGAATCCCGAAGAAACGGCAATAATAAACAAAAATGCAGCGCCTAGAAACCGTAATTTATGTGCAGTAAAGCCGTGCGTGTAACCTGTATGTTCAGCGTGGTTCGCCGGAGCTGGCGTTTCGGTTGGTTTTACCGGTTCTTTGTTCGTCTCAGATTCCATGATCCCCCCATATCTTAAACTATTTTATCTCCCCAGTCAGAAAAGGTGATGACTACAATGATGATCGCCGCCATGATAAATATGCATTGCCTTTGGATGTTTTTGGTAAGTCGTTCGTGGTGATCAAGATAATAGAGTGTGGCAAGTCCGTAGCCGATGGCGATCAATAGCAATGCCGGCTGCGAAACGATACCATAAAACAGCAGCCAGTGCCCCAAAACCCACGCCAGGGCAGCCCCAAAATACGCCCAAAGATAAGAGAGTAACTTCGTATAAGGCTCCTCGAAGCTATCCAAAAAGTGATGCGCCGAAAGGTAACAAATAAGCCCGACCATTATAACCAGCCCATACAATGGCCCTGCCCCCCAACTAAGGAACAGCGCCATCAAACCGCACAGCATCGCGATCATTGCCTGGATAGACGAAAACAATAAGGTAGAGCCCGGTTTAATATAGACAAGCCACCCGATATACGCTACGGCCCATAACGCCTGAATAAGTTGGCTACCGGTGTGCGACATAAATAGAAGCAGTGACACGCCCACCATAATATCAACGGCATTAGCGCGGATATTTACCAGCCAAAATCGCGGTCGTACCGCAAGCATGCGCCATTTGCTCAGTAAAATGACTACAAATGCCAACTGCACGAAACTCATACGCACCAAAACAAATACTAAAATAGGGAGAAAAATATTGAACCCAAGGTGGAAAAACCGGGAAAAACCACTGGCTGGCTTGATCTTAGCGATTAGAGGTCTCATCGTTACCTACAATTATAACAAATCTTGCTGCGCCCGGCTGTATGTTGGCTGGAAGTTTTGTGGTTGCCGTGACTTTATACCGTTGCTCAAGATAATGTTTGGTGTATTGCGCGCTGTTGTTCGAGAGGTCGACAACAGTCGTCTTTGCATAATCATGCGTTGGCGCCTCGGCAACCGCACCTACGTTATAGCTGTACGATTTTAGTACTGCGGCTTGGGCCGCCCCGGCGGTCGGCGCCTGGGAGCCGTTCAAAACGGTGATATTGGCGCTCTCTTTGATCAGGTAACCGTCGGGGAGTGCACTGCGAATATAAGCTTGGATGGCGCCATAATTTTGTAAGCCGGCGATCGGCTGCACGATTGATTGGCCGGCGTATGAACTGGTCGTCACAAAATTATTGGGCGGATCGGCCAATCCGACAGACTTTATATTAGCCTCGCCGACCTTCTTCATGATTCCTGCAAGCCTGCCCGCATCCGTCGTACTCATATCAGTTGAGATATGATCACCGAACGCACTCAAAAGCTGAGAAATTTTGAGCGGGTTGGTATACGTGCCAGCCGTGAGGATTTTTTGCTCAAGCGCCGTTATCAACAACCGTTGCCGTTCGGTGCGGTCGAAATCCCCGCGCGTGCTTCCGTGGCGGGAACGGACGTACATGAGCGCCTGTGTGCCGTTAAATTGTTGCACACCCTTGCGGGCCAATACCGAACTCCAGCGGTTCTCCCAGGCCATCGTCGGATCAACGAGGTCTTCGGGCACGTTCACCGTAACGCCGCCCACCGTATCAACTGCCTGCTTGAAGGCGGTAAAATCTACCATCGTATAATAATGAATCGGGATTCCGAGCACTTGTCCCATGGTTTGCTCGGCCGCACTAATTCCTGCAGCCTCCGCCCCCTGTTTATCGTGCGCGTTTTTGGCCAATACCTTGTACTTTGCATTGGCATACACTGCATTAATTTTTGACGAGCCGCCAGTCGGCGCACTCACCCAAAGGTCACGCGGCACGCTAACCAAAGACATGGTGTTATTGACGGGGTCAACGCTTGCGACCAAAAGAGTATCGGTTAGGTCGGGACCGTCGTGGCCCGGTCCACCCTTGCCCATCAATAAAATGTTAATGCGGCCATCACCCTCGCCTTTTAAAAGGTTGGGATCAACATGCGCCTTCAAGGCGACCGCCGTAGAAGTACCGCCCTTAAACACCTTATGCAGTTTCATATAACCTTTACCAAACAATAGACCGCCGCCGAGCAGCACCAACAAAACCGCCGTAATACTTGCACGCCTGGCCCACCAGCCGAAGCCGCGTCGTTTACGCGTTTTGTTTGCTTGATAGCGTTTTGGCAATTCCGCAGGTTTATCGGGTAGTTCCAGGTCGATTTTAGGCAATGGCGGTTGCTTACGAGACCGCTCAGACGTACTGATCGGTCGCTTTATAGGGGTACGTTGCACCGGGCGCTGCCGTCCGCGGACAATGCCATCAATACTTGCCCCGGAGGGTCGTCGAGCGGGTTTCCTAAAATTTTCCATACAATAGTACCCAGTATAACTGCTCATGCATATCGCGTAAACAGGTGCATATTTCAAAAAAATGCGGTATAGTTAAAAGCCGATGGATAACGATCACTCGCGCGGCAACTCCGCCCCTACAACACCGGCACCAGTAGTGTCATCGCCCGACCCTGTCCCGCAAAAAGAAGGCTGGCGCAGCATCGCTTCGACTATTGCAGTCATCGTATTGGCACCGCTTGTAGCCATTTTTATGATCGCCTTCGTGTTTCAGTCGTATCAGGTTTCTGGTCCGAGTATGCAAACCACCTTGAGTAACGACGATCGCCTCATCGTATGGAAGCTTGCTCGCACGTGGTCAAAAGTAACCGGACACGCATACATACCGCACCGTGGTGACGTCATTATCTTTAACCAAAAAGGCTTGCCCGATGGCGATAAGCAACTCATCAAACGGGCAGTCGGCCTCCCGGGCGACCGCGTGGTCGTGCAAAATGGCATTGTAACTATTTACAACCAAGAACACCCCGATGGGTTCCAACCCGATAAATCGCTTCCATATGGAAAAGTAATTGGTGATACCGAGCCCGAAATCGCCCAACAGGAATGGGTTGTCGGCAAAAATCAGGTTTTCGCGCTTGGCGATAATCGTAATGATTCACTCGACTCCCGTACGTTTGGCCCTATCGGCTCTGACCAGATCGTCGGCAAGCTAGTACTTCGCGTGGCACCGTTTAGCCAGATGAAACGCTTCTAATTTTTTCCTTAAGCAAACGGAACAGTACCTATGTCAACGCGCGGAGTTTGCGGTATTTTATCCGCAGTGTTTGAGCACGGACATAGGTACTGTTCCGTTTGCTTAAGTCATAACAGCTTATGACAATTGCGCAATAATGTTCGCAAGCTCGTCGTCGGACTTAAAGGTGATCTCTAGTTTACCACCGCGAGCCGTGCGGCGAATTTGAACCGGCGCGCCGATTCGTTTACTGATCCGTTTGGTTTCCGGCGTCTCGGTTTTCATGCGTTCTTTGGTCGCTTTTTCTTCGTGGAAACCTTCTTTTACCGAAGTCACGAACCGTTCCGCCTGTCGTACCGACCAGTCGTTTTTTATAATTGCAGCCAGGAGTTCCTGCTGTTTTTCGGGCATATCCTTAAGCGACAGGATGGTGCGGGCATGGCCCTCGGTTATGGTGCGGGTACGCAAAGCTTCACGGGCTTCATCTGGCAATTGCAGCAAACGGGCGATGTTATTGATGGTTGACGAGGCCTTATTGAGGCGCTTTGCTATCGCTTCGTATTTCATGTTGAACTGCTGGTGCAGGCGTTCAATCGAAACCGCCTGTTCCAGGGGCGCAAGGTCGACCCGCTGCACATTTTCAACTAGAGCAATCTCGAGCTGCTCAAGTTCTTTCGTCGTTCGCACAATCACCGGCACTTGGCTGAGCTTTGTTAGCTGCGCGGCACGCCACCGGCGCTCACCCGCTACAATGACATACTTTTTGCCGCGTGGCGTCACTACAATCGGCTGCAAGATGCCGTACTGGCTAATCGAACCCGCAAGCTGCTCAAGCCCTTCTTGGTCGAAGTGCTGTCGCGGTTGGTCGGGATTGGGTTCGATGTCGGTGACGGCAAACTTCTGGATGCGCTCTTGGTCGTCTGCAAGCAAGCTTTTATCGAAGTCCTGCGGCAATAAAGTATCAAACCCTTTACCAAGTCCCATTTTTTTAGCCGACACGTTTTGCTACCTCCTTGGCTAGTTGCTTGTATGCACGAGCACCCTTAGACCACTTGTCGTGCTCAATAATAGTCTTCCCGAAACTCGGCGCCTCGGCCAAGCGGATATTGCGGGGGATGACCGTCTGGAAAACCTTATCGCTGAAGTGCGCCTGCAGTTCCTGCATGACTTGCTCGGACAAACTCGTGCGTTTATCAAACATAGTGAGTAGCACTCCGAGCAAATCCAGATTCGGATTAACCGTCTGACGTACCCGCTGCACGGTCGACAATAGCTGGCCGAGCCCTTCGAGTGCATAATATTCTGTTTGGACCGGTATTAATAGTGAATTCGCCGCCGTAAGCGCATTGATCGTCAGCAAGCCGAGCGCCGGCGGGCAGTCAATAATAATGTAGTCATAGTCTGCGGTTTTTAGGGCTTCGCGCAAGCGAAATTCGCGGTGCGCGACATCAACGAGTTCAACTTCGGCGGCAGCCAAGTTCGCGTTCGTGGGCACAATATACAAATTTGGGCGATTTGTCTCCCGTACTGCATCTTCGAGGCGTTCACCGCCCACCAAAACATCGTACGTGGTCAGCCCGTCATTATTTGCAAGTCCCAGACCGCTCGTGGCGTTACCCTGCGGATCAAGGTCTACGAGGAGTACCGTTTTTTTGTCGGCAGCCAAATAAGCGGCAAGATTAACCGCCGTGGTCGTCTTACCGACACCACCTTTCTGGTTTGTAACCGCTATTGCCGTGTTTTTCATTTTTGTCCCTGCTATCCCAAAATCTGCATTTAGCGTACCACTAAGTGCCCACTTCGTAAACTTTCAAACCCTAGCAATATATGGCTAGTTCTATAGTGCTTACGTTTTGTCACCTGTCCGCCAACAATAAAAGCCTTGCGCAAATGGCAAGGCTTTTATTGTGCGACGCTATGGTTACGCGATCTTGGCGACCTTGATAACCGTGTGGTGCTGGCGGTGACCATGCACTTTGTGCACGCGCTTTTTCGCTTTGTAGCGAATCGCCGTGACTTTGTCGGCTTTTACGTCAGCATCAACAACTTCGGCGGTCACTTTTACCTTATCTACTGATGGCGTACCAACGGTGACAGTGTCGCCGTCGATCACCAGCAATGGGGTAAAGGTGACTTTCTTGTCGTCGCCCTTGAGCAACTCAACTTCAAGCGTCTCGCCTTCTGAAACGAGATACTGCTTGCCGCCGGTTGCGATAACTGCTTTTTTCATACTTTTTACTCTCTTTACAAGAATTTGTTACCAAGAAATAGTACCAGATTACACCTCGAGTGTAAAGAGGTAGTACTATTCCTTCGCTTTTTCTAATGAAATAGTGAGCGGCGCCGATTCGATCGTACAGCTGGTTTCGAATGAAAATGTCAGATCAAACGCAGTATCTTGTGCCAACGTCTCATTTGCGATCAGGGATTGGTGCTCCTCAATGGCCCGTTTCAATTCGTCGTCGGTTGTTGAAAGCGACAAGGTGATCCGGTCGTCCACATTAAGCCCTGCCTGTTTGCGGGCGCTTTGTACATTACGAATGACTTCGCGCACCATACCCTGCCGCTTCAATTCAGGCGTTATGTGCGTATCAAGCGTTACGGCCAAAGTATCGCCAAGCGTTGCAAGTTCGTGCATCTGCACATTTAATTCTTCGTACAAAATGTCGAGGTAGAACGCCGCGTTCGGATCCTGACCAGACAAAAAGCCCAAATCAGCTCCCGTAACACTTACTTTTGCGAGCGGCTGGCGAATCTTGATCTTTGCTTGCGCGCGTGCGGACAAACCAAGA
>JGI24742J22300_10000088_pt1 | contig 13468 bp, 14 predicted proteins | sample KBSMiscanthusM1_FD_22300 | JGI IMG/M metagenome (IMG submission 22300)
GGCTATGATGGGCGTCATGGCGTTTGTGGCGGGCATGCCAATGAAGCGCCTCATGATGATCATTGCGATTATTGGCGTGGGTTTAGCGCTTGCTATCTCGGCGACGCCATATCGCCGTGACCGTTTGCTGACCTTTTTGCATCCTGAAAGTAACTGTTTGACCACCGGATATCAGGCGTGCCAGGCGCTTATTAGCGTGGGCTCGGGCGGTATGATCGGTTTGGGGCTCGGGCGCAGCGTGCAGGCATATGGATACTTGCCGGAGGCCGAAAACGATTCCATCTTTGCAATTTATGCCGAAAAATTCGGGTTTGTTGGCGCGGCGGTGTTACTTGCATTGTTTATGGCGCTGTTCTCACGGTTCAAAAATATCGCGGAACGGGCGCCGGATAATTTTAGCCGCTTAGTAGTCGTGGGCGTCATGGCTTGGTTTAGCACGCAGGCAATTATAAATATCGGTGCGATGATCGGCTTGCTACCGCTCAAAGGTATTACGCTGCCGTTTATCAGTTACGGGGGAAGTAGCGTATTGTTGGTGATGGGCGCGCTCGGGCTGGTGTTCCAGGTGTCGCGTTACACTACGCACGGCGTGACCGTCCAAGACGAAGAATTTAATGGAGAACGAGATGAAAATAGTCGCAACCGGCGGCGGGTCCGGGGGGCATATCACCCCAATCCTGGCAGTCGCTCATGAGCTGAAACGACTGAAACCGGAGACGGAAATCATCTATATTGGACAGCACGGCGATGCGCTGAGCGACGTGCCACGGCGTGACCCGAACATCGATGAGGTTTACCAGGTGAGTGCCGGCAAGTTCCGCCGCTATCACGGCGAAGGGCTGAAACAGATACTCGACATTCCGACAGCATACAAAAATGTCCGCGACGGCTTTCGGGTCGTAGCTGGCATTTTCCAAAGCTATCGCTTGCTCAAGAGGTTGCGGCCGGACGTGGTATTTACGCGCGGCGGATTTTTGAGCGTGCCGGTAGCCATTGGCGCAAAACTTTGCAAAATTCCGTATATTACGCATGATTCCGACGCTGTGCCGAGCCTGGCGAACCGGCTCATTGCGCGCTGGGCCACTAAGCACGCGGTAGCGCTGCCCAAAGAGGTCTACGCGTATCCGCAGTCCAAGACGGTAACGGTGGGCGTGCCGATCTCGCACCAATACCAACTGGTGCATGAAAAGGACAAGCAGGCATTCCGTAAGGCCTTGGGTATCGAGCAATACAAAAACGTTTTGCTGGTTACCGGTGGTGGCAATGGTGCCCAACGCTTAAATGAAGCCGTGGTCGAATGTGCCGCGCATTTACTTTCGCGGTACGATGAGCTGGTTATTTTACATATCGCCGGCCGCGCGCTGGAAGCGGACTTGCGCCAGGCATACAGAACGACCCTCGAACCCGCCCAGTTTGACCGCGTGAAAGTGTACGGCTTTGTGCACGACATGTATCGCTACAGCGGTGCTGCCGACGTTACGATCACGCGAGCCGGCGGCACGGTGCTGGCCGAACTTGCAGCCCAAGGCAAGGCTTGTATTTTGGTGCCCAACCCCCAACTCACCGGCGGCCATCAGAGTAAAAACGCCCAGGTTTTGGTTGAGCGGCGCGCGGTCGCTTTGGTGGAAGATGCCAAGGTTACGGCAGACTCCTTAGCGCTCATGCCACCACTTACCGATCTCTTCGATCATCCGGACAAACGAAAAGCAATGGGCCGAGAATTCCACAAACTTGCGCAAACAGACGCCGCACAGCAGCTCGCAATGGTATTATTAGATATAGGAACTGTCAAACAAACACACGCATCAAAATGAGCTTACGTCGCCGCCAGCCACAAAACCAGCCTCGAGCCCGCGTCGCCGCACCGCAAGGTCGCAGCGAAGTGTTTTCGTATCACGCTAATCGCTCGATCCGTGAAGGAGTTGCCAATACGACGCGCACCGCGCCTGAACCGACACCCAAGCGCAAGCCGCGCGTCAACTGGGCGAAACGCCTGCCGGTAATTATAGCGCTGGTAGTGATTGTGATCTGTTGTATCAACATTTTGACCCTGAACAGTAATGCAAAAGTTATCCCCGTCACGCCAACTAATGAAAAAGACACGTCGCAACTCTTTCTGCAAAACACCACAATTTATCAAAATGCCGTCGATAAATTGTTTGCCTCCTCGGTGGTGAACAAAAACAAACTTACCGTTGATACGGCACGCATAACCGCCGACCTCCGCAACCAATTCCCGGAACTGCAAAACGTTTCAATCGCGCTGCCGCTCATCGGCCATCGCCCCATTGTATATTTGCAGCCCGCCAGCCCGGTTTTATTTTTGACGACGCAGGGCGGGGGACTTTTCATCCTTGATAAGTCGGGCAGGGCAGTTGTCGGCGGCAATGACGCCGTAGCACAAGGCAATAAATTACATATCCCCACTGTACGGGATGCCAGCGGTGTCGCCGTGCATGTAGGCCAGATTGCATTACCCAGCAGCAACATCAACTTTATTGCCCAGGTGGTAGGGCAGTTACAAGCTAAAAGTATGGTTATCACGGGGCTGTCCCTCCCGGCCGGCGCCAGTGAGTTAGATGTAAATATACAGGGCATACCGTATGGCGGACGATTTAATATGCAAGGGGATGCCAGGGAGCAGGCCGGGGCATTTTTGGCCGTCCGACAATATCTGGTGAACCAACATATTGCACCGGGGCAGTACGTAGACGTACGAGTACCCGAACGAGCATATTACAAGTAGTTCTCCCCACTCTCCCCTTTGTTGTTCGCTTTTTGTTCATATATTATGTTTGGATCGAATTGGTGAAAAAACTATACGAATATATCAAAACAAACAAAAGTCAAAAAAAGTAGAGTAGGGAGAGTAAAGGGGGAAGTATAAAATAATATCAAAATGGCCAAAAAGCAAATAATTTCACGACAAAGCTGTGGAAAAGTCAAATCGCAGCTTGTGTGACAACGACAAAGCAAACACTACGCAGTTAGTGTGGTCAGCTCGCATACCTCGGGGGTATCTCGGAGGTATTATGAATGTTTGTATAGTATATATGTTGCGCACAGAACAAACATGATGACGAATTGTACAATACCTCGGGCAACTCCCCTACATAGAGACGTAATGCTAATCAACTCCAGGATCGTAATTAGAGTCGCAAAATATACATTGTGCGACATCTAATTGGGTTTCTTTTCTGTCCTGCTTTACATCACCTTTCGCTACATTTTGACGACTCATTGTGTTACCTCCGCGTTTTTGTCTTATTATGCCCTGCTTCCGTGGCATGCATTCCGATACACTACCGCTACATGCCACCAATTTACAATTACCTACTAATATGTTGTGCATAGCATCAAGCCAGTGATAAACCGGTTATGTGCGTCGACAACAAGGCTCCGGAATTGCTAGAATGTTCGTATTTTGTTCACATTTATAGCGGTAGTTACACTGTTCGCAATGTTTCCATAAGGTGTTGCAACTGTTGGTCTTGAGCTATGTCGAGTATGAGCGTCTCATTCGCTGCCTCGCTGCGTACGATTGCCGGTTCATTCTCGTGCCATTCAGGAATCGGTGGCTTGGTGAACGGCACTCGGGTTACGGGATCAACGTCGTGGTTGTGAGGATAAAAAGTCCTGCCAACTGTGGAATATGGATTTACCAATGATGGAAAACAAGCGGTATACGAGAATGGATATTCTTGCATCTGCGGGTTTCGAAAAGAAAATACTAATATGGCACTGCCCGTAAGGAGTGCTCGTTTATATAAATCGGCATCCGGTGAGCCGGCACTGTACCCCGCCATCTCACCTGTGTAGTAATCGTTCAATGCAAATTTGCCCGGTGTCGTGGCTTGTCCGTCGGGCGCAACAATCTCAACTGCTCCATACAAGTAATGCGCGTCATTCCGGAAATTACCATTAGTCAGCAACGCGTCCGCTGCCAAATTATAAAAGTCCCGTTGCTTTACCAGTTCACCTTCTGAAGGGAGTTTTGTCATGACGATGTAGGTTCCTTATTTTGTAGCTGGACGGATGAATAGTGGCTCAAGGTCGACAAGATATGCTTGTCGCGCTGCGGTTTCATCTTCGGCAAATACGCGCGGGATGCCATAGACGAAGTCATTTAGGCCGTCTTTAGGATGCACATCTGCGAGTCCGGTGAATCGGTCGACGTCATAGTGATACTGATGCAATGCGTCGTTGAGTTGGCTTCTTATGGGACGTGGAGCAAGGCCTGGCACTTCCCAAATATGTCGCGGTCCACAGTTTTGCCCGTCGATGATTGCAATACGCGCAAGTGCATGTTTTCGACCTATATTGTCTTCGACGATTGCAAATTCGTGCTCGGGGATTTGTACGCCGTAATCTTTTTCAAGCAGCGTATATTGCTCTTCGGCGCGGCCGATCATTGCTTCGAGAAAGCCGTATGAATAGTTCCCTATGCGCGTGGCCGGCCGAGGAGTGGTAAAGTAATCAGCAAAATATCCGGCCCGCACTTCCCTGATTACGTGGGTATTGTGGGGATTTTTGATCTGCGCTTTGAGCTGCCGGTTATATTGCGGCTCAGCACCGCCGCCATGGGAAAGGTGCAGCACCGGCTTGGGGCCATCCCAGGGTGATTTGACGGTCGTGTCTGGGAATCGTCCCATGGCAGATCCTTGTGCTACTCGATAGCTTCTTCGAGGTTGTAGGTCGCCTTGGCAACGCGCTTGAACTGCGGTTTGCCTTGGAGGTTCAAAAGGATGGTCGTTTCTTTGACGAAGCGGCTTTTGAGTACGCGCTTGACGATTTCGTCGCGGTGGAGCGGCTCCCCTGCTTCGCGGAGTACTTCGGTAATAATGTCGGCGACAGTGCCTTTTGCATAACCCCACTCTTTGAGGGCGTAAATACCGCGGCCGATCAATACGAAGCGCTTGTCTTTGATGAGTTCGTTGTGGATCGCTTGTGTGGTAACGTCTTTGCGCTTGAAATCGGATTGTTTGATAGCTTCGGCGATTTCGTTAAAGTGCATGTGTTTGCCATGCTCTTTGAGGATAACGTAGATCTTGTCGCGAATGTTCTTGGGGTTGACCATAGACCATTTTACGAGGCCCCATCGCCCGTTGAGGGTGGCAAGGCTTTTGCTGACGCTGGCGAGCGCCTGGGCTTCAGCTTCATTGCCGCCAACGGCGCTGGCAACTTGGTCGATAGAGGTGGGTTCGCCAACTTTCTTGATGGCGGCAACCAAACTTGCGATGTCGGATTTGACGTGCTTTTCGTCGCGGACTTTTGCGATACCAACTGCTTGGCAGAAATCGTCGTTGTCTTCGATGACTACCAGCTGTGGGCAAAGCCGTGCCAGAAATGCGATGCGTGATTGGTCGGTGCGCGAATTCTCGGCCGTCAAGCGGGCGCTCAGGTCGGTTACGCGGGCGATAGTGCCAAGTTCTTGCAACTCACGGACGAGCATGCCTTCCAGGCCCTGCATGTGCGGCAAATCGCCTTCTTCGGCGTTGGTTTGGAGTCGGGCCAGCACTGATTTTTCGAGTTGGCGTACGCGCTCGCGAGTAATGTTTAAGAGCTCACCAATTTGCTCCAGGGTTTCTTTCCGGTCAAACAGCCCAAAACGCCGCGCGATGATTTCTCGTTCGCGTTCCCGGTCGATGTGTGAAAGAATTTCTTGCACAATTGTCTCGGTATTGACTATCGCCTGTTCAGCTTGGACTTCTGCCATGTATGTGTCACTTCCCTGTCTGTTAATCGCTAACTTTTACCCAATTATAAAACTAATAACTGCAAAAGTCAAACTTTAGTCTTCTAAAACCTATTGTAGCATAAAATGAGCAGGAATACGCGAATTATGTTGTAGAAATATCGCGATAAAATAAGAAGTTACATGTGGCAAGTCTCTTATGCTTGCGAGAAGTGGCATTTAAGAAAAATTTTAACTTTTCTTGGTGTATGACGCTATGACTTCTTGGTGGCGCGGCGTCGGGTGAAGCGTTTTTTGGCTGGCGCTTCGGCAAGGATTTTTTTGCATTCTTCTTCGGTGAGCTTGGCCGGTTCGGTGTCTTTTGGAATTTTGGCGTTTTTTTTGCCGTCGGTAATGTACGGGCCGTACGGGCCGTTGACCACCTTGATGCCGCTCGCAAATTCCTGGATGTACTTGTTGGCGTCTTTTTCGAGCTTAGCAGCATAGAGCTTGCGGGCTTCGGCTTCGTCAATGCTGAACGGATCGAGTGGCTTGATGCTGACAAACGTCTTGCCCACTTGGATGTATGGCCCGAAACGGCCGATGTTGGCTTTGATTTCTTCGCCCTTTTCGGTGGTGCCGACAGTGCGCGGTAAGGCAAACATAACGAGCGCTTCCTCGAGGGTGACAGTTTCGAGCTTAGCGCCCGTAGGGAGCGGCGCGAAAGCCGGTTTTTCGTCGTCTTCGACTTCTCCGCGCTGCAGCATCGGACCATAGCGGCCGAAGCGTGCGTAGACGGGTTTGTGGGTTTTGGGGTCTTCACCGAGGAGCCGGGCTTGGCTGACTTCTTGGCGAGATGCGCCTTCTGCGCCGGCGATAAGCGGGTGGAAATCCTTATAAAAGTCGGCGATCATTTTTTCCCATTGCTGTTTGCCGCTGGCAATATGGTCGAAATCGGCTTCGGCTTTGGCGGTAAATTCGTAGTCGACGATGCTCGGGAAATACTTCATGAGGAAGTCGGTGGTTACTTCGGCCAAGTGTGTGGGCACGAGTTTATTGCGGTCGGCGCCGGTGATTTCGGTGGTCGGCTCGTCTTTGATCTCGCCCTTCTCAAGTGTGAGGGTCTGTACGGTGCGCTCTACGCCTTCAAGGTCGGTCTTCTCGACGTAGCCACGTGTTTGAACGGTCGAAATCGTCGACGCGTACGTGCTTGGCCGCCCGATACCGAGCTCTTCGAGCTTTTTCACGAGCGAGGCTTCGGAATAGCGTGCCGGCGGCCGTGAGAACGTTTCGGCGGCTGTCATGGTGGCAAGTTCGAGGTTGTCGCCCTCTTTGACGGCTGGCAGCAATGTGTCGTCTTTGCCGCCGCCATATACTTTCAAAAACCCGTCGAAGGTTAAAATTTCACCTTTGGCGGCCAGTTTTTCGCTGCGGCCAGAAACATCGATGGTGATTTCGGTGCGCTGCGTGGCGGCTGGAGCCATCTGGCTGGCCAAAGCGCGTTGCCAAATGAGCTGATATAACTTCTTTTGTTGGTCGTCTGCACCGGCGCTAAATGTGGCAAAATTGGTCGGGCGGATGGCTTCGTGGGCTTCCTGGGCGCTTTCATTCTTGGTTTTGAACTGACGACGGTGGTGATATTTGTCGCCGTACTCTTTTTTGATGAGTTCTTCGGCAGCGTTGATCGCGAAACCGGACAAAATCGTGCTGTCGGTACGCATGTACGTGATGTTACCGTTTTCATATAAGCGTTGGGCGAGCGTCATCGTTTGCTTGATGCTATAGCCAAGCCGTCGTGACGCTTCCTGTTGCAGTGTGCTGGTGGTAAACGGCGCACTTGGATTGCGTGAGCCCGGCTTTTGGGCGATGCTGCTCACTGTAAAGATTGCTTTTGCGGCGTCTTCGAGGAATTTTTGTGCCGTTTCTTTGTCGGGCAATTTGGTGGCGAGTTCCGCTTTGAGGTCTTGCCCGTCCACGGTAAAGATGGCGATAACTCGATATGAGCTCTCGGCCTGGAATTCGCGGATTTCGCGTTCCCGTTCGGCGATCAAGCGGACTTCCACTGACTGCACGCGCCCGGCGCTTAAGCCCGTGCGGACCTTTTTCCATAAGACCGGCGAGAGCTCGTACCCGACTAAACGGTCGAGTACGCGGCGTGCCTGATAGGCGTCCACCAGTTCGAGGTCAATATGGCCTGGCTTTTTGATAGCTTCTTCGATGGCGCTCTTGGTGATTTCGTGAAAGACGACGCGCTTGGTCTTTTTAGGATCGAGTTTGAGTGCCTGGGTTAAATGCCAGGCAATTGCCTCACCTTCGCGGTCGGGGTCGCTTGCGAGCAAAATGTCGTCGGCCTCTTTGGCGGCTTTACGTAGCTCTGCCACAACCTTCTTCTTGTCACTGTTGATTTCATAAGAGGGAGCAAAGTTATGCTCGATGTCGATATTCATGCCCTTTTTCGGCAAATCACGAATATGGCCGAAGCTACTCTTCACCGAGTAATCTTTGCCTAAGTACTTTTCAATGGTCTTGGCCTTTGCGGGGCTCTCTACTATAACTAGGTTCTTGCTCATGTTTATTTGCTTAGCTTATACGCAAGTGCCTATAATACGCAACTTTTCCTTATATGCAAAATTATTTCTCCAGGAGATCCACATAAAGTCTCTGATTTTTGCAAAATAACGTTGACATGGTTTAGCATCTGGGTGTAAAACAAAGTAGTTACAGTTACGAAGGCAAGACGCCACCCAAAAATCGGCCGCTACCTCCAATAGGAAGCGGTTTTTGTTTGGGCAGGAATAGGAGAATATATGTATATACCACGATCTATGCGTGCAACTGGCCCCGGCACGCCTTACACCGGCTTTGGCGATGAACGCCGCCCACAACGCACACAAGACGAGATTCGCGCCGATTTAGCTGACCGGGCAAACATTGTCGCCGAACGACGCGAAGCGAGGATTGCTACCCTCGCCCCGGTAATGGGCGCAGCTGCCGTTGGCGTTACCGTAGAGCTTGTACAAGGAATCGGCGAACAAGCTGGTCCAGCTGAACAAGCCGCCAGGTTTGGTGCGGCAGCTGTAGCGGCGCAAGCCGAAATCGCGTAATGCTAAAATCCTAAAAGCGAAAATACGGCATAAAAGAACAGCGCACCTCCCTTCGCTGTTCTTTTATGTAGAGGTATAAGAATATCAGACGTGTTGGCTAATCTTGTAACCGGCCCAAACGCCTAAGCCCGCGCCTAGTAGGCCGAGACTGAAGCTGGCAAGCCCCGTAAAGATATGGTGATCGATCAGGCTGCCGATAAAGTTGCCGATAATAAAGCCAAACGCCAAGCCGCCTAAAACTGGTCCGCGTGCGCCAACTGTTGATGCCATACCATTAGTATACACCCAGGTGGCGTCATTTGAGTGTCCACTGATTATTGCCGTCGGCATATATTTTGCCGGTGATTTCCAGCATCGTGAGGGTTTGGTTGAATGCCGGCACATCGAGGCCGCTTTTGGCTAGTAACACTTCACCCGATGCATGCCCGCTTGCTATGAGGTCGAGTACTATCTGCTCGGCCGGCGTGTCCCCTTTCGGGGCGGCGTGCGCTTGGGTTGCAAATGCCTGCCAACCGAGTGTGTGTAAAATATCTTCAACATCGTTTACGGGCGTTGCTCCACTCCGAATAAGCATATTAGTGCCCACAGAAGTTTCGCTCGTGATGTTACCCGGTACGGCGAACACGTCTTTGCCTTGCTCGAGCGCAAACCGGGCGGTGTGCAAGCTGCCGCTCTTTTGGGCGGCTTCGGTTATGAGTACCGCATCGGCGAGGCCTGAGATGAGTCGGTTGCGGGCGATAAAATGATCTTTGTATGGAATAGTCCCCGGCGGGTATTCGCTAATCAATGCTCCGCCCTGCTTGCACAGGGCACGCGCGAGTTGTGCATGACTCGCGGGATATACGCGATCAACCCCACATGCCAAAACGGCGGCCGTGACGCCACCTGCATCCAGGGCGGCACGATGCGCTTGGCTGTCGACGCCAAATGCCAAGCCACTCAGAATAACGATACCGAGTCGGGCGAGCTGCCCCGCGAACCGCGTAGTCACGGTCCTGCCATAAGTGGAAATCTTGCGGCTGCCGACGATTGCAATGCGTGGCCGAGATAAAATTTCGCTTAAATTTGTGCCCAAAGTATATAAGACGTCTGGTGGCTGTGCGATATGGCGCAACATGTCGGGATATGTTCGGCTCGCTGATGTAATGATGTGCACGATTAACTCCTTAATTTGGTTCGCGCCATAATGTCATGACATGCCCTCGATATGCAACATACACACAATAAGCGTAAGTTTATTTATCAATAAGAAGTCGCTTTTTAGTCAAAAACATGCAAAAGGTATTGACACAAAGACATATATTTGATAGAATTGCAACTTGTGAGCGTCTCAAGACGATTTCACGCACCTTATATCCCCCATTTCTAACAAATTGTTAGATTGTTTTAGAGCGTGCCATCTTGAACAAGTTGTTACCCTCCACTTTTTCTTAATGTGCGCTTGCCTGGCAACAGGCAGATATGCGCTCTAAAACATACTAACCCCTTTAACTACCTATCAAGCGAGTACATTACGTGTATGCGCCCCCAGTGGGACGGCCATGAACCTTTTGGAGTTTTGGTTTCATGAGCTTCGCGTAGGGTGGGTTGAAGGGTGTAATAGGCCGGCGAGCGGTGCCCACCCCCTCTCGTCGGCCTTTTTTGTTATTATTTTGTGGTGAGTTGGTGCTATGAGTGAATATTTTTCTGGCCCTATTTTGCGTATGGCAGAAGTCATTGCCGGTGCATCTACCTTCGTAAGTATTGCCGCCCTGGGCTTTACCGCAGCCGAAGGCGTCTCTCCGGAGATAACTGCACCTATCGAGCGAGGTATGGACAAAATCCTGGAGCCGGGCATCCCCCCTGAATGGCTTGATGCTCACCGACAGCGATACGTCGAACGGGTTAACGCGAGAGGCCCTGCTTATTACGAGATGGTGGACTACGGAGCGGCTACCGCGACATTTATAGTATTTGGCGCAGCTTGTAGGATTCGCCGTCGTGAGACAAGTTAAAACGTAATCTTGTAATAAGGATAAGTATGAAATTTGTAAACGGTCGTGCAGAGTTTTCAAAGTTCGAACAGCGACGATTCGGAATAGCGCCTGCTGTAACTTCGGAGGGTGAAGATAGTTTTGTGCACTATAGTGCCGCTAAAGCGGCAATAACGCGTCAGATAGAAAATAATGTAGCACGCGAAAGAGCTGGTGAAGCTCCCTTGGACGAAGCTTCCCATGTACAACATGCCGCGCAGGCAATAGGCTTTTTAGGTGTTATGGCCGACGAGCGTGATGCTTACATTGCTGAAATGACGCGGGAATATGATCCTAACAGTTTCGCGGACCTGGAAGGCTACACCTTTCGCTTTCCATAGTTTTATGGTATAATATATCACTTATGAGTAGTGGCGAGAATATTTTTGCGAACCCCGAGCGCTGGGCCGAGCCAATAGGGGGCGGCAATTTTATGTTGACCGAACCTACAACTGGTGATCGCCTCAACCCTAATATACCCCCGGCATGGATGGAAGAAGATCCGTACTTACATGCCGGTTTTGAATATCTGCGGATGAATGGCCCAAATATTGCCATGCAGATCGCATATGGGCCGCATGGCGCGGCAGAAGACCTTGGCAACCCTGCTCTGGGCTGGTTTGAGAAAAAAGTAGCTGAGGCCGATTATTATGCCTATGAGGCCTGTGGCTATACCGAAAAACTCATGCAGCAAAGCCATAATAATTCTAGCCTCCTCCTTCGCACATTATATGCAAATCAACGACGTACAGACTTTGCCAGCTATTCGGACTTGCGGAAAAGAGTGTTCGGTAATATGGACGCTTTTCAGCATCGCATGGATTATGCAATTGCAAAAGCCGGCGATACGGTGAGCTTCCCCGCCGATGTGGCACGCGACGGTCGCCCGATAGAGCAAGCGTTTTGGGACGCGCGAACACAGATGCTGTTTAAAGATGATATTACGCCTGGCCTCGTAGCGGCAACGACCGGCATGATCTTACATCGAGACTGGTTCGCGCTCGCAAAAACCGGACTGAAAATGCTCGAGAAAGAGGCGACCCAATCGCCCTACCGCGATATTAACGGTTTTATGACCTACGGCATGTACCATAAAGATATCGAAAGAAAGTATCGAAGCATGCATGTTACGGTACCGCGGACATTTAAAGCTCGTCCCGATGCCTGGGATGAGAATATTGTCGACTATTTTAGGGATATGGCGGCTACCGGTGTGGTGTTATCTGAAGGCATGCCAATGCTCACGGTATTGCACCGGAGTACCCTGGAAGCAAAACGGCGCCTAGCCAAAAAGCCTACACAATAAAACTGCGCGTTTCGTGCGGTAATTGCGCGTCGCCGAAGATGTATTCGCTCAAAATTGCGCTGGTTTCACGCGTGAGTGCTGCAATTTCAGCTTGTTGCTCTTTGGTGAAACGACCCAGTACGAAATCGGCGCTGTCGATTTGCTCGGGCGCTTTGGGGCCGATGCCAACGCGGATGCGGCCGTAGTTTTCGCCCATTACACTGGTGACTGATTTGATACCGTTGTGGCCAGCGCTGCTGCCGCCAACGCGGGTACGGATTTGTCCGAATGGAATATCGAGTTCGTCGTGTACGACGATCACCCGCTCCGGGGCGATTTTATAAAACGAGGCGACGGCCTGCACCGCTTGCCCGCTGAGGTTCATAAGCGTCGTTGGCTTGATGGCGATCACCCGCGTGTCGCCCAAGGTGCCACTGGTAAAGAACGCTTTGAGGTCTTTTTTCTCGATCCACTTGTCGAAATTGTTAGCTTCGGCGAACGCGTCGAGACACGCAAAACCGACGTTGTGGCGCGTGTTCTCGTATTCCTTGCCGACGTTACCAAGTCCGACGACAAGTATGGTCTTGTTTTGGCCCAAGGTATAAAACTGTGTTGCGGGGCCAACATTTGGACGGTTTTGCAAAAATGCCATATCTGCCAGTATACGGCAAAGCGCCTGCGGTCGCTACCACGGGCTGGAGGGACGCTACAGATATGTCAACGCGCGCAGTTTGCGGTATCTTGTCCGCAGTGTTTGAGCACGGACATACGGTGACGCCCATCTGAAAGCTATTTCGTGCGTGGTTCTTTAGTCGGGCTATTGCCGTGCTTGTGTGTTTCGTGCTTTTCGATGAACCAGAACTGTATCGGCGTGCCTTCATAATGGTACTTTTCGCGGAGTTCGCGGTCCATGTAACGTTTGTAGCTCCAGTGGAGGAATTTGGTGTGGCTGCCGAACACTTTAAAGGCCGGAATCGGATTGTCGGTTTCCTGCGTCATGTAGTTGAGCTTTGGTGCGCGGTTTTTGAGGCCGGCTGGCGGGTGTTTGTCGACGATGCGGCGAAGCCACGTGTTGAGTTCGCGGGTTGGAATGCGCTGGGCGCGGCGTCCGTCGATTTCAAATGCCAGCTCAAAAATTTTCGTGACGTTCTGGCCCGTAACGGCGCTGGTGAAAATGAGCGGTGCCCAATGGATAAAGTCGTAGGTTTGCGCAATTTGTGGCGCGAGGGCGTCGCGGGTGAAGGCGTCCTTACCCTCCGCTTCGTCCCATTTGGTAACGACGAGGATAAGACCCTTCCCGGCTTCCTTGATCATGCCGGCGATTTTTTGGTCGAGGGCGGTGCCGATCTCGTTGACATCCATGAGCATTAGGCAAATATCGGCTTGTTCGATG
>JGI24742J22300_10000092_pt1 | contig 13209 bp, 10 predicted proteins | sample KBSMiscanthusM1_FD_22300 | JGI IMG/M metagenome (IMG submission 22300)
ACGGAGTTTGCTGATTGCGTCATCGGTGCCGTCGGCGGTTACGAACCACGAGTTTACCTTCACCTACGAGAGTACGACCACGGTCGGCTCACTCATGTTTGAATATTGCACCACACCATTGTTTCAAGAGGCCTGCACCGCGCCGACCGGCCTCGATGTGAGCGGCGTAACCTTGCAAGGCCAAGGCGGCGAAACCGGATTCAGTGTGTTTTCGGCGACGGCAAATCAGGTTATTTTAACGCGCACACCGGCCGCCATCACCCAGCAAACGTCCCAATATGTGTTTAGTAACGCGGTTAACCCCTCGACGACCAATACCTTTTTTGTGCGGATTTCGTCGTATGCCAGTACCGATGCCTCGGGCGCTTACACCGATGCCGGCACGGTTTCAAACAGCACGACCCAAACTATTATGATTAGCACTGAGGTCCCGCCGATCCTTAACTTTTGCGTGGGTTTGAAAATACCCGGAGACTGCTCGACTGCCGAGGGCGACTTTGTGCAGCTCGGTGATTTGAATGCCAATTTCACTTCCAGCGGTACGTCGCAAATGTGGGTGGGCACCAACGCATTGAATGGCTACTCGATAGATATACTAGGAACCACGATGACCTCTGGTAATAACATCATCCCGCCGCTCACCACACCTACCCAAAGCGCGGCCGGAAACCAGCAATTCGGTATAAATTTGCGCGCCAACACGACGCCAGAGGTCGGTACTGACGTACAAGGCCCGGGCACGGCGCAACCCACCGCCAATTACAACATAACAAATAAATTCAGCTTTAAAAGCGGCGACGCCATTGTGGCGGCTGGTCATTCGTCGGATTGGCAACGATTTACGGCAAGTTACATAGTAAATGTTAATGCGGCACAGCCGCCCGGCGTCTATAGCACGACGCTCACATACATTTGTAGCGCTGCGTTTTAATTGGTACACTAATCGATAAAGCTAAAGGTTACTACGAGGGAACAATGACAAACATACTGAAAAAATCGGTAGGCGCAATCGTTGCCGCATTACTACTGACGGTGATTCCGATGCTACCCGTACACGCGGCATCCAACGGTTTAGGCATCACGCCGCGCAAGAATTACACTTTGCAGCCTGGCGCACATGTTACCGACACGCTGTACATCAATAACCTGAACAAAACACAGGCTTTGACCGTTTCGTTACGGCTGGTTGATTTTAGTGCCAAAAACCAGACGGGCGAGCCAAATCTCGACCTTCGCGCTAACGCCAGCCAAACCGCATGGTCGATCAAGCCCTTTGTAAATATGCCCGGCAGCGTTACTGTGCCAGGCGGCCAGGCGGTAAATGTGCCGATCACCATATCCGTACCCGCCAACCAGGGCGCCGGAAGCTATTACAGTGCGGTCGAATATACCGCACAAAACACGCCCGGCCAGCAAAACGTCACCTTGGCCGCATCGAGCGTATCTTTGTTGTTTGTGACGGTGCCTGGACACGCCAACGAGCACATGCAATTGCAGCGCTTCGGTGCTTTTGTGCCAAGCAGTGACGGCACAAGCGGCAGCTTCAGCTCGTTATTCTTTACTTCGACACCGAGTACGCTGGCATACGTAGTGCAAAACCAAGGAAGCGTCGCCGAACAACCCACCGGTAGCATCCTGGTAAAAAACATGTTTGGTAAACAAGTGAAGGTTATCGAGCAGGCCAATCCCAAGACGCAGCTGGCGCTTATAGGCCAAACACGCCGGTTCGAAGCCTGTATGCAGCAAAGGAACACCGTTGCTAAATCGGCGAGTGGCCAAGACCAGACCAATGTAGTGTGTGAATCACCACACTTGATGCCCGGCCGCTACACTGCCCAGCTTGCGGTCTTTTACGGGCTCAATGGCAACACTAACCAGGAAATCGTAGGCACCACTTCATTCTGGTATTTGCCGGTGTGGTTCCTGGTGGTCATGGTAATCGTGCTCGCCGCCCTTACGCTTGGAATTTACCTTTTGCAGCGAAAACTCCGAAACCGTACTTCTGCAGCAGCATCCAAAAAACGTAAAAAATAGGAGTACTCATGCAGTGGCGAAAGGCGCTGGTACCGGCACGCATCATTAGCCTTTGCTGCTTGTTGCTCGCTATTTTTACCGGTGTATCCGGTACGGTGAGCGCCGTTACGCAACCGAAGAATCCGCAAAACGGCTCGATCGGTATTGAGGGTACGATTCCAACCGCCGCGCCCAAGCAAGCGCCGACGATCGCAGTGCCAGGCAATGGACAGCGCTTTACAGGCACGCCTATCACGGTGAGTGGTCTTTGCCCCAAGGGCCTATTGATCAAAGTTTTTTCAAACAATGTGTTTGTGGGCTCGGTAGAATGTGTGAACGGCAGCTACAGCCTGAAAGTCGATATTTTTAGCGGCAGGAACGACCTGGTTGCCCGCGCATACGACTCGCTCGACCAGGCCAGTCCGGATTCAAACGTCGTTACCGTTACTTTTGACGACCAGCAGTTTGCTAACTTCGGTAGCCACATGTTTTTGACCAGTGCATACGCCAAACAAGGCGCAAACCCGGGCGACACCTTGAGTTGGCCGATTGTTGTGGGAGCGGGCGCGCCGCCGTATGCGATTTCGGTTAACTGGGGTGATAACAAGCAAGAAGATCTCATTAGTGTGCCGAACGACGGCACCTTTGTGGCAAAACACGTATACGATAGCGCCGGCGTCTTCAACCTGACGGTCAAAGGTGCGGATAAAAACGGCACCAGCGCTTTCTTGCAGTTAATCGGAGTGGCGAATGGGGCGATCCAAAGTTCTACTAAGCCCAAAACCGAAAACGCAGCCGCTAAGGAAAACGCCAAAAATACGATTTTTAAAGCCATTGCGATTTCGATGGCCATCGCATTACCGCTTATCATATCCTCGTTCTATCTCGGAAGGAAGCACCAGCTGCTCTCATTGCGTCGCCACCTGGAGCGCAGCGCCGAACACATGGACGACCATTGATAAAACACCCCTAAATTTGCTAAAATAATCAGGTTATGGCGAAAAAAGTCTTCGTTGGTATGAGTGGCGGTGTGGACAGTTCGGTGACGGCCGCGCTTTTGAAAGAGCAGGGTTACGACGTAACCGGTGTTTACATGAAAAACTGGAGTCAGGATCTCCCCGGTTTTGTGTGCCCCTGGAAAGAAGACTACCAAGACGCCAAGCGGGTCGCCGTGCAACTCGGCATCCCGTTTCTGATGTTCGATTTCGAGAAAGAGTATCGCCAGAAGGTCGTGGATTACATGATCGAAGAATACAAAGCGGGGCGCACGCCAAATCCGGACATTATGTGCAATCAGGAGGTGAAATTTAAATTATTTTTGGAGACGGCTTTGGCGCAGGGTGCGGATATGATCGCCACGGGGCATTATGCCCGTGTCGACCACGGACTTGCGGGTGGCAGTCCTGGGGGGACCCCCAGTGCCCGCAGCTTTAGCGAGGACAATGGGGGAAACTGGACTGACAGGACCCGCCAAACTGATGCAGCTGTGCGGGGTCCTGTCGCCTCGTCCGCCCCTAAAAATGAAATTGGCGGGGCTGCACCAATTTCATTTTTGGGAGCTGCCCCGCGAGGCGCCACCCCACAGCCGGTGGTAAGTGCGAAGCTGCTGACGGGTATTGATAGCAACAAAGATCAAAGCTATTTTTTGTACCGCGTAACCGAGGAAGCTCTGTCGAAAACGCTCATGCCGATCGGCGAATACGAAAAACCGGCGGTGCGCGAGCTCGCCAAAAAATACGGTCTGGCAACGGCCGAGAAAAAAGACAGTCAAGGCATTTGTTTTGTAGGTAAAGTGGGCATCAAAGAGTTTTTGCAGCAGTTCGTCACGACTCAGCCGGGTAACATTGTAGACCGGAACGGTAAGGTGATCGGCGAGCACGACGGTGCGCTATTTTACACGATTGGCCAGCGGCATGGACTCGATGTGGGCGGTGGTTTGCCGTATTACGTCATCGGCAAAGATATGGACAAAAACGAAGTCTACGTCACCACTGATCTGCAAGATGAGGGCCTGTGGAATGACGCGCTCACCCTCACTGATATGCATTGGATCAATGGTGCACCTAAGGGGACTCAAACCCCCGGAGCTTTGAAGGTACGCACGCGCTACCGCGCACCGCTGGTGCCGGTGACAAATATCGAGCAAAATGACGACGGCACCTGGCGCGTTGAACTCGGTGAAGACGTCCGTGCGCTCACGCCAGGGCAATCGGCGGTTGTGTACGACGGCGAACGCGTCGCTGGCGGCGGAATCGTGGTGTAAATAGGTAACAGTGGCCGGAAAGTTGTCGAAACCACGCCACCCCTGGTATTATTAACCTCATGACTGCACAAGAAATCCGCCAAAAATATCTCGAGTTTTTTAAAGCACGTGGACACGCGTTGATTCCGCGGGCGCTGCTTGTGCCGCAAAACGATCCAACCACGCTGTTTACCGGTTCTGGCATGCAGCCGATGATCCCGTATTTGTTGGGCGAAGAACACCCGGAAGGCGTCCGCCTGGCCGATAGCCAGACTTGTCTACGAGCCCAAGATATCGAAGAAGTCGGCGACAACCGACACACCACGTTTTTTGAAATGCTTGGCAACTGGAGCTTGGGCGACTATTTTAAACGTGAGCAAATCGAGTGGATGTGGGAATTTTTGACCGAAGTCGTTGGGCTTGACCCCGCCAAATTGTACATCACCTGTTTTATCGGCGCGCCCGAATATGATATTCCAAAAGACGAAGAGGCAGCCGAAATCTGGGCAAAATTATTTGCAGCTAAACAGATTAGTAATGGCATTGCCGATATCGGTTCCGAAGCGGACGGCTATAAACGTGGTATCAAAGACGGCGAGCGGATCTTTTATTACGACGGTTCGAAAAACTGGTGGAGCCGCAATGGCAAACCCGAAACCACGCCGGTGGGCGACCCTTGTGGCCCTGATACCGAAATGTTCTACGACTTTGGCACGGCGCATAACCCAGAATACGGCGAGCACTGTCATCCGAACTGTGACTGCGGCCGGTTTATGGAAATCGGCAACAACGTGTTCATGGCGTACCGCAAGGTCGCCGAGGGCAAATTTGAACTGCTTGAAGCGCCAAACATCGACCACGGCTCGGGCTTGGAACGCATTGCTGCGGCTTCGATCGACGACCCCGATGTATTTAAAATCAGCCTTATGTGGCCGATCATCGAAGAACTTGAGAAGATTTCCGGCAAAAAGTACGACAGCCACACGCAGAGCATGCGCGTGATCGCCGACCACTTGCGCGCTGCGACGTTTTTAGCGGTAGATGGCGTGGTGCCGAGCAACAAAGAGCAAGGCTATGTGATGCGCCGCTTGGTGCGCCGTGCGATTCGGTTCGCGTTCGACTTAGGTGTTGAGCAGAACTTTATGGAGCACATCGTGCCGGTGATCGCCGATTTGTACCACGAAGATTTGCCGGAAGTTGCCGAAAACCGCGAGAAGGTTATCGAGATTCTGGTTAAAGAAGAGAAGGTGTTCCGCCAAACGCTGCGCAAAGGCCTAGGTATGTTAAAGCGACTTGCTTACCCTGCCGACGGGACTCACGGCGTGGTAACCGCAAATACTAAACCAGGAGAAGTAATTTCCGTAGAGCCTTATGCTCTACAAATTGACGGTGGCGTAGTATTTACTCTTTATGATACATATGGATTCCCCGTTGAACTTACGGAGGAAGAAGCGGTTACAAATGGAATTACGATGCAAGCAGGGTGGAGGGAACAGTTTGAATCTCTCATGAATAAGCAGAAAGCCCGTAGTCAAACCGCGGCCAAAGGTGTCTTCAAAGGCGGCCTTGGCGGCCAGACCATGCAGCACAAAAAGTATCACACCGCCACGCACCTCATGTACCAAGCTTTGCGCCAAACGCTGGGCGACCACGTCATTCAGCACGGCAGCAACATCACCGAAGAACGCCTGCGCTTCGACTTCAGCCATCCCGACAAAATGACGCCGGAACAGATCAAACAAGTCGAAGACATCGTCAATGAGCAAATCCAAAAGGACCTCAAAGTAAGTTACGCCGAGTATCCGACCGCTGTTGCGCGCGGCGAAATGGGCGCGCTCGGCGCGTTTGGTGACCGCTACGGCGACACCGTAAAAGTCTACAAAATGATCGCTGACGGCGCCGAAAAGCCGTTCAGTTTCGAAATCTGCGGTGGCCCGCACGTCGACCATACCATGCAACTTGCCGAAGACGGCAAACACTTCAAGATCCTCAAAGAAGAATCAAGCAGCGCCGGCATCCGCCGCATAAAGGCCGTATTGCAGTAAAATGTTCGGTCCCCGTATTGAAGCAGGAAAAAACAACGAACTGGTCATGCGGGACATCCAGCCCGAAGACCTCGAGGCTTTGCCGCGTGAACTTTCGCCCAAAGTAACAAAATATGTTTCGGGTGAGACCCGGAGATCGCTTGCAGAGCTCCTGGTCAAGCGAGAGAAAAGTGATAAATATGCATGGTGGGCAACCGGCTTGGACCGCATTATATGGGGAATTTTTACCGCCAACGGCGACGATGAGCGGCTCGTAGGCTATACCGGTTTTGAAGGACAGAAGGTGGCGACTCCACAAGGGGCAACGAACTGGTATGTGGCCGAAACGGGCAGTGTACTGTTTGAGCCGGAGCACATGAGCAAGGGCATAGCCACCGCCACGCATCCTTGCCGCGGTGCATTTGCTTTTGCCATGGGTGTGCACTGTTTACGTTCCTCAGTTATTATCGGCAATGAACGCTCGGCAGGCGCAGTAACAAGGGCAGGATATGCATTGCTCGGTACCGATCAGCCCGACCGTGAGGGCCACGAACGCTATGAATTCCGGCAATATCATCCTCAAAGCGGCGCGGTCGCTACGGCCAGTGCGCTAGCTGCCGCGAGCGAGCTTGCGATATGCTCGCTTGATCCTGCGGCAGTGGAGTCATCGCAGCAATATGTGACGGGCCTTTTGCAGTCAAAACCCGAAGTAGTAGAGACGGCAAAAGCGTGGATGGCAGAATATGGTTCCCGGCTGGTATATCTTCCAACAGAGGTCCCCGTCGCCTGAGATATAACGCTTGCGTTTATTGCGTTGTAGCATGTACAATGGCGCTATGGCACAAAAACGAAATTCTTCCAAAAAAACTGCAGCAAAACCTGCTGCGAGCAAATCAAAATCAGCAACCCTCTTTAAATCAACCTCAAGGCAAATGCGGCGGCTCCCGATAACCTGGATTTCGCTGGGGCTTAACGCTGTGCTGTTGGTAGCGATGTTTATATTAATCGGCTGGACGCATGTGCACAGTTTCTGGTTCGCAACACGCTTAAATGGATTGCACCGTGATGTTTGTCCGCAAGTGATCGCACCAAAATTCGAAACCTCTAAAGATGGCGACACGACCACCACGACGTTCTTTGTTACAAGCGATGCGATTGCTTCGGGCTGCGCGAAAGACCTCATGGAAAGCGCGCGCCTAACAGATTACTTGGCTCATCCGGAGCACGCCGCTGCTGATGCCACGAGAATCCGCAAGCTGAGCGGCAACAATACGCTCTACATCACCCAGGTGAAGTCGCTCGAGTCGGGAGAACTGCTTTCACCGCGCCATTTCGACAATTAATTTCCCTGTTTTAAGGCGTGCATGTCGAGCTGATCGTGCTATAATTAATTACGATTATGCTTGATAAGATGAAAAACCTCAGTCAGGTTGTTGCCTCTAGAGTCGCTTCTGAAGCTTCGCGCGTTGGCGCCAAAGCGACCAAGGCCGGCCGCTCCAAAAAGACGCCCGAAGAAGAACACGTTGTTGCCCTTGATATCGGTACTGAGTTCGTAAAAGCTTTGGTCGGCCGTATTACAGCGGACGGTGTAGAAATTATCGGCGTCGGCCGGGCGCACCAATCACTCAGCGACATGCAGGCCGGTGCAATCGCCGATATCAGTAGCGTCGTCGAAAACTGCGACAAAGCCTTGAGCCAGGCCGAAGACCAAGCGGGCATTAGTGTGCGGACTGCGATTATCGGTATCGCCGGCGAACTGGTAAAAGGAACAACCACCACGGTACGTGTTTCGCGTAAACAGCCCGACAAAGCGCTCGATTTAACAGAGATGGAACGCATTATCAAACTGGTCCAGGAGCGGGCAGAAACCAAGGCCAAGCAGCAACTTGCCTGGGAACTTGGCGGCAAAGAAGTCGAGGTTCGCTTGGTGAACAGTGCGCTCGTTGGCATTGAAATTGACGGTTACAAGGTGACGAACCCGATTGGTTTCCAGGGCCGTGATGTAGTCGTACAGCTGTATACCGCCTTTGCGCCGATGATCCACATTGGTGCGCTGGAACGCACTGCGCAGCAGCTTGACCTTGATTTGCTAGCCGTTGCTGCCGAGCCGTTTGCGGTGGCGCGTTCGGTTATCGGTGACAATGCCAATGCCAGCATGAGTGCCGTACTTATGGACATCGGCGGCGGAACGACCGACATTGCCGTCATTAATGACGGTGGCGTGCAGGGCACCAAGATGTTCGGCATCGGTGGCCGCGCCTACACGCGCGCAGTTGAACGCGAGCTCAATGTTGAATTTGACCAAGCTGAAGAACTTAAATTGGGCTTGGCGGATGGCCATATTCCACCTCAAAAGATCCCGGCCGTCGAAGGCGCGCTCAGCAAAACGCTCGATGTATGGATGAGTGGCGTTGAACTGGCGTTGAGCGAATTCGATAAGCTCGACCACTTACCGTACCGTTTGCTATTGTGTGGCGGCGGTTCAAGCCTCGATATGCTGATGGACAAACTGCACGAGACCGATTGGTACACCAACTTACCGTTTACCCGCAAACCGACGGTCCAGCACATCCAACCGAGCCAGGTAATCGGCATCGTTGACAAAACAGGCTATGTAACCGATCATACATTCATTACCGCAATGGGCTTACTCCGTGTCGGGCTCGACACGTTACAATTCTCGGGCAATGACCCCGCAAGCTCAATGCGAGACAAATTAGATAGGATGCTTCGAGTATGAGTACAGGCACAAACGCAGCAAACAACGCAGGCAAAGAAACGATTTACGTCGATGTAGACGACGAAATTACGGCGATCATCGATAAAGTCCGCGGTTCGTCGCAAAAGATTGTCGCACTGGTGCTACCTAAGCGTGCCACGATGTTGCAAAGCGTCGTCAATATGAAGCTGCTCAAGCGCACCTCGGAAGAAGCCAAGAAGCACTTAGTGCTGATTACTTCTGAGCCAGGTTTGTTGCCGCTTGCTGGTGGCGTTGGGCTGTATGTGGCTAAAAATTTGCAGTCAAAACCTGAAATTCCAGAGGTACCGCTGGGTAATCGTGCACCGGAAGATATCGAAGAAGCTTTGAGTATGGAAGACGAAACGCCCTCCCAGCTTGACGCTTCAAAACCGGTTGGCGATTTGGCGGCGGGCAGTATTCCTCCTTCGGCAGTTGATGAAACCATCAATTTAGGCGATGAACCGGCAAATGGTGTAATGCCGGCAACTGCAGCCGGAGCGGCCGCCAAAGCCAAAAAAGGCGGCAAATTCAAGGTGCCGAACTTCAATCGTTTCCGCTTGTTGCTGCTGTGCGGCGGTGCGGGTATTATTTTGCTTATTATCGCGTGGATTGTGTGCTTTGATGTATTGCCAAAATCGACCATTACCGTTAAAACCAATGCAAGCAATGTGGTTACCAATTTGAATATTACGCTGAGCAGTACTGCGACAGGTGTAAAGGGCTCGACGATCCCTGCACAGATGCAGCAGACGCAAAAAGCCCTCACGCAGCAAGTTCCCGCTACCGGCCAAAAGGATAACGGTACGAAGGCTTCCGGTTCAGTCACCTTTACCGCTAAAGAGTGCGGCACGGTAGCGCAAGCTCCTGATGTGCCGGCAGGAACGGGTATCAGTGCGAATGGACTGACCTTTATAACGCAGACGGCAACGTCATTCGGTTCACCGCAGATCAAGGGTACCTGCATTAACTTCACGGCCCTGGGTGCAACACCGGTAGTTGCTCAGAACAACGGAGCGCAGTACAACATCGGTTCCGCGACCTTCACCGTGGCCGGCCGTTCGGACGCTTCTGCGACCTCGAGTAATACCATGACCGGTGGTACGAGTAACATTGTGAAAATTGTGCAAGAAGCCGACATTGACGGCGCCAAGCAAAAACTTGCCACCCAAGACACCGCCGCTATCAAACAGCAGCTTACTAGCGCCTTCCAAAACGTCGGTTTATTCGCGATCCAGTCCACTTTTCAAACAGGAGCGCCAAACATCACTACGACTGCAAATGTCGGTGACCAAGCCGACAACGTAACCGTGAACGAAACCGTGACCTACACGATGTTCGGCGCCAAAAAACAGGACCTTCACCAGGTCGTCGCCGATAGCGTAAGCAAGAAAATCGATACCTCCAAGCAAGTGCTACTCGATGACGGGCTCGATTCCGCGACCTTTACGCTTCAGAGTCAAACCGGCAACAACGCGGTTATCGCCCTGCAAGACACGGCGATTGCCGGCCCTGACCTCAAAGTCGACTCACTTCGAAAACAGGTCGCAGGCAAAAAAGCCTCGGACGCGCAAAGTATCATCAAATCCAATCCCGGTGTGACCGATGTAAATGTTTCGTACAGTCCTTTCTGGGTCTCGGCTATTCCCAAAAATACCAGCAAGATCACGATTATCATTGAGAAGCCGTCACGTAATGCCGCAGGATCCTAGTGCATCGGTACTAGCGCTTGATGTCGGCGCGAAACGCATCGGTGTGGCCATCGCAAATGCTAGGGCGCGGATCGCCAGCCCGCTTACTACCCTTGATGCAACGCAAACTACCGCGGAGGGTATCGCAATGCTCGTCGATGAACATAAGGCAATCGCGCTTTGTATCGGTTTGCCGCGTGGGCTTGACGGCCAGGAAACAGATCAGACGCGCGCTGTTCGAGCGTTTGCCGACGAGGTGCGAAAGAAGGTTTCGGTTGCTGTATACTTACAGGATGAGGCTGTAACTTCTCGCCAGGCCGAAGCCGAACTGCAGGCGCGAGGCAAGCCGTACGTCAAAGGTGACATCGACGCACTCGCAGCCACATATATTCTTGAAGATTTTTTGCAAGCGCATAAGGAGATTTTTAGCTGATGAAATACGCCTACGAAACCCGACAACCCCGCCGTCGTCGATGGCCTCGTCGGGTGCTCTGGGTAATAACGACGATCGTAGTGCTGATCGTGCTCGCCACGGTGGGCGTCCGCGCTATGTACAACCAGAATTTGAAAGCAGTAAGTAGCAGTTCGCAGGCTGTGACGGTGACGATCAGTGAAGGCGCTTCTTCAAAGGCCATTGCTGCCAAGTTAAAAAAGTTGGGCCTGATTCGCAGTACTTGGGCATTTCAGTGGTACATCAGTACCAAAGAGGTACGTGATGCGTTGCAGGCGGGGACGTACTCTTTGCGGCCGGATCAAACGACGCCGCAGATCGTGGGGGTGCTCACACACGGTAAAATCGCTACCGATCTGATTACCATTTTGCCGGCACAACGGCTCGGCCAAATCAGAACGGCATTCGAGAGTGCCGGATATACGAAAGCCGAAATCGACAAAGCGCTCAACCCTGCCGCGTATGCGGGCAACCCGGCGCTGGTCGACAAGCCGGCAGCTGCCAGTCTCGAAGGATATTTGTACCCTGACTCCTTCCAAAAAGACTCGGGCACCAGCCTTGAGACTATCGTAAGTGAATCAATGGCTGAAATGAACAAACACCTGACGCCGGATATCCGTGCTGCTTTCGCCGCACAAGGACTGAGCACGTACCAGGGCATCATCCTGGCCTCGATAGTTGAGCAGGAAGTTTCCAATGCGGCCGATCGCGCACAGGCGGCGCAAGTATTCCTGACGCGGCTGCGGGGCGGTATCTCGCTTGGGTCGGACGTGACGGCGTTTTATGGGGCGTTACTCGCCGGTCAAAAGCCTTCGGTAACGTATGATTCGCCTTATAACACTCGATTACATACCGGCTTACCGCCAACGCCGATCAGCAATGTGAGCGCCAGTTCACTGGCAGCGGTAGCGCATCCGGCGGCGACCAATTGGCTGTTCTTCGTCTCTGGTGATGACGGCAAAACGTATTTCTCGCAGACGATACAGCAGCACGACCAGCAAACGCAGCTGTACTGCCATAAATTGTGCCAACAATAGTAATTTTACAGAGGTAGATAGGTGTTACGCGGGCTTGCCATAACAAGTATATTTGATATACTGATACCGTAGCTTTCGTCTGTATAGTGATTACCGGTGTTAGCTGCTGTTTTACCGCATATGTAATAAGGCTCAGGGATAGTCGAATTCCCGGGTAAATAACTAATAAACGGTAAGATATGGCACTTTTGCCAGGAGAATCGTATTAGTCAATCAACGTCTCACACTTTCACGGAACGATTGGAAAAATCACGTCGTTCCGGTGTTCTGGCGCGCCGAATGCGTAAGCTTTTTGGTAGTGCGGCCGCACGCCGACGCACGATCCGTTACAGTCTTGTAGCGGGTAATGTGGCGGTGCTTGCGACCATTATGATTTTTGTATTTCAAGGCTCGCACGGTTCGGTGCAAGGGCCTGTCTCTAACGCTATAACTACCAATACCACTAAAAGCGCTGACCCGCTCGACCAACTTTCATCAGCCGATATCGCCGTAAGTGTTGCTCGTATGACGAGCCTGCCCGAAGCGGGCGAAGTGACGAACCAGGCCATCAGCGTCAATACCGAAATGCGGCTTACTTCTGCGGACAGTTCAGTTGTCGCGAAGCCACAAGAAGTGTTAACAGCGCTCAAATCACGCAAGGATATTCGCACCTACACGGCAGTCGCAGGCGACTCTATCGAAAGCATCGCACAGAAGTTTAATGTTACCTCAAACAGTATTCGCTGGTCGAACGGCATTACCGGTGACACGGTTGCAGCCGGCACCAAACTGACTATCCCACCGGTAACCGGCATTGTGTATACCGTACGGGCAGGCGATACACCCGATACTTTGGCCCAGAAATTCAAGGCCGACAAAGCACAGATCATTGCATATAACGACGCCGAGCTTTCGGGCTTGCACGTTAATGAGCAGATTATTATTCCAAACGGTCAACAGGTTGCTGCATCGCTCGGTTCGGCTGGCGGTTACAGCTTGGGTTACTTAGGTAGCTCGGCCAGCTATGGCTCGAAT
>JGI24742J22300_10000105_pt1 | contig 12050 bp, 14 predicted proteins | sample KBSMiscanthusM1_FD_22300 | JGI IMG/M metagenome (IMG submission 22300)
TGTTATTCGGTAGCAGCAAACGCATGCATGGTTTTATTGTAGCTCTAAACATCGAAAAACTTATGTTAAATCCCAGGAAACACCGGTCGATAATTGCAAATGGTGCCGCCGCTCCATATACTGATACGTATGACAAAGCCCAAAAAAGTTGAAAACGCAGGCTATGTGCCCGGTGTTTGCAATATTAACCATAAAGAAATCGCGCTTCGCCGTAAAGTCGGATATTGGGCGCTGGTAGTGTTCGCCGTGGTGTTCGGTTTGCTGCTTGCTTCATCCGCGTCAGTCTGGTGGCGGTTGTTTTTGATCACGCCGGCGTTTATTGCGGCGCTCGGGTTTTTGCAGGCTAAAAATAAATTTTGCGTGATGTATGCTGCCGACTACAAACAGAACGCGAGCGAAGGCAGCAAATCGGCCCGCACCGTGACCGACAAGCTTGCGCGCGCGGCCGATGCCAAGCGTGCCCGGCAACTCAACTTGCAAGCATTCGCGGTTACCGGTGTGGTTATAGCGATTGTGTTTCTTATTCCGCGCTAGCTAGCAGCCAATTTCGTTTGGACGATGGCGTTCTGCGAGAACAACCAACCTCCCAACAGGCTCAAAGTCGTGCAATATGAGTGTGCGTGGAACGTGTGACATATCCGGTATGCTCTCCGCTACAGGCACTTCGATTATAGGTGCTTCGATTTGGGGCACTTCTACTTGTGGTGGGCACACCGCAAGTGAATCACTCATAAGTTTAAGCGTGCGCGCGCCGATTTCGGTATCAGGGTTTGGCGTATAATATCGCCGAGTACCCCGCCGCTGGCCGGTGGCTTCTTCTTCGATAGTGGCGAGCGCACCATGAGTGGCGAGCCTACTTAATACCCCGCGGACGGTAACGTATTCTTGCCGGGTGCACTCTGCTACCTTCGAAGCATGGATGAGTGGATTCTCCCCACTGCTCCGCGCCAGATTAAAATGATGTGCTACGCACCCCAGTGTCTGTTGCCGTGCTGCACCAATCCTGCCAAAAATGCGGGCGTCGTCAACAAAGTAGCGGTCGAGTTGCTCGATGGGATGAGTATTTTTAGCCATATGTTGCTTTTGCGCTATTATACCGCTCCTGGAGCCTCAGTTGAAGGGCTGCTGGCCGGGGCTTGAGGTAGTGTTTCGCGTGTGGGCGCGTCCTCAAGCGGTATCGACAATGCCGCCTGTTGCTGTGCAGTCTTAAAATCACAAACTTCGGGTGGCGTAAGTAGTTCGGCAAATTCACGCGCGCGCGTGGTTGTTGCCAATCGGAATGTATATTGGCTGCGTGTTTCACCCGAGGTGCCAGCATATTCCAGTATGTTGACGTCACAGAGCGTGCGCAACAAGCCGCGTACAGATGTATCCGACCTTTGGGTGCATCTGGTTAGATCGCCCTTCCATACACTGCCAGTGCCATTGAAGAGGTGGCAAGCAAGGCAACCAAGCATGTGCCGCCGTGTTTGTGCCGGACCGCGTGCTTCCTCATGGAGGCCTAAAAGGAATTCTTCGGCAGCTCTGTTAGATTCGGCAAGTTGTTCTGGCGTGGTAGTGTCAGGTGCCATCGCTGCAGCAATTCTTGCGGCCTTGCCGACATAGGCCGTTGCGCCCTCTTTTTTGCATGGCCCTTTCGGCAGCTTATCGATATACTCCCGGGCTTCCGGAGTGTCGGTCGGCCGGTACAGATAGCGCTGCACCCCGTTATCTTCTGCAAGCGTAGCTTCGACTATGCCCCTTCTGCGAAGCGATGCCAGCCGGGACTTTGCATCGGGAATACCTGAACAATCCATAAGCGCAGCGTTGCTTACTGATTGTATATTTGTAGGATCAGCCCAGTAACAGCCCAGACATTTGCTGAGCCGGAGCGTTACGTTATTGCTCCGTGGAACGGCGGTAACGTCGCTTGGTATGTTTGGGTTTTTTCCAGCCATGCTGTCTACCATACAATAATTACCTTTTTTATTCCAGTGGCTCTGGTAGCTGAGGGTATGCGGTCATACCATTGAATAACGGTGGCACCTCGGCCTCGCCTTGCTGACGAAGTTGCTGGGCTGTGTCAAGTGCACATGCCACGGGAGGAGTGAGCAGGTCTGTGAATGCCCGGCCTAGCTCGGTATTGGCACTTTGATACTCTTGCCTGCGCTGCGAACGTACTGCGTCGGTCGTGGTAAGCAAGCTGGCATCCTTCGCCGTTTCAAGCAGGGCCATGGCTGCCTCTATCGAAGCACCGGTACACCGTGAGAGGTTATGGCTGGTAACTATTGCATCAGAGCGCCGGAAAAGTTTGCAGGCCACACAACCCAACATGCGTCGTCGCAGCAGCGTGGCAATTTTTAAGTCACTCTTTTCTATGAGCAGAGCTTCTGCGGCGGCATTGGCCTCGGCAATTTCCGTCGCCGTGGTTGTGGTATCGAAGCCGAGTACCTGGGGCAAGGTATCCTCGCCTACATTACGCATCATGCACGGCCCTTTTGGCAATGTGTCAACGTACGCTTTAGCTTCCGGGGTGTTGGTGGGTACGTAGTATAACTGGCGTGGCCATTCGCCTTCGACATCGCTGGCAGTTACGATGCCTTGGCTACGGAGTTTGCGTAATCGCGCGCCGGTGCTAGAGACCTGTGCGCAGCTCATTAATGCGGATGCGGTTGCCGGTCGAACCTTGTTGGGGTCACCAAAGTGGCAACCCAGGCAGCGGTCGAGCCTCTCTCTGCTTTGTTGGCGTTCTGAGGAGTGGTTCTCTATGGACATGCAATCTCCCTACATAATTACTGGTTTTATGCCGGTAGTTCTGGTAGCGGTACGGTTCCTGCGAGTGGCTGAAAGGTTGCTTCTGCGTTGGCAGGATCTTTGCATAACTTACCCGTTTCATAGTCACATGTCGTTGGAGGCGTGAGTAGCCCAGCCATTGTTTGGCCGTTTTCGTTCTCGGCAAGCCTGAAGCTTTGCCGGCTTACTGGTGCGTCCGGATTGTCCAGGGTAAGCAGGTCGGCGCCCTGCATTACCTGTAAAAGTTTATGTACGGCGCCTTTCGACCGACTGGTACAATTGGCCATCTCTTGGATCGTAACCGCACCATCTCCCCCTTTGCGGAATATATGACAGCTAAAACAACCGAGCGAATAGCGCCGATACGCATCCGGCCCAGATAACTCAGATCTTTCCAGTAGGAACGCTTCTGCAGCAGCATTAGCTTCGGCCATTGCTTCGGCGGTGGTGGCGCCGGGAACAGAGGTTGGTGGCAAGTCGTAAGTTTTCGTTTCGGGTGCCTGTCCGAGGTTACTCATGCACGGCCCTTTTGGCAGTGCGTCGACATATGCCTGGGCTTCTGGAGTGTCGGTTGGCGTATAAAGTAACTGCGGCGTGGTCCCACTTTTGTCGAGCACGGATTGTGCTATACCGCTGTCGCGGAGCGCCCGCAACCGGCTCGCGGCTTGAGGTGCCCGGGCGCACATCATGAGCTTGCTAACTGTGGCCGGNCGAACCTCTTCGGAGTCACCCCAATGGCAACCCAGGCAGCGGTCGAGCCTGGCTTTCAATGCTTGGCGTGACTCGGATTGTTTTGATGGTACGTTTTCTTTAGACATGAGTTCTAACCTACAACATTATGGCGCCAGGGGCAATTGTAATTAGATAATAAATTAAATATTTTACAGATATTGGTTGTCTGCTATACTGTTACGGTTATGTATCGATATAATCCCACATCACAACATACAACGACTACCGGCACGACCGGCAGCTTTATCGTGGTGCTTGGCAATCAGTGCCAGCGGGGTGTATCGATTCTTTAGGTAAATAAAACAGACCATAAGCCGCGATACGCCTCCGAAGCTTCGGAGGTTTTTTAATAAAAATGAACATCCGAAACGGTTTCGGAAGCGAATCGGGTCCTATGACTCGTCACAAACCACAACGAAAGGAGTCCATCATGGACCGTTACCGAGAGAACGCCGCGTGGCTGGTCCGCTTCGCACCGTTCCGGGCGCTCTCAATCAGTGCTGCGTATCTTACTCCCTTCTTTTTACAGAACGGGCTCAATTTGTCGCAGGTTTTTATATTGCAATCGATTTATTCGGTAGCTCTATTGGTGCTGGAAATTCCCGGCGGCTATGTCGCCGATCGTTTCGGCCGCGCCTTTAGTATAAAAATAAGTGCGCCGATTGCGGCGCTCGCTATGGTTTTATATGGGTTCAGTACGCACTACTGGCAATTCGTCGCGCTGGAATTATTACTGGCCGTGGCTAACAGTCTGATTAGCGGTATCGACACTGCCTTGCTACTTGACTCGCTCAAGGCCGAGGGTAAGGAGCGCGATTTTGTACGCATCAGCCAGCGTATGAATGCCGTAGGTTTTGCGGCGACGGCCGTCAGTGTGCCGCTCGCCGTGGTTTTGGTACATTTTTCCGGCGTGAGCAACGTTAGTCGCCGACGGTGTTTTGACCGCCATTGGTTGTTATTTTGCGCTTAAGTTAGTTGAAGCACCGCGCGTGCGATCGGCAAGCCAGGAAGCGGTGCGGCTTTCGGCGTGGCATGCGATCACATCGCTCGGCAAAAATGTCGAGGCGCGCTGGTTGGTATTGCTCGGTGCGGTGCTGGGCGCGTCGACCTACATGGCTTTCTGGCTTTCGGCCCCGTATTACGAGAGCATGCATGTGCCGCTGGTATGGTTTAGCGTGATCTTGGCAGTGCGCAGCGCCTGGAAAGCCTGGCTATCGCACAAATTCCACCAAACACGGAAGCTGGAACGGAATATGTTAGTCTATGCCGGACTCGCGGGCTTAGTGTATGTTGCTATGGCGACGAAGCAGCTATGGTTGATCTGGGCCGTGCTTGGACACGACATAGTCCAGGCGCTCCAAAGCCAGCCGATCACTGCCAAACTGAACGAGCATATGCACCACGAATACCGCGCTACGATGAACAGTTTGGTCAACCTGGTGCAACGGTTGCTCTATTCGCTGGCCGGGCCACTGGTAGGACTCTTGGTCGACAAAGCCGGGTTGCAAACGGGCTTCCTGATAGTCGGCGCGATATGCAGTGCCGTAGCGTTTGCAGCGATATTCAAATTGCGTCGGTTCGGTACATTTGCCGATGCGGCATAGTCAGCTAGTACGCAAAAAGCCGGCTGTGGCTATTTCTCGCCATGGCCGGCGATTGGCTTGCCCTGCGCCCACAATATCTCGAACAACTGGCGCTGCGAATCGGCAATTTCCTGGTTGTAAATTTCGAGTCCGAAAATTTCGCCATCTTTCCAGTTGTAATATGTTACGACGTCGTCATAAGTGACGGTTGAGTGCATGATGGGAAAGACATCGTCGGGTAAGTATCGCCCTTGCCAGTGCTTGAGTTTTTCGTTGTCGTACTTGTTGTACCATGCCTGCTGAGAAGCTATAAAATGGTCGCCGATGATGCTTCGGAATTTCATGTCACGCGCGTTGCAGCGTTCGACCCAGCGTTCAAAAAACGTCAAATTGGTACGCTGCTGGATGTTTTCATACAAAATAGAAACGCTTTCAGATTGCGCTTTGGTTTGGTTCCAGTACATTTGTTTGACGCCATCATTACCCCGGTAAAATTGCACATGTGTGAGTGGCGAATGGTCGGTGGCGGTTTGGTAGTGGGCCTGTAATTTTGAAAGCCCGGCATGAAGGTCGCGGATTTCTTGCTCACGCTCGGTAATTAAAATCTGCAAGTTGGTAATCGGCGCGGCCTTGTACAGTTTGCGCTTGTAGTGCGTCTCGACTTCGAGCAGGTGGCTCCCTGTAAGTGTGTCGAGCAGCCGGTACAGCCGCGTGCGCTCAATTTTAGTGTTACGCGCCAGCTGCAGCAGGCTTTGCGGCCCGTACGCCTGGAGCGCCAGATAAATGTCAGCAATTTCGCGCTCAAGTCCAAGCTTGGCGAAATATTGGTGCAGTGGTTCGATATCGTTCGGCATTTGCCTATTGTCTAACAGTTGTGCACATTCGCGCAACAGGTATAGGAAAAATCATTGCTTCCCTACACTTCAGGGCAATGATAAAAATGGAAACCCCACCTGACGCCCTAAACATTGAAGCACTTGTCCCGCAAGTTGCTACTGATTACGACGCAGAGATTCAGGATGGCATCCAAAAGTTCGAACAATTGCTTGCCGATTCTTTTGACGCCCAGCACGCCGAGATCTTTTATGAACATGCCGACTACGTCGACAGCCTTTTCGATGAGTTTGCGCCCCATATTGAGCCGGACCTGCGCATGCGCGCTAAGATCCTCGGTGGCATTTCGCTCACCTTCATGAGCATCAAATACGGCCACGACGCAACTTCACCAAAATTGTACGGCGGCCTGCGTGAAGAGCGCGTGTTGGCGGCGTATCATCACGCGCAGCATCCACGACACATGATGCGTGCCATGTTCGAATACGCAACAAAAATAAATGAGGTTCGCCCCGGCACCTACAGCGACGAAGATTTCGTTACTTTTCCCGAGACCGCTGGATTCCATGACGTGTGTATGGGCGATGGCCGGCGCGTTGATGAAGTGCAAAGCTGGCTGTTGTATAAAGCCTTTCTGGAGCGGCTCGGCTTTGCACCGTCGAATAAAACAAAGGCCGGTATTTTGGTGACTATTTGGGATGACCTGCACAAACGGCAGCTGGTTGATACATCCGAAAAAGCGCTCACCGACGATCCTGAGATCTGGGACAAACGTGTTGCCGGCGTCGGTGACTTAGCAAGTGTGTTTGAGTGCCGTGGCCCGTACGAAGCGCTCTGTGTGTGGCTCGAAGACAACTGTAAAAAGCAAAACAAGCAACTATTCACCAAAGAGGCTGATGCGGCCGGCTTTTCTTTGCACGATGTTAGCGTTGAAGATTGTTTTGCGTTTGTTGATACGCGCGAACGGCTTTTAAAGGCGCTCGGCAAAGCGCTGGCCGGGAACGTCGTATTTATGCGCAGTTTCCAGCCAGCCGACCCTGATTTGGATCAGTACTTCACTGGCCGGTTAGCCAATGTGACGTTCTTTGAAGCGGTGAGTGCGCGGTTCGACGCTGGCAAATTGAGCGCCCGCGGTGTGTTCCGTGCGGCGCGGATGTTCAGGGACGGCTTTTTGCCCCCCGCCGCCTAGGACTTTCGACGCCACGACGTTGGTCGTTGCCGGCAAACAACAAACTAAACGGCTGGGTACGTGCATGGCATTCAAAATCTTCTAGCGGCAGCACGGGGACATCGCCATAGCCATAGCGATGCAAAAGCGCGCTGGTTTCGGGCACGTATGCGCGCGGCACCTCGAGGTGCGTTACGTGCTCGGCCAGCAGGATCGGATCCTTGGTACGGACCTCGTGTGCGGCAATCGCCCGTGAAGTTTTGGCAAGCGTGATGCCCGAAACGCCATACAAAATAGGATAATTACCCGGAATGTCCGAACCGTTCCCGAACGTGCCTACCAAGTTGGTCGGCGTTTTATTGATCTTTTGGTACCAGGTGCGCGAACCGCTTTGCCGCACATGGTTTTTGGCTTTGCGGTAACTGCCGACTTCTTTGGCGGCTACTAGTCCGGAATCACCCAGATACATAGTCGCCCAAAATACGGCGCTTCCATACCGGTCTTTGCTCTTTTTTGTCGTGCGGTGGATGTCGGCATAAGCGCGTCCGTATATGCGGGCGTACGCCAGCGACAGGCTTTGCATTGGTCCGGTAGCGTCAAAGGTGTCAAGCTGCGGCTCCAGTGTGCCACTCGACAAAATAGTGGTGAGCAAGTCGAATACCGCACCATCGCGATACTGAAAACGGCCGCTGCCGTGCCAATAGGCGGTTTGGTCGAGCAGCTCACAAACAAGCGCCTGTTGTTTGGGTGATAGTCGCGACAGGCGCTTGAACCGTTTCGTAAAAATAACATCAAACAGCACGAGCGGTATGGCTCGTCGGCCGAGCCGGTGACTCCGGCGTATCGCCCGGCCCGTGAGATGCCCAAGTGCTCCGTACAATGCGTGCTTTATGGTCATATATGTATGAGTTTAACAGACGTTAAACCTTCGTCGGCAAAATTTTGTGATGCCCGCAGCATTATGGTAGTGTATAGGCTTTATGGCTGAAATCGATCCGACACCTTCAGACGCTCTTATACCGCCGGAAGCCGGTGAGTTGCTGCGTGTTACGTATTGGCATGACACGAACGAGATCGATATTGTGCCCGAAACCACAATTACTAATTATCCGGATTTCCCCAACGACACGTGTGACCTCATGCCACCCGGGCTCGAAGTTTATGCCGACCCTACGCCGGCCATGACTCGTCGTGTCTTCGAGGACTACCGCGCCCTTTACACGGCGGCCGGCCCCGGCACTTTTGGCACTATGGAGCTCGGCCGATTGGTCGAGCTTCCCTATATCACTGTCTGGGAGCGGGTGCAGCGCGTCCGTAGATTACTGCCCGACAAATTATTGGCGGTCGACATGGAGCAGCGGATTATCCGAAGGCGGAGCGTAACACTCGGGAGAGTTATTCTTGGCGAAGAAACGCGGCCAATCAGCGACGAAGAGCACGAAGCGCGCGACAATTTCCGCCGGGACCTAAGCGAAGTACAACAACAAGCATATGAACGACGAATTATGTACAAGGTGAAACCGAGACTCATGGCCCTACAAGAGCGAGATCCCGAGAAGCGTCAACTCCCCGCGTTTAACCATGCCGTCATAGCCGTGGCCGGCAGCCGTATGAAAATCAACCTTACCAATCGGGAAGGCCGGCTTGCGCTCCGTTACATCGAGGCGCTCAACCAAACCGAAACGAGAACGCCGGGAGATACGTACGTTATGTTTAAAGAGCGTCTCCGCAAGCAGGTTTGGGACCACATGAGTATCCGTGAGCGGCTGGACTATGCTACCGATCTTCGGCAATTATGTGATCCGCTTGCGGGTGTGTTGCAAGGGGCCATTGCCCACATACAAGAATATTTCCAGGCGCTTATGATCGGTGGCAGACCGTATGTGGAGGACCAAGGAAGCAGCTTGCTCGTTATGCATTTGCCAATGCGGGTAGCATATGCAACGCATCCGCCGGTTGAGGGTAATAATTTTCTGGTGCTTTCGCCTCCTCCGTTCCCCATGCAAATTACAGCCGCCCTCCCGCAGGACCACATCACAGTTCCTGAATATACACGATCCAACGAAGTGCGGCGCAACGGGGGGAAGCAGTCGTGACAGGTGGCGAACAATTGGCGCCGGTACTTCCGGTAACTCGCGTAACCTATCGCCCACAAACGAAAGAATTCGAGGTTGTTCCGGAAAGTGCTATTACGCCTGACATGAACTATCCGGGTGATCCGGATCTGTCGCCCGCCGCCATAACCATGCCGGAGGGCCTAACGGTGTACCGTTCGCTAAGGCCGCACCTGGCCACGCGGGTATACGATGAGATAAGCGCCCTGTACGCCGGATTAGGGCCGGGCTACCATTCGGTGGCTGCCGCGACGGAAACGTTGGGCCGTAGTTGGGCTAAGATTAGTGCAGAGGTCTCCCGCGCCTGCGACGTACTGCCGCCGCACCTTGTGCACATGGAAAACCCGGTGTGCGGATGCCAGGACTGCAAATTCATCTTGTTCGGTAATCTGGCGATCACCAGTGCGATCAGCAACATCAGTCCGGAAGAAAAGCAGCGCCGTGACGAATACTTTCATGCAAAAATACAAACGGACGAATCGCTCACCAAAGCCGAAAAAGAAGTGCGCGAGCGTCGCACTGCCATACTTGAAGCGGACGCCGGAAAGCGGCAGCTGCTCGCATTCCATCATGCGCTTTTGCAAATCGGTGAAGAAATTTGCTATCTTCCGCTCGACAATCCGGAGCAAGTATTGCTCATGCGGTTTATCCANGGCGCGAAACAGGGTCGAGCTGTGCCGCCGGAGCGCGACGCGACGTATCGCGCCATGCCGTTGTCTATGCTCCGCAACCACGTGTGGGCAAATATATCGCTGGCTGAGCGTGAACTCTTCACGAGCGATCCATTCGTACTGTACGGCGATGTGTCGCATGTGCTTAATGAACCGTTGCGCCATGTGTGGCGTAGTATCAGCTGTACGATGATTGGTGGGCATATGCTGGTTGAGCCTAACCAGCACCAGGTACGGTTTAAAGATATTCCTATTAAAGCGCGATATGAAAAAATGGTGCCGCGCAGGCCCTATCGGAGTTTTCGCGAATTGCGTATTCCCCTTTTGAAGCATATCTAAACTGAGTAATTGGCTTTTTGGGCTATGAGCATGGATAATAAAGAGATAACGAAAAGGAGGATTTTATGACAGAACAACAACAGTCCCACGTTGCGTCTGCACGGGTTGTAACACCGGCCCGCGTCATGCTGGCCATTAGTGCGGTGGCGGTGGCGCTTGTCGCGATCTTCCCGCTTGCTGAGTGGGCCGAGGTTGCAGCGTGGCACCACGCGGCACAGCACGTACTTATTTTTACCGGTGGTTTAGGATTTGGCGCTTCCTTTATGGCGCGTCGTAAAAAGGAGCGGTCACAATGAAAGTTAGTCTCGAAGCCGACCAAAAACAAGTTACCGCCACGGCACGTGCGGCAGTGAACGGCCCGGACGTGTCGGGCGAAGCGACCTTTACTGAATACGATGTGGATGGCTGGAGATACGTGCACATCCGTTTGACTATTTCGGGTGATCCGGAAAAACTCACGCCCGGCAAGCACGCCGTGCACATCCACGAAAAGGGCGACTGCGAATGCGACGGTTTTAAATGTGCGGGTGGACATTTCGATCCGGGCCCCGCGGGTAACACCGACCCTGATGCCAATCACGGATACCACGCCGGCGACTTGCCGAGTATCACCGTCGACGAATCGGGCAAAGGCGAACTCGAAACCATCACCACGCGTGTGACGCTTTCGGACGGCCCGGTCTCTATCTTGCAGCCGGCAGAAGGCACCTCACTCATGGTGCACGGCAACCCAGACCCTTACGGTCCTGGCGAGAGTGGCTCCGGTTACAGCGGCGGCCCCCGCCTGGCTTGCGGCAAAATCGAACGCGCATAAGTTTTTGCCTCGGCGTATCGAACAGGATAAGTTCAGGGCGACGAGCTTTCGTCGCCCTTTCTGCATGTTTCAAAACCTTCGGCGATTATTCTGCCAGTGCGGTCACCGTCCCTTCGAGCTCCACCGGGCCGGCAGCCCGTTTTTGCAGCCGGACGCCTATGAAAATGCTCACCAGATACGTCACATTGATGCTCAAAATATAGGCGGTAAACAGCCAGTTGGTAATGTGCCAATCGCGAATCGTAAGCAGCGTAATACCCATGCTGCACACCGAAAGCGCGTATGCCAGCGGGTGCTCGGTGTGTGGCGCGCGATACGACTTCAAAATGGTCGGGATGCTGCTAAAAATATCGGCGGCGATACTCATAAACAGCGCCATGAGCGGATTTTTACTTATCAGCCATAGTGCGATGCCGAGCAGCGTCAGTGCAACGCACCATTTATCGCTACGGGTAAAGCCGGTTTTGTAAGCACCTTTGTACAATGCGGCGGCGCAAACGGCGATGGGGCTCAAACCGATGGCGAGCGTGACAAACGCACTGGGCCCGGCGCCTTTGCTTAGCTGCACTATAAAGGCGATGAGCGCCGTGACGCTCCAGAAAAACCAGCTCACCAAACTCGGCTGCGCCTTCCCTTGCCAGGTGGCTTTCAGATAACTTGCTCCGGAACTTAGACGCAATAACACGGCAACACCAATAAAAACAGAGGGCAACATGGACGGTCCTTTACGAGATTATGTTATGTAATTTTGGTTAAACGGCAACGAGAGCGCTATGTACAAAGTAAAAGTATAACGGACAGACTCTTGCCCGTCTATGCAATCGGGGTGTGATTTTGGTCAACCTGCTATTGGCCGCGGCCGCGACACGGCCGCTCATTTCGCCGTAAATCATAATGCCGATAACGTCCGCCAAGCGACGCAATAATCCCAGCGCCAGTCCAAGCAGCTTTTCATTGCCCCGTCCCGGTTTGTTCGATAGTTTTTTGTAATGCGGCAAATGCGGTAGCGGCTCGGGTAAGTTT
>JGI24742J22300_10000127_pt1 | contig 11015 bp, 11 predicted proteins | sample KBSMiscanthusM1_FD_22300 | JGI IMG/M metagenome (IMG submission 22300)
ATTGGCGGACTACCGCGCCGAAGATCTGGTTCGGCTTGATTTTTATGTCGCCGGCGACCGCGTTGATGCGCTCAGCGTGATGGTGCACCGCAGCGAATCGGCGCGCATCGGCCGCGAAATCGTACAAAAACTGAAAGAAGTCATTCCGCGGCAGCAATTTCCCGTGGCGCTTCAAGCCGCAATCGGCGGCAAGTTCATCGCCCGTGAAGACATCAGCGCCTACCGCAAAGATGTGACGATCGGGTTGTACGGCGGTGACGTTTCGCGCAAGAAAAAAGTGCTCGCCAAACAGGCAAAGGGTAAGAAGCGCCTGAAACGTTTCGGCAAGGTGGATATTCCGGCTGAAGCCTTTACGGTGATGCTGAAGCGGGACTAATTCGGGAAATCGATGGGCATAATTCCAGATATCGAAACGATCATTGCCTTGCACAAGCGCTACGCAAGTTTTGCAAAAGCGGATCTGTTTGACTTGGTATTTACGCACTGCCAGATTGTGTGCGAGATCGCCATGCAGTGCGCCGACAACACCGACGAACCGGTCGACCGCGAGATTTTACGTGCCGCGGCACTGCTGCACGACATCGGTTCGTATCCGTTTTTTGACGAGCAAGGACATACCGACGGATACGGATTTTACCCGATGCATGCGCTATTAGGTGCGCGGTTGATCGCCGATGAAGGCTTTGATGCGCGGATTGCGGAAGCGGTGGAGAATCATTTGCTGCTCGGTTTAAGCAAGCGGGAAATTGCCGCCAACACAAGCCGCGTGTGGCCCTTGCCGCGCCATGATTATCTGCCAAAATCCATCGAAGCCGAGATTGTTTGCTATGCCGACCGGTTCCATTCCAAACAGCCGGTTTTCAATGGGTACGAGAGTTTTTTGCAACGCCTCGAATTTGATATGCCCGACCAGGCGGCTGCCTTCAAAGCCGATGCCAAGCGCTTTGGCGTCCCCGATGTCGCCGCCCTTGCACAAAAATACAACCAAAAAATCCGCTAGCTTGCTTTACCTCGGCCCTTAAACAGGGTTAAATGGGGTGAATGTTAGACCCCGCCGCTTACCAGCCGAGTGATGCCGTATTAGCCGCCTTGCGAAAGGTTGATCTAATCGCGATCGTCGGCCCAAGTGGTGCGGGCAAGACGACGCTGGTTAACCGGGCGGTTGCGCAGGATCCAGCGCTCCATGTAGTTATCAGCGATGTCAGTCGCGCGATGCGGCCGGGTGAAATCAACGGGAAACATTATTTTTTTCGCAGCAAGGCCGATATGCTGGCGGCGATCGAGCGTCGGGAGTATGTGCAGTATGCACCCAGTAACAGCGGTGATGTCTATGCGTCGCATGTCGAGAATTATGCAACCGAGGGTTATGCTGTCGTCACGTTATGGGCAGACGCCGTGGCGCCGCTGCGTGCGTTGCCATTCAGGTCATTCCGCACACTCTATATCGTGCCGGAAAGTTATGAGGTCTGGCAGCAGCATCTTCGATCGCACGAATTCGAACCGGAGTTATACCGACGGCGCATGGCCGAGGTCGTACGCTCAATCGAATTTGCATTACATGACGCGCGCATCGAGTTTGTTATTAATGATGATTTGGACACTTCCACGACGCGTTTGCTCAATACTATCCACCATCCGTCGACAATTTCGCGTCATGAGATATCCACAGCGCGTTCGCTGTTAGAATCGATTCTTGCCAAACTCAAGCACGAACTTCGCGAAAAAGCATAACAAAAAAGCTTGCAGTCGAGGGCAACCTACGTTACTTTATGCGCGAGCCGTTTGAAAGGCCGAAAAAATAGTCAATTACCCCCGTAAAGGAGGGTCTATGTCGCGTTTGCCTACGCCCGGTGGCGATGCCGCACAATGGGGCGCAATACTCAACGATTTTTTACTGCAACAACACAATGCTGACGGTAGCCATAAGCTGTCGTTGTTGCTGCAATTGCCACCCAGTTCGGGCTTGTCGCTCGTTTCCGATACGAGTATGAGCAGTGGATTCGGTTGGACGGCAATTACCAAGGCCATGGTGGGGCTCAGTAATGTCACGAATGACGCGCAAGTCAAATTAAGTGATATCGACACGGATGGCTTACTGGCGGCTAACAGTGATGTAGCCATTGCTTCGCAAAAAGCCGTCAAAACGTATGTTGATACGAACATGGCAAGCAAAATAAACGCGCGGGATGCTTTGGCATTGAGCGTGGCTCTGTAGCTATGAAACAGATAATCAAGAATTATGTGTTTAATGCAGCGGCTCGTACGATTACGTTTGGTGACTTTTCGAGTGTGAGTCTTGATCGGCTGCTGCTTATCACGAACGTAACATCAAATACGGTGATTTATCAGTTCAATAATGCTGCGCTCGGCGGCACCGTAGCGGGAAACATCGTTACACTTACCTATAATACGGCCAGCATGGCTAATGGTGACAAACTGCAGATCATGTACGACTGTGCTGCGGGTGATCCAATTTATGATAGTGGCGGCTCCCAAGGTACGGTGCAAGGAAATACCGGGTCGGCATCGCCCGACAGTGGCAATCCGGTAAAGATCGGTGGTGTATACCATGCTGTGCAGCCAAGTTTTAGCGACGGACAACGCGTTGACGCGCAATTCGATATCCATGGCAATTTACTTACCTCGCTGGCTACAGGTATTGCCGGAGAAGATGCCACCAATAACGTTATGGGCGTAACACAAAAGCCGGTTTTTTCCAGCGCATATACCGTGGCGGCCGCGGTAGCGCTCGGAACGAGTGCGGCAGCTAATATTAAGGCGATCCCTGGAATCTTTTTCGGTGCATATGTAACTAATCAGAATGCGGCGCTCCGCTACTTTCAGATATTCAATAGTTCGGGCGTGCCGGCGACAAATGCCGTTCCGGTTTGGTCTTTTCCTGTTCCGGCGGGCAGTGGCACTAACCCGGGCGTGCTGCAATTACCTAACTTGTTTTTTGGCATGAACGGCTACTACCTTAATACGGGTGTGGCCTGGGGCATATCAACTACGCGTGCAACTTTTACCGCTGCCACTGCGGCCGATCACGATATTAACATTCAATATCTATAGGTTTAACATGAAATACACTTGGCTCGGCATGAATTACGGAAACAGCCTCCTTGGCTATGTTCCGAGCGTCGACCAAACTGCAGCGATTGCTGTTGACCTGAGAAACATTCGTAGACTTACTAATCAAATACGAATCGCGCTGCCCGACTGGAATTTTCCACAAGCACAGGTCGATCTTATGCGGAAGGTTGTAATGATGGCCAAAGCGGCCGGGTTCCATGTGCTGTGGGGTTTAACAAGCACCAATACCGTGCTTACCACAAGCAATTGGCCGAACTATCGAGCGGCGGTAGTAGCCAATGCGCAGTGGGCGCAAAACAATGGCGTCGACGAGCTATTTGTCTGTAACGAGCTTGATCACAAACACGATGCCAGTCTTACCGACGCCCAGCAACGCAGCAATATTCGGGCGCTCGCAACTGCAGTCAAAGCGGCCGGGTTTAGCGGCGTCACGACTGTTTCAATCGCTCAGGGCAGCCAAACTCCGTGGTACACCGAGGGTTTGGGTGACCTCGATACTGTGGGCTTGGATTTGTATGAGCCATTCCCTAATCTGTTTAAAACCGACCTTGCCACCTTTGTGGCTACGTTTGGCGGCAAAGCCTATTTATCGGAGTGGAATGTGGTAAACCTATGGCCACAAGTCCAGAACTTAGCCGATGAGCATATCGCCGTACTGGTTTCGAATCGGGCGCAAGACATTACTGCCAGTGGTATTGGTCGGGCGTTTTATTTCACGTATGACCATGTGTTTTATAACAATCTTGCGACATCCGACAATGTGTGGGGCGCACACCTCGCTAGTGGCGATTTTCGACGCTTGTTGCAACCGCTGACCGCGGGCAGAAGGTGGTTCGAATGAGTAACATTACGCACGTGCAGCTTCGAAACGGTGCTTGTCTTTCATTCGATGGCGCGACAGGTAGCGGAGTGAAGGTTTCACTGGTTTCCACGGCTACTAATAATTTTTCAATGGGAGCTTGGGCTAAACTCACAACTGCGGGCACCGGTATCTATACGCTTATTTCAAATGGCATAAACGATACGGTCAGTGTCTTTAATGGGTTCGCGCTACAAATTGCGAGTGGACAATTCAGGCTTAATTTCAATGGAGTGGTGCCGGTAAATACGGGCATTGCTGCGCCTGTTGGAGTTTGGTTTCATGCGGCAGTAGTGCGCTCAGGCGGCGTGATGCAATTATTTTTGAACGGCCAGAGCGTGGGTGCAAGTACTACACAGGCGCCAACTACGCCGACCGGTTTCACGACAGTTGGCGGCACGACAGATACAAATGGCACAATATTTTACCGCAACTTTATTGGCTTACTGTCCAATGTATTCTTTTGCGAGCGTGCTTTAAGTGCAGCTGAAGTTCTCAATCTTTACAATGGGCAGACTATTGCAAATACGAACAATGTGCTTTGGTGGCGTCTCGGGGAAGGCGGCGGCGCATTGGCTCGGGACTACAGTGGCGCACAAAACAATGGCAGTATAACTGGGGCGGCATTCGTGCGCGATTCGCCACCATGGGCTCGGTTGGTAAGGTCCGGCGTTTCGCGCACTCCTAGCTTGCAGGATGCGGGGCGAAGCCTTGGGTTGCGCGGTGGTAGCACTTTAGACAATGTGACAATCCCCGGGCTCGTTCCCGCAGCAAGCTTTAGTTTCGGTTTCTGGTTTAAAATGTGTGCGACGGCAAGTTTTCAGCGATTGCTTTCATGGCGTACAAGTGGTGGCGGTGGGTTTGAAGTACAAGAAAACGGGACGACCACGAAGCTGACCTTCGTTGGCTCGAATGCGAGCGGTACGACGGTTATTAACTTGGCGCCGACCACGACCTTTCCACTGGCAACATGGACTCACGTTGCTGTTACCTGTGCCGCTAACAATACGGTGATGTATATAAATGGTGCAGCAGTGGCAACGGACACGTCACATACCCTGAGCCCTGCAGTAAACCAGACACTTACGATTGGCAAAGCAAGCTTTACCAATGGCACGTCGTTTATTGGCCTTATAGACCAATTTGTCTTCGCAAATGCGCTTTGGAATGCTACTGATATTAACGCGCTATACGCTGCAGGTACCGTGCCGGCCAATGCAATCTGCGTACTTAATTTCGATGAACGAAGCGGTTCGCTTGCAATAGATGCTACCGGTCATGGAAATAACGGGGTTGTCAACGGCCTCACTACGAGCGCCGGTCGTCTGCCTGATGTTCCACCGCATCAGCCAATGTATAGCAGGCCGACACTCTGAATGGTGTACCGAGGTAAGAAATCGTGTATATTTAAACCAATGATTGACGACGAACTCCGAAAGAAAATCGCCACCTACCAGCCTGGCGAAGAAACGATAGCTATTTTACGCACGACACCAATCGCGCTTGTCGTAGGGATTTCAGGTGCCGGCAAGGACACCATCGTCTCCCGATTGCTCCAAACGAACGAGTACCGGGCGGTCGTATCGCACACGACGCGTCCTATGCGCGAGAACTCCGGCATTAAAGAGCAAAATGGCGTCGAATACTATTTCATCACTATCGAGGAGGCAGCTGAGCTTATCGCCAAAAAAACATACATAGAAGTAAAAATCTACAACGACAACATATATGGCACGACGATAGACGAAGTCTTGAAGGTGCATAATGAAGGCAAGATTGCATTGAATGACGTAGAGGTGCAAGGTGTTGCCGAGTTCGTGGCGCTTACGCCGACGGTGCGACCTATCTTCATTCTGCCGCCAAGCTTCGAGGCATGGCAGCAGCGACTCCTTTCGCGGTATGGTGACGACCAACAACATAACGAGGATATCGTGCGTCGTATGCAGATCGCCGAAAGTGAATTACGCTTTGTGCAGCAGGCTGAATACTTCTCGCTGGTAATCAATGATGACCTTAATACCGCCATCGAAGAAGTGGACGTGCTTGCACACACCGAAACCAGTACGCCGAAGCGCGCGGCCGAAGCGCTTGCGCTCATACAAACGTTGCTCGATCGTCTCGCCGCCGTCCTTCCAACGAAAGCGCCGCCTAACTAGCACTCTTGACGTATGAGTGCTAGCCATCGTATGATGGGACGAGAATGCTGATGCTAATATAAAAGGAATGGCAGTATGACTGATCGTCAAAAACAAATCCTTTGTGCAATCATCGAGCAATATGCGGAAGTCGCTGCGCCGGTCGGTTCGATCACGCTTGCGAAATTGTTCGGTGTGAGTTCGGCGACCATCCGTGCAGAAATGGCAGAGCTGGAACGCATGCAGTTTATCGCCCAGCCCCACACCAGTGCCGGCCGCGTACCCACCGACAAGGGGTATCGCTTTTACGTGAACACTTTAAATGAGAGTACCCATACGCCGGCTGAACATCGTGGTGAGCGTGCACTTTCGGCGCGGGTACAGCACGGCGGCATGCCGGAGCGCACCATCCGTAACGCCGTTGATACGCTTGTAGAGCTCACACACAATCTCGGCCTGGCAACTATCGGCAATCAACTATATATGAGTGGTCTCTCCAATCTCTTTGGCCAGCCTGAATTTATACATAGCGACCAGGTAAAACAGGTGGCGCAACTTCTTGATAACCTCGAGCCATGGCTGCGCGAGGCGGCACCGAACGAACCGCTCAGCGTGTACATCGGGAGGGAAAACCCGATTGGCCGCACGGCGGGTTGTTCGCTGATCATCAGTCGGTTCCAAAGCCCTTACAGCGACAGCAGCTACATCGGCGTGCTGGGACCGACACGGCAAAGCTACAAAGACGTCATGCAGTTGGTGCGTCACGCCGGCGAAGCGCTGGAGGCGGCGTTATATGCTTGACCAAATCGCCGCCTTTTTTGTATTTATAATTTCGTGGTTTGTTGACCTGTTCAAAGTGATTTTTAAGCGAGGAAGCAAATGACTAAACAACCAGAAGATCCCAAAGCAAAACCTTCTAAAGCTATCGACAACATGATGCTACTGCAGCATAAAGTCGATGAATTGACAACGGCCGTGCAGCGCGAACGCGCGGATGCTGTTAACATGCGCCGCCGCCACGAGGAGCAAATTGCCAACCTCAAAAACACGGTGAAGGCGAACATCGTACGCGAGCTGTTGCCGGTTATCGATAACTTTGAACGTGCCTTGCAGCATGTGCCTGTCGAACTCGAGGGCAATGACTATGTAAAAGGCGTCGAAGCTATCGTCGCCCAATTCAATAAAACCCTTACCGATATGGGCGTGACACGCATCAAAACTGTCGGTGAACCGTTTGACCCCCGTTGGCATGAAGCCGTGGTCGTTAAAGACGAAGACGGTGGCACGCGGGAAATAGTGACCAAGGAGTTGCAAGCCGGCTATGCGTTTGGCGAGGAAGTTATCCGCCACGCCATGGTCGAAGTCACGATGCAATAGGCGTAATTAGCACTCTTGACACATGAGTGCTAATTTTTTATGCTAGTAGTACTAGCACTTGAATATGTTTTTTGCTAACAAGAAAGGACAAAATCTATGGGAAAAATCATTGGTATTGACCTGGGGACCACAAACTCGGCAATGGCTGTTATGCAAAGCGGCAAGCCGGAAATTATCGCGAACTCAGAAGGCAACCGCACTACACCATCAGTGGTAGCGATCAACAAAAATGGCGAACGTCTCGTTGGCCAAGTTGCTCGCCGTCAGCAAGTGACCAACTCGAAAAATACGATTTATGAAGTAAAGCGCCTCATCGGTCGTAGATTTGAAGACAAAGAAGTTCAGCGTGACCTCAAACTTATGGGCTACGAAATCGTGAAAAGTGGTACCGCCGTTAAGGTAAAAATGGGCGACAAAACCTACAGTCCTGAGGAAATCAGCGCAATGGTACTCAGCAAGCTCAAGGCAGACGCCGAAAGCTTCTTGGGGGACTCGGTATCCGAAGCGGTCATTACCGTACCTGCATACTTCGACGACTCACAACGCCAAGCTACCAAAGACGCCGGCAAGATCGCCGGTCTTGAAGTGAAGCGCATTATCAACGAGCCGACCGCTGCCGCTTTGGCTTACGGCCTTGATAAAGCCGACAAAAAAGACGAAAAAATCGTCGTATACGACCTCGGTGGTGGTACGTTTGACGTTTCGATTTTGGAACTCGGCGACGGCGTATTCGAAGTTAAATCAACCAACGGTGACACGCACCTTGGTGGTGCCGATTTCGACCGCACCATCGTCAACTATTTCGTGGACGAATTCAAAAAAGAGCACGGCATCGACCTTACCGATGACAAAGCTGCAATGCAGCGCCTTCGCGACGAGGCCGAGAAAGCCAAGATCGAGCTTTCGACCGCACAGGAAGTCGATATCAATTTGCCGTTCTTGACCGCGGACGCAGATGGCCCCAAGCACTTTGAGCACAAACTGACGCGTGCGAAGCTCGAGCAATTGGTGCTCGACTTGATCGACAAGACGGCCGCACCTTGTGAAAAGGCTTTGAAAGACGCAAAATTGAGCGCCAAAGACATTGACGCCGTTGTGCTGGTCGGTGGTATGACACGCATGCCGGCTGTTCAGGAAAAAGTGAAGAAGATTTTTGGCAAAGACCCAATGAAGGGCGTGAACCCCGACGAAGTTGTCGCTGTTGGTGCTGCTATCCAAGGTGGTGTGTTGCAGGGCGACGTGAAAGACGTGCTGCTGCTCGACGTAACTCCTTTGAGCCTTGGTATCGAGACTATGGGCGGCGTGATGACCAAGCTCATCGAGCGCAACACCACGATTCCAACCAGCAAGAGCGAAGTGTTCAGTACTGCCGCCGACAACCAGCCGCAGGTAGAAGTGCACGTGCTGCAGGGTGAGCGCGAAATGGCTAACGACAACAAGTCGCTTGGCCGGTTCATCCTCGATGGAATTCCATCCGCACCACGCGGTGTGCCGCAGATCGAAGTAACCTTCAACATCGACGCCAATGGTATTTTGAACGTAACCGCCAAAGATAAGGGCTCGGGCAAAGAGCAATCAATCACGATCTCCGGCAGTGGTAACCTCGACAAAGCCGATGTTGAAAAGATGGCCAAAGAAGCCGAAGCTAACGCCGACGAGGACAAGAAAAAGCGCGAAGCAGTTGAAGCACGCAACCTTCTTGACAACAGCATCTATCAAGCAGAGAAAATGGCACGCGATTACAAGGAAAAATTGAGCGAAGAAGACCTCAAAACATTGACAAACGCTGTAGAAGATGCTAAAAAGGTGGCTGGTGACGACAAAGCCGACAAAGATGCACTCGAGGCGGCGGCCAAAGACTTGAACGACAAATTGATGCCAATTGGCTCCAAAATGTACGAGCAAGCCGAAAAAGCTGAAGCTGCCGACGAAGACGCAAAAGATGACAAGTCCGAAAAGTCCGACAAAGACAAGAAAGACACGGTCGAAGGCGAAGTTGTCGACGAAAAATAAGTAACCACCCGTGAGATATCGGTAGGAAAGTACAGAAATTTCAGAACATGAGTGAGCAAGATCGAAGCGGGGAAGCGCTGGGTCAGCCAGCTGCACCACAAGAACAGGTAAAAACAGTGGAAAGTGTAGTGCTCGGCTCAACTGTCGAAGTAAGCGACCCACCAGAGGCCGTACCGCACGTACCGCAATCATTACGCCGTGATTTGGGTGAAAAAATCTCAGATATTTTTGGCCGCATGGGAGACCCAGAAGACCCTGACGACGAACTGACCGACCTTGAAGAGAAGTTTCGTGCAGGTTTACGTGCCGAAGAAGAGATTTCAGAAGCGCGGCTCGAATTGCTGCGACAAGAAGGTAAAGATCTTGCAGAGAGTAATGACCATGCTTTCGGGGTATTGCGTCAGCGATCGCATGCGATCGGTGAGATGGACAAACGTCTTGCCGAGCGTGAGGATGATATAGCTGCACTCGACGCGCAACTAGAAGCTAAAAAAGCAGCGTTGGCACGAGCGCACGAAGCGCTCGTTAAGCTTGGCGAAAAAGGTGGGACGGCTGAAGAAATTGAAGCTGCGATGACAGAAATTGACCCAGAAGCAGCAGAAAAACTGGTTGCAGCGCGACACGAACTGCGCGAACCAAAACCAGTTGAGCCTGTAGAGCCACCAGTGCCTACCGAAGCAAGGGGCGAGCTAACCACACGAATGGCGAAGCCCCGGCCAACAGAGGTGGATACGGCACCTGTAGAAACTCCCGCGGAGCCGACGCAAACTATACAACCGATGGGCGAAGCAGATGATGGCGAAGAAAAGACCCAACCATATAACGTGCAAGTAGCGGAATTTAGTGAACCTGGATCGGTAGCATATGATCCGCAAGCACCTCAAACCGGGCAACCAAAGGTTCCCCGATATGTAGCCAGGATGCAGGCTATGGGAGTTGATCCTGCTCAAATTGCACAGCACTGGCCCACACAACAGTAACACCGATTAGTGCGCATAAGGTGGAATAATAGCGTAAAATAGTAGGGTACTATGGCAAAACGAGATTACTATGAAGTTTTAGGCGTCGGTAAAGACGCGAGCGCCGACGAGATCAAGAAGGCGTTTCGCCGTCAGGCTATACAATACCACCCCGACAAAGAAGGCGGCGATGAGACCAAATTCAAAGAGGTGAACGAAGCCTACGAAGTGCTCAAAGATCCCTCAAAACGCCAGCGCTATGACCAGTTCGGGCACGCCGGCGTTGGTGGCAGTGCGGCGAGTGACGGCAATCCGTTTGCCGGTTTTGGCGGTGCAGGCGGGCAAAACGTCAACTTCGATTTTGGCGATCTCGGTCTTGGCGATATTTTTGAAAGTTTCTTTGGCGGTGGCCAAGGCCGTGGCTCTGGCCGCGGGCAAGCGCGCGGACGGGATGTGGAAGCGCGCGTGGAAATCACCTTTGAGGAAGCGATTTTTGGCACCGAAAAAACCGTGCATCTCGATCTTGAAGACACTTGCGAACACTGTAAAGGCACGACCGCCGAGCCAGGGTATGAGCTC
>JGI24742J22300_10000128_pt1 | contig 11000 bp, 17 predicted proteins | sample KBSMiscanthusM1_FD_22300 | JGI IMG/M metagenome (IMG submission 22300)
AACATGGCGCACTCAATGCCGCCGAGATTCAAGCCAAGCTTACCGAGCAAGGCGCCCGGGAAGTGACACCAACATCGATCCGCGCATATTTAAGGGGACTTGCCGATAAGGGCGTTGTCGCCGTTGAAAAGCGTCGCCCCGATCCAACGCGTGACAACAAACGCAATTATTACGCGTTATCAGAAGAGGCGAGCAAGTCCACGCCAGAAGGTTAGCCTAAAACTTGCTATTATAAAGGCATGGACAATGCCAGCGCCAACGCCGAAACGGCACAGGCAATCACCTTTACGACACATCTAATCACCATTAATGGTTGGGTCATCTTGCAATTGCCAAAAACCGCGAGCGAAAAGTTGCCGGCACGCGGACAGGTAATGGTTTCGGGCACCTTGAACGGAAAACCGCTCGAGACACCGCTTGAGCCAGACGGCAAAGGAAGTCATTGGTTTCATATTACGCCGGAATTACTCAAGTTTTTCGACATCGCCGACGGTGACGCCGTCACCGTGCACATCACCCCGATAAAGCAGTGGCCCGAGCCCGTGCTGCCGGACGACCTGCAACACGCCATCGACAGTGACCCCGAAGCTTATGAAATCTGGAAACAAGCCACGCCGCTCGCGCACTGGGAATGGCTCCGCTGGTTACGTGCCACCAATAACGTCGAAACGCGCAAACATCGGCTGGAAGTGGCGTGCTCGAAAATGCGCGCCGGCGAACGCCGCCCTTGCTGTTGGAACCGTAACTTGTGTTCCGAGCCATCGGTATCCAAAAGCGGCGTATTGCTCGAGCCCACAACCGCTCAAAAATAACAATTGTAGGATACGCTATGCCGTTGGTTTTTGGCGAAGACCCAAAATACTGCCTTGCACTTCCACCTGTGCGATCAACAGGCCTTGCGCAACATCGGTTACGTCCATGACTACGTTGCCGCCGGCATCCTTGAGCACTTGCAGCTGTGCTTTGATGTCGTCGACATCCACATAAGTGATCACCGCTTTTCCGTTCGGATCAAGGCCGATCTCTAGGCCGCTGTCGAGCCGGTAACCTACATAATAATCCGTATCGGCATATGGTTCGGTACCGAGAAACGTGTTGTAAAATTCTTTTGCCTTTTGAAGGTCGGTTGTCGGAAAAGCTACTACTGAGATTGCGTGTGCCATATAAACTCCTATCTATTACCCTGTCATAGATCAGTATGGTACATAAGCCTTTTTGTGCAAACAACTCGGCGTACTTTACATAGCATGGTATTTTCCGTACTATAAGGCGTATGAAAATTGGCGTCGCCGGCAGCATGCATTTTACCGAAAAGATGATCGAGGTTTGCAAAGCCCTCGAAGATCTGGGTCACTCCGCATTTATGAGCAGCTTCAAAGACCACTACGTTGGCAAAAACACTGATGAAATCGAGAAAATCAAACTCGAAGACAAGTTCCAGCACGATGCCATCCGCGAATTCTGGAAACCGATGCAGGATGCCGACGCGCTCCTCGTGCTCAATTACGAAAAGCACGGTATCCCCAATTACATTGGCGGCAATGCATTCCTCGAAATGGGGTTCGCGCACGTCTTGAACCAAAAATTATTTTTGCTCAACCCGATCCCCGACATGCCGTACTACGGCACTGAAATCGCTGCAATGCGGCCCGAAGTCATTGATGGCGATTTGAGTAAAATTCATTAAGGCGTCTATGTCCAAACCACTGCAGACCGATCCGCTCCCCAATGACATGACACTCAAAGATTTGCAGGCATATGTGTGGCGCATGAACCACGAGCGTGGTTTTAACATCGACGATCCGAGTCAAAAAATGGTCATGCTCATAGAAGAAGTCGGCGAGCTTGCCCGCGCTATCCGCAAAAAAGTCGGCTTAAAATTTTCGGCTACCACCAAGCAAGCCGAGCTCGAAGAAGAGCTTGCCGACGTACAAATCGTACTGCTCGGCTTGGCCAGCCTGCTCGACATCGATATGCATGCAGCCGTTGCCGCCAAAGAAGCCAAGAACCGCAAACGAACCTGGAAATAACATGAGCCTCGTCCAAAATATTCGCGATTTTCCCTCCAAACATGCGAACACGAAACCGGCGCTACTTATGTGTGGATTCGGCGGCAATATATGGCAAGTCAAGCGACTGATCAATACGCTTAACAGGGCGGGTTACGATGTCACGGCAATGGATTTTTCCAAAAGCGTGCTGAGCGAGGGTGATGCAACGCTGCTACCGCAACTGGTCGGCGAAGTCGTCAAGCTCGCCGAAGCGCGCGCCCGCAAAGCCACGCAGCCCATATTGCTTGTCGGCATCAGTCTGGGCGCGCTCATATCGCTCAATGTTTTGCGCCGCTCAGCACATTTTACCGCGGGTGTTATGATCACAGGCGGCGATATCGTCAAAGTTGCCAAGCGCTTGTACCCCAAAGTGTGGCCGCAAACCTACGACGAACTGGCGCGCTCTTGGGAATCAATCAATATGTATACCGATCCCGCCTTGCTGCGCGGCAAACGGCTACTGTTTGTTCTGCCCAAACGCGACCGGTTGATCGACATTGCCGATGTCAGGGCAGAGGTCGACACGCAGCGACGAGCGGGCAACAAGCTACTCTTGATCGAGCGGCGAGCCTTCGGACACATCGGCACCATCATCGAAGAAGCGATTATTTTGCCGCATCGGACATTGCGTTATATCAAACATATTGGTTCAATAGAACGATAACCGAGGAGTAGCCATGACCGACGACCAGCAAATTACCCAACGCATTGCAGCAAAAGCGTTAATTGTAAACGACAAGGGGCAAATACTGGTGCTCCGCGAGGCTGAAACCTACGAAGAAGGCACCAACATTGGGCGATATGAACTACCGGGCGGACGTATCAATCGAGGGGAGCCACTCTTGGAAGGGCTCGTGCGCGAAGTCAAAGAAGAAAGTGGGCTTGAGGTCGAGATTGGGCACGTCATCTATGCGGATGAATGGTGGCCTGTCATTAAAGATGATAAAAACCAGATCGTAGGAATATTCTTCCTTTGCAAGCCGCTGCACCAAAACATACGGTTGAGTAACGAACACGACGACTTCCAGTGGATCAATGTGAACGAAGCCGAAAAATATGACGTCACCAAAGCCGAAGCAAGAGCAATCGAGGCGTATAGTGAATTGGTGCAAGCCAGCGACAAACAGCGCCGGCGCAAACTTTTGTTATCATCATAAACAGGCAAACAAGGGGGAAACATGACACAAACTATTACACCGAACTTATGGTTCGACGGTAACGCGCAAGATGCGGTAGATTATTACACGTCTATATTTCCGCACGGCAAAATCATATCGGTCGCCTATTATCCAAATAGTACCGATGAAGGCTTGGCTGATTTTCAAAAAGACATGGCGGGCAAGCCGCTGGCGATCGACTTTTCGATCAATGGCATGCAGTTTACGGCGATCAACGCCGGGCCGGAATTCAAGTTTAACGAGGCCGTTTCATTTGCCATCACTTGTAAGGATCAGGATGAAATCGATTATTACTGGGAAAAGCTTTCCGCCGTTCCCGAGGCCGAGCAGTGCGGTTGGTGCAAAGACAAGTTCGGCTTGAGTTGGCAGATCGTCCCGGCAAACATGGGTGAGCTCATGGAGCGTCCAAACGCCTACGCCAAAATGATGCGAATGAAAAAACTGGTTATTGACGAGTTCTAGTGAAACGAGCCGCCCGAAAAAATGGTACGAAAGGCAGGCGAATATGGCTGCTTGGCGTGCTTGGTTTACTCATTATTGCGACGGTACTTATCGTCCGGTTTGCGCCGAAGCAGTGGCAACAACAGGTTGCGCAGACGCAGCAAACAGCAATCACGCATACTCCTGCCAAGCCGGCACCCAGTGACTTCGCGGCGGTGGCGGCTGCGGCTCGGCCTTCTATCGTTAAAATCGAGAACGAGGTCTGTGGGTATATTGTCACGGGCTCCGGTTTTATCGTCGGGCCCGGTCTGATCGCCACGAACGCCCATGTGGTCGGCGGCGTTCCGCATCCGCAGGTCTATACCGAGCACGGCTCATTTACTGGCACCACTGTGGCATTTGACCCCGACCTGGATGTGGCGGTCATCAGGGTGAGCGAGCTGGCCGGCAAGGCGTTGCCGCTCGACGTACCGACAGCCGACACTAATATAGACATCCAGGGTTCACACAACAACCAGCCGGTCGTGATGCTGGGCTTTCCGGGCGGCGTATATGCAACGACTGCGGCCACAATTACGGCTGAGTATCGCGCCCAGATGTACGACATTTATGACAAAGTGGTGGGCGACACCCGCAACCTTTTCAGCCTCAACCAATCCATTGAACATGGCAACTCCGGCGGCCCGTTACTAGAGGCCGACGGTCGGGTCATCGGGATAGTATTCGGTACCGATCCCGGCGTTCAGCATAAGGGCCTGGCGCTTCCGACTATTGATTTTGCCGGACTCATCCTGCAATCCAAAAACCGGACTAGCCCGGCCGATACCCAAACCTGCGCCATAGCACGTCCCTAAAGCACAGGTTGCTGGTGCTCAGGTTACAGTGGTTCGTTTGCCAGCTCCATGAGCAACGGGTTTTCGATGCCGTATTGCTTGAATGCCAATATTGCAGCGCTCGCTGACTGCCCGACCAGGTGCTGATACGGATCCTGTGGCGGCGCAGCGGCACGAAATTCATCGTGTGTTTTCTTGAGTATATCCTGCGCCCCTAGTATGGCTAGCTTACGGTATTTGGTTTGCGGCTCATTATAGCCCTCTACGAATGTTTGCCGACTGGGGGCGGTGAAGCGCGCCTCGGGCACCGCGCGCATAAACAACGCGCCGAAGGTACGGGCCGTTCGTACCGCCCGGTAATCGGCAGCGCGTTCGCTCGCTGCCTCATGTGGCCGGGGGCGGGGAATCTGCGTGGCAACTAAATAGGTAGCCGCAAGAAATGTCGCGAATTCGCCACCCGTCAGCCACCACTGTGGGTAGGAATCAAGCGTATTTGCCGCGCGCTGGCCAACATACCGTACCGGTGCGTCGCGTTGACGTCCTTCTCCCTCAAGCCGCAGTAGCTCGGCGCCCCAGGAGATTTGCGTGGCAAAACGCAAGTCCTCATCACTCGCTAGCATGAATAATCGGTTAGCACCGAACGGATTTTGCTGGGTCGGCACCGCGCTGACAACCGTAGCCAATGCTGCGTGCTCTGTCTCGGTAACCAAAGCAAGCGGCCTGTTAATTTCACGACCGAAAATCATAAACACATTACAGATAATTTGTGACGCAGTGTCAAATACTTTATGACATTGGTATTAACTGTGACAGAAGTCACTGGAGCATAAGCGAAAAGTACCTATAATAAAAGGCATACTATTGTAACAGAGGTAACCATATGGCTTCTGCCGAACGAAAAGCAATCGATAAAGTCTTTATTTTACTAGGCGTGATGGCCACCGTGGCATTGCTCGCGGTGAGCGCACTCGGTTCTGTCGGGCACCAGTTCGCCACATCGCAGGTAAAAAACGAGCTCTCAGCGCAAAAAATTTACTTCCCACCCAAGGGCAGTCCGGCATTTAGCCCCGAAGAATTCCCCGATATCCAAAAATACGCCGGGCAGATAGTTGATGACGGCCCCAAAGCCAAAGCATACGCCAACAGTTACATCGCTCGACACTTAGAAAAAGTAGCAGGCGGTAAAACCTATGCCGAGGTAAGCGCCCAGGCCATGAAAGACCCCGCCAACGCCACGCTCCAGCAGCAAAAGGCAACCTTGTTCCAAGGCGAAACGCTCCGTGGATTATTATTAGGCGACGGCTACGCTTACTGGACCTTCGGTATGATGGCGCTGTACGCATCCATCGGTGCGCTGGTCGCCGCCATGATTATGGCGGTTTTGGTCCTACTCGGCGTGCGCCACCTGAAACGACTTCGTTAAGCCATAAAAAGGAGATATTATGACTGTAGTTATTCAACCCGGAGAGCGGGAAGCATACGCCTTTCTAAAAGCTCATAAAGTGGGCGTGCTCGCCACTGTAGATCCCAATGGCGAGCCACATGCCGCAGCAATTTATTACGCTGTTGACAGAGATTCAAGCCTTACATTTCTCACCAAAGCGCAAACCAAAAAGGCCGATAACTTAGAACACAACCATCATGCCATGCTGGTGGTGTACGAAGCCGCAACGCAGACCACCGTGCAAGTGACCGGTCTGGTAGACAAAGTGACAGATGGCAGCGAGCTCAACGATATTTTTACCCAAATCATTTACGCTTCGCTTGATGCCAGTAATACGGATGTGCCACCTATCGCTAAACTCAACCTTGGCGAATATGTAGCGTATCGGATCAAGCCTGTACAAGTGCGTATGGCATCGTTTAAGCAACACGAAGAGCAGGGCAACTACGATTCCATCTTCAAGACGGTCGTTCCCGAACACCAGTAATCGCTCGTAGATAACTGTACATAAGCCCTGGCGAGTATTCCTCATGTCATGTCAACGCGCGGAGTTTGCGGTACTTTATCCGCAGTGTTTGAGCACGGACATGATGTGAGGGATGCTTCGCCAGCTAGGACTTTTGTACGCGCGCCTGCAAAAACTGTACGGTACTCGTGAAGGCGTTTTCGCCGTCCTGGTTAAACGTGAATTGGTACTCGTGTGGCAATGCCGGCTTGTGGTCGGCCGGGTAAAACAGTTTGGTTACCGGCACACCGAGTGAGCTCAGCTCGTCACCGAACGGAATAGACTGCACGTTGGTGAGCGGGTCGGCATTGCCACCACTGATGAATGTCGGCGGAAAATCTTTGCTCACGTGATAATATGCCGACATTTGCCGGATCGGTCCTGCCGGCTTGTGGCGACTGCCCGTATAGGCCCAGACGGCAACGTCATCGCCCCAGCTGACGATCTTGGGAAGCGTAGGATCGGCTTGGGTGAGCGCTTCCATTTTGTAAATGCCGCAAAACAACACTACGCCGGCGAGCTGCGAACGCTCAAGATTGGGCGTGATGTCCATTTCTTTGGCATAACTCGGATTCGTTATGAGCGCCGCCATCTGGCTCGAAAGCTGCGATCCGGCGGAATCTCCGGCAAAAAATATTTTGCTGGTATCGGCCGAGAAGCGGGTGGCATTGTGCATGATGTACGCGTATGCATCGTTCAGCTCAAACACCGCCGTCGGATAAGTTTTTTCCGGTGCCAATGAGTAGTTGAGGGCGATTACGGTGAACCCTTGGTCGGCAAGCCGCTTGTAATACGGCGCACTATTGGTTTTGTCGCCTGAGAGCCATGCCCCGCCATGCGTCCATATGACTACCGGGCGTTTGGTGTGCTGCTGGACGGCCATGTTCGGCACATACACATCGAGTTTCGCCATTTTGTCGCCGGCGCGGTATTGCTGGTCCGAAATAACGGTCACCGGATAATTGGGCAATCTCTTTTCCATCGCCGCCAGGGTTTTTTGGCCTCCGTGGTTAAACACAGCCCGGATCACCAGCGCACCCGGCCACGGGCTGAAACGAAACGCCAGCGCAACAATAATAACGAGCGCCACCACGACACCAACGGGCCAGAGAAATGCTTTTCGGCGGTAAAAAGGTGGTTTCGGTGGTTGTTTCTTTGCCATATCAAATACTAATTCGCTTACGCTTAGTATACGCTGTACCGTAATTTTTACATACACATTTTACTCGTCACGACCGCCCATAGTAAGCGGCACCGTTTTACATCGCTCCACAGTTCATGCTACGTTAGGGTGATGTCAAGTAACTCTCCCGAGACAGCTCAAGCCGCTGCGCAATTCCGCGACCTCGTTACCACTCTCAAAGGCTATAAGTATCGTGTGCCCGGCATATTGCAAATAGTTCGGCGCAACGTACAAACCGAGCCCTATGGCTTTAACTATTTTGGTATTGGTCGTGAGTTTGAGCAAGATGGTCTGCAATTTGGTATGTACCTTCGTGGAGCCATCACGCCGGTAGGGCAACAAGAAACCGACCAGGAACAGTCTACGTATCATCTTCTTGTCGATTTTGATATGACTCCAGACGCATTCCTGCATCGGCTGCATGGCATATCGCTCGAGGTGCGTAAGAACAACCGTTTCTCGGTAGGCAAGTGCAACTTGCCCGAAGCCAGTCAAGTAAATCACCGAAGTTTGTTGGCGCCACTTGGTGAATGGGCGACCAATGCCGTTCTGTCGGAAGAAGCGGTGGTTGCGCCACTGCGAGGGACCGACGACTTGCCGCCGTTTACCCAATTCGACGCCACACCTGCCGATCTCGCGCCACTCCAAAAATTAGTCGAAGATCCCGCTAATGCCCGGACGTACTTCCAGTTTCATGGTGACGCTTTGGGCCAGGCCGACGGCGTCGTTCTTGCACAGCGAATATGCAAGTAGGCTGCAAATTCTTAAAACTCGATAAATATCACATTGATTTCTCTACCACTGTAGTATCGTATATTTTATGAATACGCCATATTCCGTAGAAAAACAGTTGGAATTCGTGAAAGGCTACTGGAGAGCCGAAGTTGCGCCACGCACGGCGGCCAACGCATTACAGCTCATAACTTTAAGCTGCAACGATCCGCACGACCTATCGCCGGCCCGCTTGCCTTTTGGCGCCTCGATACCGCATCAGCCCGAGATCGACACACTGCCGCACCCCAGTATACCTGGTGAAGATTTCAGGCCAATGGCGCTTATCCGCGTCGGTTGGCTTGGCTTGATCAGCCTCTGTAGGAAGCCGCATCCGCGTAGCGGGCAGCCGTGGCCGACCTTGTGCACTTTTCGCTACGATGACGCAGAGCGGGGGTCAATACCAACCGAAAAACCATTATCGCCAAATACCGACGACCACTTACCGCTCTCGGCTCGATCGCTTGATATGGACTTACTCAAACGCTGCTGCGAGAATTTTACGGAAACCCATTCCCAAAAAGACACGACCTTGGACCCATGGCGGCATGCCTCCATCACTATGGGCCATGACCTCGCTTCAAATAGCATGTATCCGTATATCACCCATCATGCACCCGGGATGCTCACTTCGGTCGTCTTGCATCCTTCTGCCGAGCCCGGACTCGCATAGTGGTATAGTACGAATATGCAAAACGAAACCATCGCCATCATAACCGGCGTGAGCCGCGGTACTGGCTTGGCACTCGTCAAAACATTTGCTGATGCCGGCTGGATAGTGATCGGAACCGGCCGCTCGCCACAGCCGACCGACCTGCCAGCCAATGCCACCTACAAACAGTTCGATGCCGCCGACGCTACCGCAGCGGAGAATTTTTGGCAGGAAGTACGGGGCGAGCACCCGGGCGCCACGGTATGCCTGGTGAACAACGCCGGCAGCTATGTGAGCGGCGGCCTTATCGAAACCGGTACTGAAGATTTTATGAGTGAGATGCAAAGCTGTTATTTTTCCGCCGTGTACATGACGCGGGGTTTAGCAAAAGTCGTCCCGAAGGCGCGGATCATCAATGTTATTTCGGCCAGCGCGCTTGCAGCACACAAGAACAACTCGGCATACGGCAGTGCAAAAGCCGCCGAAATGCATTTTTTCCATGCATTACAGGCCGAATTTCCTGCAAGCGCCTTCCAGATAACGAACCTATACCCGACCAATATTGCTTCGCAGGATCCGGATGAAAACGCCATTACCACCGAAGACCTCGCCCAGTTTATTCTTTCGCAAGCCGAAAACCGCAGCTCGTATTATCTGCGCGACGTGACACTCGACCGCTCACGCCAATAGTGCTGGCAAACGTCCCCTCACATCATGTCCGTGCTCAAACACTGCGGATAAAGATACCGCAAGACTAGCGCGCGTTGACATGACATGCAGGGATAGTCGCCGGAGCGCTATATTGCAAAAAATACATTTTCTGGTATTATTGCTGAATCATGAGTGAGTTCCGTGGCGAACACAGCAATCAGTCAAGCTTCGTACGACGCACCTACGCGCTTAAGCGCGCGGTTCGAGGCAGCAGCGACATGCACGATGTGGCGCGACACGGTATTTTATTCGCCCGGGCAGCAGGCGTTGTAGCCGATTTGGAAAAGCACCAGCCAGACGGAGTCACACGCTCGTACGCCTATCGGACATTCGAAGCGGCGCAGCCGTGTTCGCAAGAAATGACTACGTACCGCACGCCCGCAGACTACGAAAATCTCACGCTTTCCCTCAGTCGGATAACCCTCGATGGGTTACTCGATATACCCGAGCCGTACACTTTTTACAGTTTCACTTCATATGACCCGTCCCGTAACCCAACCCAGGACGAATTTAGTGAAGGGCCGTTTTTCACCAGCATCCTGCCCGCGGTAAATTTCCGCGAATTTCCGCGGCCCGGCGATGTTCCGCTTATCGGGCCAGCCGTAATGCAAGGTTACTTACACCTAAAGGCAGTGTATTCAGACGGAGATACTGTTACAGGCTACACCCTCAATAAGTTTGCTGCGCCGATCGATGCCGGGCCACTCCACCAACAGGCCGAAGGGGTCATGCACGGCCTAGCCGCGCAACTTCCCCAAAACGGTCAAGCGTAACCAATAAACATCCGATGAACTAGCACCCCTTACATACAATCGGGGTATACTAAACATATGGCAGCGAAGTCATGGCCGTATCCGCGCACTAAGCGGAAAATCGTCCAGGTCGCCACGATAACACTCGTATGTTTACTTGGGGGAGGCGGTTTTTGGGTTATTACAAACTGCAGCATTACACCAAAAAAGCCCTTACCGTAGACGACTCCGCGCGCGCCCAAAGCGCCGCGCTCAGCGATCAAACCCAGAGTGTCAGCGACTATTTACACAGCCACCACGGTAACTCAGGTAAAACGGAGCGTGCCTCCCAGGCATTGCAACACCACGCCAAAAAATTGCAAACAGCCTTGGGCGCGGCCAAAGACGAGCACGACACCCATAAACTTACCCGAGCCGCTACCGCATTTGCCGCATTACAAAAAACTATCGAACAAACCGGGACGGGGCAATGAAAAGCT
>JGI24742J22300_10000140_pt1 | contig 10727 bp, 7 predicted proteins | sample KBSMiscanthusM1_FD_22300 | JGI IMG/M metagenome (IMG submission 22300)
CTCGGCTGTGGCGCTATCCCTGCAACAGCAGGACAGCGCAACCGATGAGATCTCGCACAACGTGGCGAGCGCCGCGAACGGGGCCAAAGGCATGGTCTCCGTCCTCGACGAAGTCACGCGGGCGGTCGGTGATACTCGCAGCGCGGCGGGCAAGGTGCTGCAAGCGTCGGAAACCGTCGAAGCCGCGGCAACAAGCCTCCAGCGTGGCATCGAGGGGTTCCTCGGGCGCGTTGCCGTGTGACGCCTAGTCCTTCTCTTCCTTGAAAGTCTGACGGAAAGGATGTGCCGGATAAACGCCGAGCACGGTCAGTTCCTTGGAGAAGAAGGCAAGTTCCTCGAGCGCGAAGACAAGCGCGCGATCGTCGGGGTGCCCCTCGACATCGGCATAGAACTGAGTCGCAAAGAAGTTGCCGCCGACCATATAGCTTTCAAGTTTCGTCATGTTGACGCCGTTCGTCGCAAACCCGCCGAGCGCCTTGTAAAGCGCTGCCGGAACGTTGCGCACCCTGAACACGAAGGTTGTGACAACCTTGCCGGCACCCGGTTTCGCCCATTTCTTTTCACGCGAAAGCACGACGAAGCGCGTGGTTGAGTGCGACTCGTCCTCGACATTTTCCTTGAGGATCTCGAGCCCGTAGATCTCTGCTGCCAATCGCGAGGCGATTGCAGCACGGCTCGGATCTTTGGCTTCCGAGACCTCGCGCGCCGAGCCCGCAGTATCGGCAGCAACAACCGGCTTCAGCTTCAGCTCGCGGATCACATTGCGGCATTGGCCGAGCGCCATCACGTGGCTCTGCACCGTCTTGATCGTCTTGATACTCGCACCTTTCACGGCCATCAGCTGATTGCGGATGGGCAGGAACCATTCGGCGATGATGTGCAGTCCCGCCGTCGGCATCAGATGATGAATGTCGGCGACGCGGCCGGCCACGGAGTTTTCAATCGGAATCATGCCGAGATCGACGTCGCCTGCAATAAGCGCCGCAAAGCAGTCCTCGAAAGTCGGGCAGGGCACCGGTTCGTGGTCCGGATAGGCCTCACGGCAGGCAAGATGTGAATTTGCCCCCGGCTCGCCCTGAAAAATGATCTTCTTCTTGGCCATGTCTCACCTTGTCGTGGTTCCGTACGCAGACATTGGCAGTCGAGTCAACCGGCGAGCAGTCTGCGCGCCTTCTCTAAATCTTCCGGCGTATCGACGCCGAGCGGCACGCTTTTCACGACCATCACATCGATACGCATGCCGTTGTCCAAGGCTCGCAATTGCTCCAGCCTCTCGTGTTGCTCTCGCGCCGACGGCGGCAATTTTACGAAGCGCTCAAGCGCCGCGCGGTGATAGGCATATAGACCGATGTGGTGATAATGGGGTCCGGGGCCCGCTGCATTTTCCCGGGTGAATGTTGTGGCGTGGAGGCGGCCGGGCGCGATCTCGCGGCCGGCCACCTTGACGACGTTGGGATTTGTCCGCTCGGCCGGATCGGTAATGACGGCGGCCAGTGTCGCAATGTCGACGTTGCGGTCGGCCAGCGGCTTGAGCGCGGCGCGAATATCGTCGGAGCCGACGGTCGGCAAATCTCCCTGAATATTGACAACGATTTCGATGCGGTGCTCGGGGTCAACGGCTTCGAGCGCCTCGTAAATGCGGTCCGAGCCGGATTCATGATCGCTGCGCGTCATGACCGCACGGCCGCCGGCCTTTTCCACCGCCGCCGCGACGGCCTCCGAATCGGTTGCGACGACCGCGTCACCTATTCCCGCGGCTTCGGCGCGGCGCAAGACGTGCACGATCATCGGGGCGCCGTGCAAGTCCGCCAATGGTTTGCCGGGCAGCCGCGTCGATGCAAGGCGTGCGGGAATGAGGATGAGCGTATCGGGCATCGTGGTGCCGGGTGCCTGGGCACATGTGACCAATGTCGAAAATGCCGCAGGCGCTTATACGGGTTGCCAGCGGCCAGGCAAACCGGTATCTGATCGCCGACGCCAGGTCCCTGGCGGTATCCGCTCCGCACCGTCACGCCCCGCTTCGGGAGCCGAAATTCGATGAATTCCTTCGAACTGAACAAAATCCTCGGCGCCGTACTCGGCACCTGCCTGATCTTGCTTTCGCTTAACATCGCGGCTGGCGCCATTTTCGCCCCTGTGAAACCGGCCAAGCCCGGGTTCGATATTGCCGTTAAGGAGAGCGGCGGTGAGAAAGCCGGCGCATCCAAGGAACCGGAGCAGCCAATCGAAACCCTNCTGGCAAAAGCGTCGGTGGAAAAAGGTCAGGCGACNGCGAAGCAATGCCTGGCGTGCCACACGTTCGAAAAGGGCGGGCCGAACCGGGTCGGTCCCAATCTTTGGAATATTGTCGGGAGCGAGCGCGGGGAAGGCCGCGGCGGCTTCAACTTCTCAGCCGCGATGAAGGGCAAAGGCGGAAAATGGACCTTCGACGAACTCAACAAGTTTCTCGCAAATCCGCGCCAATATATCCCGGGAACGGCGATGACGTACGCNGGAATTTCAAAGCCCGAGCAGCGCGCCGACGTGATCGACTACCTGCACACGTTGTCGGACAATCCGGTTCCGCTGCCGAAGGCTGCTGAAGGTGCGCCTGCGGGAGAGGCTCCCAAGAAATAGCCGCCATTACCAATATTTCATTTANACGGCCGGGCAATTTTGTCCGGCCGTTTGCGTTTCTTGCGGCGTTTGGCCACGGATTTGTGACCGTTACGGAGNGGGCGAGAGGCCGCACCCGCTGGCGGTGAATCGAAAAACCGACATAATCNGCAGTAATTGCATCTCGGTTGGTACATTGTGCGTCGGAGCAATTGAATGAATTTCAGCCGCCGGTCGGTCCTGCGCGCGAGCGCCGCAAGTTTTGCAATGCCGGCCTTGAGTGCGATTGGCGCAACCTCGTTCGCGCGCCGAGCCGAAGCGCAAGCCAAGACCTGGCAGCACGGTCTGTCATTGTTCGGCGACATTAAATATCCGGAAGGTTTCAAACATTTTGACTATGTGAACCCGCAGGCTCCGCAAGGCGGCACGGTACGGCTCAGCGCCTTCGGCACGTTCGACAACTTCAATACGGTCGTCGCCGGCGTAAAAGGCAGCATCGCTGCCGGCTCAGAGTTGTTTATCGAAACGCTCATGACGCCGGCACTTGACGAGGTTTCGACGGCGTACGGATTGCTTGCAGAAGCCGTCAGCCATCCCGCCGACCACTCGGCAGTAACGTATCGCCTGAGAGCCAATGCGCGATGGCATGACGGCAGGCCGGTGACGCCTGACGACGTCATATTCTCCTTTGAAGTTCTCAAAACGAACAGCCCGTTTTACGGCGCCTACTATCGCCATGTCACAAAAGTCGAGCTGACGGGAGAGCGTGAGATCACCTTCACCTTTGATGGGCCGGGTAACCGCGAGTTGCCTCACATCGTAGGGCAGCTGCCGGTGCTGCCGAAGCATTGGTGGCAAGGCACCGACAAGAACGGAAACAAACGCGACATCTCCCAGACCACGCTTGAGCTCCCGCTTGGCAGCGGGCCGTACAAGCTCACGGAGTTCGCTCCGGGCCGCACGCTGGTCTACGAAAAGGTGGATGGCTACTGGGGCAAGGACGTCAATGTCATCATCGGAACGCGAAATTTTCAGCAGATCCGCTACGAATATTTCCGTGATCCGACGGTCGCCCTCGAAGGCTTCAAGGGTGACCAGCTGGATTGGCGATTCGAGAACAGCGCGAAGGATTGGGCCACGGCGTACGATTTCCCGGCTGTTCGGGAGAAGCGCGTCGTGCGCGAGGAGTTTCCGATTCGTGACCGCGGCGTGATGCAGGCTTTCGTATTCAATATCCGGCGCGACAAATTCAAGGATTCGCGCGTACGCCGCGCATTCAATTTCGCCTTCGATTTTGAGGAAATGAACCGGCAACTCTTTTCCGGACAGTATTCGCGTATCGCGAGTTATTTCCAGGGCACCGACCTTGCGGCAACGGGTCTGCCGGAAGGCAAGGAACTGGAGATCCTGGAAAGTATCCGCGACAAAGTCCCCGCGGATCTGTTCACAAAGCCCTACACCAATCCGGTTGGAGGTACGCCTCAGGCGGTGCGGGACAATCTTCGGCAGGCCCTCGTTTTGTTTCGCGATGCCGGGTACGAGGTTCGCAACACGAAGCTTGTCGATTCCAAAACCGGCGAGCCGTTTACCTTTGAATTTCTGGTGGAAGATTCAGCGACCCAGCGGTTCGTCCTGTTCTACAAACCGTCGCTTGAACGGCTCGGCATGAACGTGAATGTGCGCGTGGTGGACGCGGCGCAGTACGAAAATCGCCTTCGCCAGTGGGACTATGACGTCATCATTGCGAGCTGGCCACAGTCGCTTTCGCCGGGTAACGAACAGCGCGACTTCTGGGGTTCGCAGGCGGCAGACCGGCCCGGCTCGCGTAACTTTATCGGCATCAAGAATCCAGCCGTTGATGCGCTGATCGAGAAAGTCATTTTCGCAAGGACCGCGCCGAGCTGGTTGCGGCGACCAAGGCGCTCGACCGGGTTCTGTTGTGGAACTTTTACGTGGTGCCGCAGTGGACGTATCCTTACGTCCGCACGGCGCGATGGGATCGATTCAGCCGTCCCGAAACCATGCCGACATACGGTCGCTCGGCATTTCCGACGGTCTGGTGGTGGGACAAAGACAGGGCAGCGAAAGTGCCGCAACGATCGTGATTACATGAGATTGAGCCGGCGCAATGCGTTGAGCGTAATTGCCGGTGCCGCAGTTGCCGGCGCGAGCGTCCGTTCTGTCACGCTTGCCAGCGCCCAAGATGCTGATAGGCACGGGATGTCGGCCTTTGGCGACCTTAGTTATCCCGCCGATTTTCCGCACTTCAACTACGTCAATACGAACGCACCCAAAGGCGGCATCTATTCCGAGATTGTCGCCACGCGCGGCTACAACGGGTCATTTCTGACCTTCACGTCGCTCAACGGCTACATCCTTAAGGGCGAAGGCGCGATGGGAATGGATCTTACCTTTACGACGCTGATGGTGCGCTCGGGTGACGAACCGGATGCGATGTACGGCCTCGCCGCGCGCAGCGTTCGAATAACCGACAATGGATTGACCTACCGGTTTACTCTGCGGCCGGAAGCAAAATTTCACGACGGCACGCCGCTCACGGCTCATGATGTGGCGTGGTCGATCAACACCCTGAAGGAACAAGGCCACCCGATTATCACGCAGCAGTTGCGGGACTGCAAAGGCGCGGAGGCAACCGATGACCGCACGGTTGTTGTGCGTTTTGCCGAAGGGCGTGCGCGCGACGTTCCGCTTTTCGTCGCCGGTCTTCCGATTTTCTCCCGTGCGTACTATTCCAAGCGACCGTTCGATCAGTCAACGTTGGAAATCCCGCTTGGCAGTGGCCCGTACAAGGTCGGGCGCTTTCAGATCGGGCATTCCATCGAATTCGACCGGGTCAAGGATTGGTGGGGCGCCGACTTGCCGGTCGCCCGGGGGCTGAATAATTTCGACACCATCCGCTACGAATACTACCGCGACCGGGAGGTCGGTTTCGAAGGCTTCACCGCAAAGAGTTATCTGTTCCGCGAGGAGTTCACCTCGCGAACGTGGGCCACCCGTTACGAATTTCCGGCGTTCAAGGATGGCCGCGTCAAGCGTACGGTGATTCCGGACGCAACTCCGTCCGGTGCACAAGGGTGGTTCATCAATTTACGGCGCGAGAAATTCAAGGATCGGCGCCTGCGTGAGGCGCTCATCGATGCTTTCGATTTCGAATGGACCAACAGAAATATCATGTACGGCTCGTACGACCGGACGCATTCGGTATTCGAAAATTCACCGATGAAAGCGACCGGCAAGCCGAGCGCGGCCGAAGTCGCGCTGTTGGAGCCTTTCCGGAGTCAGCTGCCTGAGGAAGTATTCGGCGAACCCTATGTGCCGCCGGTCACGGACGGATCGGGACAAGACAAGCGATGGCTACGCCATGCGGCGCAACTGCTCAACGAAGCGGGCTTCAAGCTGGTCAACCGCAAGCGGGTCATGCCCGATGGCCGGCCGATCGAGATCGAATTTCTGATCGACGAGCCTACCTTCAAGCCTCATCACCTCACCTATATCAAAAATCTCGAGGTGGTCGGGCTCGTTGCAAGCTTGCGCATCGTCGACCCGGTTCAGTATCGGCGCCGCGTGGACGACTTCGATTTCGATATCACGACCGAGCGCCTAAGTTTTTCGTCTACGCCGGGAGATTCCTTGCGCCCATATTTCAGCTCTCAGGCGGCAGCGATCAAAGGGTCGCAGAATCGGGCGGGCATCGCTGACCCGGTGCTCGACCGGCTGATCGAGATCATCATCGCCGCCAAAACGCGGGATGAGCTGGTNACGGCTTGCCGGGCTTTCGATCGCGTCTTCCGTGCCGGTCGGTATTGGGTCCCCCACTGGTACAAGGCATCACACTGGATCGCGTACTGGGATGTGTTCGGCCGCCCGGATGCTCAGCCGCGCTATTTCAGGGGCATCCCGGACACCTGGTGGTCCGATCGCGGAAAGGCATCAAAGACCGAGAAGGGCGGCTAGAACCGGTGTAAAACCAACGGCCGGGCTTTTTTGGGCGTCGCGGCGCATTTTCGCAACGTCGCGGTATGCCATACTGATAGGGCAATGAGCGCATATATCATCCGCCGCATTCTATTCATGATCCCGACGATGTTCGGGATCATGCTTGTGGCATTCGTCGTGGTGCAATTCGCGCCCGGCGGGCCCGTCGAACAGGTGATTGCCAAGCTGACCGGTGCTGAAACCGGCGCATCGTCGCGTATTTCCGGGTCTGCGGGAGGTGACTTCGGCAGCCGCGGCATGGCGCAAGGGGCCTCGCAGGTCGACGCGGCGAGCTCGAAGTACCGTGGCGCGCAGGGTCTCGATCCCGAGTTCATCAAGAAGCTCGAAAAGCAATTCGGCTTCGATAAGCCGGCCCACGAGCGCTTTGCGCTGATGCTCTGGAACTACATCCGCTTTGACTTCGGAAAGAGCTATTTCCGCGATGTCAGCGTCTTGCAGCTGATCAAGGAGAAGCTGCCGGTATCGATGTCGCTCGGAATCTGGATGACGCTGCTGACGTATCTGATCTCGATTCCGCTTGGTATCCGAAAGGCAGTGGGCGACGGCTCCCGTTTCGACGTCTGGACGTCCAGCGTCATTATTATCGGCTACGCCATTCCCGGATTTCTTTTCGCCATTCTGCTCATCATCCTGTTCGCCGGAGGCTCCTTCTTTGACTGGTTTCCGCTGCGCGGGCTGGTGTCGGAGCGCTGGTCGGAGTTGCCGTGGTGGCAAAAGATCCTCGATTATTTCTGGCATCTGACGCTGCCGATTCTCTCGATGGCGTTGTCGGCATTCGCGACGATGACCTTGCTCACCAAAAACTCGTTTCTTGAAGAAATCCGCAAGCAATATGTGCTCACGGCGCGTGCCAAGGGCTGCAGCAGCAACCAGGTGCTTTACGGCCACATCTTCCGGAATGCCATGCTCATCGTTATCGCTGGCTTCCCATCCGCCTTCGTGCACGCCTTTTTCACCGGGTCACTGCTGATCGAAACGATTTTTTCGCTCGATGGCATCGGCCTGCTGGGCTTCGAAAGCGTTCTCAACCGCGACTATCCCGTCGTCTTTGCCACGCTTTTCATATTTTCGCTGATCGGCGTTGTTGTGAATCTGATTTCCGATTTGACCTACACGTGGATCGACCCGCGTATCGACTTCGAGACGCGAGAGGTCTGACGTGGACGCGCGCACGGGAATCAAGTCGGAAGTGGCGACCGCGCCGGACACATCCGCGAGGCGGCGCTGGATAAAAATTTCCCCGATCAACAAGCGCCGCTGGGAAAACTTCACGGCCAATCGCCGCGGTTACTGGTCGCTGTGGGTTTTTCTCGTGCTGTTTCTTGTGTCGCTGTTTGCCGAATTCATCGCTAACGACAAGCCGATTTTCATTCATGTAAATGGCCGGTCCTTTTTCCCCGCCGTCTTCACATATCCCGACACTGCCTTTGCCAAAGGAGATGATCCGAGCCTGTTCGGCACAGCCGCGGACTATAGAGACGAATATCTGATAGGCCTCATCGAGAAAGAGGGCGGCACTGTGATCTGGCCGCCCGTTCGTTTTTCGTACAACACCCAAGTGAGCAAGCCGCCGTCGCCGTTTCCGTCAAAGCCCACATGGATGTTGTCGCAAAAAGACTGCGAGTTTGCCGCAAGTCACGGTTTTGCGAAGTGCGACGAGCTTGAGAGCAACTGGCTCGGCACTGACGATGGCGGTCGCGACGTGCTGGCACGGCTGATTTACGGGTTCCGGATTTCTGTGCTGTTTGGGCTGGCTCTCACCATCATTTCTTCGATTATCGGTGTCGCTGCCGGCGCCGTTCAGGGGTACTTCGGGGGCTGGATCGACCTGCTATTCCAGCGCTTCATCGAGATATGGAATTCAATTCCGTCGCTTTATCTGTTGCTGATCATTTCGTCGGTTCTGGTGCCGGGCTTCTTCGTCCTGCTCGGAATATTGCTGTTGTTTTCCTGGGTGTCTCTCGTCGGATTGGTGCGTGCGGAATTTTTGCGCGGCCGAAATTTCGAATACATCCAGGCGGCGCGCGCTCTCGGGGTGTCGAATGCTGTCATTATTTTCCGCCACTTGCTGCCCAATGCCATGGTCGCGACCATGACGTTTCTGCCGTTCATCCTGTCGTCGTCGGTTATGACGCTGACTGCGCTTGATTTCCTAGGTTTCGGTTTGCCGCCCGGCTCGCCGTCGCTCGGTGAACTACTGGCGCAAGGAAAGGCCAACGTGCAGGCGCCATGGCTCGGGCTTACCGGATTTTTCAGCATTGCGATCATGCTTTCGTTGCTGATCTTCATTGGCGAAGCCGTCCGTGATGCATTTGATCCGAGGAAGACCTTTAGATGAACGCGAACGAGCCTTTGCTGTCCATCCGCGACCTGTCGATCGCCTTCGGGCGCGGCACGCGCGAGTCTCTGGCCGTCGATCGTATATCGTTCGACATCGGCAAAGGGGAGACGGTCGCGCTTGTCGGTGAATCCGGATCCGGCAAATCGATCACCGCCCTGTCGGTGATGAAGTTGCTGCCCTATCCGGCGGCGCACCATCCGTCGGGCTCGATCAAGTTCAAGGGTCGCGACCTTCTTCCCTTGAGCGAGCGCGACATGCGCCATGTGCGTGGCAACGACATCACGATCATCTTTCAGGAGCCGATGACCTCGCTCAATCCACTGCACACGATCGAGAAGCAGATCGGAGAAATTCTGTCGCTGCATCAAGGTCTTACCGGAAAAGCAGCGAGGGCGCGAATTCTCGATCTGCTCGGTCAGGTCGGCATTCCCGACCCAGCCGGGCGTCTTCAAAGTTATCCGCATCAGCTCTCCGGCGGCCAACGTCAACGCGTGATGATCGCCATGGCATTGGCGAATGAGCCCGATCTGCTCATTGCCGATGAGCCGACGACGGCGCTCGATGTCACCGTGCAGGCGCAAATCCTGAAACTGCTCAAGGACATCCAGACGCGTCTTGGGATGTCCGTGCTCTTCATTACCCACGATCTCGGTATCGTTCGCAAGATTGCCGACAAGGTGTGCGTGATGCAGGGCGGCAAGATCGTCGAGAAGGGGGATGTGGAGCGTGTCTTCAAGTCGCCCGAACATCCCTACACGCGCGCGCTGCTCGCCGCCGAGCCAAAACCGGACCCCGCGCTTCCGCGGCCGGAAGCGCCCGTCGTCGTCGAGACCAAGGACTTGAAGATATGGTTCCCGGTCAAGCGCGGCGTGCTGCGCAAAGTCGTCGGTCACATCAAGGCGGTCGATGGCGTCAGCATTGAGCTGCGCAAAGGTGAGACGCTTGGTGTCGTCGGCGAATCCGGGTCGGGCAAAACGACGCTTGGTCTCGCCATTCTGCGCCTGATCTCGTCAGACGGCCCGATCGTATTCATGGGAGATCCTATTCAGGAGTTGAATTTCAAGGAGATGCGACCATACCGCCACAGTATGCAGATCGTATTTCAGGATCCGTACGGCTCCTTGTCGCCGCGCATGTCGGTGTCTGACGTCATCGAAGAAGGTTTGTGGGTGCATCATCCGGGGCTGTCGGCGGCGGAACGTGAGCGGCGCGTCGTCGCGGCACTCAACGACGTTGGCCTCGATGCGCAGACACGGTATCGCTATCCGCATGAGTTCTCGGGCGGCCAACGTCAGCGTATCGCACTGGCGCGTGCGCTGGTCTTGGAGCCGACATTCATCGTTCTCGATGAGCCCACCAGCGCGCTCGACATGCTCATCCAGTCGCAGATGGTCGACTTGCTGCGCGACCTGCAAAAGCGCCACGACTTGACCTACATGTTCATTTCGCACGATCTGCGTGTGGTTGCGGCGCTGGCGAGCAGGCTATTGGTCATGCGGCATGGCAAGGCAGTGGAGGAGGGCGCGGCCGCTGAATTGTTCAAGGCACCCAAGAGCGATTACACGCGTGCCCTGTTTGCTGCTGCCTTCAAACTGGAAACCGCTCCCGAAGGGACAGTGTCGCAATAATGCGTCCGACGATGATCTGGCTGGTGGCGCTCGTCTGCGTCGTAGCAACGGCGGCGGGTGCGGCCCAATTTGGTCCCGACCAGTATCCCATCAAGAGCGACGAAGGCGATCCGATCACCAATTTCGACTTGAGACCGGAGCTGTCG
>JGI24742J22300_10000141_pt1 | contig 10687 bp, 7 predicted proteins | sample KBSMiscanthusM1_FD_22300 | JGI IMG/M metagenome (IMG submission 22300)
GGGCATGCGCAGCTCCTCGACCTCGAGCGTGCCGATCTTGAGCTTCCCGACCGCGGCTCGACCGATGGCCAGCCGACCGACGCTGAGCCGCCCGATCGCAAACCCGCCGACCGCGGCCGCCCCGACCGCCAGCGCCCCGACCGCCACAGCGCCCCGCGCCCGCGCACCGCCGGCCACAAAAGGCCGAGCCTCAGACCGGAAGATCGAATTCCCGCGCCGCCGTGCCACTCATCAACCGTAGCCACAGGCACGCTAGATTGGAAGCGCGCGGTGGACGTAGCTCAGCTGGTAGAGCTCCTGGTTGTGGTCCAGGCGGTCGCCGGTTCGAATCCGGTCGTCCACCCTTTAGGAGTGCCTGCAAAGCGGCATCTTCGCTTTCGCCAGGCAGCTTGAAACCAGACCCGATTTCGCGTTCTCATTCTGGCACGAGTGTCAGAATTTCCGGCGATATGCGCCGATGCGCAGCGATTTCCGGTTATTCCGCCCCGCTTTCCGGTAACGGCGGAGCTACGTTCGGCCCAGGACCACTATCACCCAAAACCCTCAAGAACGCCCGCTAAGAAATCCGATAAGCAACGCCTTCGCCCTGGCGGCCTCGATCCGCTCGTACTTAGCTATCTGCGCAAGCACCAGACGGACGGTCCGCTAACGGCGAGCACCATCGCTAAGGGGATCAAACGCTCATCCGGCGCCGTCGCCAACTGCCTCGCGCGGCTCGCAAGGGACAAGAGGGTGCGCCAAGCAAAGAAAAGCCTCGCGCGTACGCGGTTCCCCAGGAATAGACGGAGGCACGTCGGGGAAAGCTGGACCCCTGATCAGCGAAGCACCCCCTAGAACTGGGCCTCTCGGCACTCTTCGATGGCCGCTTCAAAGGACTCACGCGAGAATTCCGGCCACATCTCATCGCTGAAGACGAGCCAAGCATCAGCTATCTGCCACGTAAGGAAGTTAGAGAGTCGCTTCTCGCCGCCGGGGCGGATCACCAGCTCAGGGTTGTGCATCTCCGGCGCGTAAAGGAGCGCCCTGAAATCCTCTTCGGTAGAGTCGGCAAATCTCCGTGCAGCTTGGAGAATCTCGCCTCGACCACCGTAGTTAATTGGGACATAGAAGGTAAGCAGATCGTTTCTGGCCGTTAATCCCTCTGCCCAGCCCATCTTTTCTACGAGAGAGGGAGGCAAGGGCGGCGAACGACGGTCTCCGATAAAACGCAGTCGAACCCCTTCTTCATTGAGTTCAGGCGTTACGAAGTCGATGTACTCGGCGAGCAGTTCCATCAGGCCTTTGACCTCATCGGCAGGCCGAGCCCAGTTCTCGGTTGAGAAGGCAAAGATCGTGAGCTCTTGAATTCCAAACTCAGCCGCATCACGCAATCGTGCCCGCACATTCTCGGCGCCAGCACGGTGCCCTTCGCCGATTGACAATCCCCGTCTTGCTGCCCAGCGCCCATTCCCGTCGGCGATCATTGCGACGTACTTGGGGTAACTATTCCTAGTCACGACGCAGAACTCGCATTGCCGCGAGGATTGGATAGACGGCTGAGCCGAGGGCCTCAAGCATGCGAGCCCGGATGGGGCCGGCGAAGGTGCTCTTTGCGGCGGGCGTGCTTAGGTAAAAGCCGCCCACGCCCATGAGGATGGCGGTGTGTTGTCGACCGAAGCGAAGGTCCGCTAGAGCGCTCCGACTTTTATGCGCCATGAGGGAAAATCGTTCGGCCGCTATCTCGTTGCTCGCGTAATAGTCGAGGTAGTTGTGTTCTCCAGAAGCAACGTCGTCCTCTCGGTCGATTAGGTCATCCAGTAGGACGGTTAGGGCGCCGATCGGAGGGAAGTAGGCTGCGTCGATGCGCTCGGCTTCCTCTAGGTCGGTCTCGCGGTGGGCGGCTGCTGCGATGAGGGCATGGAGTGCGACGGATGAACTTGCGCCTGCCGCTAGCTCCCACCAGAAGTACTCGCCGTCCTTGTCTAGGCTGGCCGCCCATGCCTCCAGCTTCTGTGCGCCGTCCCTGCTTCCGACCGCAGCATGGGTATAGCTCTGCCCCTCGGCGCAGCGGCGCGCTGCTTGCTGGGCCGTAACGAGCACGGTGTCACTCGATGGAAGGGTGGCGACCTCGCGTTGGCAGGTTGCGACAAGCTCGGCCAAATAGCCCCCATCTTCGGTTTGGGGATGCAGGCGGTACCAATCTGAATACGGTGCGCCTGGGGTCATGGCCTCGACAAGCGCACCATGCAATGCCAGTCCGTCTGCTAGGGGTTCATCGGGTAGTTGCTCGCCTATTACGTCCAGGTACTCGATGGTCGTCTGAAGCGCAGTCATTGCGCGGAGTGCGGTTGATCTCTGAGAACGTGGAGCCAGAATCGCGAAGACCGCCGTGGCCTCGACGTTGCTGCTCTTTTCCCTGATGGCCGAGAGCGCTGCATCGCGTAGAACTAGATCGGGAATCTTCACCGTCCATCGCTCCCAACGCCGCAGCTCGCCGCGCACCTGCGGTAGAACCGCCCCTCGGTAAGTGAGGAGGGCCGACACCACCGAGAGAACTAGCCTTATTCGGCTGAACAAACCGTCAAGCCGAGTCTGTGTCCCCCCACTCATTTGGTCCCCCGCCTACTGAGTTGCCAGCGAGTACGCTTCCTCTGTCCCGAGGAAAGGGACTAGCGTCACGTATACGACCGGCGGCACTATCTCTGCCAGTCGCTCCGCGCCTTTTTGCCTTACGTGGTCGTAGAAGAGTGCGTAGAGGGCACCGCCGATCGCCTCGGCGGTGATCGGCGGTACAGCCGGATTCACCTTGTAACCCTCGGCCAGCAGTAGCTCCATGCCTTCGGTGACTTTCTCGCGCTGCTCCAAGGCGCGGGTTCCCGCCCCGAAAATCTCGACCGCGCCGATGTGCGCGTACTCGGGCTCCTGCACCCCGAAGGTGAACATCGCCTCCTGCGTCGCCTGAATCGAGTGCTTCCAGTCGGGCGCCCGCCGAAACGCCGGCATCGCCTCGGCGAGCATCTGCGCGGAGCCGCTGTCTAGCGCGGCCACCATCGCATCTTCTTTGCTGTCGAAGTACTCATAGAAGGTGCGCCCCGACGTTCTCGCTCGCTCAACGATGTCCGCCACGGTGGTCTCGTGATAGCCCTTCTCGGTGACGACCGCGGCCAGTGCCCTGAGGATCCGCTCCGGGGGAGACGAAGTGGCCTGGCGCTCTTCGAAGGGAGAGGCTTTGCGCGTGCGCCGACGTGGTGCTTTCAGCGGGCCGGGAGGCGTCGGGTTCAAGAACAGCCAGTCCCATAGCTGCGGCGCCAGCTCGAGCAGTTCGCCCTCTTTGCCGCGGTAAAGGCGCTTGTGGATCACCTTCTGAACGCCACCGATCAGAGCACGCACGATCTCTGAGGGCATTCCCTCATAACCGGGCGTCTGGTCGAGCATCTGCTTGACCAGCACCTCGAATGCGTCGATCGTTCGGTCGACCAGGGCGACCCCTTCGAGGCCGGCCGCATAGACGTCGACGAAGCACATCTTCGCGGCAGCTGGTTGGGCGACGATCTGCTGGAACAGGGTTTCGAATGCCTGCTTGGCAAGCTCGGTGTCCCCAGGAAGCTCCAGCCCGCCTTCGACCGTCTCCAGGGCCGGTCCGACCAGCCCTTCGATCGCGGCGATGAAGCACTCCTGCTTGTCGCTGAAGTGTCGGTAGAAGGCGCTGCGCGAGACGCCCGAGAGCTCGACCAAGTTAGCCACCGTCGTCGCCTCATAGCCCCGCTCGGCAACCGTCGCCACCAGCGCGGCGAAGAGCCGCTCGCGCTGATTGCGCTTGGCCTCCTCCCGCGGCGTTCCCCGCCCGGGCCGCAGCTTCCTCTTCTTCAGCTTTGCAGCATCTCCCCAGGGCGTCTCCACAAACGAACGATATCCCTGCCCCGATGGCTGTTTTCGCTTCGCCACAGGCAGTGTCGCCAGGTGGTATGCCGCTGGCCTAAATGAATGAACGATCTAAACCGCACTGCATTAGCTAATGAAGAGGCAAGCCGAATCTCAGCTCAAGTGAAGTAAGGTCCCCATGGTGCGTTAGTGTTCCTATTCACTGCCTGCAAGTATCGCTCGTGGACTCCAAGGGGAAGCTAAAAGGGAAATTCTGATTCTTGTACAGGAACGAAGAGGGCTAGTTTTTCTTAAACTTCTTTGAATGAGAGGGGGGCTTTGGTCTGGGGGGAGCCGTAGCCGTCCCCTTGCTGGCCTCATCGTTGTCTTGCTCGCCTGTGCGGTTCTGGGTGGCATAGGTCTGGGCGTCGAGGACAAGCTTGATCCGTTCTCGCTGAACGTGCCGGGGACCTCGGCCGACGAGGGGGAACTACTTGCCTCGAGCCACTTCGGCGACTCGTCGCCGTTCGTTGTCTTGTTGCAAGGACCCCGCCATGCGCTTGATCGGCAGGGTGTGTCGCTGGTCCGGGGCTTGCGCCGCGACCCAGAGGCGACCGTGATCTCGCCCTGGGATCGAGGGCCCGTCGCTGGACTTCGACCGAGCGCCCGCAAGGCCCTTGTGTTGGTTGACTTTCAAGAGCCGCTCGACGAGTCGATGCGCGACACGGTGCCGCGACTGGACCGCATCCTCGAGACTCGGATTCACGCCCCGATCGAAGCAACGCAATCGGGATTCGCTACCGTCTCCCAAGCGCTGCAGGACGAATCGCTAGGCGCGACCGAGCGAGCCGAGCTGCTGGCGGCGCCGCTGCTCATCCTCATCCTGCTGTTCGTCTTTCGCTCCGTTGTCGCCGCGGCAATCCCGCTTGTTTTCGGCGCCCTGACCGTCTTTGCGGGGCGCGGGGTGCTTGCGTTGCTTAGTTCGGTCATGACGATCGATGCACTCTCGCTTGTCGTCTGCACCATGATGGGCCTTGCCCTTGGCGTCGACTACTCGCTGCTGATCGTTTCTCGCTTCCGCGAGGAGCTCGATGAGGCTGAGGATCCTTGGAAGGCTGCTGCCGCAACGCGGGAAAGCGCTGGCCGCACGACTCTCTTTGCCGGCGTCACGTTGATTGTGGCCGTTGTCTTTTCGGCCTTCTTGCAGCCGGGATCCTTGCTGCTCTCCCTTGCAACCACGGTGGGGGTGGTTGCGGCAATCAGCATCGCTGTTTCGACGCTTGCGGTGCCGCCGTTGCTTGCTTTGCTGGGGGGGCGGATCAATGCGGGACGAATTGGGAAACCGCGCTCGAGCCGACGGCGCTTAACCATCGCTGCGGCCGCTACCGCTGCGCTTCGCAAGCCGGCCCGTGCCGCCCTCCTTGTCTCGGTCCCATTGGTGTTGCTGGCGCTGCCAAACGTTGCCTTCACCACTGGCGCCCCCGGCATCCAGGAGCTCTCCGCCTCAAATTCAGCGCGCGAGGATGCCGAAAAGATTGACCGAGCGGTGGGCCCAGGATGGGGAGCGCCTTTCATTCTGGTCGCTGCGACCGAGCGGGGGCCGATAACGACCTCGGCGAAGTTGGCGTTGCTGGCTCGTTGGCAGCGCCGAATCGCCCATCAACCAGGAGTACGCGCAGTAATCGGCCCCGCTCCAATTGCCAGACGTACGGCACCGCTGCAGCTGCTGGGGACGAGTCTTGCTTTGCCGGGGAATGCAGCGGAGCTTGACCACCTCGGCCCTGGCCTTAGTCGAGCGGCTCATGCAGTACAAGAGCTGCGAGGCGGCATTGCCCGTGGAGCAGAGGGAAGTGGCATGCTTGCAGAGGGTGCCGGGCGCGCCGCTGTTGGAGCGCGCCTCATAGCTGATGGGCTGGACCGGGCCACTCTGCGTGGATCAGAAGCCAACGAAGCAATCGAACTTCTGCAGGGTGGCAGCAAACAGCTTGCTCATGGCCAGCGCAAAGCAGCAGTTGGCACGCTGACGCTGGCGCTCGGACTGCGATCGCTTCTCCCGCAGATACAGAAGGGTGAGCTTTCGCGAGCGCGGCAACTCGCCACTCGGCTCGAACGCGCTGCCGCAGACGACCCCGCTCTGACGTCCGCCGCGAATCAGGCGCGGGTTCTTGCTCGAGCGATTGCGGCCGACAGAAACGAAGTGCGGCGGCTTCGCGACGTCGCACAGGATGTAAACCGTGGTTTGAATCGGCTGGCCTCTGGTGGTCAGCGGCTCGAAGATGGAGTGGGGCGGTTGGCGCTGGCGGCAAACGGTCTTGGGAATGGTCTTGGCCGACTCGGCAGCGGTGCTGAGCGCCTCGCCGGCGGCCTCGCAGAATTGCGAGGAGGAGCGGGGGCTCTACGGAATGGCCTCTCGGACGGATTTCATCGCTCCTATCCATTGCAGGTGAAGCTGCGTCGAGCGGGGATACGAGTCTCCGCCGTTGTCAGACCGCTCAGCCGCGGGATCGGTCGCCTTCATCGTGAATCCCCCCATCTTTTTGACTCCGGCTACTTTGTCCTCTCCGCGCTTGATGGCGCCTCTCTAGAGAGTCGAGCTGCGGCGGCAGAGGCGATTAGCCTTCACGGTGGCGGTCAGGCAGCGCGAATGCTCGTCGTATCTACGTACGGCTTCAATACCACGGGGTCGCGCGAGACTGGTGATCGTCTGCTAGTCGATGCAAAGAGACTGGGGCAGGAAGACGGGCTGCGAACCGGCGTCACGGGGGGCGCAGCAACCTTTAATGCGTACGGCGAAGCAACGGAAGCCCGTTTGCCATTCGTGCTCGGGGCTTTTGTTCTCTTCACCCTCTTCGCGTTGATCGTGATTCTGCGGGCTCCGCTTCTTGCCCTTCTTGCCGTTTGTCTCAATATCGCATCGGTGGCTGCGGCGATCGGAGTAATGACGCTTGTATGCCAGGTCCCGGCCGGGTATCCGCTGGGAGGCCACCCCTATGTCGACACGGTGGGTGCGGGTGCAATCTTCGGGGTGACTTTCGGGCTGTCGATCGACTACGCGGTCTTTCTGATCGCCCGAATGCGGGAGCGGTACGTAGTGGACGGGGACAATCGAGGGGCGATTGAATTTGGCCTGGAGAAGACCGCTGGGGTAATCACCGGCGCGGCGGCGATCATGGCGGCGGTCTTCGTTTCCTTCGCCGGCGCGCCAATCGCGACTGTGAGTCAAATGGGAGTTGGACTGACTGTCGCGATTCTGCTCGACGCGACCGTTGTGCGAATCGTTTTGCTACCTGCCCTCATGCTGCTTATTGGTGATCGCGTCTGGCACGTTCCACAGTGGCTCGCACGCATTCTTCCGAGTCGCACTCTGCTGGATGGAGGCCAGGCGCAAACGAGGTTGAGTCGATAGACGCGGAGGACTGCATGCACAAGACATCTAGAATGGAGAATTGGCAGAAGGTTGTCGGTGGTTTGGTACTAGCGATAGTTTTCGGATGCACGACCCACGCGCTGGCTGAAGGTCCGACGCGTGACGAATACGTGAACGAGCTAGAGAGTGTCTGCAAGCCTGGCGCCGAAGCCACGCAACGGGCAATGAAGGGGGCGCGCGCCGATATTAGTGCGGAACGCTTGGGAGTTGCAGCCGAGAAGTTCGCACAGGCGGCTCAAATCTTTGGCTCAACCGTTCAAAGGATTGCAAAAGTATCGCGCCCGCCTGCAGATACCGCCAAGCTAACGAAATGGTTCGGGTATCTAAAAAGACAGGAGTCATACCTGCGACAGATCACCGTCGAGTTGAAAGCCGGGCACTCGATTAGGGCACAGCGTCGGGTTGCTCGCTTTATTCACAACGGCAATTTGGCTAACCACGTCGTGCTGGACTTCGGATTCAACTACTGCAGTTTCAAGTTCTCCCGATACGGGTGAGATGCTTGGGGGGAGGGCTCCGAAATCGAGCGGTATGGGCTTCGATACTGGCGGTCGTCGTCTTGGTTCTAATGATTGCCGGCCTCGCTCAGGGAGAGCGCTCTCAGTACGGGACGTTGATCGTGTCGCTCGACGGACAGCTCTCGCCCCTCACGTTGCCTCGAAAGCGCTCCGCGCCGGTAGCCATAAGCCTCAAGGGACGTCTGCAGACGGCCGATGGATCTCCGCTGCCACGCGTGACGGAAGTCCAGCTGGGTCTGCCGCAGCAGGGCGTCCTGTCAACTCATGGGCTTCCGACTTGCCCTCGCCGAGAACTCATTGCCGCGAACAGCGTCGTTGCGCTCCGTAATTGCAGGGAGGCGCTAGTGGGACACGGACAGCTTGATCTGACCGTGCGGTTGCCGCATCAAAAGCCGTTTGCGGTCCAAACTCACCTTCTCGCCTTCAACGCGCACCTCGGCAAGCGGCATGCCGTGTTTCTGCACGCCTTCACGCCAAAGCCGCCCTTTTCCATAGTACTTCCGTTCGCTCTGCGCCGCGATTCGGGTCGCTTTGGAATGACGCTGGCCGCCAGGCTTCCGGTCGTTGGCAAATGGGCACGAGTCGCCGAGTTCCAAATGACGCTTTCGCGTCGCTATGCCTACCATGGGCGCCGTCGTAGCTATTTGAGCGCCTCTTGTCCGATCCCGAGGCGCTTTACCGCGGGTTTCTTTTCGCTTGCTCGGGTCGCCTACAAGCTCGCTGGTGGCCGCCAGGTGAGCACGGCGATTGCTCGTAGCTGCCGCGCGCGATAAACGCGGAGCGGGTCGACTTGCCTAAGGCCGGAGCCCCTGAATTGGAACGGCCCTATAGACTTAGGTTCGAACAAGTTCTTTTAAGCGTACCGGTCTATGTTTATTACGGTATGCTAATGTTCCAATATGGCAGCGCATCGAAAGGCGCTTTCCCAACTTGAACCGGCCTTAGCGATTAGCTCAAGGTCTGAGTACGTTCTTATTCCGTCGCCTAGAGTGCAGGGTCTCCCGGGACCCGCATTCCAGCTCTTTCGATGACCCCGACTTGGGGCTGGCGCCGCCGGCAGACGCCGCGTCGCCACACTCGGCAGCCTGGCGGCCCGGCATCTGGCGGTGGCTTACCGAGGGCCTGGGATCGCGGTTTCAACTATCTGGCCCGCTCCTCTGTCGCCGCTCGTTTCGGCCTGGGGGTTCTCGAGGAGCGGTCGATGCGCCGCCTCCTGATAGCTCAACTTGCTTCTAGAAGCGGCGATTTCATGGTGATCGCGGCGCTGCCGTTCGCTGTGTTTTCGATCGGTGGCTCGGGCCCTCAGGTCGGGATCGCGTTCGGTGCCGGGGCTCTATTTGAGGTGCTGATAGTCCTATTCGGAGGAGTGACCGGCGATCGCTTTCAGCGTCGGGCCATGATGATTGTCGCGGACGTCCTTCGCTTTGCGAGCCAGGCCGCTCTTGCGGTTCTGCTGATTCTCGGTGTGGCCGAGTTTTGGCAACTGCTCGTCGTTCAGACCATTCAAGGGGCCGGTGCGGCCCTCTTCAACCCAGCGATGAGCGGCCTGGTGCCCGAAGTGGTTCCCAAGCGCTGCCTGCAGGAGGCGAACGCCCTGCTGACTACTGCATTTGCGGCAGGAGCGATGCTCGGACCCGCCCTCGCCGGACTTCTGATCGTGGTTGGCGGAGTCGGTTGGGCCTTTGCCCTAGATGCCGCCACGTTTGCCTTGAGTGCTCTGTTGCTCACTCACATTCGCGTATCGGCCGCTTCCAGGGTTGAACCGGCCGGCTCGATCATCGGCAGCCTGCTTGAGGGCTGGACGGAATTTCGGCGGCGAACCTGGCTATGGATCGTGGTTGCTGAGTTCGCCTTTCTGAACGCACTGGTCTTTGGGCCTTTCCTGATGCTCGGTGCTTCGGTGGCCGATGAATCTCTCGGTGGTCCAGGGTCCTGGGCGGTGATTCTCACTGCTGCCGGCATCGGTCAGCTCGGTGGGGGGCTGATTCCGTTGCTCTGGCGTCCCCAGCGCCTGCTGTTCGTCGCCACCCTTCTGACTGTCCTGTGGTCACTGCCACCTGCACTTCTGGGGCTTGCGGCACCGCTCCCCGCAATTGCCCTTGCCGCCGCCATTGCTGGTGCAACCACGTCGGTCTGTGGAGCGCTTTGGCACACCACGCTTCAAAGCAAGGTGCCCGAGGATCAGCGCTCTCGGATGAGCTCCTATGACTGGCTTGGCTCGCTAGCGCTCCTGCCTCTTGGCTATCTACTTGCTGGCGCCGCGCAGTCCTTGGTCGGCGCCGAGGCGACGCTGGTCGCAGCCGCATGCGTGGTGCTGGCTGCCACGGCGATAGTGGTGCCGCTTCCTGCGATTCGTGACATACGTGCCAGCGAGCGATCGAGACCCCTGACTCTGGTCGCCGTGACTTCGGAGCAGGCTACTTAGGCGTACCGATCGGTGTGACCGAACCACAACTCGATTCCCATCCGCTGCGCCAGCTCCTCCTTGGTCAGGCCGGTCTCACGCCGCAGATACTCCGCCGCTCGACCCAAGGCGGCGTGATCGGCAGATCGCGGTTTTTCCTGACGCGGCTAGGGAGGGGTGCATCAACAGCGACTCCACACGCCTGCGAGTCGTCTGCCACATCCGAGCAGGGGCGGTTGGAGTTCCCCGGTCCCCTCATCCTGGCTCCCCCTGCACCTCCCATGGGGGGAGCCAGGATGAGGGGACCGGGGTCGACCGGTCCATGCTGGGCATCTCTCAGCACGATCCGAGGGCGGATGACTCAAGGACTGTCCCGTGAGCGGCGCGGCGAATCGAGTCACATGTCTCATTTGGTCCCCCGCCTACTGAGTTGCCAGCGAGTACGCTTCCTCTGTCCCGAGGAAAGGGACTAGCGTCACGTATACGACCGGCGGCACT
>JGI24742J22300_10000148_pt1 | contig 10462 bp, 11 predicted proteins | sample KBSMiscanthusM1_FD_22300 | JGI IMG/M metagenome (IMG submission 22300)
AACCGAGGGATGGTCAAGCGCTATGCGATACGCGACTCTCCCGCCCCGATCATGCCCTACTACCGTAAACCGCGGAAAACCCAGTTGGCGCATAATCTCCACCATATCATTGCCCATGGTTCGCTTGCTATATGCACTGTGATTATCGTCCGAAGGTGGACAGCTGCTCTGGCCGTATCCCCGCAGGTCGGCCAAAATAACCGTAAAGTTCTTGGCTAGCAGCGGCGCCAGTTCCCGCCACATCAGGTGAGTTTCGGGAAAACCATGCAGCAGTAAGAGCGGTGGCCCGGATCCGCCGATCCGGGTAAATATCGTTGCCTCGTCGAGCTTAACTTCTTTGGCTGAAAATCCATCCATAATTCATCCTCCATATAAGCTACGTGTACACGGCCTATTATACCCCGCTGTCTCTTTTGACAAGGCGGAGCTTGCGCGCATTATTTTTGGTGACGAGCCGAAATAGTACCGGCACGGATCGAAATCACACCCGCCGCCATACATTCGGCACACCAAACCTGTTATGATTACAAAAGATTGGAGGTGCCGGATGAAACCCATACAACAACTCATAACACTTTCTGACAAAGCTGCGATCGTTACCGGTGGTGCAAAAGGCATCGGCAAAGGTATTTGTTATCGCCTGGCCGAGGCCGGGGCAAAGGTGCTCGTTGCCGATATGGATGAGGCCGGCGCCCAGGCGACCGCGCAGGAACTCACCGAAAAAGGCTGGAAAGCCGAAGCCTACACCGTTGACGTTTCTAAAGACGCCGACGTAGCGGCTATGGTGCAATACTGCCAGCAAACGTTTGGCTCGGTAGATATTTTGGTGAACAATGCGGGGATCTTCCCGCCAGTGCCGATTGCTGAAATGAGCGAAGAGCAGTTCGAACGGATCATGCACGTTAATTTACGCAGCGTCTTTTTGACTACCAAACACGCAGCAGCGGTTATGAAACTGCAAGGCGCCGGGCGCATCATTAATATAACGTCGATTGACGCCTTGCATCCTTCAATGGTGGGCTTGGCGCATTATGACGCTTCAAAACATGGCGTGTGGGGATTTACCAAAAACGCCGCGTTGGAGCTGGCGCCGCATAACATTTGGGTCAATGCCATCGCGCCGGGCGGTATCGCAACGCCTGGTGTAGCGGCAATGAGCCAAGGCGCATCAGCGGCGCAAACGGCGACGACACAAGCATTTCTCAATAAAATTCCTATGCACCGCATGGGTGAGCCGGACGAAATCGGCACCGTGGCACTCTTTTTGGCGTCCGACATGGCGACCTACATTACCGGTAGCCAAATTGTGGTGGATGGCGGCGCGCTGCTGAGCTAGCTCCCTGCTCGTTTTAGGCGCTTGCCTGTTTGATAGCTTCTGGGACATACTGCACGACGTCCGAAGCGATCATTCCGGCCTCTGTTTTGGCGCGCATGGCTAGATCGCCCGCCAATCCGTGCAAGTACACGCCGGTTTCGGTGGCGAGCTTGGTACTGATATGTTGGGCGAGCAAGCCCCCGATCATGCCCGAGAGCACGTCGCCGGTGCCTGCCGTGGCCAGCCCGGGATTGCCCGTGGCGTTGCGGTACGCCTGGCCTTCGGGATGCGCGACAATCGTGCGGTTGCCTTTAAGTACTAGGGTGAGTCGGTATTGTTTGGCGAAATTTTTGGCAAATGTCGCCAGGTTGGTTTCGGGCAAATCAGCACCGATGAGCCGCGCGAATTCGCCGGCGTGCGGCGTGATAACTACGTACGGATTGCGCTCCGCCATCGCCCGAAGTTCAGCAAGGTGACCGTCAAAAGCCGCCAAACCCCCGGCGTCTATCACGAGCGGCAGCGTTATTTTTTGTGCGAGCAACCGCACCACTGCGGCGGCCTCGGCGGTAAGTCCGGGTCCGATCACCACCACACTGACGTGCCGCGCCTGCATAAAATCGAGCACGGTGCCAACCACTTTGTTCGTGTTTGCAAACGCCGGTAATTCCAGTGTCATAAGTTCTTTGACGCTTCCTGCGAGACGCTGGATAGTTTGCGCATCGGTCGCGATGGTAACGAGTCCCGCCCCTACGCGCAGCGCGGCCTCTCCTGCTAAAAGCGGCGCGCCCACCATTCCCGCCGAACCGCCGAATATCAACACGTGACCGAAATCATATTTATTGGCGTTTGTAGGCCGGTGTATAAGTCGAGCAAGAACATGCTTATCCATAGTTTTATAATATCAAGTCGTGTTTGTTTGCCCACCTATTTTACAGATTTATGCCGTGCAGAAATTAAATTAAACAAAGCGCTTTGCTTTTTTATGGCATATCATTGTTAAATGTTTGTAAAAGGAGGAGGCATATGAAAAAGAATAAAATTATGGCGACGCTCGGTGTGGCGTGCATGGTTGTTTCCCTGGTGGGAGCGGTGTTACCGACGGGAGTAGTCCGGGCCGCATCGCTCAATGGTACATGTCAAAAGCTTACGTTGCCGGTGGGCTACGGGCCGGGGCAACCCAACAACCTCAAGCTTTCGGGCACATTTTGTACGCCGCACGTGGTAAGCGATCCGCGTGCTGTGGACATACTTATTCCGGGTGGAACGTATGACAGCTTGTATTGGGATTTCCCCTACCAGTCGCCCACGTACTCATATGTGGAAAAAACGCTTGCTGCCGGTCGGGCTACCTTTAACATCGATCGGTTGGGCACGGGTGCGAGCAGCAAGCCGCTGAGTGCACTTGTTACCGAGGACGCAGATACCTATACAATTCACCAGGCCATCCAGTGGCTACGGAACACCAAGGGCTATAGTACGGTCACTATGATCGGCCACTCGGCAGGTTCGATTGCCGCCGCACACGAAGCCGCCCAGTATAATGATGCGAGCAAGTTAGTGTTTACCGGATTTATGCACTCACCCAGCATCAACCTTATCTTGACACTGGGCGGCAGCCTGTACCCGGCTGCGCTCGACAGCCAGTTTATCGGCAAGATACTTGACCCCGGTTATTTGACAACTATTCCAGGCAAGCGTGCTACCGCCTTCTATTCAGCGTCGGCCGATCCTAGCGTAATCGCGTACGATGACGCTCACAAGAACATTATAAGCGCCACCGAAGCCGCACCACTAGTGTCGGAAATTTTAGAACCGCCGGTACTTAATATTTCGCAGCGCATCACCGCGCCCATTTTGACGATTGTCGGTGACCAGGATATCTTATGCGGGCCACCTTTGATCGGTGTGAGCTGCAGCTCGAGCGCTTCGGTACAAAGCTACGAGGCACCGTACTACCCGAAAGCAAAGAACTACCAGGCGATCGTGATTCCAAATACCGGCCACAACCTACCGCTGCACCCTTCGGCTAATCAGTCATTTGCAGCAATCGATCAATGGATTCGCACGCATTAGCCCCTTGCGCCCATGCGTTGCGATCATTACAATGATTATTGACGTATGTTGTTTGAGTGGCTGCGTGCACTGCGAACAGTAGGAGGCATACGCCAGCAATAGGAATTTTTTGTAGAGAGCTTAACGAAGGCGGCGATCCCTTTAGTAACGAACGGTATTGGCAGGCGTATCAGGATTTACTGCTCGCCTTGCAGACAAAAGGCGTAGATGCCTACCTGGTGAGTGATAACAATACCTATCGCGGTTACGGGCATTTTACCGAAGCTTTTACCACTGATACCCCAGGTGCTATCAAAGATTTGCAGCGCGTCGAAAACATCACGGTCGATTTGGTATTCGACCGCGGCGGATTTATTGGCCGCGATGTGCTCACCATAAACCCGCCCATACTCACCAAAATTGCATCGAGCAAAATTGAAATGTATGAGTATTTTGCGAGCCTGCAACCGAAAACCTTCATAGCAAAAAACAAAAAACAGGTAGAAAAAGTCGCCAACAAAATTCCTGGTGATAAGTTGGTAGTAAAGGAGCCGGAAGGCAGCGGTGGCAACGAAGTGTATATCGGAACAAAACAAAAAGTCCTGCAGCAATTACCGGATCACTTCCCGGTGCTGGTGCAAGAGTTTTTGGATACTTCGGCCGGCGTACCTGGCCAGGTGGAAGGTGTGCACGACGCCCGGCTCGGTATTTGCGGTGGTCGGATTATCACCTATAACATTCGCCGTGCACAAGATGGTAAATTGCATGCAAATGTAGCCCAAGGCGGTGAGCTGATTCATTTTGATGTTACCGAGGTTTCGGCCGAGTTACGCGAAGCCGCAACGGTGATAGATGGCTTATTTGCAGATCAGCCACGCTATTACTCCCTGGATTTTGTGCACACTGCAGCGGGCTGGAAAATGGTAGAACTTAATTCATATCTGGGTTTGCGCCCAGCCAAGGAAGGTCGTGAAGCGCGTAAGACCATGGACTTGCTCTCAACGTATTTGGTGACCGAAGCCAACAAGCAAGTGCGCGCTTCACGGATATAACAACGCGCGCACAACACGCGCGCACCCATGCATCGTGCACTCACAGCATGTCATCCGAAACACGCTTTGCTATGCTGTATGTATGGAGTCTGATACATCGCCAGCGCCAAAACGACGCGCCAAAAAACCAAAGCCCATCCACCATGCCGCAGATTTCGGCCTCGATGTGCTGGCCGGCGATGATGATATATTCCGTTGGTTCCTGCTAGCTTTTTTATTCGGTAAACCGATTCAATCTACTGTGGCGGCGCGCACTTGGCGGCTGTTCATTACCCGGCAGCTTGATACGCCATGGGCGATCGTGAGTGCAAATCGCCGCAGCCTGGTCCGCTTGCTCGACGAAGGCCGGTATACCAGATATGACGAAGTCACGGCCCGCGCGCTCCAAACTTGCATGAAACAACTCATCAAAGATTATGACGGGTCGCTGATGTTTATGTTCGAACAATCCGCAACCGAGGATGAGTTTTCGAAACGGCTGCAAGAGCTCTATGGTGTGGGCCCTAAAACCGCCGAAATCTTTATGCGCGAAACCGAGGAATTGTTTGCCCGGCGCAGTGAGTGATCGCCACCAATAACACGTCGCCAGGCTAAAAATACCGGTCTAAAATAGTGGCGCCGCCCTCGGTACATGCAGTATCATCATATATATGACCGTGTTTCAAGAAGCGATTTTGCGGGTGGTGCGACTGGTGCCGCCCGGCCGCGTAGTGAGCTACGGGCAGGTTGCGGCTTACATTGGTTCACCCCGCGCGGCGCGGCAAGTCGGTTGGGCGCTGCGAAGTCTCGAAGGTACGCCCGACTTCCCGTGGTGGCGCGTGCTCAATAATGCCGGCAAGATAACCATCAAAGGCAATCTGTACAATTCGGCGCAAATGCAAAAAGAGTTGCTCGAAGCCGAAGGTGTGCTTATTAACGCGGCGTTTGAGCTCGATATGGAGCGGTATCGTTTTCGGCCCGATGCGCTCGCCTTGCAAAGTCTCAAGTTGGATCCTGATTACATTGCATCGGTGCTCGTCAAATATGACCTGTAAGGTGTCACATTGAGTAGGTGCCCTGCGGCTGTTATAATTGCAGCAATTGCGCACGATAGTAGGAGAATAGCATGAGCTTAGGCGAATCAAGTGGCGTAAGCGCTGCCGGTTTAGATCATTTAGTTTTAAGTAAAAGGAACGTCGAAGCACGCGCGCGTGCCAGCCGGGTAGGAGAACAATTGGGGCGAATCATCGCCGCGCTTAAGCCACAAGTCGCCACGTTGGATTGGTACGAGGGTAATGATAATGAGCGCGTCACAAGCACTGACGAAATAAAGCTCGAAGAATACTTTGGCGGTTGGATTACCTTAGTGGTTCGCGTTGAAGCTGACGCCGAGATCAAAACACCGGAATGGTTTGATGACATTCTCTATGCAGACCTGGTAATAAACAAATATGCACGCCCTTTTGATAGCATGCGCATTGAAGAACGGGACCCGGTGAAAGATACTATAATCACCTTCACGCCTTTACAGGAACCGAATATTCCAGACGATCTCCCTTTCCCGCTCTACGATACAACCGGCGAAGGGGGCTGGCAGCTTGAAGCACGCGAGATAGATATCGCCGTCGGCGTGTTAAGCGTCATTGCTAGCGACCTGGAAGCACAGACCAAAGCTGCGGGCACGGCATAATCGCGGCACCATCATACCTACTACGCGTGCAATAATTTCTGTAGCTCCTGCGCATTCTCGAGTGCATACCCATGGAAATCATTATTGAAATACACATACACGCGCCGCATTTTCGGTATCGAGCGTATGTAGTCGGCAAGTTCGGCCAATTGCTCTGTCGTGTATGGTGAGGCGAATAATTTTTCCGGGCCGTGCATGCGAATGTAGGCGAAATCGGTGGTCACTTGCCGTACGCCCGGCCAGCGCGAGGACTGCCCGGCCACGAGTGCGACGGCATATGTATTGAGCAGCCGGTACGTTTCCTCGGTAAACCAGTGTTTGTTGCGAAATTCTATGGCAATATCAAACACATAGGTTTGGGCGCGGACCGCTTTGGTAAAGTAATCCAAAAATGTTTGGAGCCGCGGAAAATCTACATGAAAACTGGCCGGCAATTGGATGAGTATGGCGCCGAGTTTTTCTTGCAGCACTTGCGTGGACGTCAAAATATAATCGACTTTTTCGCGAACCTCATCGGTTATTTCGAGCCGGTGCGTATGGGTGATGAGCTTGTTGAGTTTCAAGGAAAAAGTATAGCCCGGCGGCGTCATACGGTCCCAAGTTTTGTAGGTCGGCGTACTAGCGATGCGATAAAAAGACGAGTTGTTCTCTACCGTATTAAAATATTTGGCGTGGTAGGTCAGCTCGTTATAGCCGGTAATTTCCGGCGGATAAAATGACCCGATCCAATCGGTGTAATGCCAGCCTGAGGTGCCGATATATATTTTACCCATACTTACGTATGATACCGGTAATAATCTGACGGGCATAACTTTGCCACAATATACATTGTTTTATAATAAACAGTAAGACGAATACGGTAGGAGGTAGACGTGGCAGAACAGTTAGTAGTTAGCAACAACCCGGCGATTATTGTGCCCGACGGCTTGCCGGCACTGTATGGTGAGCGGCCGTTTCCGGTAACGGTCGGGGCCGGCGAGATGTACTTCATGCCGGAGCGGTGCGACCTGGAGCCTCGCGTACGAGCGGCTACATTACTTGCATTGGTTGGCGAGACAAATAAAAGCGCTGGCAAACTATTACGGCTCAGCGAGTTTACTGCGAAGCGGGCCATACTTGAAGGCATGCATAGTTTTGCACTACCCGACCGTTTTACCCTGACCTATTATGCGTTTTCGCAAGCTATGTGCCAGCGGACCCGAAGTATTCCGCCATACGATAACCTTTTGCCCCGCATGGTCGAGGTGGTTGATGCAATGGGGCGCGAAGGCGTGGCCGACGCTGCGGAGGCAACACATATTAAACCGGTGACGGTAGGAACCTATCAGAGCCAGGTTAGCAAACGTACCGGTGTAAAAGGTGGCCGCAACCGCTTGGTGCTCATGGGTATCATGAGTGGCCAAATCGGCAATTTTGCAATAGTGGACCCCGAAGTTATCCGAGCGGCCACAGAAAACACAACTTCTTAAACAGTGGTTCACCCTGCGATATAACACTTGTAATTTTGCATGGTCAACCGTAATCTAGGCAAGAAGGAGAAATATGGCAGAGTTCGAGGTATGCAGCCAACCAAATATTGTAATTCCGGATGGCCGAGAAGTGCTTTATGGCAAGGAGCCTTTCCCTGTCACGGTAGGCACGGGCGAGTTCTATTTTGTGCCCGAACGATGCAATTTAGAACCTCGCGTGCAGGCTGTTACGTTTTTGGCGCTGCTGGGCGAGACAAATCCAAGTATTAAAGAACTCCTGCGCATGACTACGAGCTCAGTCCAAAATGACCTAAAAAAGAGCATGCCAGCGTTCGGCATACCGAGTCGTTACGCCCTGCCTCGATATGGGTTTGATACCAAGTTATGTCAACGCACAAAAACAGCAGATGGTGTCGCTCTGGGTGAACGCACAAAAGAGGTACTCGCGAGCATGAGTATGGGCCTTTCAATAAAGGAAATGGTGCGTGCACACACTCTCACCAAGATCACTGTTAAAAGTTATAAAGATTATATAAGCGATATGATGGGGGCGCCGGGGAACCGGACACGGATCTCGTTGTTTGGTATTATGAGTGACCAAATCGGCAGTTACGAAACCACTACGCGTGAGGCAATCTTGGCGCCAAAACAGGATGACGCCTTGTAACTGCAAGCATATTACTTGCGGAAATGGTCGCGTACTGTTTGCCAGGTTGCCCAGCCACTGGCGGTAGCGAGTGTGTATAACCCGCGGGCCGCTATTCCGACGCCCTGGTTCAGGCCGAGGCCGGTTATAAAATCTGCAAATTGTTCAAGCGATTGCGGCTGGCGATCCCGGATGGATTTTTTAACTTCGTGAAGCCGCTCGCCCAATTGTCGCCCCACCAGCTGCCCGGCTGAAATTGTAGAAAACGGCGCATCGGTTGGACGCGCGACAGGCGTCGGGAAAAAGTTTACATATTCGTCTAGTGTTGGCCGTTCGCCGAAGGGACGCTGCACTTGTAATGCGGCACGCCGCTGCTGTCGGCGTGACATCGCGGCGAGGTCTTCGGCGCGTGGCGCAATCTGTTCACGCATGCATTGCCCGATAATGGCTAAATGGCCGCTGGTCAAAAAGGTATGCGGCCCGACGGCTTCCCGCTGGTACACGATCCGTTCTTTGATTGTGTCGGTGAGGTTGAATGCGGCATGGTCAATATCGAGTAACCCTACGGGAATTTCATTGACAATTCTGAGGAACGTGTCGTTTTTTTCGATTGCGCGCCGAAACGTTGCAGTGCCGATTTGCCCGAGCTTGGAAAGGTCGGAATAACGCAAATCTTCAATAACAAGTTTGGGTGTTTCGCCGCGTTGTATTTCCAAAAATGGCGGGTTGGCGCGTGGCGGTATACCGGCAAGTGATTTGTGCGTAAGTCGCGCAAAGTCGTCGCGGCCGCTGTGGGATTCAAATTCCAGTCGAACGGTCGTCGATTGTGCCGCTTGGTCGGCGTCCAAAACTTCAGCGTCGCAGAGCTGGTCGGTTATTGCCGTGAAGCCATCCCATGGTTCCTGAGTGGTAATCGCATGGCTGCCAAGCCAAGCCGCCACACCTTCCTTATCAAGGTTACGGCCGAGCTGGTTAAACTGCCTGGTGGTCGCAAACCATGTCGCGTGGTCTAGCCAACTATACTCAGGCAGGGGCATGCTGGATTGTTCTACGCTCATTACTTGACATTTATATCACATAATTATGTAAAAAATATTAAATCTCCATGTTTTCTTGATTTTTCAAGTCCGCGTGTGCTCATCGAATCCCGCGCCGCTACCGGCGTTACGCGCGACGATTGCCCTGCATTGCTCAATTTTTGCTGGAGAATCTCGGCACTGTGCCTTACAATACCTAGCAATTAGGGAGGGACGAAGATGCGTGTACGAACCGTGTTGCAAACGTTATCGATGCTCTTGTTGGTCGGCGGCATTATGCTTATTGGGGCGAAACCGGTGGCGGCTCAGGCGCTGCCCTCAGATGTATCGGCCAGTGTGCGTGCCAGCGATCCATTACACCCCACGCTACACCTTAAAAATGTTTCGGGTCATGCTTGCCAACTCGTAAATACCGCGCAAGGAACGGTGGCGATAACTGATGTCATGCAAGGCGGCAAGGTGGTGCAGCCGTTGCCGATTGACTCCGCCAGCGACGATGATATCGGCTATTTGCTGAAGAGTCAGCTCCAAACCGTACAGCCCGGCCAAAGTGTCGATATATCTTTGCCGGTCTACAAAATCAGTAACGGATACGTGCTACGCGCAACTACCTGGTCGGCCGGCGCCGGCTCCTTCGCTGCGGAATATCCTATCGCAAAAAGCGGCGCCCTGCAACTGGCTTTGAGTTACAGCGTGCCTATCACGCCGGAAAGCGGCGCGCCGGTTTGTGGTGCAGTGACGGCAAGCACCATCGGCGGTTCTACAATGGCGCGACGTATAGTATTGCATGCGGTGATTGTGCTGTTGTTGCTTGCGATTGTGCTCCTGGTGCTGTGGTGGTGGCGAAAACAGCACCGGCATCGCGGCAAAGTGGTAGCTGCGGCAATTTTTGTGTTACTGGGACTGGGTATGGCGTGGCAGCATGCGCCGAAAGTGTTCGCGGACGTCATTGTGCCGCCGGAGTTACAGGCGACGTACGATGGCTGTATTGCTACTTTTAATGCGAACAGCGACATCACCGGCCCAATTTTACGGATACTCAATGATCCAGCGAATCATTTCGAAATTGTCCATACAGGTACCGCAGGGAGCGACATGACCGGCCGTCCTAATCCGGCCCATCCGGGTGGTGGCATTTTCACCATCTATTGGAACCCCGATGACCACCACCGCTATGCCGGCACCGGTGGCTCGCCTGATGCCTGTTCGGTTTTATACCACG
>JGI24742J22300_10000149_pt1 | contig 10315 bp, 10 predicted proteins | sample KBSMiscanthusM1_FD_22300 | JGI IMG/M metagenome (IMG submission 22300)
AGCTCTTGCTCGTTAACGTCATCGTCGTCGGGATCATGCACCGTAGTACTGACGATTCGGTCGATCATGCCTTCCCCTTCAGGGCGCGTTTTATGCGTTCCTCGGTAGAGAGCGAGCTGTCGATGTCACGAAGCGCGAGCGCCGCATCCTGCGGTGAATACCCCAAAGCCACCAACGCCTCGGCAGCTTCATCCTGGAGTGCAACAGTCTCGCTCTGCAACAAGCCGGTGGTCGCCAGATCCACGCCTGCCAAACCGACTTTATCTTTCAAATCAACCACCAATCGTTCGGCGACGCGCTTGCCGACACCGTTGGCCTGCTGGATAAACTTTACATCCCCGCCAGCCAGCGCCGTTCGCACCGCTTGTTCCGAGCCGATGCTCAGCACATTGAGCGCCATGCGCGGCCCGACACCATTTACATCAAGGAGCTGTTCAAACAATTGCTTAGTGGTAAGTAATGTGAAGCCGTACAAATCGTGCGACTGCTCGCGGATATGCTCATAAATATACACTTTTGTGTTAACGCCCACGGCCAAGCCGCCGCTGTCATCGAGCGTCATAAGCACGCCGTACCCGACGCCGTGCGCCTCCAGCACGACTACGTCTGCAATTTTTTCGGCAATCCGGCCAGTCAATGTCGCAATCATCATGTAGTAGTATAGCAGCTGCGGCGGTATCCGGTATATCATCTCAACGCGCGCTAGTCTTGCGGTATTCTATCCGCAGTGCTTGAGCACGGAGATGATATACCGGATACCGCCGCTTCTTCTGCTTAAGCGATTCGAGCCTGCATGCTGTGCGTGATTGCCGCGGCGAGTGCGTCGGCGGCGTCATCGGGTTTGGGAATTTCTTTGAGCTGCAAAATCACCCGCACCATTTCCTGCATTTGCTTTTTGTCGGCTTTGCCATACCCAGTGATTGCTTGTTTGATCTGCATCGGCGTGTATTCGAACAATGGTAATCCGGCTTGCTGGCCGCATAACAGCACCACGCCCCGGGCCTGCGCCACGGTCATGGCGGTGGTCACGTTGCGCGCAAAGAATAATTTCTCAACCGACATCACCTGCGGCTTGGTTTGCGCGATGATATCGGTTAATTCTTCGTAAATAGTGAGCAAACGCACCGCGTCGTCTTCTTTGACCGGCGTACGGATCACACCGGCATCGACAATCTGGGCCTTGCCGCGGTTCACTTCGATGATTCCAAAGCCTAAAATACCGGTTCCTGGATCAATTCCAATAATTCGCATAGCTTTAGTATAAAATAAATCACATGAGTACACGAGATTTCCGGAATAACGATTTCCGCATGCTATCGCGCCCAGAATATTTTGCCTTGCTCGCCAAAGAGCTTTTACCATTAGGCAAAGGTGATCGCGCTGTGGTGACGACCATGGGATTCAGTCCGAACATGGCCGAAATTAAACCGATTGCCGAAGCGATGAAAACCGCCGCCAAGAACGGCGCCACGGTTTCACTCCTGATGGATGCGTTTGATTTTTTGATCAACGCCGATACGAAAGTGCCTGGCCCATTGTGGCTCAGCCCGAAATTCCACCTCGATCGACGTATGCGCGAACCGTTCCGTACCCGGCTCGCCGAACTCAAGGCATTCGCCGAACACGGCGGCACACACACCGTTACCAATCAACCCGGCAAGGCGTTCGTATGGCCATTCAGCGGCCGCTCGCACATCAAGGCCGTGGTGATTAACGACACCGTATATATGGGTGGCTGCAACTTGAATAATCCGCACGAGCTCGACATACAACTCCGTTGGCGCGACCCCGAAACCGCCGACTGGCTATACAACACCCTGATGCGTTTTGAAAAGATCGGCAGCGTCCGGCAAGCACTCGAAGACACCGATCAAACCCGAAAACTGGACAACAAAACCACGCTATTTATCGATGCCGGCGTACCCGACCAGTCAATAATTTTTGATGAAGCGCTGCGCATGATCGATGAAGCACAAGAGTGGCTCGTCCTCACCAGCCAATATTTTGCTCCGGGGCTGGGCACCCAAGCGCTGGCCCGCGCGCTAAAACGCGGCGTTAAAATCACCTATTATTACAGTCATTACAGCATGCACGGGCCAATTGAGAGCACGCTGCACCGCGTCGCACAGTGGCGCGAACGGCGGCGTTTGCCGCTAGCATTATTCGAACGGCGTTTGCCAATCGGCCAGCACTTGCATGCCAAAATCTTAGCCACCGAAAAGGGCACGTTAATCGGCAGCCACAATTATGGTGACTTCGGTGTGCATGTCGGCACCGCCGAAATCGCCCTCAAACGTACCGACGTAGCCTTTGGCAAAAAAGCCGTCGAGTTCATTGAAAAACAGATCAACGAATAGGAAACGCGTTAGGTACGTTTCGATCCGTTCGAGCATGCGCATGACGAGCTAGGCTTCGAGCAATTCGTCGGGAATATCGAAATTGACGTGTGTGTTTACGACGTCGTCGATGGCTTCGAGCGCGTCCATCAGGCGCATAATTTTACCGGCCGTTGCCGCGTCGGTAACCGGTACGGTTGTGTTGGGAATGTAGGTAAGCTCGGCCTCGGTGATGGTGTACCCGGCCGCTTTCATGACGTCACGGACCTTGGCCAGCTCGGTAGCCGGAGTGTAGATTACCGAATCGCCGGCTTCTTCTTGCACGTCATCGGCGCCGGCGTCAATGGCAGCCAACAGCACGTCGTCACCTGTCGCGCCCTGCACGCGGACCATGCCTTTGTGGTCGAACTGAAATACCACGGCGCCCTTTTCGGCGATGTTGCCACCGTGTTTGCTGAACGCCAAGCGTACATCAGGATACGTCCGGTTGATGTTGTCGGTGGCGCATTCAACCAAAATTGCCACGCCGCCCGGCCCGTAGCCTTCGTACAAAATCTCGTGTAATTGTGCCGCGTTTTTATCGGCCACACGCTGGATGGCGCGGTCGATGTTGTTCATGGGCATATTCGCGGCTTTCGCTTTATCGATTGCCAGCCGTAAGGCAAAGTTCATCTCCGGATCGGTTCCCGCACGCGCCGCGATAGCGATCGCATTGCCAAGTTTCGTAAACAACGCGCCCCGGGCAGCGTCTTTTGCTCCCTTTTCGCGCTTAATGGTTGACCATTTTGAGTGACCGGACATTGTTACATTCCTTCCGTTTTTCCTGCTATCTTATCTGTTATAATAGCACTTTTTGGCACACGACGCCACAGCACCTGCAACAAAAGCACCACTACGCCGTACGCGCCAACCATTTGCCACAACGGGAAGCCGATGTGCTCAATGAAGGCATGGGGAATATTACTCAGGAGCCGGGCCGCGTCAAGCATATATGTCAGCAATCCCCGGGCCGGCAAGGCTACCAAACCCGCAAAATCCGGCAGCCACATGCCCGCAAGGCCGGCTACGAGCGTTAGCAGCATAGCGAGCGGCACCATCGCCACAACCAATACGTTTGCCACTAACGAAACGAGTGACATTTGCCCGAAAATATACAGCACGTACGGCAAAGTACAAATCTCGGCGCACACACTTTCGAGTAAAATGGCGAGGAGCATTGGCGGATGCCGCCCGTGAAACATGCGACGACTTACCAGTGGCGCCAATAACATCACCCCAACAAATGCCAAAAACGATAAATACCAACTCACATTTCCCCACACATAGAGCGGATTGATAACAGCCGTGAGGGCAGCCGCAAGCAGCAACAAAGTGACTGGCTTAAAAGCCCGCCCGTAATACCAAGCGGCGAGGCTCAGCAGACTCACCATGGCCGCGCGCACAATCGAGGGGCTTGATCCGGTCAAGAGCACGAAAAGCGTTATGAGCACCACAAAACAAAGCGTTGCCTGAAACTTGGATCGCTTGCCTAAAAGCCGGCGGGCCGCCTGCAGCATGATCGTCAGATTGTAGCCCGAAACGGCAATGACATGCACCAGGCCGACATGCGTCAATTGTTGTGTGATATCCGGTGAAAGCGTGCTGCGCTGGCCAATCAAAATGCCAAGTCCAAACGATGCGGCCGGCTCGGGCAGGGCGGATTGTATACCGGCGGCGAACTTTCGGCGAATGGTATCGAGCCAAGTTTCGTGGTGCGCTTGCACCGCGAGCAATGCAAAACCTAAACGCGCCTGGTTGCCGCCAAGCGTCGGATATAACGACCCTTGCACCTGCAGCTCATCACCGGTAAATATTGCCCGGGTGCCGAATCCGCTCACGGCGACCGTTCCCACCAATTGACGGCGGTACGGCGATACCAACCGCACATGGCCGATCGTCGTCGTGAGTTGTTTGTGGCCATCATATACCGCGTCACTCGTCGCGACACCGATAAGCGTAACCTTCTGTTTGAACAAAGGCGCATATGCCAGTACCTGCCGCTGATACATTTCGCCACGCCATACGCCTACACCCAAACAACCCAGCACGATACAAGCAACCACCAACAAGTTTTGCTTGCGAAAACTGAGCACCGCGATGACCGCAAAAAGTGCCAGCCAGCGACACGGCCACGCCACAGGCCAGTGCGCCAAAAACATGCCGATCACCAGCGCACCACACCCGAGTGCGATGATCGTCGGACGGCGGAATCGATGCGAGAGTACCCGTTTCATAGCGGCGGCATTGTAGCAGCAAATGCCTCTATTTTTCGACGATTCCACCCTAAGCGCGCACTGTTTCTGTAACCGTTTCCATAGTTCAAAAACTATACGTTGTGATCTAAATCAGTTGCACACGATTAAAAGAAGAGGCCGGAAGCCGCTTCTTTTATACTTGGTTTTCGGGCTGTGCCGGTGCTTCTTGTGGCAGCGCATCCACCAGGCTAGTCTCACCGTAAGAAAGCGATACGGGAACCGCCTCATCTGCCTCATCCGCCTGATACGCATTCGCCGCCTGAAAGGCGGCAAACGGACTGATCTGCTCGTCGACTACATGCACCACGTACCCGGCCGGTTCGTCACTTTTGCCAAGCTTCTCCCGCTCTGGACAATGCTGTGCATACACTGCATATTGCAACGCGCCTGGCGTGCCGGCAGCCTCTGTCTGGCACGTCCTTGCAAGCAATCTAATAGTGGCGCCCTCGCACGGTTTTACTTCTTTGAAACCCCTTACAGCAAACAGGCAATTTCTACCCAAGCATGCGACGGTTTGCTCTCGGGGAAGGCTGGGTTGTGATACCGCTTCACTCGACATGTTTCTCTCGTATCCTTAAAAATAAAAACGCCCGGTTACCCGTACAGCGTTTTTAGTATTTTGCAATTGTGGAGGGCCCACTGGGACTCGAACCCAGGACACCCTGCTTAAAAGGCAGGTGCTCTAACCGGCTGAGCTATGGGCCCTCATCGGCTTCTCGCAGCCGTGTCCGGCGCGTGAAAACACCTTATTTTAGCGCTTTTTAGGGTAAATTGTCAATGCTTTTGCCGGAGTGGCCCGACCTATATTGTTCCCCTCGGCACTTGCGGGTCACCAAGCATGCTTTGTATAGCATACTTGGCGCTTCCGATGTGCCTCGAGAAACAACATAGGTCGGCCTCCTCACGCCCAATAATAATTATCCGCGATGTTTGCTTCCCGCCCCCTCAACCGATTTTATGCTACGGCGCTGCGTCCACAAGAAAATAAGACTAATCAAGGCCGTCAACCCTACGGCAAGCGCTTCGGCCCGGCTTAACTGTTTCCAGAATGACCCGGCTTCGATCGCTTTTCGCATTCCCGGCGTAAAAAGCGGTACTCCCATAAGCGTAGCCAGCAAGCCGACTCCCAGCGACGGTAATACGTTCAGTAGCTTTTTGAGCTTTCCGCGGACGCTGCCGATCATAATAACCGTCGACGCCACCGCCGGTGCGAACAGTAGCGCAAGTTGCAACAAACTTTTATTGAGCTCACTAAAGTGCGGTGAAAGCGTCGTCAGTCCAGAAATCGCCTCGGTTCCTACATATTGCACCAGCACTTGGCCTAAACACAAACTCAGGAAAACCACGGCGGCATTCACGCCAAAAATAGTGAAGACGACGAGGGGTGCAAAGAGCGAAATCAACAAAGGTATATCATGCGCCATATGCCTTATGATAGCACCAGCGCAGTAAAAGCGTAAGCGTTACCGGAGCTTATGCGCCGACGCGGTCTTTGCGGTTGCGTTGGTTGGCGTTGCGCTCGATGTAATCGATGATCTTCGAAGCGACATTGCGTTTGGTAAGCATCTCCGGTGTTTTGATGCTCGCCGACGAGTTCACTTCAAGCACCAGGGGGCCGCGTTCGCTGCGCATCATGTCCACACCGCAAATTGCCAGTCCCATGGCTTTGGCGGCTTTTACCGCGGTACGTTCTTCTTCGGCGGTCAGTTTTATGACCGTGCCGACACCACCTTGATGGGTGTTGGAACGGAAATCATCATCGAGACTTTGGCGTTTAATGCTTGCCACCACTTGCCGGCCTACTACCAGCGCACGAATATCCTCACCAGCCGATTCCTTCACGAATTCCTGCACCAAAAAGCTCACACCCTCGACATAAAAGGCCTGCATTACCGCTTTGGCGGCTTTGTTCGTTTCGGCCAACACCACGCCATTGCCGTGCGTGCCGCGGGCAACTTTTACAATCAGTGGCGCACCACCGGCTTTGGCAATAACATCTTCAAGGTCGGCAGTCTCGTGCGCGAACACGGTTTTGGGCACGCCCACGTCGGCCTTCGCAAGCAACTGGTATGAGCGCAGCTTGTTACGCGAGCGATCAATGGCAATCGATTTGTTAGTCGTGTACACATCCTGCATTTCAAACTGACGAACCACCGCGCAGCCGTATTTGGTATAACTTTGGGCGATACGTGGAATAATGGCATCAAATTTATCGAGCGCTTTACCCTTGTAGTATACGACCGGATTACCCTTTTCGACGGTCATGTAACATTTGGCGTAGTTAATCACCTGCACTTCATGGCCGCGGAGTTCGGCCTCTTCCTTGAGACGTTTGGTCGTGTAGTTACCGGGACCACGGGAAAGAATCGCGATTCTCATACGTTTAGCTTACCTTTCTGACGCGTCAAAACATAGCGACGCGAAACATCAACAATCATTTTATTATCGCGAAGGAAGCGCCTGCCGAGTAAAATTTCACGCGCCATTGCCTGGCGGTTACTTAGTGTAACATTGGTTGCATAGTTTTGTGCGCCGATTTTTATAACCAATGGAATCATGTATCGCCGCGTCGCGTGACCGTTCGACGAACGAATCACGCGTTCCGAAAATTCGGTGGTTTCATACCACTGTTCGCCGGTTTTTTGGAACGAGTAGCGGAGTAGCGGCGTGCCGTCTGCCGTCGTGGTTTGCTCGATACGCTCGCAGTGCACACTGGAAACATCCGCGCCGGTATCAATTTTAGCGACAACTTCGGGCCCATCGGGCACGGCCACCATTTCGAACCGGCCGATGATATTTTTCTCCGTACCATGCGATGCCATAGTGCTGTGACTTTCCGGCACAAAGTTTTCCATTTTTCGATGTATTGCATGCAGTAGTGCCGCGGCTTTCTTTTCGGGGAATGATGCATTTTCGATTTGTGGGGCGCGGTTTACTTCGAGCACATAGTGCCGGCCAGTCTCGCGGTCAAGAATGATATCAACACCTGCGATATCGCGGCGCAATACAGCCGCGGCATGTACTGCTTCCTCGCGTGCCACATCGCTCAGTTCGTTCGGCTCAAGCCAGATCGCCTCGCCGCCTTGTGAAGTGTTATTGAGGTGCGAATTGCCTTGCGCTTGCCGTTTGATAACACCGGTAATTTGACCATTCATGACGAGCACGCGGTAATCGCCGTCATTGGGTACAAATGCTTGGATCAGGAAATGACGATGGCTGTTGCGTATCAATTGCTCAAGTTCTTCGAGGCTTTTTACCAGGTAATTTTCGGCGCCGCGCGTACCACCCGTCGCCTTTGCGATGAGTGGGAATTGCAATTCATTTTTAAACTTGGTGCGAATCAAACGGAGCATGCGTGTTTTGTGTCGGCAGAAAAAAGTAACCGGAATTGAAACACCTACAGACTGCAATTTGAACATCTGACTCAACTTATTGCGTGAATTAGCCGAAAAGATTTCCCGGTCAACGAACGGCACATTGTGTTGCTTGAGGTAAATTGCGCACGAAAGCATTTGCTGCATCACCGATCCCGCTTTGCGGAAGTATACGAAATCGTAATCCTTGAGGTCCATGCGGTTGCGGTGGTCATAAATGACGCTATGTTCGTTCGATACAAAATACGACAGACTCCGCGCATATGTGACAAAAACGCGCACGTCCTGATGCTCGTTGTCGGCTTCGGCTTGCATAATTTCACGCAGCTTTTCAGCATCAGCAAGGCCTTTTTTAACCGATGAATCCGCAAATATGAACAGAATCTTCTTCATGTACCTTCCTTATGCTAATGCTTACTTGCTTAAAATTATACGCCGCGTTTTACTGCGGCGCTTCATTGTGGTTATATAATACCATAATACGCGGCCTAATTCAATAGGCTCATCTGTTATAGCCGGCGCGGACGTATGAGAAAACTTACGCCTTAGTTATAATTTTGTGCAACATTGCCGCTAACTTGTGGCCCTGGTCAAGCGCGCGCCATGGGTCTTCGTTGGTATAAATGCGTCCGGGCCTGCTGTTGCCTTCCATCATAATCCAGCGCTGGTGTGATGAGCCGCCACCGCTAATATAGGCCGCATCAAGCGAGATATGTATATCCGCCACACCGGTCCTTTTGGCGATACCATCATAAAATCGTTCCGTGAGATCGCGAACAGCGTCAGGAATCGCATCTTGATCAAGGAATATCAGTTCATTGGAACGGAGCGTGTCACCGCCGTTGAGAGCCACCCGGGCAACATAATCGCACACCAAGGCGCCTGCTTCATCACGGCCGAAACAATAGGCACGAACTTCGGCGGGTGCACCCCGGCTCACTGCAGCATACAAACCTTTTTGCTGATTTGGATCGCTCGTTTTTACGGGCAAGCCACAAAACTTGTAACGCGGCTCAACGATCCATCTTCGGGATTCCGCAATTTCGCCGTCGTTTATTTTCTGAAGCATTTCTCGCTTGGTGCCCACAAATACGTGACGGCTGGCGCTCGATGCCAAGCCTTTTACTACGATGTCGTCGCCCGGAATCTTATCAAAGGCGGCTGCCGGATTAGCCACATCCAATATGCTATACGGTTTGGCCGAGCGAAGCTCATTCGACATCTCGTCGAACACCGCTTTATCTACGGTGATGCCCCGCACTTTCGGATCGTTAACTTCGGTGATACCACAATCGAGTACTTTGCTTAGGTTAAAAACAAGATCCAGATCCTTGATTCTATGGGATTCACTCGAAAGTGCCACCTCAAAACCCGAAACCGTACGCGAAAGATGCGGGCGGATCGTCTCTACATCGCCAGCATCAAGGTCATATGCTTGTGCGCCATGGGTAAAAACCGCGTCGATCCCATGGGCGTACAATCCCATGAGCAATTCCGGCCGCCCCATGTCGCCAATACGTGACTCAAGCGTTTTGCCGTCGGGCGGCAATGCTTTAGTGGGAATATTGATAGCAATTAAAGGGGTTTCAGACATAAGAGCCTATACTACCATTAAACTAAGAGTCGTTCAATTACGTGGTATTGCAGGCTACTTCTGCCAAAAGTGTTTTTTGCCACCAAGCGCATCGAATTGCTCAAGCAGCGCACGTTGTTCCTTGCTGAGGTTTTGTGGCGTTTCAACGATGATCGTCACAATATGGGCACCACGAGTATTTCCACGGAGGTGCGGTACGCCGTGGCCGCTCAATTTGAAGTCGGTTCCGCTCTGTGTGCCTGCCGGAATTTTCATCTGCAAAGGTCCGTCAACGGTGTCTACCGTGATCTCGGTGCCGAGAGCTGCCTGCACCATATCGATATGCTCTTCGCTTAAAATCAAGTCGCTCTCACGGGTGAATTTCTTGTGCGCCTTAACCCGAACATTCACATACAAGTCGCCTTTCGGGCCGTTGGCCACGGCTTCGCCGTGCTCGCGCAAACGGATCGTCGCGCCATCGTCGATGCCTGCCGGAATTTTGAGCGTAATGTCCTGGGCTTTACGCACGGTGCCTTTACCGCGGCAAACGCTACAGACTTTTTCCGGTACTTTGCCTTTGCCATGACACGTCGGACAGGGGCTAGCCTGCTGGATATTGCCGAAGATGGTCTTAACGACGTTCACCACCTGGCCGGCGCCCTTACAGGTGTCGCAGGTTTTGAGCTCATACCCTGGCTCGGCGGTCGTGCCTTTACAGTGTTCGCAAGTGTCTTCAAG
>JGI24742J22300_10000160_pt1 | contig 9828 bp, 10 predicted proteins | sample KBSMiscanthusM1_FD_22300 | JGI IMG/M metagenome (IMG submission 22300)
ATTGGTGAAGGCCGGGTTTCCTACGACGGCGCAGCCCGTGCCTGCGACCCCACAGAGATTCTGCGTGAACACTGTTCCTGTCCCCGTGTTTACGTTGGTCGTGGTGTTCTGATAGCAAATATTGTTGCGGATGAGCGCGGCACTTTGCGGGCTCTCAATCAGCATACAGCGTCCCCCGCCCGACTTCAGATTGTTCCAGATGGTATTGTTATAGATTTGATTATTGGTCCCGCCAAAGGCCAGCCAGAGTCCGTCGCCATTGGTATTATAGATCAGATTGTTATAGAACTGGCTGTTATCTCCAGACCCCAGGAGGATGCCATAATCAATATTATTGCGAATGGTATTATAACGATAGATATTTCCGCTCACGCCACCCGTACCGAGGTAGGTATCAATCCCCGCCCGCCCGTTATCGTGGATGTCGTTATACTCGACAATCGAGTTGGAGGCGGTGATCCACAGTCCTGGCACGGTCGTGCGCGCATGGTGAATGTTGCAATGATCGATGAGGATCTCGGTCCCATTAGCGTAGATCAAGCCGGTCGGGCTGGCGGTGACCCCGCCGTTCATAATTTCGGCATTGGTAATCTGCATGTGGCCGCTGGTGGCATTGAAGCCGCCGAGTTTATACCCCTCGCCGGTGGCAGCGGTCGCATCGCAGTTGATCCCGTCAAAAATAACGTACTGCTTGACACTGGTCGTGCCTAATGTCACACAGCGCGTGCCCGCCCCACCGCTCGGCTTGAGCCACACCGAAGCGCCAGGGGCGGCGCGGACTTGTAAGGCATTCGCCCAACTGGTGCCGCCGTTGACGCTCTCATTTAAGTGTTCGGCATAATCGCCCGCCGCAATCTGTANGATCGAGCTTGACCCGGCTCCGCTGCCGGTGCCGATACAACCAAAGGCAGCAGTGATCGTCTGTTTAGGAGTGCCCGGATTCTGCGCCGCCGTACAGTCATTGCTATTACTCCCAGTTGTGGCGACATACAACGTCAGCGGCCCGCCCGTGCCCGTGGTAAACGACCAGACGGCGTCCGCCACCAGCGCATTCCCAGCAGAATCCTTAACCCCACTCGCCCCGCTCAGCACCGTCACGGTGTAGACCGTGCTGGCCGCAAGCGGACTATTCGGCGTAAGCAGTGCCGTGACCTGCCCCCCAGTATAGGATACCGTTGCTGGAATGGTCGTGAGCGCCGGATTTTTCAGCAGGATCTTGGTATTGGTGATGGTGGCGCTATCCATCGTCTCACTAAAGGTGACGGTCACGGCTGCCGTCAGGGGAACGCCAGTGGCGCCGTTGACTGGCGCTTGCCCGGTCACGGTGGGCGGCGTCGTGTCCGCCGTAGTAAATTCATAGGCCCCAATGTCGAACGCGGAGCCTTGGGGTCGGAACGTCCCTTCGAAATCACTCGTCAAGCCAAGCGACGTGAGATTAAACCCCTGATTCACGGCGGCAGTGGAGGAGGCTTGCAAATGGAAGTCATCCGCAGCGGCGTTGACAAAATTGGGGTTGGTAGAAGAGTTATTACTCTGGGTAATGGTCGCAGAACTTCCACCGTTCACCACGCTATTCGATCCGGCATTGTTCCAACAGATATTGTTGCGCACCAGTGCGGTTCCCGAAGTCCCAGCCCCAATGTGAATACAGGCCCCATTCACGTACTGATCGCCCACCGTCCCGTAAATGGTATTGTTATAGATGGAGATATTCGACACGTCATAGTTGCTGGCAATGCCTGCGCCGGTATTCCCATAGACCAAATTGTTATGGACCAGGGTGCCGCTGCCTTTGGTGATCATAATGCCGACGCCAACCTTGCCACCGGGAATTCCATTCGCCCACACGCTGTTATAGCGGGCAATCACGTTATTGGTGTATCCGGCAACACTGGAATTCCAAATGTCGATGCCGACGCTGGCGCTGTGATGGACATTGTTATACTCAAACAGATTGTTCGCGGCGCTGACGTAAAGCGCGGGCGGAAAATCCGCACCAGCGGGGAAATTTGCCCAGTTCCCATTGTTCCCGATTTCGTTGTTCAGATATTCATTGCAGCAGCCAGAGAGCGGATCAGTGGTGTTGGTGGTATTGAGCACGGCGCTCATCCGCGCCCGTTTCAGCGTATTGTTCTGTATGCGAATATGATCGGCCCGGTTGAAAATTCCGTCAATTTTAATCAAATGCGAGCCGTAGTTCGGGTCGCCCAACGAGTGCCCGCCAAGACCATCAAGGGTGAGATTCTGCAAAATAATATAGCGCTGCGCGGTCGCCCCCTGACCAAAGGTGAAGATTGCACTCTCGACCGTCGGGTGTTGGGTGAGGGTGGCGGTCTCTCCGGGATACGACATAATCGTGACGGGCGTGCTCCACGAGGTCCCGGTCGGGACATTTTCAAGATGTTCGGCGTAAGTCCCCTGCCGAATGTAGAGGGTATCTCCGGGTGCGAGACACGTGACACCGGACGCGACGGTCAGCTTGGGCGTTGCGAGGGTTTGTGCCGTCGCGCAGCTCCGCGCATCGCTGCCTCCAGTTTGCGCCACATAATAGTTGGCCGCTTGCGCAGAATGTCCCCACAACAGAGAGAACAGGACGAACACCCAGACGAGTGTGAATTTTGTCATTACCGCCCTACTCCTAAGAGCATGAACTGTGGCACAGCGAGGGACGGCGGGATTTCTACAATCACGGGCGGCTGGTACCGCCGAAATTCCAAGAAGGGATCGCGGTAGAGACTCTGAATTTCCTGGGCATCGAGCGCCCGGTTGTAAATCCGTACGTCGTCCAGCTTACCTTTGTAGAAATCCCCCAAATTTTCCGAGCCGAGATAGACCGGCGTTGTGCTGTCAAACATGGTTGCTGGCGTTGAGCCAGTCACAGTCCCCGGAAGCGGTGCGCCATCCCGATAGATGAGCTGAATCTGTGGGGTCGCCCCTCTCCAGACCCCCACAATGTGATGCCACACGCCTATCGTATCAGTCGTGAACGCTGCCGTACTGCCAAACCACACGTCCCCCGTGCTGGTGGCAGTGACGGATAAGTAATACTTGTTATCTGTGGAGCGCAGCAATTCAAATGATCGTTGAGCGCCAGCAGAGAGAGACCATTTTGTCACGTAAGGTTGTATGACCCCATTCTCTGCTTCATTGACCCATACGGAGACCGTCAACTCTTGGATTGGAAAGGGACGATCAGGAATGGTCACGTAATCATTGGTCCCATCAAAATTGATCGCGCCCCCAAACTGCCCCACATCCCAGGTCGGACCACCCGTCAGTACCCCGGTCCAGCCGTTGCCGCTCACATCATAGGCATTGAGGCCCGCGCCTTCGTTGCACATCCAGTGACCCATACAGCCCCGGTAGCGGGGGTGGCCGCGATGCCCGCCGCCCGAAATTTGCGCCAGTGAGGGCTTATACAGCACTAGAGGCTTACTCCCGTGTAGTTGAGGACGTGGTCGCCCGCCGTCGCACTGAGTGCCACGTTACTATCATGCACGACAAAGAGGCCATGAAATTTGGGCATCTGCCCACCGAAGGCTTGCGCGAGCGAAACTGGACCAAACCAGTACACTCGGCTTGCAGTCGTATCGACAAACAGCCGATCCACAAGCCGGAGGGCCCCGCGCTTGATATTGGCGCTGGTAATCGTGCGGTTACCGGAAGTCCCGGTGAGGACATCAGGATAGGTCGGGGTGTCGTTCACGCTGCCGAACGCCCAAATCTCAATAGTACGGTCCGCCGTCGCGGCGCTGCTGCCCATCGTGATCCTGCCGCCCACCAGGAAATCATTGTAGGTCGTCGTGGTATTATCAACCGTCGTGCTCTGCGTGCCCGCTAACAACACCCCAGCGGTCGTCGATGCCAAGCTAGTGAGCGTGATCGTGTAGGCTGCCGATGCCCCGTAGGTACTCATTTAGGATCTCCTTGGGGTCATGGTAACTGCCACGCATTCAAGACATCGTCGTAGCTGAACGTGCCTTCAAAGGTCAGCGTGGAAGGGCTCGACGTACTGGCAGGGGATTGCGGCGTGGCATAAATCTTCTCGCCGCGATTGGCGAGACGCCGTGCCATTGCCAGCAAATGTGTCCGTTGCGCCGTGCCTGGCCCCCCACTAAAGATGTCGGCCCAGCCTTGCCGGACGTTGGGCAGCGAGGGATTCACGCCCGCCCGATCCGAGAACATATCGCCCCAACAATCACGCTCCCCCTGCGAACGGGCAATGTAGATCGTATAATTCCACGTCGTGCCATCGACCGAGGTACTACTAACAATCTCCGCTTTCGTGAGTGACGTGCGCCACACCCAGAAATCGGGCTGGGCAGGCAAGGCATACATCGCCGCAATCATCGCGGCATTCTCGGTCGTGTGTTCGAGCGCATTCATGACCGGGTTCTTTGCCATATCCGCTTTGAGGGCGGACCATTGTTCTGGGGTCAGTGCCATTGGTTCCTCCTCTAACTCTTCACGAGAGGCTGCCTCACAAACTGTGTGGCATTTGAAAAATGGTGGGGATGGGTTATAGTAGAGGGAGTCGTCTTACCGATGCTGACAACACCGGTAAGACAAGCACCACCATGAAAGGATACTTCACGATGGAACCTTCCTCTCGTTCTAGCAAATCCAATCCCGAATTGACAGGTTTGACAAATCGCATGAAGGCTATCAAAGCCTACAATGCGAAAAAGTTGGCCGTGCCTGCCTATGTTCTGTCTAAGATCCCGGTTCCCCCTAAACAGTGTATTGCTGAAGGATGCGAGAAGACGCGGTTTGCACGTGGGTTGTGTAGTACACACTACACCCGCGCCGTGCGTCGAGAAACTCTTCCGACCATCAGGGTTCGTCACGTTGATCCTACCGCCATTGTTATTGATCCTATGGAAGCCTCGTGGCTGGCCGGGTTCTTCGATGGGGAAGGGTCGATTTCTATTACCAAATGCGAACCAGGAAACTCGTTTCGACGTACTCCGGCGTTCAACTTGGTTGTGGCGATGGGAAACACAGACGAAACCGCTGTCCGGGCATACTGTTGTAGTTTTGGCGGGGCCGTTATTCCCCGACAAAGTGCGACCCCTAGTCGCCGAAAAATGTGGTATTGGAGCGCAGGACAGTGGAACGCCTTGCGATTTCTCAACACTCTTCGTCCTTATTTGCGAGTTAAACATCAACAGGCTGACGTTGCCGGACTTTTTATGGCAACCTTTCTTCCTTCGGGTTGGGGATGGGCTAAGCCCGTACCGCCAGATCTCATCGAACAGCGCCGTTGTTTGTATTTCCGTATGATGGAACTGAATAACGGTGTTGCGTGGCGTAAGCATATAGATTCACAAAAAGTTATCAACTCTTCACTACGACATACTCCGCGCTCATAAACACGCTCGAAACCCCTACGCTGAGCGCCCCATTAAAGGCGGTGTTTTCTGAGATGATTCTTCGCGACGGGCTGTAGTTCTCTCCACCACCGTTCGCTGCTGCCGCGAGGTAGGCAAACGTGGTCGCGCCGTCTTTCAAATCTACCCGTGTGAGCGTCGCGCTCGTGTTATAGGACTTGACCGTGCGGAGCATGATCGACTTATTTGCTCCTGGCGCCGCGACAATCGCGACATCCCCCGTGCCAGTGAGAGTTGCCACGGCCGGCAGCGACGGGGCATTAGAGCGTGAGCCATCGAGCACGGGTAACGGCCAGGGGTTCTTTTTACACTCAATGCGCAGTGTGGTCGTCAATGTTCCGCCGTTCACATACAGGACCCGGAAGAACTCACCAAACAAGTTGACGCTAAAAGAGGCGGCTTGTCCGGCGGCGACGTTCCGGTAATCGGCAATGTCCCAGTTGGTACCGTCCACACTTTGTTCCACCGCCAGTCCATCGGCAGCCGAGGCGTGCGAAGACAGCACCATCACAGTGACACTGGCGTAACTGAGCGTACTCTCGCCCGTGCCGGTGAAGGTGGCCCCGCCCGCTAAGTTTGTGGTACTGCTATTCGCCGTTGAGATTACTGCTGGTGCCACTATATCTATCCAACTTGGGTTTTGACTGCTTCCGTTTGTACTGAGCACCTGCCCAGCACTGCCGGGACCGAGCGGCACCCATGCACTTGCACTGCGGTAGAGAATCGATCCTTGGGTTGCAGAGAGCGTATCCAAAATGGCAGACGCCGCCGCGTTGATCGTCGCATCCCCTGTACCCGCATCGGCACCCGTAGCACTGATTGTGATGCCAGTTCCTTGAATAACTTTCGCCAGTACGGCAGAGCCGGACGTGGTGACATCGAGGTCAGACCGTTTGACTTCTCCCGCGCCAATTTGGGGTGAGCGAACCTGTGTAATTGCCACAATGGAGTGTGCCCCTCTACGCGACCGCGTAGCTCACGCGGATTTTATCCCCGGTCTGCAACACAACGAGTGACGTGATTACTGCCGCCGCAATGGTATAGTCATTCCCTGCCCCTGGTTCCATGAGCAAACCGTTGACGAACACCTCCTCACTCCCGGCAATCGGCGTATTCGCTAGCGTGTAAGAAGTATTTGATCCATTCACTAATCCTGTGGGCGTTTCCCGCACAATGCGGCGTCCCGAGGTCACTTTCAGCCCGGTCGAACTACTTGTGAGTGAGGTGCCGTCGAGCTTCACCTGCAACGCGTCAGTGACAATTTCTATACCGCCCGCCGCCGCCACATTCACAGAAAGTGCAGTACCTGCGCCACCGGCGAGACCATTCCCCGCTACGGCGGCGGCAATCTGCGTAGCCGTGATTCCGGCGTCGGCGACTTTCGCACCGGTCCCACTCGTTGTGAGAGTCGTGCCATCGAGCTTGATTCTGACGCCGGTCGAAGTTTCTAATCCCCCCGTAGTATTGAGATTCACTGAGACGGCATCGGCAGCCACGGTCAGCGAGGTATCCGCAGTGACTACATCAAACGTCGAGCCCGTGAGGGTGAGCCCCGCCCCGGCTGAATAGGACGTTCCGCCTGCGAACAGCGTGAAGACGAGGGGAGTTGTACCAAGGGTAATCGGATCATTGGTAGTGAGGATGAACTGCTTGTCGCCGTTCGTCGTCCCTTCGTTCACCCACATCATCATCCCGCCTTTGACTTCGGCGGACACATCGGCATCAAGAGCACGGGTCCACGCGCCCGAGGCCACGAGATAAATGCCGTTATTCTGACCTGTGCTTTGGTCTTTGACTAAACACCGATCATTGACGCTGAGGGCGACGCCATCAACCGTTTGCGTGCCCGAGAGGGTAATGTTCGCCGTGGTGGCTGCCCGCACCGGATCTTTGACAAGCACACCTTGCCGAGCAGCATCGACCTGGGCGACGGTTGCGGCATCGGTCCCCGCAACGCCTGCCAGCAGGTTAGTAATCTTAAACCCACCGTGTGACTGATCGGCGGTGAAGGCGTTGACACCGTCCCCTCTGATAATGCCACTATCCACGCGGGTCTTATCAATCGAGGCAGATTGTATCTGTCTGTTCCCATTTATTTGGCTGAGCGCCATATTCTATTTTCCTTCTGAAGAAGAACCTGTTACACTGATTAGGCGGCTAGAGAAGGCCTCTCGAACACTCAGTACCTCGCTGAGTTGCCGCGCACACCACGAGGGCATCATGAGGAGATGCGCCATGTCTATCTTTCTTAATTACGCTACCCACCAAGCCGAAAAATTGCGTGTATTGTACCCCTTTCAACTCACGCCGAACGGGTGGAAATGGGTTGCGGTCTGTGAATGTGGGACAGTAAAAATTGTTCTGGGAGCCCATTTGAAAGTGCTGAAGAGTTGCGGATGTTGGAAACGTCAATATTGGCAGGCCCGCATTACCACGCATGGCCAAGGAGGAAATGGGAAAGCCAGAAGCAAAGTCTATAAAACGTATTTGCAGGTTAAAGAGCGCTGCGAGAATCCGCGCACCCAGCACTATCCTCTCTACGGAGCACGCGGCATCCGCTGCGAATTTCAGTCGTTTGAAGAATTTTATGCAACTTTGGGAGATCATCCGGGCACTGGCTATAGTATTGATCGCTACCCGAATAGAAGTGGCAACTACGCTCCTGGTAATGTCCGTTGGGCGACACTGGCAGAGCAGAACAATAACAAACGTACAAACATCAACATCACCTACGACGGAAGAACGCAGACCCTTGCGCAGTGGGCGCATGAAAAACAGATGAGCGTCCCTCGTCTCCACTGGCAATACTACCAAGGGTGGTCTTACGAGCGAATGCTGAGTTAGCTGCGTCGCTGGCATGCTAGTTGCCTTCCTGGTTATTGATAGACAAATTCAAGAACATCGCCCCCGCCGGGCACGAACCCCGTGACAGTTACTGTGCTTCCTGCCACTGTGAAATTATCGTTCGTCTGCCGTAGTCCGTTCACATACATCGACACGGTGCTTGCAGCGGGTGGCGTACTGAGCACAAAGACCGTCTGATTTCCCCCGAGCGTAAACACATCTTCATGCCACGGAACCGAGGTTCCACTCCCTGGCGCTCCCGCTGGCCCGACCGGTCCTTGCGGCCCCGGTGGTCCGACAATCCCCTGTGACAGCAGCTCCGTAACGACGATCTCATGGACAACGGTATCGCCGTTGCTGGTCGAGAGAGACTCGGTCGTAATCTGTTGAATAAGAACGTCACTCACCGCTACCTCTAGGGACGTGTCACGATCTGGTGAATATCCACAAGTCCTTTGCCATCCGTCAGTTTCACGATGTCCTGCCCAGTCGGGAAGCTGTATTTAATATCAAACACGGCATCACATACGGGCGAGAGTTCCGCCGTCTGTTCTTCGGTCAGGCTCAGTTCCAACACGCCCGGATCTACCAACACGAGCAACCCATCGGTTGCCGTTGGGCTGGTCGAAAACCGCAGCAGCACCGTGTCAGACGCCAAGGACGGGCGCACTTTAATTTCTGCCGTGGTTCCGATCGGGAACGGAACTAGCACTCCTTCACTCTTCCACGTGATCGTCTCCGCGTAGGACGCACCAATCAGAATCGAGAGCCGCAGCGCGGAGACAATCTGCTCGGTCACTTCGCATCCTCCTTGGCGCGCGTGCGTTCTTGCTGTATCCCTTGCTCTACGCCCTCCGCCCGCACGAGGGTCCTTTGTCGGACAATCTCCATCCGCGCCTGCTCCACGATCGCTTCCTTAAAGGCGGTGAGCTGAGAGTTGACGATGTGATGGGTTTCCTCCGTCGTTGCCTTCGTTTCACGAATCAGCATGTTGGTATCGACGCTCATCTTGGCAATGAGGCCAAGAATCGCCGCCGTCGTGAAGCCCACGAGGAGCGGAATGCCGACAAACGCCCCCTCGCCTCTGCGCACAAGGAGGATCACCCCGATCGTAATTCCGACCGCGAGAAAGCACAGCGCGAGCGCCGTCAGATCCAGCATGATCGCACGCCATCCCGTCACGCGTTCTATGAGTCGTTTCGGTGGCTGTGGGTGCTCTTCCATCATTACCTCTGTTCCGTCCGGCGAATCATCGCCTTAATGTCGTCGAGGATTTTTGCGTAGTCGTTCAAGATCGCCTGTTGGGCCATGAGGAGATTATAATTGTCCGTAATAGTTTTTCTGTTCTCGATCGTCATCATCCGATTATCGGCAATCTGATTGTAACACTTGATTTCGAGTTCCCGGAGTGCCGCCTCTTGCCGCCCGAGCAGCACTTGCGCGGTCGCCGCCTGGTCCCGTTCGTGGGTTTGCATTTGCTCCCACCACCACGCCTCGCGTTTTGGGCTCACGACAAGTATCCAGTAGACAAACAACCCTGCCATAAAGGTATAGGCGGGCACCCGCTGCATAATTTCCGCCACCCACGAAAACG
>JGI24742J22300_10000165_pt1 | contig 9744 bp, 7 predicted proteins | sample KBSMiscanthusM1_FD_22300 | JGI IMG/M metagenome (IMG submission 22300)
GGGCTGCCGCACCGGCGGGTCGAGGAGTGGAAATACACTGACTTGCGGGCGCTAATGCGCGAGGCCAAGCCGCTCGCGGGTCCGGCCGACCGGCGCCCGGAAGCTATCGTCGATATCACGTCGGTTCTTTCCGGCGTTGAGCCGTCCCTGATCGCGATCGTCAACGGCCGCTATGCGCCGGAGTGGAGCGACAAAAACCAATCCGATCCAGGCGTCACGGTACTCGAATTGTTCGCATTTGCTGGCGGATCTCCGGACTACCGGTTGGGGCAGGGCCCCGGCAAAGACGATGCCGCCTTCGGTCTCAATACCATGTTCATGACGGGCGGCGTCGGTTTGCGTATCAAGAAAAACGCGACGCCTGCAAAGCCGATCCATATCGCGCATGTGTTTTCCGGCAAGGCCGCCGCCGCGATGTATCCGCGCTCGGTGGTGGTGGTCGAGCCGGGCGCGCATCTGACATTGATCGAGAGCTTCTCCGGCCCGGATGGCATCGACTATCAAGTCAATTCGGCCCTCGAACTGGTGATCGGCGACAATGCGCAGGTCGATCACATCAAGATCGGCTATGACGGCAGCGCCGCGCTGCGGGTTTCGACGCTTGGCGCCACGGTCGGCGCCAAGGCGGCCTACAGAGATTTCGTGTTCACCAGTGGCGGGGCCGTGGTGCGCAACCAGACCTTCGTACGCTTTGCCGGCGAGGGTACCAAGGGCGCAATCGGTGGCGTCAGTCTGCTTAAAAACCGTCAACACATCGACAATACGCTTGTAATCGAGCACGCCGCCGCAAATTGCGAAAGCCGCGAGCAATTCAAGACCGTGCTGGATGGCCAAAGCCGTGGCGTGTTCCAGGGCAAGATCGTGGTCGAGCCGCACGCACAGAAGACCGACGCCAAGATGATGACGCGCGCGCTGCTGCTGTCGGAGGATGCCGAGGCCGACAACAAGCCGGAGCTGGAAATCTTCGCTGACGACGTGGTCTGCGGCCACGGCGCCACTGCCGGCGCGCTCGATCCTGGATTGAAGTTTTATCTGATGTCGCGCGGCATTTCCGAGAAGGAATCCGAAGCGCTACTGATCGAAGCCTTCATCGACGAGACCATCGAACAGATCGCGCATGAGGGTATTCGCGACGCGCTGAAGTTTGCCGCGCTCAAATGGCTCGGAACGCGAGGTTGACCATGCATCCGGCGGTCAGCAACGGCTCCTACGACGTCGCCCAGATCCGCAAGGATTTTCCCGCGCTGGCGCTCAAGGTCTATGGCAAGCCGCTGGTCTACCTCGACAACGCCGCATCAGCGCAGAAGCCGAAGCAGGTGCTCGACCGGCTGCAGAAGGCTTATACCGAGCAATACGCGAATGTGCACCGCGGTCTGCATTATCTCGCCAATGAGGCAACCGAGGCGTACGAGGGTGCGCGTGAAACGGTGCGCGCCTTCCTCAATGCCGGACGCAAGGAAGAGATCATCTTCACGCGAAACGCCACGGAAGCGATCAATCTCGTCGCCTATACTTTTGCGCGCGAGCGCATCAAAGCGGGCGATGAAATCGTCCTTTCGATCATGGAGCACCACTCGAATATCGTTCCCTGGCACTTCCTGCGCGAAAGGCAGGGCGCGGTCATCAAATGGGCGCCAATCGACGAGGACGGGAATTTCCTGCTGGATGAATTCGAGAAGCTGCTGACGCCCCGTACGAAGATGGTGGCGATCACGCACATGTCGAATGCGCTCGGCACCGTTGTCCCCGTGAAGGAGGTCGTGCGCATTGCGCATGCGCGTGGCATTCCGGTGCTGGTCGATGGCGCGCAGGCAGCGGTCCACCTCGACGTCGATGTTCGCGACATTGACTGCGATTTCTATGTCTTTACTGGACATAAGGTTTACGGGCCGACCGGCATCGGCGCGCTTTATGGTAAGTACGAGCATCTTTCGGCGATGCCGCCGTTCAATGGCGGCGGCGAAATGATTCATGAGGTGTTTGAGGATCGCATCACTTACGGCGAGCCTCCGCACAAATTCGAGGCGGGAACGCCTGCGATCGTGCAGGCGATCGGGTTCGGCGCGGCGCTTGACTACGTCAACGCGGTCGGCAAGCCCCGCATCCGCGCGCATGAAGATGGGTTGGTCAAATACGCCCACGAGCAGCTCGGCAAGATCAATTCATTGCGGATTATCGGCAAGGCGCCTGACAAAGGCCCGATCGTGTCGTTTGAAATGAAGGGTGCCCACCCTCACGACGTTGCAACAATCATAGACCGGGGTGGTGTGGCGATTCGCGCCGGCACGCATTGCGTGATGCCTCTGCTCGCACGCTACGGATTGACCGCGACGTGCCGAGCCTCATTCGCGATGTACAATACCAAGGATGAAGTCGATACTCTCGCCGCTTCGCTTGTAAAGGCTCAGGAATTCTTCGCATGACCGACGATACGACCCAAAATAAGCCAGCTGCGGAAAAACCGCCGGAGAACGCGGCGGTCACCGGCTCTCCGGCGCTTCCGCCGGACGAGCTTAACAAGCTGACCGATGACATCGTTGCGGCGTTGAAAACCGTTTACGATCCTGAAATCCCCGCCGACATCTATGAGTTGGGGTTGATTTACAAGATCGATATCGGCGACGACCGTGGCGTAAAAGTCGACATGTCGCTCACGTCGCCGAACTGTCCGGCGGCGCAGGACCTGCCGATCATGGTCGAGAATGCTGTGTCGAGCGTTCCCGGTGTGAAGGAGACCAAGGTGGAGGTCGTTTGGGATCCTCCGTGGGACCCCAGCCGGATGTCGGACGAAGCCCGGCTTGTGCTCAATATGTGGTAATCTGTAATCGCTCGCCTACATAAGATTCGATGAGGACGTAATGACTACGCCACGACCCAGACCCCAGGTGATGCGGCTGACTGAGGCCGCAGCGTTGCGCATCAAGTCAGTGATAGCGCAGGCGGGCAAGCCCATGGCNGGTGTCCGGGTCGGTGTGAAAAACGGCGGCTGCGCGGGAATGGAATATACGATGGAGTATGCCGACGCCGTGGGTCCGACCGACGAGGTCGTCGAGGACAAGGGCGTCAAGATCCTGATCGACCCGAAGGCCATTTTGTTCCTTCTCGGCACTGAGATGGATTACAAGACCGAAAAGTTGTCGGCCCAGTTCGTCTTCAACAATCCGAACCAGACCAGCGCATGCGGTTGCGGGGAATCTGTGCAGCTTACTCCGGCGAAGACCGCGGACTAGGGCCGTCAGGCAACCTGCACGGTTGCGTTCGGCGCGGCAATCTCGGGGTCTGTTTCACAAACAACACGGTTTCGGCCGTTCCGTTTTGCCGCATAGAGGCAGCCATCCGCGCGTTCGATCAGCGACTGTGGCGTATCGCCTTTGCGTAGAGTCGCAACGCCGATCGAGATAGTCACGTGTCCGAGGTGCTCCCCGGTCGAGCGCTTCATGAGTTCCTTCGACATCACTTCCTTGCGTATGTGATCGGCAACAGTAGTCGCCGCGCGCAGAATGGTGTTTGGCAGTACGACAGCGAACTCTTCGCCGCCGTAACGAGCGGCGGTATCCTTGCCTTTGACGTTATTCTTCACCGACATTGCAACGAGACGCAGGACCTGGTCACCCGTCAAATGGCCGAAGCTGTCGTTGAACGCCTTGAAATGGTCAACGTCGGTCAGCATCAGGGACAACGGCTCGTCTTTCCCGGTCGCGTCAGTGATAGCCTTCTCCAACATGGTGTCGAAATATTTTCGATTGGCCAGTTGCGTGAGCGGATCGGTCAGGCTCTCGGTGCGGACGGCCTCGAGACTTACCTGAAGATCATTGATTTCCTTCTTCGACGCAACCAGCCGCTCTTCCAGCTGCTGGTTGGAGCGCTCCATCGCCTTGGTCGTCGCCACGAGGTTTTCGACGATGATCCGCAGCCCTTCGCGATCTTTTGAAAGAGCGAGCTGCTGGCTCGCGCCGGCGAGGCTTTCGGTATAGCTGCTCGCGGTACCGGCGACCGCATCGATCATCGACATGACCTGATCGATCTCGGACTTGACTTGGCTACCCACCTCATCGATGCGCTCGGTCAGACGCGAGGGCGAGAGGTAGCTGTTATAAATCTGGGCGAGATCCGCTTCCGTGATCGTGCCCTTGGCCTTGAGCATCGCGTTGATCTGCGCATTCAGCGCAGGGTGATAGCCTGTCGCGTAGGTGTACCAGATCTCGTAATTGCGCGGATTGTTAGCGTGCCGCAACGCCTTCATCTGCCCAAGGGCGATTTCGGCGAATCCCGTTGTGCGTTCGTACTCTTCGGCACGCCCGGTCATTGCTAAGACCTCCGAATGCAGGCTTGGCCTGCAGAGGACAGCGCGCACGGCGTCTCTCTCGCGCGGACGGTATGCGACGGAAATGAACGACCGGTAAATTTGGAACTCGCGCGCTGCAAAGCGTCAGGAGTTCTCGCTGTGGCTGGGATGGCCTTATTAGGCTTTACCCGACACCGGGCGGAGCAGGAAAGCCGGTAAGTGGCCGCCGCTGTCATCCTCGACCGGCTGAGATGGCAGCACCCTTTGAGGCTGCCTCTTTTTCGCTGGCGGGCGGGGCGGCTGGTGCCCACGCCGATGGCGCGGCGGCGAATTCTGCGGCAATTGCTCTGCTTCTGCGGTGACGCGAATTTCTGCCGAAGGTTCGGAAGGCGCAGGCTTGTCCATCCATGGAATTGTCTGGCCAATCAGCCGCTCGATAGCGCCGACGGCCTTGCCGTCGATTGGCGCGACGATCGTAATTGCGGTGCCGCTTCTCCCGGCCCGGCCGGTGCGCCCTATGCGATGGACGTAATCATCGGGGTGGTGTGGCACGTCAAAATTGAAGATGTGGCTCACCTCCGGGATGTCGAGGCCGCGCGCCGCAACGTCCGAGGCAATGAGCAATTCCGCTTCGCCGCGGCGAAACCGGTCAAGGGCGGCCGTGCGTGCGGGCTGATCCATGTCGCCGTGCAGGGCGACCGCGTTGAATTTGTGACGCAAAAGCGAACGATGAAGATTGGCGACTTCGCGCTTCCGGTTGCAGAAGATGATCGCGTTCTTGAAGCTTTCCACGGACCGGATCAACCGGCGTAGCGTATCGCGTTTTTCATGAGGATCACGGCCGGTCGCGACCAGCAACTGGGTGATCGTCGTAGCGGTCGTGGCGGGTTTGGTCACTTCGACGCGCACCGGATTGTGCAGGAATGTGTCGGCGATGCGCTGAATTTCCGGTGGCATCGTCGCGGTGAAAAACAAAGTTTGCCGGGTGAACGGCACCAGCTTTCCGATGCGCTCGATGTCGGGAATGAAACCCATGTCGAGCATGCGGTCGGCTTCGTCGATGATAAGAAGCTCGCATCCCGACAAGAGCAGCCGGCCCCGCTCGAAATGGTCAAGTAACCGGCCGGGTGTAGCAATCAGCACGTCAACTCCGCGCAACAATTTCGCATCTTGATCGTCGAACGACACGCCGCCAATGATCAGTGCAACGTTGAGCTTGTGGTTCTTGCCGTATTTTTCGAAGTGCTCGGCAACCTGAGCAGCAAGTTCACGCGTCGGCTCCAGGATGAGCGTACGCGGCATGCGCGCGCGTGCGCGGCCTTGTTCGAGCATCGTAAGCATCGGCAGCACGAAGGCCGCGGTTTTGCCTGTGCCGGTCTGTGCAATGCCGAGCACATCCCGTCGCGCCAATACGTGCGGGATAGCTTGATCCTGAATTGGTGTCGGAGTTTTGTAGCCGGCCGTTTCGATAGCCGAGAGAACTTTGGCAGATAAACCGAGATGGGAGAAAGCCATATAACCTCAGAGATCGCCCAGATCGCGCCGGACTGGAAAAACCGATTGCTATGCGCGGGGACGACCGAATCTTCACGTCTGATCGGTTGCCCGAAACATAGGGTGGGATGCGCCAAAGTCAATGCTGCAAAGCTGCTAAGTCGTATTAATTCTTAATGTTTTCGTACCTTGGAGCGCGCGATGGCGACTGATTTGCCGGTAATATTGCTCTCCAGGCTTTTTTCCGGTGGGCGGATAAGTCCGGGCAATCTGCCGCGCGCGAGAAGTTTTTCAGCAAAGGCGATCGTGTCGCGACCGGATTCCCGTCCGCTGCTTGGTAATGCCGTGCGCGCGGTATCGCCAGCACGTCGATCGCGAACGCAATTGTGCAAAACTTTCCGGTTTTCATCCCTTTGCCATAGCGGGAGCAGACGCCTATACGTCGGGCCNTGCGGACAAGGACACGATGATGCGCACTCATGTCGGAATCGTCGGCGCGGGTCCTGCTGGGCTCATGCTTGCACGGCTTCTCCACCTGCAAGGTATTGAATCGATCATCATCGAGAACCGCAGCCGCGACTATATCGAAAATCGTATTCGGGCGGGCCTGATCGAGCATTGGGCGGCGGACCTTCTCACCGACCTTGGTGTTGGCGAACGACTGCAGCGGGAAGGCATGCTGCATTGGGGCATCAATATCGGCATCAACGGTGACCTGCACCGCATCGATTTTAGGGCGCTCGTGAACAAGCGCGTCACCATTTATGGGCAGCAAGAGGTGGTGAAGGATCTTGTCGAACGGCGTCTCACCGACGGCGGCGCGCTGCTGTTTGAGGTGAGCGACGTGAACATCCACGACCTCACCGGGAAGCAGCCCAAGATCAGGTTCAGCTACGAAGGCCACCAACAGGAAATCAGTTGCGATTTCATCGCCGGATGTGACGGCTTCCACGGTGTCTGCCGACCGAGCATCCCCGATGGCGTGCTTAGCGTGTTCGAGCGCGACTACCCGTTCGGCTGGCTCGGGATCTTGTCGGAAAGCCCGCCACCAGATCATGAGCTGGTCTACTCCTACACCGATCGCGGTTTTGCGCTTTACACCATGCGTTCGCCGACGCTGGCTCGTCTCTATCTGCAATGCGACCACGATGAAGACATCGAGGACTGGCCGGACAGCCGCATTTGGGACGAGCTTCACAAGCGCCTCGGCGGAGCGCGCAAGCTGCAAGAAGGAAAGATGCTGCAAAAGGGCGTCACCCCGATGCGCAGCTTCGTCGTTGAGCCCATGCAATACGGGCGCCTCTTCCTTGCGGGCGACAGCGCGCATATCGTTCCGCCAACCGGCGCGAAGGGCATGAACCTTGCGTTTGCAGACGTGATGATGCTTTCGCGTGCTGTCAGCGCGTTTTACAAAGACCGGCGAAATGATTTGCTGGAAGCCTATTCCGCAACTTGTTTGCGGCGCGTATGGAAGGCTCAGCGGTTTTCGTGGTGGATGACCCAGATCATGCACCGCTTCCCGCATGAGACCGCTTTTGATCGCCGACGCCAGCTGTCCGATCTTGACTATCTGACCGGCTCGAAGGCTGCAGCGACCTCTCTTGCCGAACAATATGTCGGGCTTCCGCTCGACTAATCCCGCAAGACCGAGCGCAGCGGATAGCTCAACAGGACGATGGCTGCGCTGGCCGTACCAGAAATTATCGCCAGCATGAGAAAGAACTCGATTTTCCCCATGCTCGACCAGAAGCTGCCTAGGTAGCCAGCGAGGAAATTTCCGACAAAACTGGTCGCGAGCCAGACACCCATCATCATCGAGAGTAGGGACGCCGGTGCAATCTTGGTGACTAACGAAAGGCTGGTCGGTGAAAGGTAAAGCTCGCCAATCGTAATAACGATGAAATACGCCAACAGCCAAACCCAACTCGCTTTGCCGGCGCCGGCGTTCCATGCCGCAAGCGCCATGACGAGATAGGCCAGCGCCGTCAGGAAGCATCCAATGGCAAGCTTCATCGTTGTCGATGGCTCGCTCGGTCCCTGGTGCCGCCAGAAAGCAACAACAAAGGGGGTGAAGGCGAATATCATGAAGGGATTGAACGCCTGAAACCACGTCACGGGGATCTCGGCGCCGAAGAATCTGCGATCGGTAAACTGGTCGGCCCAAAGCGCGATGGTGTTGCCCTGTTGCTCGTAGGTTGCCCAGAACAGGCTGACGGGCAGAAACAACAGCAGCAACGCAAAGATCGATCGCCACCCGTCTTTATCGATAGATGCGGCTGGCGATTTTCGGTGACCAAATGCGTCCTTGGGCAAATGCGGCGTTGCCAGCAGATAAATGACAAGCCCTGCCGTCATGCCGAATCCGGCGGCTGTAAATCCGTAGTGCCAGCCAAGCTCTTCGCCGAGCGTGCCGCAAATGAGTGGTGCGAGAAACGCGCCAAGGTTGATACCCACGTAAAATATCGAGAATGCGCGATCCCGGCGACGATCGCCTGGCGCATAAAGCTCTCCGACCTGCGTAGAGATATTGGGCTTGAAGGCCCCGTTGCCGAGAATGAGAAGCCCGAGTGCGAACAAAAAAAGCTGCTCGAATGCCATCGCGAAATGTCCGGCAGCCATCAGTGCGGCGCCGAGGATGACGGTCCGGCGTCGACCTAGCACGCGGTCGGCAAGCAGACCGCCCAAAATCGGCGTCAGATAGACTAGGCCAGAATAGAAGCCGTAGATGTGAGAGGCGAAAGGCTGTGCAGCCAGCGCCCCGAAAATGCTTTCGAGCGCAGTCTTGAAAGTGGAGAGCCCGATGACCTGCCGCGCTCGTTCGGGTTCGAGCAAGTATTTGACCATGTACAGGACGAGCAGCGCGCGCATCCCATAATATGAGAAACGCTCCCACATTTCGGTCGCGAACAAATAGCTGAGGCCGCGCGGATGGCCAAAGAGGTCCGTCTGCGCATGACGGTTGTACCTGGAGGAGGCACGTGCCGTGCTCATGGTAGGTCCTCAAGCGGCAAACGGTAGCATAGCCGACAAAGGCATTTTCCAATGGCCGGACCCAGTGTACGCTTTTCACGTGTGCGGCCGGGTCGCGGCGCGCCTACGGGGGATACAATGGTCAAGATAAGAAAAGCTATGATCTGCGCGCTTTCGGCCGTGCTCGTGGTTTTTTCGGCCGGTGTCGCGGGCGCACAAACTGACTATCCGAACCGTCCAATTCATTTCATCGTCGGATTTGCCGCCGGTGGCGGCAACGACCTGTTCGCGCGGCTAGTCGTGCAGAAATTCCAGGAAAATACAGGAGCGACCGCCGTCATCGATAACAGAGTCGGCGCGGGAGGGCGCATAGCAGCCGAATTTGTCTCGCGCCAGCCACCCGACGGCTACAGTGTGCTCGTCGGTGCAACCGGCCAAATGTCGATCGCCACCGCCGTCTATTCGGACCTTACCTATCACGCGAGCAACAGCTTTATTCCGCTCAACATGATCGCATCTTTCCCGTTGGTGCTTGTTGTCCCGGTCGATCACCCGGCTAAAAACGTGAAAGAACTTGTCGCTTGGGCAAAAGCGAATCCTGACAAATCAAACTATGGCACGTCTTCACCGGCGTTCACGATCACAACGGAATTGTTCAAGCTCAAGAGCGGAATGCCCGCGGTTGCGATTCCGTACAAGAGCAGCAACGAATCGAACTTGAGCGTTGTGTCCGGCCAGAGTCTCTTCACGATCTCGGATGGCCCGCCGGCAATCCCGCTTGTCAAAGGCGGCAAAACGCGGGCACTGGCCGTTACCGGGTCGGAACGTTCGCCGGAATTGCCGGATGTGCCGAGCATGGCGGAAGCCGGATACCCAGAGGTCAATACGCAACTATGGAGCGGCTTCTTTGTACCGGCAGGCGCCCCCGCGCCAGTCGTCGCCAAACTGACCGCCGAATTAGGCAAGGCGCTGGCAGACCCTGGGGTTCAGGAAGG
>JGI24742J22300_10000174_pt1 | contig 9518 bp, 11 predicted proteins | sample KBSMiscanthusM1_FD_22300 | JGI IMG/M metagenome (IMG submission 22300)
AGCGTTGACTTTTATGTGGACGGCGGGCAGACCGAACAGTCCACGCCCTCGACGCTAATCCGTTTGGACCCTCACAATCGTATCGAAATTTTACGCCAGGGAGCCGTGGTGCTGCCCTCACAAGGAGCAAAACCATGACATTCGACGACTACCAAAAGCAGGCGCTAACCACTGCCGTTAACACCTATACGCCACTCATGGCTAAAACTATTTGGGCCATGGGCGTCGCCGGTGAAGCGGGCGAGGTTATCGAAAAGTGGAAGAAAATCATCGCGTACAAAGACGGCGTGATTACTCCCGAAGACAAAGCCGAGCTCGCCAAAGAACTCGGCGACGTGGTGTGGTACATCGCGGTTTTTGCCAAAGAGCTGGGTTTGTCGTTCGAAGAGGTCATGCAGGTGAACGTCGAAAAGCTTAAAAGTCGCCAGACCCGCGGTACAATAAAAGGCAAGGGAGATAACCGATGAGCCCCAAAAACCTCATAATCAAGTATCTCGACAAAGCGCGTATCCTGAATCTCGCAACCGTGAGCCGGGACGCGCCGCACTGCGTGTCGGTGTATTTTGCCCACGACAACGCCCACAACCTGTACTGGATCTCGTTGCCTGACAGTCGCCATTCCCAGGAAATTGCCAAAAATCACAAAGTAGCCGGTACCATTGTATTGCCGCAAGAATATGGTGATCCGACGCACGGTTTGCAGGTGCACGGCACCGCGCGGCAAATTACCGACCCTGCCGAGATTCGCGAGTTCGTGCAAGCCTATGCTGAACGTTACAATGTGTATACACTCGGCGAATTTATCATCAACGAAACCACGCCGCACCGGCTGTACCAGCTGAAGCCGGATTCATTTACCTTGTTTGACGCACAAAGTTTTCCTGAACAACCACGACAAACCTGGCAGCTGCCTGAAACCGCGGTATAATAAGGAATACCTAAAAAGCGAGCCCTATGGAAAACCTCAACTCAGAATCACTATTTCCCGACGACGAGGATTCACACGAATCAAGTACCGACACCACTCCTATCCGACGGGTTCCGCTGCCGGCGAGCGCGCTGCATGGTATTGGCCATGATGGTGCCAAGGCGCCGAAATTTGAAGACCTGTTCGCGGTTGAAAAACAACGGCGTGAAATAATCGAGCATCACGAACACCACAAAGATGACGACGATGAAGAAAAAGCGTCGGATGACAGCTCGCCGACGCCCCGTGGCCACGCCCGCATTGCCCGCGATTTACCATTCCATAAGCTAACGTCACTGGAAGTGCCCGAACACACCGCCGCGCCCGAAGCACACGCACAACCCGCTGCCGCAGAATCGACGCCGGCTATCCATCCTGAAATGACCGATGAAGAAATCCACCAGATCGTAGAGGTGAGTTTGCGCGATTTACAGGGCCTTGATGTCGCGCACGAGCCGCAGGCACTTGATCCGTCCGTAGCGCATGCCGAAGCGGTGGCTTACAGGCCGGCGGCCGAACTACCCCGGCCAAAACCGGCGGCAGGAGCCGCAGAAATCACTCAGCCGGTCGCAAGCGCCGAAGCTACAAACAATGCGGCCGACTTTGCGGCCTGGGAAGCGGAGATGGCGGCGCATGAAGGCGGTGCGCATCCAAGCGAAGACAACACGCCCGCCGAACAAGCCGGTACTGGCGGCGGAGGTAATCGCCCTCCTGTTCCACCGTTTGGCGTTTCCGGTGAGATGCCGGGTTCATATCCTGATCCCGAAGAAGAGCCTGCCGCGCATGAAACCGCGGCACACGGCGCCGCCCCCTATGAAAAACCCCGCTCCAGCCTGATGGATAAACTCGCCGTACCACTTGCGGCCGCAGAAATGTTGCACATCAACAACAAAATCCAGCGCGCAGAACTTGCGCGGATGCGTGGCGACACGGCGGTTGGTATGGTTGCCGGCTGGGCATTACTGCGCAGTTTCCGCGACCGCAACATGCTTCGCCGCAACAAACAAGAAATAGAAGATCAGCTCGAACAACAGCAAAAAACTACGCAGCAATTAGCGCAGCAGAACCAACTTATCCAGCAACAACAACGAATAGCCCGTGCGCAACAGCAGCAGGCTGCGCAACCAGCCACACCCAACCGTTTCCGGCCGGGCGTTGGCACACAAAATATGAATGCCGTACCGGTGCTGCCAGGCACTCAACCAAATGCACTGCCAGCAGCTCAGCAAAACATGAACGTGCAGCCAGGCATGGCCGCGGCACAGCCAAACCAGATGCCGGCCGCTACGCCAAACAAAAACGCCAACCAAGCCAAGGCTAACAAAAACGGCAATGTGGTCGTAGCTCCAACCGCAGTTATCGCGCCGAACCTTCGCCGCAACAAAGCCGGCGAGGCTGCCACGAAAGCTGAGCAGGCCGAAGCCGAACGCATCCGCCTGGCGCAAGCCCAACAGGAAGAAGCAATTCGCCAAGAAACCCTCAACCTGCCACAGAACCATGAGATTGTGCGCAGCAGCTGGCACAGCATCGAGCGCGACAAAACGACTGGCAAGGTGGTTGAAAAGCCCACCAGCTTTGAGTACGGTGCGGCGCTGCAGCAAGAGCTCAAAAGCGAGCAGTTACAGGATCGCATGGCCGATGACGCCCAAACGACGCAGCAAGCTGGTCCGGGCGGCGTTGCCGGTCCGGGTTCGCTTGTTGGCGGCGCTTTCGGCCTCCCGACCCCTAGGCAGCGTGCCGTGGGTCAGACCGTGTTGTCTAATATGCCGCCACTCGAGCAGCAGCGCGCCGCACAAAAAACTACCGCACAGCAGATCGCCAGTGCGCCATCCAGCCCGTGGTTTTGGGTTGCGCTCATCTTTTTGTTGGTTGTGTTCTTTGCTGCGGCCTGGTTCTAAACTATTTTCTAAAGCTATTTTGATTCTAAAATTATTCGGCTATGCCGTAAATTCGCGCCGCAGCCACTCATCCAAACTATTACCGCCACCGCCAGCCATACCAACGACCATATCACCTTGGGCGATGTGCTTTTGAATCGTTGCTTTGAGTTGTGCATCCCGCTCCATCGGCGTTGCGATTGACGGGTTGCTCAGATGGGCGATAAGTTCTTCGGGCGGCAAGATAGCCTGGTTCGGATCTTCTCGCGCCAGATAGCTCGGTAGCCAGTACACTTTGGCGGCACCTTCAAAGCAATCCTGATAATCGTCGATCATATAATGCTGTCGCCGGTCGGTGAGCGGTTCGTATACGATAACCAACTGTTGGCCTGAATCGGCCGCCATCTCCAGTGCCACGCTCATACCGCCGCGGATTTTTTCGGGGGTGTGGGCGTAATCGCTGTACAGATTCGGGGCGATTTGTTCCATGCGCCGCTGCAACCCGGGAAAGTCATCCATATGCTGCATGAGCGTCACGATCGAGCTGCCGGTAATTTTGTGCGCCGCCATAATAACCAACCAGGCATCCAGCCGGTTGTAGAGGCCTTTGAGGTGTAGCTCATGGATGCGTGGGTCGTCGCTGGCAATCACTTGTGCCGTGCGCGCATCGACGCCAAGATAATCGGCGTCTTCTTGCCACAAAATGGTGTGTTTGCTCTGGCTCATAAACTCGCGGAACGCCGCTTGGTAATCTTCGCGCGTGGGGAAAATCTCGTGGTGGTCCCATGTAACCCCGGTTATGATACTCAGCTCAGGTTCAAATGCCAGGAAATTGCGGTCAAACTCATCCGCTTCATAAATGAAATATTCGGCATGCTCGTCGTAGTTGCCCATGTCGCCGTATGACAGTTTGGCGCCAACCGAATAGCTGACAGGGACACCGATTCGTTTGAAGAGCCATATCGCCATGGCCGTGGTTGTGCTCTTGCCGTGCGTGCCGGCGATGGCCAAGAGCTTGAGCCGTTTCTCTTGCAGGATCATATTGAGCAATTCGTCGCGCTTGCTCATCTTGATGGCTTGTTCGCGGCAAAAAGCAAGCTCCGGCGCGTCGGGGTTTTCCATAATTACTGCCGATGAATACACATACCAGTCGATTGGCTCGCGCGCATGCACGGCCGCAATGGCTGCTCGTGTCTGCCCGATAGCGATATCGGTTATTCCCTGATTTTTAAGGTAAGCAATGTACTGTGAATCTTGTTTGTCCGAGCCCGAGACGGTAAAGCCGGCTTGTCTGGCAATAAGTGCGAGCGGGCCGATGGCGGCACCACCGATTCCAGAGAAAAAGATATGCATATTGTTAGTCTAGCATGGTTTTATGCGCTCACTTGAGGAATCGCTTCGCCCACCAGGCAATCGCCAGGCGCACTGCGGCCAACAGCAAGCATATGATGCTGAGCGCCAACGTCCAACCGGCGAAATCGGGTGACCAACTCGGTGAAATAAAGCTGAATTTGTATAGGCTGTCGGGTATAGTGCGGACTTTTGTGCCGTACTGGTTTACATAATTCTCGATACAAGGCACGCGGTTACGCCCCGAAAAGTCACTTGAGTTCTGCTCCTGACAAAAAGCTTGCGCCGCGGGGTACAAGGCGGCATTGGCCGCGGTTACGCGCTGTTGTTCGGCTTGCTGCAAGCGTTCATACGTGTATTTCAGCTGGATTGGCGGATACACGCCGGTATTTCCGTCGCTCAGGTCGGTGTTCATATGCGATTGTACATATGCTCGAAGGTTCTGGAGTGATTGCTCGACGTTCGTGCCATTTTTGTCGGCGCTATACACAGCATCACGCATGCGCACCATGCCGAGGTTGTTCGCGCGTAGCGCAAAAACGCAGATGACAGCCAACAGTAAGAACAAAACGAGCAGCTGCCACACCCGTACGCGACGAACATAGGTCCAAAGGTGGTGCAAATATCGCTTGTTCATGCTGCTTCTATTCTACTCGATTTGACCAAGGGCGTATATGTTTGCAAATAAAAACGCCGCAGTCGGTATGCGGCGCTTTTATTATTGCTTTTTGGTCGGCTCGGTCGGAGTCTGCGTGCCTGCTGCTTGGGTTGTGGAGTTGGAAGAATTACTGTCGTCACACGTTTGCCCGTTGGGGTACTTTTGGGTATATTGTGCCACTGCTTTTGCTACCTTGCCGTCGGTGCGGATGTTTTCCCAGTAGGTGACCTGGTCTTGGTTAACGATCATGCGATCGGTCGGACCGTGCAGCTCACAGCCAAGCTTCACGAGCGACAAGGTGTTGTTGTTCGTGCTACTGCTGGTGGTGTTTGCCGAAGGATTGTTAAGGTAAAAAATGTTTTGTAGCTCGATATACTTTTGGCTGATCGATTTGATGTGTCCGAAGTACACTTGGCCATTTTGCAAAAAGACTGCTTGCATTGTTTTACCGTTGACGTACTTTGCTTCACTCGGGTTGCTGTGTAGCAAGTACACCGTTCCCAGGGCGATGATAGTCAACGAGACCAGCATGACGGCAAATGTGCCCTTCATCCAGTTACGGGGGTGCTTACGGCCTTTAAGCGCATTGTTGAGAGGGCCGGCAACATTCACACCCGAATTTCCGGAGTTGCTGCGTGATTGTTGAGCTGATTGCGTGTTGTTGTCACGATTTGTAAAGTTCATGGCTCACTTTCTTATGTTGCTAATGGTATATCTGTCAGTGTAATACATAAGCGGCTTGCCATGCAACTACCCCGGCTAAAAACTAGTTGACAAATAAAAATCGATAAGAGTATGGTAGGGGTACCATTACTAATTCATAAGAGAGGGAGATTATCTAATGGGATATACTCACAAAAACTCGAAGGGCGTTACTTACTACTTGAACTCCAAGAAGGTTACGCTCCGTGGTGGTAAAGAGCAGGTAATCTACTACTTCAGTAAAGACGAGCGCAAAGACAGTGCTGCCGACTTGCCTGATGGCTTCAAGGTCATTGAAAGCGAACGCAACGGTTTCGTTACACTGAAGCGCAAGTAGTTCGTTACCTGAAAACGTCTGATCTAAACAGGTTAGGCGTTTTTAGTTTGCTTAACATGTTAAGCGTTTGGTATAGTAGATTTCATGAGTATAATTTTAAAAGTTGATAATCTGCAAAAGTCCTACAACGACAAAAAAGTCGTTGACGGCATAAGCTTTGAGGTCAAAAAAGGTGAAGTGTTCGGCATTTTAGGTCCGAACGGCGCCGGCAAGACCACGACCCTCGAAATGATAGAAGCGCTTCGGCCGATCGATGGTGGCACGGCCACGATCGCGGGCATCGACGTCGCTAGTAACCCTTATAAAATTAGAAGTATCATTGGCGTGCAGCCGCAAACACCCGCCTTCCAAGACAAGACGAAGTTATCAGAATTAATCGAGCTGTTCGCTGCGGCTTACGGCGAAAAAGTTAATGTTAAAAAGTTCTTAGACGAAGTTAATCTGGGTGAAAAAGCCAGCAGCTACGTTGAAACTTTGTCCGGCGGCCAGAAACAGCGCTTCAGCATCGCAGCCGCGCTCGTACACAATCCGAAAGTGTTCTTTATGGATGAGCCGACTACGGGCCTGGACCCGCAGGCGCGCCGCAACCTCTGGGATTTGGTCGAAGATGTACGCAACCGCGGCATCAGTGTGATCCTGACGACGCACTATATGGACGAAGCGGAAGTGCTTTGTGATCGGGTCGCCATCATGGACAACGGCAAAATAATCGCCCTTGATACGCCACAAAAACTCATAAAAGATTTGTTAGGTCGCGGTTTCAAAAAGAAACAGCATGTCGAGCAGGCTAACCTCGAAGATGTGTTTATCGACATGACCGGAAAGGCACTGAAGGCTTAACCATGAAGCGCAAATTATTTACCGTTTACGTTTTTACCAAATTAAACACGCGCCGCTTTTTCCGTGACCGTTTGGCGCTGTTCTTCGGGATTTTGTTTCCGATCATCTTCCTGTTTGTATTCGGCGGCATTTCGGGTAGCAGTGGCAAAGACGTGTCGTTCAATGTGGCGATCATAAATCAGTCACACAGCAAATTCTCGGAGCAGTTCGTGAAAAACACGACCGAAAGCAAGGTGTTCAAGGTGCACAAAGACATCACCACCATGCAGGCCGCCAAAGACAAAATGAACAAGAGCCAACTGGACGGTACGATCATCTTGCCGACGAACTTCGGTGAAATGAAGCCGGGACAAAAGTATCCTTCCGGTGAAGCGCAGGTGCTCTATACGCAAAACAACCAAACCGCCGGCACAACGCTGGTGACGGTGCTCCAGAGCGAGTTTAAGGGCATGAACGCGCAATACGTACAGACGGCCACGCCATTTACGGTGGTAGGCAAGCAAACGAACGACAAGGCACTTACTTCGTTTGACTACACCTTTGCCGGGTTGCTTGGCTTCTCGATTCTGGGTCTTGGTATTTTTGGGCCGATGAACGTATTCCCCGAGCTTAAGAAGCAAGGTATTCTGCGCCGCTTCCACACCACGCCGCTTCGGGTTTGGCAGTACTTTTTATCGACCATGATCTCGCAGGCGATTATCGGGCTGATCTCGATCGCTATCATGTTCCTGGTTGCCATGAAGTTTTTCCACTTGCATGTGGTGGGCAATTACTTTGAGATAGCGCTATTCCTGGTGTTTAGTATCATCCTGATTCTGGGTATCGGGTTGGCACTTGGTGGCTGGGCGAAAAACGAGCGTCAGGCAGCACCGCTCGGCAACATCATCACCTTTCCGATGATGTTCCTGTCGGGTACGTTTTTCCCCCGGTTTTTGATGCCGGAATGGTTGCAGAATATTTCGGGTTACCTGCCACTTTCGCCGGTTATTGACGGCGCGCGCTTGATGGCCACCGAGGGCAAACACTTGATCGACCTGGGCCCGCAACTGGGTGTTATGGCGATTTGGGTCGTGGTGATTTACATCATCGCTTTCCGTGTGTTCCGTTGGGAGTAGGTGGTCGCTTTTTGCAAGTATCGCATATCATGCCCGTGCCTACCACTGTCGGCAGCATCTCTCATTTCATGTCAAACGCGCGCAGTTTGCGGTACTCCATCCGCAGTGTTTGAGCACGTGACATGATGTGGGAGACGCTGCCCAAGCTGACTGACTTGCATTCAACAGGCACTCCTGCCTACAATAGATAGATCATGAAGTTAACCCATGTTCGCGCACTGGCCGAAGAATACGCCACCAAATTTAACCCGAAGAACCTCGCGCCGTTCCCGTACGAAAACGTCACGGCAGAGCACAAGGATCTTCGGGTTTACTTTACGTCGCTCGATGACGACGACGTGTCCGGCGCAATCCTCTACAAAGACGGCCAGTACAACATTTTGGTAAACAACAGTAAGCCACTTGCCCGCCAACATTTTACGTTGGCGCACGAACTGGGGCACTACTTTTTACACCAGGACGTTTTAAAGGGCGAGCAGGCGATAGTAGACGGTGAAGATACGCTGGACGGCCCGCGGATTTTATATCGCGACGACGACAACAAAACCAAGCATCTCGAAATCGAAGCCAACAATTTTGCTGCTAGCCTGATCATGCCGGCAGATCTGGTACGGCGGGCGTGGGAAGCGACGCAAAGTATTCAGGAATGCGCGCGCATTTTCAGCGTATCGGCGGTGGCGATGAGCGTGCGTTTAACTAAATTAGGGCTCATAGGCGAATAGCGTATGGCACGAAGGGAACCACATACGCCCGCAGTCCGCGCAGATGTCCAGCACTATTTCGACGTTCTCGACAAAATCCAACAACGGAATGCACCGCCCGGCGAAAAAGCGCAAAAGCTCGACATCGAACAGGAAATCGCCCGCGAGCAAAAAATCAAAAACGACAATGCCGAGCAAGATATCGCGCTCAAGCGGTTGACACTGCGGCTGTTGTTCTTGTTCTTGGCGGTTGAAACCGCGCTCGTTTTTCTGTTTACATTTGCACAAGCGCTGCATTTCCACGGCTTCCAACTGGAAGAGTGGAGTTTCCGCACGCTCGTCACGGCGACTATTTTGCAAATCACTGGCATGCTTTTTGCTGCCGTGCGATATCTGTTTCCTAAGGGCAAATAAGTTTTGGCTTTGGGGAATATAGTGCGCGAATTGATCGTTGACCTGCACGTGCATTCATATTATTCGCGGGCGACCAGCCGGAATTGTACACTCGAAGGGTTATACGCCGGAGCCAAAATCAAAGGTATTACGGTGCTTGGTACCGGTGATATCGTGCATCCGTCGTGGCTCCGCGAATGTTATGAAAAGCTGGAATATTGCGACAACGGTTTGCTGCGTTTAAAACCGGAAGTTGCACAGCCCATCGATGCGGGTTTGCCGCCGAGCGTGCGTGATAATGAAGTCTGGTTTGTGCCGACCGTCGAGATTGCCACGGTGTACAAAAAAGGCGACAAAACGCGCAAACTGCACCAATTATTGGTGTTTTCGAGTCTCGAATCGGCTGGCGCTATGCAGCACGCACTGAATAGTATAGGTAATCTGCGTGCCGACGGCCGGCCGATCTTGGGCCTCGACTCCAAACGGTTATTGCAGCATATGCTGACTGTTGATCCACGGGGTTTGTATATTCCGGCGCACATTTGGACGCCGTGGTTCGGCTTGTTCGGCAGTAAATC
>JGI24742J22300_10000180_pt1 | contig 9360 bp, 14 predicted proteins | sample KBSMiscanthusM1_FD_22300 | JGI IMG/M metagenome (IMG submission 22300)
CGTTACCCGGGACGGCGTTTACACGATCGAGGCGGGGTATCGGATCAACGGCATGACCGACGGCACGTCGGCGGGGATCTGGCTGGGCCTGGACGGCACCGCGGCATTCCGGTTCTGCGGCAGCTTCACCACCAACGCGGTGGTGGCCAACACGGCCAACCCGGGCGCCAACGGCGCCACCCAGGAGTGGTCGATCTCGTGCACGCGCCGGTTCGGGGCCGGGACCGCATTCAACGTCTACGGCTGGCACAACGCGGCAGCGGCCCGCAACTCCGAACCGCTGGGCCAGACCAACCACATCCGGATCATCTGGCTACGCCCCTAGGGCCGGGTTGGCCCGAACCGCTACTGTGATACTGCGTGTAAACAGCCTGTCAGGAGGCCCGCATGCCGATGTGGAACGATCTTGATCGAGCGTTGCAGGGTTCCGGCCTCACCGTCAAGATCGGCTATAGCAACTGGAAGAACTACGGGCACGGCACCCCCGGCCGGGCGGAAGGCGTGACCTGCCATCACACGGCCGGACCACCCACCGGCGACACGCCGAGCCTCAACACCGTGGTCTATGGCCGCTCGGACCTGCCCGGCCCGCTGTGCAACCTGTACCTGTCCCGATCCGGGGAGGTCTATCTGGTGGCCGCGGGCATCGGCTACCACGCCGGGAACACCGTGGTGGGCTGGGGCGACAACAACTCCGGGATCGGCATCGAGGCCGAAGCCACCGGGGTGGACCCGTGGCCGCAGGGCCAGTACGACGCCTACGCCCGTATGTGCGCCAGCCTGGCCGCCTACTACGGCATCCCGCTGGATCATGTGGCCGGGCACAAGGAAGTGTGCGACCCACCTGGGCGCAAGATCGATCCGAACTTTGACATGACCAAGTTCCGCGAGACGGTCCGCGCGGGTGGTGGGGTGCCCGCACAGGCGGCCCGCGACTTCCCCGATGATGAGGAGAACCGGATGTTGATCTTATTTACCACCGTGGTGACCGACCCCGGCCACCCTGCCATTCCCGAGACTCCCGAGGTGCCGCCGGACCCGGGCGACCCGGACGCGGACCCGCCGATCCCGCCCACCGACGGCTCCCCTGCCGTGCCCGGCAAGCCTGCCGTGCCACCCACCTACCGGTTCGATCTCCGCGGGCAACGCACCTGCGAAGCCGGGGGCGGCTCGAACATCGCGCAGGCCGCGTGGGCGTGCCTCTCCTCCGCGTGGGGCGGCTGCAACGTCTACCTCGCCGCGGGGGACGGCAAGGGCCGGACGTGGAATCTGTTGGGCTCCCCGGGCAAGCCTGCGCGGGTCAACAACAACGCGCAGATTCCGTTCCCGCTTCCGGCGGGCGCCCGGTTGGTGACCATCGAGGGGCAGCGCGACACCGACGGCACGGTGATCGCCTGCGACGTCTACAACCTGCGCTAGACCGCTGGGCGCGCGGAAGCGACCACGGGGCCTACCTCATGCATCCGGCTGCCGCAGCGCTGGCGTTCGCGGCCCTAGCCTCGTTCGTCGTGGGCGCACTGACCGTGATCACCGATCTGTGGTATCGGCCGTTGGAGCCGGTGTACTTCCTCGTGGTCGGCGCGGCGCTCTGTGGCGCCCTGTTCGAGACCGTACGGCAGATGACACGTCCGGGCCGATATCAGGTGACCCGGCTGGACCTACATCGCCGGTCGCGACGCCGGGGCTGGTTGCGGGATCGGTCCGCGGATCGAATAGCGCGGACAGATCAGGCGGCATTCCTGGCGAACCCTGCTCCCCGACCCTCACGTGTGGGTGACTATGCCAGCGCTCCCCGAACCCCCCGACGCCACCGCCCCGATGCCCGCCGTGACCCCCGGATCGAGGCATGGCAGCGGCGGAACGTCCCCCCGCCGCAGCCTGGGGACCGTTTACACGCTCTGCCTTACGGCGCTCATCCTGGTGTCGCTGTGCATGCTCGGGATCGGCGACCTGCCGCGGGCGGCCAACGTGCTGGCCCTGATCGTCGGGGCCGGTAGCGCGGGCATCCTGCTCGGCCACACCATCCGCATCGAGGTCAACGGGCGGGAGATCCACAGTAAGGGCGTCCAGCGGGTCCCGCCGCAGGAGTTCCCACATAAAGACGATCAATGAGACGAGGAACAGGGCGACCAGGCCCATGCCGAGCAACCCGCCCGCGGCGGCCCCGGTGAACGCGGCCAGTGCCCCGATGAACAGGGCCACCACCATGACGGCCGCACACATGATCAGTAGCGCCAGGACGCTGAACGCCTGCGCCAACCGCTGAGCGTTTACACGCCCAACGCGATGACGGCCCATGCCTGGCCTGTCGGACATGGGCCGCCATGCGTTCCCCTCCCACCCCGACGGGGTGGCCTAGCGGTCACGCGGCCGTGACGAACGGCGATTGCTCGGCCAGGGCCCACCGCTGCGCGTCCGACTCCGCGGTCAAGATCCGTAGCGCTTCCTTGGCGGGCAGGCGCCCCGGGTAGCCGTCAGGCTTGGTGTAGCGGCGGGTATCGAGGCTCAGCGTCGAGTGCGTGCGCCAGTCGTGGCGCAGCATGTCGCACCGATCGCAACGGAACTGCTGGGACCAGAGCCGGATCCCCTGGGAGACCAGGGCCAGCCAGCCGAGATCTTCCCACCGGTGCCCGTAGGCCCGGCACTTGATCATCTGGAGGATCCGGCGCTTACCGGCGGGGAGGGTGGACTTAGCCAAGATCAGCCCACTTTCTGCCAGGTCGCATCACCAGAGAAGATCACCGCGTTGTCCGTTTTCTTGATCGTGATCGTGGCCGGACCGTTCGGCATGCCGTTGGCGATGATCGACGAGGTCTCCCCGGATGTGTCGCGCGCCCGAGCCCAGTAGGCCATGGCGGCACCTCCCGAGTAGTGGTACTTCCCGGGCTCGATCAGACCGGGCCCCTTGCCCACCTCGTAGATCCCGTCCCCGAACACCCCGGGCGCCAGTTGCGGCGCGGGCGGCGCGACCTGCACGGGTGGCATCGGGACCGTCGGCACCGGAGCCTGTGCGGGCACGGTCACCGTGGCCGGTCGGGTCGAGCCGATGTACCCCAGGAGCAGCACGAGCGCGAACAGGGCCACCACCCCCGCGGCCACCGTGATCAGGATCTTGCGGCCGGTCCGACGTCGGGGCGGGTCCTGGTCCAGGTCGACCGCATCGACGTCGTAGGCGCTATCGGGCAGTGGTGCCATCGGGCCGTAACCGGTCCCGGGGGCCGGGCGGGCGCTGGGCTGGTAGAGGTGGGCGTCTTCCGGACGCCACTCGTTGTGCTGGTTCATCGGTCGATCCTCTCGAACTGGGAGTGTGTGAAAAGCGTGTCTGGGAAAGGTGGGGGACCCGGCGCGGATTGTTGGGCGCACAGCACCGGGCCCCCCGGGTGTGGGGTGGTGGCTGTCACCCCTGGGCGGTGGGCCGATACCGGCGCTGCCAGTCGTCACGCCAGATGTGACGATCTTTCAGGTGGTACGGCTCTGACATGTGGATCATGCTTCGCTTCCACAGGTCGTTGATCGCGATGTCCGCCACCTCGCCACGGGTCGGCCCGGTGTATCCGGCGGCGTCGGCGACCAGGGCGCGCGCGGCAGGCCAGCTCAGCCACAACCCGCCCATCGCGTCCAGGGTGACGAGTAGTACCCGCTGAGCACGCCGGGTGGGCGTCTCCTCACCGGCAGCGGGGCGGCCCCGCTTGGCTCGGGTGGGCGCTTCCGCTTCCACCACAGGGTTGGTCATGTCAGATCCTCTCGATGTCAGAACGGCGGTTCGCCGTGGACGATGTCGCGGAACACCGTACCGATGGGCTCATAGGTCGGGTCGTACTCGGCCCACTCGCCCGGGTTGGTGTCCATCTCTTCATCCATGCCCTAATAGTACAGGGTGTACTGAGGGTATAGGGGGCGGGGTGGGGGTGAGCCTGGGCACACTTCGGCGTTTACACGCCTCGTTTACTCGGGTCGCCCCTCTCCGCTCCTGTCATGCTCGATCGGCACGTCTTGACCGTGTAAACGCCAGTCAGGCCAGCGGCGGCGGCAGTTAATCGCCTGTTTCNGGAGCAAGGCCCACGCGAGTTGATCCGCGGTGATGCCCTGGCGCCATGCACCGTCCATCGCCAAGATGATCAAGTCGGCCCACTCGAACGGGTCGGTGGGATCTGCCCGCACCTCGTCCAGCTCTTTGCGGATGTGCGCCAAGATCCCCAACAGTCGGGTACCCGGACCGAACGCACGTTCCGAGATCTCACGCTGACCCCGGTAGTAGGCGTGAAGATCAAAATCATGGGCTGGGAAAGTCTCGGGTGCGCTCACCGAACTACCCCGGACACGGGACGGGGCCCTGGACACCGAGATCGGGAGCGGGCCAGGGCCCCCGCGACCGATGGGGTTACCCCTGGGGGTCGGACCGGCCGCGCTCTAGGACTTGCGCCAACGGGAATCGCGGCTCGCACGTTACCGGTCCTCCCCGCCGCTTGTCTGCGCTTGGTCCGGATCGGGCGAGAGATCGTCGAGATCTTGAGCATCGCGACCATCGTCGAACTGCCCGTCGTAGATCAAGTACTGGTCGGTATCCGGACCGTCGAGCTTGCGCACGATCAACCGTTCCCGGTCCGCCAGGTCTACCACCTGAACCCGCACTCGATCTTCCGGGTGCTGCGGGTCGAGAGCGGCCATGCCCTGCGCGTGCCGCTGCGGGCGGGCCATCTGATGCCGGGCGTCCTGCTCGCTACGGGTCCGGTGCGCCGAGGGACGCTCGGCCGCAGCCTCACGCGCCTGGGCCCGCTCCTTATTCCGGCGTTCGGTGAACGTCAGCCAGTCCTGCCAGTGGGTGGCATCGACGTACGGGTCAGCCTCTACCCGCTCGGCGTCCAGCCGCTGCGCCACCGCCATCGGGTCCATGGTGGGCCAGGCGTCCCACCCTTCCGGAAGCTGATCTTCCCGGCCGGTCTGCTCGGCGATGATCCACGGGTCCGGGACCTTGCGGCCCGCGGCATGGGCTCGGCGCAGCCGTTCCCGGTAGCGGGTGTCCCCACCGGGGGCCCAGCGGCGGGAAGTGATCCGGCCGTCACCGGAGAAGCAAGTACGGCGCACCGGTACACCTCCGCGGGGCGGGGGAAGCGGGGGCTCAACTTCCGTTCGATCCACAACAGTCATGATCCTCTCCCTGTTTTTGTCGGTGCCACATGGTCAACTGTCGATCATGGCGGCGATGTCCGGGTCACCCTTGCGCGGATCATTGAAGACGTGCACGCGCAGCCAAGCGGAGAACACCGCGGGGCCCCGGGCATGGGCTCGCAACGCGGCCATGGGGTTGAGATCCCACATGACCACGATCCGGTACAGCAACTCAGTAGAGGGCAGGCGACCACCGGTGCGCAGCTTGCTGGCGGTGGCCGAGGAGACCTGCGCGCGAGCTGCGAACTCGGCGTTGGTGGTACGGGATGTCATAACTGCCCCCGCTGAGGTTGTCATAGCACTGAGGGTACCGGCTAGGTTAGGGCCTGTCCAAGGCCGAGCGGGAGAGGGTAGACTCCCCGTACTAGGTGGCTGATCAGGGATGTGAGGGGCGACCGTGGGTANGGCNAAGACGCTGCTAGAGCGGGCCGAGCGGGTCGACGGGCTCAAGCAAGATGAGTACGGCGTGTGGCGTGATCAGCACGGCCGGGCCGCGTTGTGGCGGGCCGATGGCAAGGGTCGGGCCCCGTACCGGCGGGCGTCGGACATCGGCAAGCAAGTGGAGGATCCCCGGCTGTTGCGCGCGTTCGATGAGCGCAAGGTGGCCGAGGGTGTCGGGATGAACGAACACCTACAGGTGGCCGTGGCGTCGTCCTGGCGCAACCGGAACCGGATGAACGAGATCTGCGCCGAAGCCAAGATGTTGGCCAAGGCTAAGGATCGCGCGGTCAAGGGCACCGCCGAGCACCACTTTTTCGATGACGTCGACCTGGACCGGATGACGGATCGGCCGCGCCACCTGGACGGGGACGTGGACGCCTACCTCACGCTGACCCGCCCCCGGCTCGAACACTTGGACGTCGAACAGTTCATCGCCTGTGACACCGACCTGGCCGGGTTGCCGGTGTTCCTGTGCGGGCGTCTCGACCGCCGGTCGCGACTGTTGGTCGATCTCCCGTTCCCGCGCGCCCTGTGGGATGTGGCCGGGATGGATCACATGCCTGCGGGTGAGATCGTGATCGTCGATAACAAGACGGGCGCGTCGGTGGACTTCGCGCAGATCTCGTGGGGCATGCAAGAGGCCACCTACGCCCACGGCGACCCCTACGACCTGACCACCGACGAACGCGGCCACTGGGACGAACGGCCGCGCACGGACTGGGCGCTGGTTGTGCACGTGCCCTACGGCGAGGGCGAGGCCCGGCTGCACTGGCTGAACATCGGGAAAGCGTGGACCTATCTCCCGATCGCCATCAGCCGGATCTACGCCAACGCGGAGAAAGATCAACTGATGGCGCCGGTGCCCAAGGCGCACATCATCCGCAGCGACCGACGGATGAACTGGTGATCAACATGCCCCGTAACCGCAACCCGATCATCTGGGCCAACTGCGAGANCTGCCACATGCCNGTGGCCATGATCGCGCACGACGAGTTGGCCTACCTGATGAGCGTTCACAACGGGGTGGCGCATTTCGCCTGCCCTACCGAGCACGACCTAGAGAGGATCATGACCCATGCCAACCCGACCGCGGACAGCTCCGAAAACCGACGACTCGCCGGTGGACCCGTCCGACTCGCCTTCACCACCGACCCCCGCCCGCGAGCCTGAGCGCATCGTGTCCCCCGACGTCGCGGCCCGCCGCGGTCCCACCGTGGTGCAACTGATGATCGACGTCATGCGTCGGGTGCGGTTCGTGTCCAAGGACCAGCGCAACACCGAACAGCGGTTCGACTTCCGCGGTATCGATGACGTGATCAACGCGTTGGGTCCGGCCATGCGCGAGGTGGGGATCATCGTGCTGCCCACTGTCGAGTGGTCGGCGCGCGCGAGCACCAAGACGACCCGCGGCAAGGACACCCGCGAGACCACGATCCGCACCCGGTGGACGTTCTACGGTCCGGCCGGGGACTCGATCTCCGCGGTGACCGAGGGCGAGAGCCTGGACGCGGGCGACAAGGGCACGGCCAAGGCGCAGACCGTCGCCTGGCGGGTGGCCATGATCCAAGCGTTCGCGCTGCCCACCGATGAGCCGGATCCGGATCACGACACCTATCAGCGGGTGGACGAATACGACGATGACCGGCGCGGCCGGGGCCGCCGTGATGATCGGGGCCGGGACGAGCGCAACGGCGACCGGTGGCAGGGTCGGCCGACGATGCGCGACCACTACGGCACCGACGACGAGCGGGCCGAGGGTGAGGACCGCAGGCGCGTCGCGACCGGCCGTGTAAACGTCGAGGACGAGGGGGACGAGCGGGGCGACCTGATCGACACCTCGGATCCGGAGGAAGCGGCGCAGCGGGCCCTGATGACCTTGAAAGACAAGCTCCGCCACTACAAGATCAAGAAAGACGAGGCGGCCGACATGTTCGCCGAGCTGTTCGGCGAGGAACTGCCCACCGCGGCGGCCGACCTGATCGACAAGTACACCGAACTGATCGTCGCCATCGGCGGGCTGCCTGAGATTGACAAGGACCCGGGCGAACAGCACCCGATGGTGCGGCGGCTGATGGCCGTGCGCGAGGCGGTCGGCCCGGATGAGGGTCCGGGCGCCGGTGGCGGTGACGACAACCAGTGAGCACGTAATGGCCCGTAACCCGAACCTGGACGAGATGCGCGCAGAGTTGGAACGCCGACGCCACCGCCACCAGATCGTGGCCCTGGCTGCGGCCGACGCCGAAGCGGCCTACCGCTGGCAGCGCGCGCTCAAGATCAAGGAAGCGCGGGCGGAGGGGACCGCGGCCACGATGTGCGAGTACCTCGCCGATGCCGACCCGGAGATCTACAAGCTACACCGGGAACGGCTGCGCATCGCCGGGCGGGANCGCGTGCTGTATGAGGCGTGCAAGGACTTGCGCGAAGCGCTCGGGATCGAGCAGACCCAGACCGTCAATGAGCGCGTGTAAACGGCCCGCACCATCCCCAGCGGGGGACAGGTGTGTGGACAGAGAGGATCGATCATGAAACTGGTAGGCGCCTACGGCGCGCCGATCGTCGTGCACGGCCGCGGACCGTTCGGCCGCCCGATACTCAGCGCGCGCTACGGGGTGCACTGGAGTTACGCCAACGCTAAGGGTGGCGCGGTGCTCAAGACCGAGACCACGTGGGGCAACGTCGCTGGGGTGTTGATCCACACCCCGTGGGTGGCGGTGTGGCTGCACTTCCGGCGTTGGAGGATCAAGCGATGACCGACGCACCGCGGCCCACCCCGTGCGGATCCTGCCCCTACCGGCGCGACGTGCCGTCCGGGATGTGGGCGGCCGAAGAGTACGAACGGCTACCCCGCTACGACGGGCCGATCCACGAACAGGCCATGAGCGAGGCCACCGCGCTGTTCCTGTGCCATCAGGCCGATGGGCACCTGTGCGCCGGATGGGCCGGGCACCGTGACCCGGCCGACCTGTTGGCCATCCGGCTGGCCATCCTGCGCGATGAACTGCCGCCCGACGTGCTCGACTACCGGACCGACGCCGCGCTGTTCGCCACCGGTGCCGAAGCTGCCTTACACGGTAAGCGCGAGATCGATTTCCCGGGCTACCTGGCCCGGTCTGCGGCACGCAAGGTGGCGATCGTGCGCGCGCTGCGCGGCGATCCGGTGCGCGGTGACGACCCCCCGGGGGCTACCCGGGGGTAGCTTGACCCCAACCGGAACGATGGTACTGTGAGTATCAATGGCTGATCGGGTGCAAGACGGCCCCTCGATGGAGAAGAGGATCTAGAGTGCTGAACGGAAGCTACGACGTGATCGTGGGAAACGCGGTCCAGGATTTCGATCTACGGTTCACCCCGGGCGGCGCGGCCGTCGGAGACGTCACGATCGCGGTCAACTCGCGCGAGCAGATCGACGGGGAGTGGGTGGACCGCGACGACCCGATGTACGTCAAGGTCACCGTGTGGTGGGAGTACGCCGAACACTGCGCGGAAACGATCACCCAGGGCATGCGGCTGATCGCCGTGGGCCCGATGTACGTGCGCAAGTGGGAGACCCGCGACGGGGACGAGCGGCTGTCCCTGGAGATGACCGCCGACGAGATCGGCCCGGTGCTGCGCTGGGCCGAGGCCAAGGTCATCCGGGTGGCGGGCAAGGACGACGACCGGGGCGGCCGAGGACGCGGGCGGGACGACGACCGGGGCGACCGGGGAAACCGGCGCGGCGGCCGTGGCCGCGACGACGACGACCGTGGACGG
>JGI24742J22300_10000181_pt1 | contig 9346 bp, 8 predicted proteins | sample KBSMiscanthusM1_FD_22300 | JGI IMG/M metagenome (IMG submission 22300)
TTGTAGCCACTAGGCGTACAAAGTGCGCTCGCATGTCCGCTTTAGCGGCAAAGCGGACATTGCCTGCAGCAAGGAAATAGGGTGGCTGGGGCGCCAGGATTCGAACCTGGGAATGGCGGAATCAAAATCCGCTGCCTTACCGCTTGGCTACGCCCCAACAGGTACCGGAGAGCCGCGACGAAGCGATTTCGTGCGCGGCGGCCGGACCATAGCGGCGCGGCCCTGCCCGATCAATGTCCGCAAGACGCATATTATATGCGGCGTGCGTTGACCCGCCCTACCCCGGCACTAGATTAGCCAGCCATGACCTACCGCGCGCCGGTCGCCGATATCGCATTCACCCTCAAGCACGCTGCCGGCCTGAAGGCCGCGCTGGCGGAAGGGCTTTACGGCGATCTGGATGAAGAGACGGTCGACTCCGTCCTTGCGGAAGCCGGTCGCTACGCCACCGATGTCATCGCGCCGCTCAATCAGGTCGGCGACAAGTTTGGAACGCCGTTCAAGGACGGCAACGTCACGACGCCGCCCGGTTGGAAAGAGGCCTACACGGAATGGGCCGCGGCGGGATGGAACGGCCTCGCCTCGCCGTCCGATTGGGGCGGCCAAGGCCTGCCGCAGGCGCTGAACGCAGCCTGCGTGGAGATGTGGAACTCGGCGTCCATGGCGTTCGGAATCGGACCGGTGCTGACCATGGCAGCGATCGACGCGTTGCATGCCTACGGCAGCGAGGCGCTCAAAAAGCAATACCTCGGCAAACTCGTCAGCGGCGAATGGATGGGCACGATGCAGCTCACCGAGCCGCAGGCCGGCTCCGATGTCGGCGCGCTGCGCAGCAAGGCCGAACGAGCCGGCGATGGCACCTATCGCATTACTGGCTCGAAAATATTTATCACCTACGGCGAGCACGATCTCACCGACAACATCATTCATTTCGTGCTGGCCCGCTTGTCCGACGCGCCGCCTGGTACCAAAGGGATTTCACTTTTCCTGATCCCTAAAATTATGCCTGACGGCTCGCGCAACGATGTGCGCGCGCATTCAGTCGAGCACAAACTCGGGATTCATGCTTCGCCAACCTGCACGATGATCTACGGCGACCAGGGTGGCGCCAAAGGCTTCCTCATCGGTGAGGAAAACAAAGGCATGCTCTGCATGTTCACGATGATGAATCGCGCACGCCTTGCCGTCGGTCTGCAAGGCGTCGGCATTGCCGAGCGCGCGACGCAGCAGGCACTCGCCTACGCCCGCGAGCGCAAGCAAGGCGCTGCCGGTGCGATCATCGCCTATCCCGACGTGAAGCGCATGTTGCTCACCATGCGTGGCCTGACGGGCGCAGCGCGCGCGATTTGCTACGCGACCGGCATTGCGATCGACCGGTCTTTGCGCGCGAAGACCGAGGTGGCCCGCAAGGCCGCGCACGAACGCGCATCATTGCTGACCCCTGTAGCCAAGGCTTTTTCCACCGACATCGGGATCGAGGTTGCCTCGCTCGGCGTCCAGGTGCACGGCGGCATGGGCTACATCGAGGAAACAGGCGCGGCGCAGCACTTCCGAGATGCACGCATTGCAGCGATTTACGAGGGCACCAACGGCATCCAGGCGCTTGATCTTGTCGCACGAAAGGTGCCGCTCGAAGGTGGAAAGACGGTCGCACTTTACCTTGATGAGTTGCGCCGGACCATTGACGCCGTGCGCGCAAGCAACGCGCCGGTCCTCGGCGAAACCGCGGCGCGCCTTGGTGAGGCTGTCGACAGCCTCGAGCGATCGACACGCTGGCTGCTGTCACAGAAATCATCCGACGCGGCGCTTGCCGGGGCGACACCTTATCTGCGCCTGTTCGGCAACGCGGCCGGAGGCTGCATGCTCGCGGAGGATGCCCTCGCCTCGCTGCGTGCGGGCGATGGAACCGCACGCGGCGCGCTTGCGCGCTTTTTTGCAGAAAACATTGCTGTTCAGGCAGGCGGATTCGAGCGCACAATTGTCGAAGGCGGCGACAGCATCAACGGTGCCCAGGCGGCGCTCGCTGAATAAGGACCAACAGGCGATGTCGCTGAAGGGAAAGACCCTGTTCATCACCGGCGGCTCGCGCGGCATAGGCCTTGCGATCGCGCTGAAGGCCGCGTCCCAGGGTGCCAATGTCGCCCTCGCCGCCAAAACGGTCGAGCCTCATCCCAAGCTCGAAGGCACAATTCACACGGCCGCGGCCGAAGTCGCCAAGGCCGGCGGCCGTGCGCTGCCGCTCGCCGTCGACGTCCGTGACGAGGCGGGCGTGCAGGCCGCAATCGACGAAGCCGCTGAAAAATTCGGCGGCATCGACATCGTGGTGAACAATGCCAGCGCAATTCAGTTGACGTCCGTCGCGGCGACCGAGATGCGCCGCTATGACCTGATGCAGCAGATCAATGCGCGCGGAACGTTCATGGTGTCGAAATTCGCAATCCCGTATCTCACGCGCGCCGCAAACCCGCACATCCTGATGCTTTCGCCGCCTCTCGACATGTCCGAGAAATGGTTTGCGCCCCACACCGCCTATTCGATGGCGAAATTCGGGATGAGCCTGGTGGTGCTCGGGCTCGCCGGCGAATTGCGCGGCAAGGTCGCGGTGAATGCACTCTGGCCGCGGACCACGATCGCGACTGCCGCTATCCGGAACCTGCTCGGCGGAGAGACCATGATCCGCCGCTCGCGCAAGCCTGAGATCCTGGCCGAAGCTGCGTGCCGAATCTTTGAAAAGCCGAAGAGCTTCACCGGGAACTTTCTCATCGATGACACCTTCCTTGCATCGGAAGGCGTAACGGATTTCGACCAATATCGTGTCGATCCGAGCCAGCCTTTGCAGATCGACTTTTTCGTGCCTGACAGCAGCCGGCCGCCGAACGGCGTCAGCCTGGACGCAAAATCGCGATAAGCACTTCCACCAGGGCATGTGAGCGTTTAAGTCTAGGCAATGTCCACGCTACTCCTCAGTCATCCCGCCTGCCTGAACCATCTCACGCCTGCCGGCCACCCGGAACGGCCGGACCGGCTGCGCGCGATCGAGCAGGTATTGGAGGACGAGAAGTTTCAACCTCTGGCGCGCGTAGAGGCACCGCGCGGACCTCTCGACATTATCGCGCTCTGCCACCCGACGGATTACATCGAAGCGATCCGGGATGCGTCGCCGGCCGAGGGCCTCGTGCGTCTGGATGCCGACACCGCGATGTCGCCAGGCAGTTTCGAGGCGGCCCTGCGGGCTGTGGGTGGCGCGAAGCTTGCCGTCGATGAAGTGATGGCCGGCAAGGCGTCAAATGCATTTGTTGCGACACGTCCGCCCGGACACCATACCGAGACCGCGCGTCCGATGGGTTTCTGCCTTTTCAACAATGCGGCCATCGCGGCGCGCTACGCGCAAAAAACGCACGGTGTCGAGCGGGCCGCAATTGTCGATTTCGACGTGCATCACGGCAACGGCTCGCAGGACATCTTCTGGTCCGACAGAAGCGTGATGTACTGCTCGACCCACGAAATGCCGCTCTATCCGGGCACAGGTGCGGTCGGTGAGCGGGGCGAATTCAACACCATCGTCAACGCGCCCCTGTCAGCCGGTGATGGCGGCAGTGCTTTCAAGGAAGCGTTTGAGACCGTCATTCTCCCGCGCCTGCGTGAATTCAAGCCGGATATCCTGATCATTTCGGCTGGCTTCGATGCGCACACGCGCGATCCGCTCGCCAATCTCAATCTCGTAGAAGCCGACTACACCTGGGTCACCAAGAAACTGATGGACGTGGCCGACGCGAGCGCCAAAGGCCGTGTCGTATCTCTCCTCGAAGGTGGCTATGATTTGCAGGGGCTTTCGCGATCGGTCGCGGCACACGTTACCGCCTTGATGCACGGATAGAGAATCCGGGCTATCTTCATCACATCGCACGACTAAGAGGCGCCGGACAGAGAGAGATATGGCCGAGAATAACGTCGACGTTAAGAAAATGCCCTTCGAGCGGGCGATCGAGGAACTCGAATCGATCGTCAAGCGCCTGGAAGAGGGCAAGGTGCCGCTTGAGGGAATCGATCGTCAAGCGCCTGGAAGAGGGCAAGGTGCCGCTTGAGGAATCCGTCGCCATTTATGAGCGTGGTGAGGCTTTGAAGACACGCTGCGAGGAGTTACTGCGCCAAGCTGAAGCGCGAGTTGAAAAAATCACCCTAAGCACCGGCGGAAAGCCGACCGGCAGCGAGCCACTCGACATCGATTGAGCGGTATGGGCCAGAGGCCGAATTGCCCCTCAAGGTCGAAGTGGTGTAAGCCATGCGGCTGGATCTGGGGACTTGCCGCTTTCCCGCCGTAAAAGCAACTAGTTGGAGTTGTGCGTGTCCGAAGTGTCTAAGACGCCGTTGCTCGATCGCGTCAACCTGCCTGGCGATCTGAAGAATTTGTCTCCCGAGCAACTCAGGCANCTCGCCGACNAGCTGCGCCACGAGACGATTGACGCCGTCGCCAGGACCGGCGGCCATCTCGGTGCGGGGCTTGGCGTCGTCGAGCTGACCGTTGCGCTTCACTATGTCTTTGACACGCCCGCCGACAGGCTGATCTGGGACGTCGGCCACCAGGCTTATCCGCACAAGATTCTCACCGGCCGGCGCGACCGCATCCGCACGCTGCGGCAAGGCGGCGGCCTGTCCGGCTTCACCAAGCGCGCTGAAAGCGAGTATGACCCGTTCGGCGCCGCGCATTCGTCGACGTCGATTTCGGCCGCACTCGGCATGGCGGTCGCCCGTGATCTCCAGGGCAAGAGCAACAACGTGATTGCCGTCATCGGCGACGGCGCGATGTCGGCCGGCATGGCCTACGAGGCGATGAACAATGCCGGGGCGCGCAACGAGCGGCTGATCGTCATTCTCAACGACAACGACATGTCGATCGCGCCGCCGGTCGGTGCGATGTCGGCCTATCTTTCGCGGCTCCTGTCCGGGCGCACATATTTGAAACTGCGCGACGTCGGCAAGCAGCTTACCGCACACCTGCCGAAGCGGCTTGACGAATTCATCACGCGCGGCGTCGAGCATGCGCGCGGGTTCTGGACCGGCGGAACGCTGTTCGAGGAGATGGGCTTCTACTACGTCGGCCCGATCGACGGACACAATCTCGATCACTTGCTTCCTGTCCTGCGCAACGTGCGTGACGCCGAAACGGGGCCGATCCTCGTGCACGTCGTAACGCAGAAGGGCAAAGGCTATGGGCCGGCGGAATCGTCCGCCGACAAGTATCACGGCGTGGTGAAGTTTGACGTCGCAACGGGCGCGCAGGTGAAGTCGAAGCCGGGCGCACCGCAGTACACGAAAGTTTTCGCGCAGAGCCTGATCAAGGAAGCCCGCAAGGACGACAGGATCGTTGCAATCACCGCGGCGATGCCATCGGGCACGGGGCTTGACCTGTTTGAAAAAGAATTTCCGAACCGCTGCTTCGATGTCGGCATCGCGGAGCAACATGCCGTCACCTTCGCGGGCGGCCTTGCCACGGAAGGGCTCAAGCCCTTCGCCGCGATCTATTCAACGTTCCTGCAGCGCGCCTACGATCAGGTCGTGCATGACATTGCAATCCAGAGCCTGCCAGTCCGCTTTGTGCTCGATCGCGCCGGACTGGTCGGAGCGGACGGGCCAACGCACGCGGGAGCCTTCGACGTCACCTATCTCGGCTGCCTGCCAAACTTTGTGCTGATGGCTGCCGCCGATGAGGCCGAGCTCGTGCACATGGTCGCGACCGCTGCCGCGATCGACGACCGTCCTTCGGCTGTCCGCTATCCGCGTGGCGAAGGTCTCGGCGTGCCGATGCCGGACGAAGGCAAGCCGCTCGAGATCGGCAAAGGCCGTATCGTGCAGGAAGGCCATAAAGTGGCGTTGCTGTCATATGGCGGCCGTCTCGGCGAATGCCTAACGGCCGCCAAGGAACTCAAGGCCCTTGGCCTGTCAGCCACGGTTGCGGATGCTCGCTTTGCCAAGCCGCTCGACGTCGAACTGCTGACCCGCCTTGTACGGAACCACGAAGTGCTGGTGACCGTCGAGGAAGGCGCCATCGGCGGCTTCGGCGCCTATGTCCTGCAGGCCCTGGCCGAGCACGGGTTGATCGAACGTGGCTTGCGGGTCCGCTGCATGGTGCTGCCCGACCGGTTCATTGATCAGGACAGCCCGAATGCGATGTATGCCCAGGCCGGGCTCGATGCAAAAGGTGTCGTCGCGAAGGTCTTTGAAGCGCTCGGCAAGGATGCCGCCGCGGAAACGGTACGGCTCGCGTAGGCTTACAGCTTCCGCTTCCTTCGCGGCACCTTCTTTCCTTTCTTCCGCGCTTCGGAGAGGCCGATCGCTATTGCCTGCTTTCGGCTGGTAACCTTCTTGCCGCTGCGGCCACTTCTCAGCGTGCCTTTCCTGCGTTTCTTCATAACGCGTTCGACATCCTTTGAAGCGCTTCTTGAATATCTACGTGCCATACTATTTCTCCTCGCATGTGGCCGTGACAAAATATTTGCCGCCCGAAACTGCTAACCGTCGTACATGGAACATGGTTCCTCATCCAAACACTCGCGACGCCGAAGGGCGCGGGCTGTGAGCGCGCCGCGCCAACGCGCCGATCGTCTTCTTGTCGAACGCGGGTTGTTCGAAAGCCGCGCTAAGGCCCAAGCGGCGATCGAAGCCGGACTTGTATTTGCCGATGATCAACCGGTGCGTAAGGCGTCCGAAGAACTGGCAACAGATTCTGTCATACGCGCGAGCGCCGCCCACCCTTATGTTTCACGAGGCGGCATCAAGATTGCGGCCGCGCTCGAGCAGTTCGGTTTTGACCCCAAAGGGTGTGTCTGTCTCGACGTCGGCGCGTCCACGGGCGGATTCGCGCAGGTGCTCCTCGACCACGGGGCAAAACGCATCTACGCGGTCGACGTCGGACGTGGCCAGTTTCACGAATCGCTGCGGCTGCGGCCCGAGATCACCTTGCTCGAAGCGACCGATATCCGCTCGCTTTCCCCGCATCTGATCGACGAAGCGCCGGGCTTTGTCACTGTCGACGTCAGCTTCATTTCGCTCAAAAATGTGCTGCCGTCAGCACTCGCGTTCGCCAAAAGACCTGCTCGGCTTGTTGCATTGATCAAGCCGCAATTCGAGGCCGGCCGCGCTCGGTTAAAAAAAGGTATCGTGCGTGACCGGACCGTGCACGCCGCGGTCTGCGGCGATATTGAGAAATTTGTCACCGCGCTCGGGTGGCGTGTCGTAGAAACGATCGAGTCGCCAATCACTGGCGGCGATGGAAACATCGAATTCCTGCTTGGAGCGGTGCGTGACTGAGCAGCTCATTATTTCGCGGCTTGGCCATCGCGGCGACGGCATCGCCGACACACCCGATGGCGCGGTTTACGTGCCCTACACGCTTCCCGGAGAAGCCATCACTGTCGAGCCCGTTGCCGGTCATCCCGATCGCAGGCATTTGCTGCACATCGACAAGCCCGGCCACGAGCGCGCTCAACCGGTCTGCAAGCATTTCGGCACCTGCGGCGGCTGCGCACTGCAGCATTGGTCTCTCGCCGAGTACCACCTTTGGAAACGTTCGCTTGTCGCCGATGCACTGGCGCAAGCCGGCATCGTCGCACCGATCGCGGACCTAATCGACGCGCACGGCGCGGGCCGCCGGCGCGCAGTATTTCATGCGCGGCGCGGAACCCATGACGTTCTGGAAGTCGGTTTCACGGCGCCGCGAGCGCATCACATCGTCCCAATCGACGATTGCCCCATTCTGGCGCCCTCGCTCTCAGGTGCCGTGCGCGCCGCATGGGCGATCGCGGAAGTGCTCAAAAAAACCGGAAAACCCCTTGATATCCAGGTCACCGCAACCGATAGCGGGCTCGATATCGATGTGCGCGGATCAGGAACGGTCGCCGCCGAGCGGCTGACCGCGCTCGCGAAGGTTGCCGAGACACACAAGCTCGCACGGCTCACACGCCACGGTGAACTAGTGGCACAGCGCACACAGCCGTGGTTACGAGTTGGACGCGCGGAGGTGCCGCTGCCTTCAGGCGCTTTCCTCCAAGCGACCGCCGAGGGCGAAGAAGCGTTGGCGCGCCTCGTGACCGAGCATGCCGGCAAAGCCCGCCGCGTCGTCGATCTTTTTACCGGCATCGGCACCTTTGCGTTGCGTCTGGCTGAAAACGCGCGGGTTGCGGCCTCCGACAGCGAGCCCGCGGCAATCAAAGCGCTGCAGCAGGCAGCGGGTAAAGCGAGCGGCCTTAAGCCCATCGATGCCCAAGTGCGCGATCTTTTCCGGCGCCCATGGATGGCCACAGAACTGAAAGATTTCGACGCGGTGGTGTTCGACCCGCCGCGGCAGGGCGCCGAGGCCCAGGCGCGCGAGCTCGGCAAAAGCACAGTGCCTATCGTCGTTGCGGTTTCCTGCGACGCCAATACATTCGCGCGCGACGCAAAAATTCTGGTTGATGCCGGCTACCGACTCGCGGCCGTCACGCCGATCGACCAGTTTCGCTATTCTCACCACATAGAGATCGTGGCGAAATTCACCCGATAGCTACTGGTAGCCGCCCCAGCGTTCCTGCCACAGCCTCTCGCCGATGGTGCAGGAGACGCGCATGCGAGATGCGGCGGGCGCAATTCGNGCCTCAGGCTGACGGCCCGCAATTTCCAACACGAGTTTTGTCCGGGTTGCCTCAATAAACTTTTCGCGTTCGCGGATGGGAATTACGAAAGCTCCCGGTCCACCGATCACACAGTCCTCGTAGTATTCGTCGAGATTTTCGATATCCATTGTACCCGAATAGGGCCGTTTCAGCATGATCGGCAGGCCATTGATGGTGATGCCGGCGGCAAGAACATCATCGCGCGTGAGTTCAACCAGCGGGCCGGCATTGTTGGCTCCGTCCCCGGACACATCGATCACGCGTCGTAGGCCCCTGTAACCGCTGTCGTCGAACAGCGGTTTCGCGAAGCGCAAAGCGCCGGAAATCGACGTGCGCGAGGCGCGCCGGTACGGCGCGCGGGAGATTTCCGCGGCCACCGCATCGGCGGACTCCGGGCCGTCGATTACCCGCCATGGCATCAGGATCTTCTGGTCGGATTGCCCGGCCCATTCGAAATAGGTGATCGCGATCTTGCCATGCGCACCCTGGCGCAGCGCCTGAAGGAATTCCTTCGACGTGAGCGCCAGCACGTATCCTTCGCGCTGCAGTGATTGCTCATCCGGATCCATGGAATATGAAACGTCGACGGCGATCACCAGCTCGACATCGACGGGAATGGCGCTTGCGCGCGTGTCGGCAAGTTTCGGCAGCGTCGGCGCCGCCGATGCCGCAAGCGCGAGCCCGGCCGCCGCTACGGC
>JGI24742J22300_10000182_pt1 | contig 9344 bp, 10 predicted proteins | sample KBSMiscanthusM1_FD_22300 | JGI IMG/M metagenome (IMG submission 22300)
ATTCCTGCCCTGCCGCAATGCACCTCATTATCTCCCGTCTGCGACAAACGGCGTACCCGAAACCCGCTTTCTGCATCGCATTTCCGGGCCTTCCAGCTCTCCGCCGCAATACCCTCGCCGGGTGCTTTGCTTGACAGGATCGGCCGGGCATGACCCAACCAGAACAAAATACGTGCCGACCGGGCGACGATTCGCTTAGTCTGCGCCCCCGAAAGGGCTGATAGCCGGATGTCGAAGGAACTTACGATGCGATTTTCCAAGCATGACAGGCATGCACGTTTCGGCACGCGCTGGCTTGAATTACTTGGACCTTTGGCGCTGACCGCGCTGCTGGCGCTCGCCCCCGCGAACTACGCCTTTGCCCAAGGCGCCGTGAAGTCTGTGCATAAAGACTGGCAAATCCGCTGTGATACGCCGCCGGGCGCCAAAGCCGAGCAGTGCGCCCTGATACAAAGCGTCACCGCCGAGGATCGCGCCAATGTCGGCCTCACCGTGATCGTGCTCAAGACCGCCGATCAGAAAAGCCGGCTTATGCGCGTGGTCGCACCGCTCGGCGTGCTGCTGCCGTCGGGCCTCGGGCTTAAGATCGATCAGGCCGATATCGGCCGCGCGGGCTTCGTTCGCTGCCTGCCAAACGGCTGCATCGCGGAAGTGATCATGGACGACGAGCTGATCAAGAAGTTGCGCTCGGGCAAGACGGCCACATTCATCATCTTCCAGACGCCGGAGGAAGGAATCGGTTTCCCGATGAGCCTTGCCGGGTTCGGCGAAGGCTACGACAAACTGCCGTAAGTCCCCACGCTGCCCACTTCTCTGAAACGTCCTTTCATGGCCGGCCTTGTGTCGGCCATCCACGTCTTTAGTGTTGAGTGTTGAGCCTAGTGAAGATGTGACGAAGGGAGGCACGTTTCGTGCAGTTGGGTTTTGTAGGGCTTGGTGCAATGGGGCAACTGATCGTGCCGCGCCTCATGGCGGCGGGGCATGAAGTCACCGGCTGGAACCGATCCCGAGATAGAGCTGAAGCGTTGATCAAGTCCGGCATGCACTGGGCGGACACACCGCGTGCGGTAGCCGAACGATCTGAAATCGTATTTTCCATCGTGACCGACTCAAAGGCAGTGCGCGCTGTGGCTCTCGGCAAAGACGGTATCGTCGCCGGATTGCGCGTCGGCGGCATCTACGTCGACATGAGCACGATTGAACCGGACGAAAGCCGCGCAGTTGCAGCCGAATTCGGCAAAGCCGGNTCGATCATGCTTGATGGGCCTATCTCGGGCTCACCCGTCACAGTCACTCAAGGCAATGCGTCGGTGATGATCGGTGGCGACGAGCAGGCTTTCGAGCACATCAAGCCGGTGCTGCTCGCGATCGGGCCGAAGGTGACGCGGATCGGCGGCAATGGGCTCGCGTGCCAGATGAAGATTGCAGTCAATCTCTTGCTGATGGTCGAGGTCATCGCCTTCGGCGAAGCGGTCGCACTGGCCGAAAAAGGCGGTGTCGCCCGTGATGTGGCGCTCGATGCCATTCTCAAGAGNGTAGCAGCGTCACCNGTACTCGGTTATCGCGGACCATTTATCCTGGAAGGAAAAATGCCCGCNGTACCGCTTGCCGACGTCACCTTGCAGCAAAAAGATATGATGCTGGCGCTCAACCTTGGCCGCATGACCGGAAGCCCGGTGCCGCTCGCGGCCGCAGCTAACGAGATGATGAACGCCTGCCGTGGATTGGGGATCGACGGGAACGATTTCGTAGTGGNGCATCAAGTGTATCGGCGCCTGGGAGGACAAAAATGACNTCATCTGCCGAGAAGATCGGGAGTGCTCTTGGAAAAGCGGTGAAAAGCACGGTGGCCAAATGGAAAGAGGGCCAACCTGCACCAGTGATGTATCGCACCAATCTGCGCGACGTGCCGAAGGTCGANGGCCTCAAGCGCGATGACGGCTGGGTCGATATGCAGGTNCAATTTCTAATCGACAAGAAAACCGCAGATGCCGATCATGTTGTCGGCTGGACCGTGCTCAAGCCCGGCGCCCGNCACGAAAATCACCGCCATCATAACTGCGANGAGTTCTTCATCGTGCTCAAGGGTCACGGGATGATCTACACGGAGCATGGAGACAAGCCGTCGGTCGAAGGCGACGTCGTTTATTCGCCGCGTGGCTGCTGGCATGGCTTCAACAACACCTCGAACGAGGACGTCGTGCTGGTCTGGGGCTGGATGGGCGCAGGCTCGATCGATGCCTCCGGNTATGAAGTGCACCCCGAGAGCCACAAGTGAACCCCTGGGACGCCCCGCTCATCAAGAAAGGCATGAGTGCACAACTTGCGAAGCGGCGTGCACGCATTGCCGCCGGTGAGAAGCCCCTTGGCTGGAAAGTCGGATTGGGTGCGCCGGCGACAATGCAAAAAATGGGTCTCGTGGCGCCGATCGTCGGTTACTTGATGCAGCGCGCGCTCCTCCTGTCGGGAAGCACAGCGTCGCTCAAAGGCTACATCAAACCAGTCGCGGAGCCGGAAATCTGCGTACGGATGGCGCATGATCTTCCGTCCGCAGCTTCGCCCGCTGAAGCAGCGGCTGCGGTAAAGGAGATTTTCCCGGCTATTGAATTGGCCGACCTTGATCCGGTACCCGCGCCCGACAATCTCGATGCCGTTTTGGAAGGCGATATCTTCCAGCGTCACGTCATTTTGTGCGGCAACACCCGCTTGGGCGCGAGCACCTCCGGACTGACGTCACGTGTGTTCCGGCGGGGCGCCGAGGCCAACGTCTCAACCGATCCGGAAGCTCTCACCGGCAAGCTGCCGGAGATCGTCGCCCATGTCGCGAATACCCTTTCCGCATTCGGCGAAAAGCTTTCCGCAGGCGACGTGATCATCACCGGCTCGATCACACCGCCGCTCATGATAGAACCGGATGAGAACGATTTGACGCATGTATTGGAGCCAATTGGCGAAGTCTCGGTGAATTTCAGCCGCGATTAGCCCGCATTTGGGTCCTCGCAGAATCGCCATGGTCCCCTTATCTAGTCCGACAATGATCTCACGTTGGAGCAGCCAATGGATCCCGCCATATCATCACTGATCGACCGAGCGGGCCTCGACCGCGCCAAGGTGCGCCAGTTGATCGGCCGCGGACTCGATGGCGCCGACGATGGCGAACTGTTCCTCGAATACCGCCAGGCCGAGGCGCTCACTTTCGACAACGGGCGGCTCAAGCAGGCAACATATGACACCGCGCAGGGTTTTGGCCTGCGTGCGGTGAAAGACGAAGCGGTCGGCTATGCGCACGCTTCCGACCTTTCGGAAGGCGCGATTGCACGCGCAGTCGAGGCGGTTCGCGCAGTCAAAGGTGGACATAACGGCACCTATGCCGAGGCACCGAGCCGCACCAACCGCAAACTCTATACCGACGACAATCCGCTCGGCGCGCCGGCCTTCGATGCAAAAGTGAAGTTGCTCGAGTCGATCGACGTTTATGCGCGCGGTAAGGATGCCCGCGTACGTCAGGTGACGGCGAGCGTTGCGGCGACCTGGCAGGTCATCGAGATTCTACGCGCCGATGGCGAGATCTACCGCGATATCCGTCCGCTCGTGCGGCTNAACATATCGGTTGTCGCAGGTGACGGCGACCGTCAGGAATCCGGCAGCTACGGTTTCGGCGGCCGCGAAGGTTTTCAACGGTTCATCACGCCCGATGCCTGGCAAGGCGCCGTTGACGAAGCCGTCCGGCAGGCGCTGATCAATCTCGATGCGGTCCCCGCCCCTGCCGGTGAAATGGACGTCGTACTTGGCTCGGGCTGGCCGGGCGTGATGCTGCACGAAGCCGTCGGCCACGGGCTCGAGGGCGACTTCAATCGCAAGAAAACATCTGCATTCGCCGGTCTGATGGGCCAGCAGGTCGCGGGAAAAGGTGTAACTGTCGTCGACGATGGCACGATGCAGGCGCGCCGCGGCTCGCTCTCGATCGACGACGAAGGCACGCCCACCAACCGCACGGTCTTGATCGAGGACGGCATACTCGTCGGCTACATGCAGGATCGGCAGAATGCGCGGCTGATGGGCATGAAGCCGACCGGCAACGGACGGCGCGAGTCGCACGCGCATGTGCCGATGCCACGGATGACCAACACCTACATGCTCGCCGGAAAACACGACCCGAAGGAGATCATCGCCTCGGTGAAGAACGGGCTTTTCGCTGTCAGCTTTGGCGGCGGACAGGTCGACATCACGTCGGGAAAATACGTGTTCCAGTGCACCGAGGCTTACAGGATCGAGAACGGCAAGATCGGCGCGCCGGTCAAAGGCGCCATGCTGATCGGCAACGGCCCGACCGACCTCCATCGCGTCACAATGATCGGCAACGATTTCGCCCTCGATCCGGGTATCGGAACCTGCGGCAAGAACGGCCAGGGCGTGCCGGTCGGGGTCGGACAACCGACGCTGCGGATGGACAAGATCACCGTCGGCGGAACGGCCTAATTCGGGAGTTGAGAAATGCAGANGAAACAGTCCGGCCTGCGCGGCTGGNTCAGGACTATTGCCGATATAGCGGTCATCGTGCTGATCGTGCTCGCGGCGAAAACCGCGATCGCCGAGCCGTTCTACGTTCCCTCCGGCTCGATGGAACCGACACTGCTCATCGGCGATGAGCTGCTGGCGATGAAATATCCTTACGGTTACAGCAGCGCATCCCTTCCCGCTTTCTTCGTTTTCCCAAACACGCAGCGCGTCTTTGCGGCTCTCCCGAAGCGCGGTGATGTCGTCGTATTCCGCTGGCCCGGCGATCGCTCGCAAATTTGGGTCAAGCGCGTGATTGGATTGCCCGGCGATCGTATCGGTGTGAGCCACGGCCAGGTCCGCATCGACGGCAAGCCTGTCGCTATTGAGTCCGCAGGCGCGGGCGCGATGGAGACCGAGGATGGCAGCACGATTGCCGCCGCGCGCTTCACCGAGACACTGCCCGGCGGACATCAGGCATCCGATCTTCAAGATGACCGCACACGGCGAGTTCGACGATATGCCGGACGTCGTCGTGCCCCCCGGCCATCTCTTCGTCATGGGCGACAATCGCGACAATTCCGCCGACAGCCGCGTGCCGGTCCGCGCCGGTGGCGTCGGATTGCTGCCGGTGGAAGATCTGGTCGGCCGTGTCGACGCAATCGTCGGCTCGTGGGATCTCGCCGTCAAAAGCCGGCCAATTCAGGAATGGCCGGCGGGCCTTCGGCTGTCGCGCTTTTTCACGTCGGTGCACTGAGTGCATTTTTGCGGCGCATGATCTTTTCCGAAAACCGGTACCCACTTTTCGGGATCATACGCAGCTAACGCACGACACCCGAAATGCAGCACGGCTTGTGCCGCGGCCGCGTGAGCCTGTCCTTGAGATAGCAGCGCGCATTAGGGCTGATGTAGCCCTGCCGCACATAGGTCCAGGCACGGCATCTGTTGTCCGCCTCGCATGCCGCCTTGCATGTGGCGCCGGTTGATTCGGCCGCCACATCCAGATTGCGGTAATCGCCACCAAGCCGATCAATGGAATATTCCACCGGTCCCTTGCGGGGCTCGATCACACCGGAGCCGCGGACACCGGAGACGCAGCATTTATCCTCGACGCGCGTCGGCACCTGGCTTTTCAGCCAGCAGGTCGCGGCCGTGTTGGCGGTGCGCGGATAGGAGAAGCTCCAGGCGCGGCAGCGTGCGTCGCGTTCGCAGCGCGCCGCGCAGACGGCCGGATCCCCGTTGCGGATCTGGAAGCTCAGATAGTCGCCGCCGATGCGGTCAAATCCGCTTTGGGCTTGCGCGTGACCGGCAAGCGCAAGCACGGCGAGTGCGAGCGCGGCCCCTAGCTTGATCGGTGTTCGCATTGCGCGTGCGATCAACCCTGAAATGAGTCGTTATGAAGCGTTGCCCCAAGCTCATGGTAACCCAGTCACCCGCCGTTGTGCAGACACAACAACGTCAGCAATGAATCTTCGTACTGCGAAGTAAATTCAAATAAAGCGCCCGCCGGAGGGGCCGGCGGGCGCGGATCCGGCCGCGAGAGGGGATGATCGCGGGTGTCGGATCGAGCGGCCGATGAGAGGGCTCGGCCGTTTACTTGATTCCGTCGGGGCGCCAGACGCGCCGACTAGGCCTTGGTTGAGCGGCGCGCACTCAGATCGAATTCAGCGCGCCTGATGGCGTGACCCAGGCGCCGTTCGAGTGCGCGCTCGCGCAGGAGCGCAGTCGGGTCGTCCCAGAACGGCTCCGAAAAGGCATCGCGTACATCGGCGCGGGTGATGCCGATATCGGCGAGCATGCGGCGGTCCAGCCCGGCCAGAACATTGGCCTCACGGCGATGACGCCTCGCCCGCGCTATTTCTTTGAGCCAATGGGTGACCAGGGCCACCAAGNAGGCAAACGCCCGCAAGAGCGCGCCGCCGGCGACTGGTAGAACGGGGTATTGGGCGCTCATAATAATCTCCAATCAGTCCAGTGGTTACGGTGCCAAAATCGCTATTTGCACCGCCCAGAACCACCCGAAATCCCCACCCGATTCCTCTGGAACTCAAATATATTGCACTGCGGGGATTGATTAGTGAAACGAATGTTTTTAATCTGATCGATCAGAAACGATGATATGGCCACCCCGGCCCGGAAATGGGCCTTTTCAGGATCCGCCGCCATGACCGCAATGCTCGACGTCGACCAGTTGCGAACCTTCATCGCAATCTCCGAAACCGGCAGCTTCACGAAAGCAGCGGAGGTTGTGAACAAGACCCAGTCGGCCGTCTCGATGCAGATGAAGCGACTGGAGGAGCGTCTCGAGCGTCCGATTTTCTCGCGCGACGGGCGCGCCTCGAAGTTAACCGAGGACGGCCAACGACTGCTCGATTACGCGCGGCGAATCGTGAAGCTCAATGTCGAGACGCTGGCGGCGTTTTCCGACGCCGAATTGTCCGGTCGCGTGCGTATGGGAGTGCCCGACGATTATGCCGACCGTTATCTCCCCGAGATCATGGCGCGCTTCTCACACAGCTACCCGGCAGTCGAGCTGTCGGTGATCTGCGAACCGTCTGTCGATCTGCTCGAGCGCATCGATGGCAACGAGATCGATCTCGCCATCATCACCAATTGCGAAAGCAAGCGCGCGTCGGAAACATTCCGTCGCGAACGGCTGCTCTGGGTGACATCGAATCGCCATTCGACTCATCTCGAGGAGCGCATGCCGCTAGCGCTCGGGCGGCCGAGCTGCACCTGGCGCCGCATCGCCATCGAACGGCTGGAAGCGATTGGCCGTCCGTTCCGTGTGCTCTACTCGAGCTCGAGCGCCGGCGCGGTCGCCGCTGCCGTGCTCGCCGGGCTCGCGGTCTCGGTGCTCCCTGAATCCGGCCTGCGTCCCGGGATGCGCGTCCTGTCCTCGTCAGATGGTTTCCCCGACCTGCCCAGCTGCCGCATCGGGCTGGTGCGTAACGCGCACGAGAGCTCGGCGCTCGCCGATGCGCTCGCCGAGCACATCATCTCGTCGCTTGACAACCTGTCGGATGCAGCACAGGCGGCTGAATAGCTCGCGCCGATCAGTACGCGTATTCCTCGAAGATCGGATCGACCGAGCCGCCCCATTCGCCATGGAAGCGCTCAAGCAGTTCCTCGGCCGGCGTGATGCCGCGCGCAATCGATTCTTCGAGCGGACGCAGGTAGCGCGTCTCGTCGCGGCCGTTGCGGTCGAGTCGCCGGCGTCGTCCCAGCCCTTGCGAGCACAGCCGCACCAATTCATCCGCCAGCGAGAGCATATCGCGATTGCGGACCTGCGCCTTGAAGCCGAGCTTCGGCACGTCGTCGCGCAGCCTCTGTCGTTCCTCGGCGGTCCATGATTTGACCAGATCCCAGCAGGCTTCGAGCACATCGTCGTCATAAAGCAGCCCGACCCAGAAAGCCGACAGCGACGGCAGACGCCGCCACGGCCCGCCATCGGCGCCACGCATCTCAAGATACCGCTTGAGCCGGACTTCCGGGAAAATCGTGCTCAGGTGATTGGCCCAGTCGGAAATCGTCGGCCGCTCGCCCGGCAGTCCCGCCAGCTTCCCCGCGAAAAAATCCCGGAACGATTTGCCCGCCACATCGATGTATTTGTCGCCGCGCTTGACGAAGTACATCGGAACATCGAGCGCGTAATCGACCCAGCGTTCAAAGCCCATGCCGTTTTCAAACGCCCAGGGNAGCATGCCGGCGCGCTGGTTGTCGGTGTCTGTCCAGATCTGCGACCGGATCGACAGGAAACCGTTGGGCTTACCCTCGGTGAAAGGCGAATTGGCGAACAACGCGGTCGCCACCGGCTGCAGCGCGAGCGACACGCGCAGTTTCTTGACCATGTCGGCTTCACTAGCGAAATCGAGGTTCGCTTGCACCGTGCACGTCCGGTACATCATGTCGAGGCCGAGCTTGCCGACCTTCGGCATGTAGGCGGTCATGATCTTGTAGCGGCCCTTCGGCATCTTCGGCATGTCGCCGCGCGTCCAGTTCGGCGTCATGCCGATACCGAGAAAGCCGATGCCCAGCGGCTTTGCCACCTCGCGCACCTGCGCGAGGTGCGCCATCAGCTCGGCGGCGGTCTGATGCACGTTGTCGTACGGCGCACCCGACAACTCGAATTGGCCGCCCGGCTCCAGCGAGATGGCGCCGCCTCCGGTCACGTCGAACATTCCGATGATGTTGTCGCCCTCCATGATCGGCTCCCAGCCGAGCAGCTCATGCATGCCATCAAGCAGGGAGTGGATGCTGCGCNTGCCGGAATAAGGCACGGGCCGATGATCGGCGACGGTGAAGGCGAACTTCTCATGCTCGGTGCCGACGCGGAATTGTGCCTTCGGCTTGCAGCCTGCTTCGAGCCAGGCGACGAGTTCGTCGCGCGTCTCGATTGGCGTCATGTCGACTTGGTCACGAGCCATGCAGGGTCCGGGCAAAAAAGGTCGCGACCTTAAACATGGGAACCAGCAAAGGGCAATGTGAGGATCGGAATTGTGATTCTGCGCCTTTGCATGGATTTCGCCCGCCTCCGGTCCTCGCTCTGCTCTAGGAATATATACCTTCTCGGGTTGGCTCCCAAAGATGTTCACATTCCGTTCTTTTCCTTCTCGTCGACTTGCTTTATTGATCAGGCCGCATGCCCCAGTTCACGCCCCACCAGGATAACGCCCTGAAATCCGTGGCCGATTGGCTCAAAGCCGGTCCGGGCCGCAACGGCACGCGGCAGGTCTTCCGTCTGTTCGGCTACGCCGGCACCGGCAAAACCACGCTCGCCCGCCACATCGCCGAGGATACGGACGGCGACGTGAAATTCGCCGCCTTCACCGGCAAGGCCGCATCGG
>JGI24742J22300_10000192_pt1 | contig 9144 bp, 7 predicted proteins | sample KBSMiscanthusM1_FD_22300 | JGI IMG/M metagenome (IMG submission 22300)
GCCGTCCAGAGCGGTAGTACGGCAACGCTCACCAGTACAATCCAAAGCAGTATGATGACATGATACAACAGGGGTGTTTTCTTCATAGGCTCTCCTTATAGCATGTGTAAAAAGGTGTGCCGCGTTACACATGCCCGCGGCACAAGTACGTAGTTTCGCAGCCTTTGGGCGTATCGAAAGTTACATATTTCACGTCCAGTCGGATTTCGGCCGCGTGCTAACAGCGGTTCTTCTAGTCGAAAACTTTTTTATGAATTTCTGTTGTATTTATTGGTATTGCTGGCAAGCCGCCGGCTCAGCGGTGCCGCGAAGTTTGCCGCTCACCAATGCGTAGCCGTACAGTTGGTATTTGTCGCCGGTGGCAAATTGACAATCAGGAAGCAAATCGAGCGAATAACCCAGGTACGTATTGAGCACGACGCGGAAGGCATTGACCGGGCTCGTCATTTGCGCGGCAACGGTTTCGGCGTCGACATTCGGCAGGTAATAGCTCGCCAAAACGCCGAATTTTTGTTGCATTTGCTCGAGCGGCAGGTTGATCGGGTTGTAATAGTGGCCGGGCGTAAGCGTACCGCGGAATTGCTTGGGATACGGGCCTTCATCAGCCTGCAAAATAATGGCCGCGCCCGGATCATTTGTGCGGATATTGGCGATGAGATCTTTGAGCCGCGTGTTGAGGTAGGTAAGCTGGTTGGTGTATTTGTCGACTTCGTCGGCCCCATTATCGTCGCGGTCGCCGCTATAGGTCGGGTCGGAACCGTCGGGCCCGAAAATATACGGATCATGCGGCACCAAAACGTGTGCGAAAGTAAACTGCGGCGTTTTCTGCATTTTGCTGTTGCCGGCGATGGTTTTGAGGGCGGCCATTTGCTGTTCGAAGTTATCACGTGGCGCGGTGTCGAGATCGTACAAAACCGCGATGTGCTTGCCAAACGTCAAACCCTTTTTAAGCAGCGGCGAAAGGATACTTTTGTTGATGATATCGCGCTGTAAGTCGGTCATCCAAAATGTCATGCCAAGCGTGCGCAAGCGGAAAGCTTTGGTCGGTTGGTTGTCGGCCTGGATACCGTCGCGGGTGAAATCCCACCACGAAGCAACCTGATTATACGTGTAGCCGTTCTGTTTGAGCGCCTGGGCGGCGGGCGGATTGTTGAGCGTCGCGCGGTACGGGAACGCCGACTGCCAGTCACCGCCGTCGTTTGTGAATGACTTATTCAGGTTAGGGAAGTAGCTCATGGCCAACGTCGAGCTTACCGACTGCATGGTAAAAGGATAGTTCGAATATGCTTGGTCCCGCGTTACGAACCCTTGGTCGCTGAGAAAGTTGAGCAGATCACCATTGTTGTAGTTGTAATCTTTGCTGAGCGTATTGGCATTAGCGTAGCGGTCGAACAACAGGTAATACACGTTCGGCTTGGCGGCGACAGTAGCTTGAGCCGGCTTGGCAGGGGTCAGGCTGGCAGGTTGCTGGTAGGCGAGCTGATGACGGATCGTCCACAACCGTGTCGCCGTTTTATACACCTGGCCGGCGAACACAAACACTACCACGAACACCGCAATTTTAAGCAAGGGCACGGAACGAAGCTGTTTGACATGTCGCATGACAAAGTCGAGCACGAACGCGGCGACACCGAAAACCACCGCGACAACGCCCATAAAAATCAACCCATGGGTGAGCGGCGTATCGATCGATTGCTTAATGAACTTGTCGGCAAAATGATGCAGCCATGGAAACGTGTACGTGTAACCATACAAGCCGTACACCAACGGCAACGCGGCGGCATGCGCCGCCAAATCACGCCGCAAAATCAGCTTATACACATAAAAAATAATCGTTGCCAAGACAGCGAACAATACGATCGGGACGAACACTTCTTGCGGGTAGCTGAAGTCGGAATTTTGTAACCAGCGCGACAAAATGAGCGAGATGAGCAGCAATATTTCAGGTACGCTCGTGCGAAGCGCAAACCGCCCCGCCGCACGTACTATGCGTACCACCACGCCCGGTTTTTCTGCCGACGGGCGAGGTGGCTTGGAAGGCTCGTCTTTTTTTGGATCGCGTGGCGGTTTAGCTTCGACGGCATCAGCACCTTCGTGCATGGGCGCCGAGTCTGGTTTCGGATCGTCAGCTACGCGTACGACCGCCGGTTGGGTAGGGCCGCCGGTGAGCTCAGCGATGATATGCTTCGGCTCTTTATGCGCTGCGACATCTGCTGTCACGGATTGCTTTTTAGCGCCTGCGGATTTTCCCGCCGAAGTTTTTGCCGAAGATTTTTTAGACTGCTTCTTTGCCATAGGTCTTCAGCTTTACGCCTTATTTTCGAACAAGTACAGCGTCCGTTTGGTGTGTTTGACCGGCATTTTTTTAACAAGTTTGAAGTGCTCGCCCATAGCCTGCTCAAAATGTCGTTCGTCGTAATCCGCAAAAATGTCTTTACGGGATGCAAGCAAGATGTCGACCTTCGAATCGCCCTTTGGCACGAACTCGATGATGATGTTTTTGCCGACCTTCGCCAAAAACTCGGCGATGCGCGGCAGGGGCAGATTGCGCCCAATAGCCAGGTGGTGGATCAATGCCAATACCATGACCGCGTCGGCCGGGCCACGCGTAAACAGTGAATCGCGCTCGCGGCCCATCCAGCCATTTGCCGTCGATGGGTTGACGCAATCCTGCACCAATGGCAACATATTGCGGTCGCGTTCGTCGGAGTGGGTAAAATTGCGCCCGACCGCGACCGGGTCGATGTCAAAGGCGACCGTGTAGGCACCAAGGTCGGCGGCCAGTACGCTGAACTCACCATTGTTCGCACCCAAATCCCACACCGTTTGTACGCGCGGTTTGATCTGTTTAAGCAAACTCGTAACAGCTTTTTGCTTCTCTTCGAAGCCTTCGTCGCTGTAGTTGGTGAATGTGTAGTAATCGCCCCATTCGGTGCGCTGCTTGGGCGGGCGAAGGCTGCTCACACTGCTTTCCAGGCCGGCGATCAAGCCTTTGAGTGCGAAGGTGCTGAGCCGGCGTTTTGGAATTTCTTTGCCGCGCACGCCGGCGTTTTCATAGCGCTTTTTGGTAGCGGCGTGGAAATAAATGTGGCTTAACAGCCCGTGCGCCAAACGAGCGCGGGCCGGCAACAGGGCGACCGCCAACTCCAGCGGAATGCCTTCGATGTTGGTTTCCAAAAACTTCAAAACATCATACGAGGCATAGTGGGCGAGTGCCAGTGGTGCCAAAAAGTGCTCACAAAACTGTTTGTAGCCTTCCCATGGTTCGCCGACTTCGTATTTTTTGAATGATAATGTATCGATAAAGATCGGTTTTTTACCGATGAACTGCACGTTGTAGGCGCTGGCATCTTTGAGGATCATGCCGTGTTCCAAGGCAATTTTTTGTACTTCGATGGTGAGCAGGGCAGCAGCTTTGAGCTGCGCGAACGACCATTCGTAGGGGTAAGAGATAAAAGGTATGGTTTCGGGTGCGATAATCTTATAGCGGGCCGCATCTTTTGTGAAGTTATGTTTAGTAACTTCTCGGTGCGAGACCATAAGTCCTGCCTCGGTAAGTGTTTCGTACAAGCCTGAACTCATCAGCAGGTCGTAATCGTCTTTTCCAGCCTGATTGATTTGTCGGTAGACCGTGCCGTTATCGGTGAAGATAAAACCGGCTGGGTCTCGGAAAGATCCAGAATGCGGGGTCACCTGTGCCATTTATTTTTCGCTCGATGAATTACCGCGTGAAAACAACGTCTTTGTTTTGCGGAAAAAATTCGCAATTACGCGGCGGCCGAACACGGCAACCCCGGCGGCGACACCAACGACCGACTGCACGATCATGCTTCCGGTACCCGGATCGAGGTACGCGAAATGTGGAGCAAATGCATGTATCATATAAACCCTATCTTACCTTAACTAACACTATTCTAGCGTAGTATACCTGAAGATAGGCTTAATTTATATCGTATGCCCCGCATATAGCCTTCGGGCGTCGGTGGCGCTATACTATAGCCATGAATATAAAACACTGGAAAATCGAGCGGGCACTACCGTGGATCTTGATTATTGGCGGCGTTCTCGGCATTATTTGCTCATTCATAATTACGCAAGATAAATTTAAACTCCTCGAGAATCCGCACTTTGTGCCGTCGTGCAACCTTAATCCGGTGGTGAGTTGCGGCAGTGTTATGTCATCGAAGCAAGGCGCCGTGTTCGGCTTTCCCAATCCGTTTATCGGCCTTTCGGCCTTTGCGGTGCTGGTGACCATCGGCATGGCAATGTTTGCCGGCGCGAAGTTTAAACGCTGGTTTTGGATCGGTTTACAGATAGGGACGTTGCTCGGTGTTGCCTTTGTGCATTGGCTGTTTTTCGAGAGCGTGTACCGCATCCACGCGCTCTGTCCGTATTGTATGGTAGTGTGGGTCGTGGTGATTACGACGTTTTGGTACACCTTGCAGTACAACCTCAAAACGGGCATCATCAAAACGCCGGGCTTTCTTACCGGCACGGAAAACTTCATTCGCAAGCACCACCTCGATCTGATTATTTTGTGGTTCGTGGTGATTACCGCGCTTATCTTGCGCCAGTTCTGGTACTACTTCGGTCCGGCTATCTTTGGTAATTAGTTGTTCTTGCCAACGTTATAGTTGTATTTTCTGCTGCATTTAGATGAGTGCTATAATAAACAAAAGCGCTTATGAAAAAACACAAAAACGTCATTCAAAAAACCGCCGAAGTGCCCGCCGAAGCACTGGCTATAACGGTGATTGCCAGTAAGCGCGTCACCGCGGCGATTCCTGGCGGCAAGATGCTGCGTAAAGGCAAGGACTACTGGCATATGCTCGGGCCGGGGCTGACAACCGGTGCCTCCGACGACGACCCATCGGGCGTGCTTACGTATTCGCAGACCGGCGCGCAGTTTGGTTTTCGCTTTTTGTGGTTGTCGTTTTGGACGTTCCCGCTCATGGCGACCGTACAGGAAATGTGCGCTCGCATCGGCCTGGTAACGGGGCGGGGGCTCGCCGGGAATATCCGTATTCACTTTTCTAAACGCATGTTGTACTTGTGTACGGCGTTGTTGTTTGCAGCCAATGCTTTTAACATCGGGGCCGATCTCGGTGCCATGGCCAAAGCCGTGCAGCTCCTCAATCCACACCTGGCTTTTGCACCCATTGTTATCGGACTGACGGTGCTGAGTCTGGGGCTCCAAATTTTTACTCCCTATATCCGCTACGCCAAGTACCTCAAATGGATGGCGCTGGTTTTGTTGGCATATATTTTGTCGGCGTTCCTGGCCCACCCGAATTGGCACGCGGTATTGCAGAACTCGTTTACGCCGAAGCTATCATTTAATAAAGAAGAGGTTTTGCTGGTGTGCGCTATTTTGGGAACGACCATTTCGCCGTACCTGTTCTTTTGGCAAACGTCCCAAGAAGTCGAAGAGCAGATCCTGATGGGCAAAACTACGGTGCATTTGCGCCGGCCCACCGATGCGAAAGACGTCAAAAGCATGCGCACTGATGTGTGGTCGGGCATGTTGCTATCGAACTTGGTAATGTTCTTTATCATCGCCGCCTGTGGCAGCATTTTGTTTCCGCACGGCGTGACACACATCCAGAGCGCCGCCCAGGCCGCCGAGGCGCTGCGGCCGTTCGCCGGCAATGCCACGTACTTTTTGTTTGCAATCGGCATTATCGGCACCGGTATGCTGGCGATTCCGGTTTTGGCCGGCTCCAGCTCGTATGCCTTGGCCGAGAGTTTCCGCTGGCGCGAGGGCCTGTACCGCAACCTCGACCAAGCCTATGCTTTTTATGGCGTCATTATCATTTCGATGCTGGTAGGGCTTGGCATCAACTTCATCGGGCTTGATCCGATCAAGGCGTTAATTTATGCCGCCGTCGGTAACGCCGTGGTCGCACCGATCATTTTGCTGTTGATCGTGCTCATGAGCAGCAATAAGAAACTTATGGGCCGCTGGGCGAACAAACGCTGGTCGACCGTTGTGGGCTGGTTTACCGTACTCCTCATGAGCGCCGCCGGCATCGCCGCTATTGTGTCGGTATTCTAAATTCCGGATCGGTCATTTGCACGGTGCGCTCGAGTAAACCCGTCATGATGTCCGGGTTCATTAAATCACCATGCTTATAAGGAAGCGTCTCCGCTAAAAGTGGTGCGGGCGCTCCGCCATAGCGGCCAGCTGCCGTACGAAGTCGTACAAGTTTATCACCGAAGCTTTGCATTTGTTCCCGAGTGCCGCCACTTACGCCGTCTTCAAATAAAATACTGTGATACGGTACATCGGCGACACCGGCCAACATCTCGGGCGCATACCGCGAGGCTTGTGTTCGCGACATAACATGTCCATAGGTGCGGATTTCACTCAAACCGCACAGCGCAGCGTGCACATGTTTGACCATGCTTCGCCGCGGTTCAAACTCCAGCGGTGCGCTCACTTCGCTGCGTTCACCACCTTTTTGTCTCATACGGCGAACCCCGCTCAGCACTGGTTCCGGCGTGGCGAGATTAACCCCGTCACACGTCTGAACATGCGTAAATGGCAAGTCGCCGTCCTGGTAGAGCCAATACGCCATCTCAGCCACCCACAAACTGCGGCCGGATAAGCCTTGCCCGATCCGATGCCCAGGATAGCTCTGATAGCGGGCATCTTCGCCAAGCGCTCGGCCCTGGCGCTTTACTTCTGTTGCCAGCTGCTTGCGCACGGCCTTCCGCGTTTTGCGGTCGGTAAAAATCCTGCCGGTGCCGCTGGCATGCGTCGTTACCACATCAAATCCGGATTGCGTGGCTAGCGCTTGCAAACGCGCATCACTATTGTAGTATGTGCCCGCAAAAGTCAGCGGCGAAAATACTACGTGCTCGGCGGTTTTGCCGGGTTGTGCGTCGTAATATCGAAAAATATCTTTTTGTGCCATAAAATGTAGGGGCTATTCGTGGCGCAGGGCTTCGATCGGATCTTTGCGCGCCGCTTTGAGCGCGGGTGCAGTGCCGAACAACACGCCGACCGCTACTGACACCAACGTCGCCACCACCATGGCTTGCCACGAAATACTCGGCTTTAGGTCGGTGTAGGCATGCAGCAATACGTCAACCAGCAGCGATAACAGTACGCCAATGACACCACCGACGCCGCTCAACACACTGGATTCCAGCATAAACTGCCGCCAGATCTGCCGGTTAGTCGCACCGATGGCCTTGCGCACACCGATCTCGTGCATACGTTCAGTAACCGAAACAAGCATCACGTTCATAATACCGACGCCACCGACCAATAGCGAGATACCGGCGATACCGGCGATGAGCTTTGTCATGAGATCGAGCACATGACTGGTCGATGAGACCGCCTGTTTTTCATCGAGCACGCTAAAGTCCTGCTGGCCGCCATGCGTCCGCAGTAAATCGCTGTTAATGTTTTTGATTGTGGCTTTGGTGCGCGTTGGATCGTCGGGCTTCACGAGCACGGTATAAATCGGCGCAGCGTTGTTGGCGAGCTTGCTCGCAACGTCGAACGGCACAAAAATAGTGTTATCAAAGTTTGCAACAGGCGAGAGCGGCACGTTCGAAAAGTCATTAAACACGCCACGGACCACCATAGTTCGCCCGCGGAATTCAAAACTCATGCCCAGCGGTGCGTCTTCCTGGAACAGGCGCTGCGCCACACTCTTGCCGATCACGGCTGCGTTTTCATCGGTTTCATTGTTGGTAAAGAAGGCGCCTTCGGGCACTTTTTGGTTGAGGATCTTGGGGAAGTCAGGCGAAGTGCCAATAACCGTAATGCCGGAAACGGTATGTCCGTCAAAGCTTGGTTTGCCCGAGATCTGACTGAGCGGTGCCGTGGCAGCTACGTGCGGCACGCGCTGGATGGTTCGCAAATCCTGCGCGCTCAACGAAAACTGGCTCGTCGGCCCGCTAAACAGGTTGGTGCCGGCAAAATTCGCGCCGCTCGTCTGGTTATGGATGTCACCCGGAATAATTGTGATGAGGTCTTTGCCGAACTGACCTAGTTGCGAGGCTATCTGCTGTTTTACACCTTCGCCGATACCAACTACCGTCACCACCGAGACAATACCGATAATAATGCCCACCATGGTCAGCAAACTGCGCCAGCGGTTGGCCCGGATTGCGGCAATCGCCATTTTTAGTTCGCCCCGGGCGACACTGCTCATTTTTTTGTGCCTTTCTTGGTGGATTTTTTACCCTTCGATGAATTTTTGGTTGTCTTTTTACCTGCGGCGCGCACCTTGGCTGAGCTGTCGCCCCGCACTTTCATAAGCACTGAGACACCGGCGAGGTCGTCTTCTTCGGTAGTCGTCGGAATAGTGTACATAACTTTGCGGGCGGTTGCGGCGATCTCGCCAATCGCGGTTTGTTCGTCGTGCACGATCCGGCCATCGTGCATATATACGACGCGCGTTGCGTAGCGGGTGAGCTCGGGGTTGTGGGTGACGAACAAAATCGTGTTGCCGGTTTTATGGATTTCGCTGAGCAGTTCCATGACCAACCGGCTGGCTGCGCTGTCCAGGTTACCGGTCGGCTCATCGGCAATGATAAGTTTGGGATTGTTTACGAGCGCCCGGGCGATCGCTACGCACTGCGTCTGGCCGCCGCTCAAGTGGCGCGGAAAATAAAACTCGCGGTCGGAAAGGCCGACACGCTCCAGCATGTTACTAGCCAACTTAACCCGATGTGCAGCCGACATGCCTTTGTACACCAAGGGCAGGGTAACGTTTTCGAGCACCGTCAGGCGCGGCAACAAATTAAACGATTGGAAGATGAAACCGACCATGTCACGGCGGATGCGTGCGCGGCGGCCGGCCCGCAATTTGGAAGATTCGCGGTCGTTGAGTTTGTATGAGCCATGGGTAGGACGGTCGAGCATGCCGATGATGTTCATGAGCGTCGATTTGCCGCAACCGCTCGGCCCCATCACCGCCACGAACTCGCCAGGTTCAATAGTTAGACTGACTTCGTCGAGCGCAATGTTCGTCGCGTCGCCAAAGCCAAACAATTTACTGACACTAGTGAGTTCAATGATGGGCATTACTTGGTAGTGTACCCTTGAAATTGCATTCGCTGCAAGGTCGTTTTGTGGTAAAATTTTCCCCGCCGTTACAACGAGCACAAAACAGCGCCATTACAACA
>JGI24742J22300_10000194_pt1 | contig 9108 bp, 7 predicted proteins | sample KBSMiscanthusM1_FD_22300 | JGI IMG/M metagenome (IMG submission 22300)
GTGTTCGGACAGCCATCACACGGGATTGTGGACCCACTCAGCAGATCTCCCCGAGAAGGGTGCAGCCGTGACCATCGTCATCAACGGTGAAAAACGCTGCCCCGGAACGGAAGTTCTTGACCGGGCAATCCTGAACTATCGAAAGGCATGATCATGGCACTTCTCGAGGGCAAGACGGCGGTAATCACCGGCGGTTCGACCGGCATCGGGTTGGCCACCGCCAAGCGGTTCGTCGAGGAGGGCGCGTACGTCTTCATCAATGGACGCAGTCAGGCCGAACTCGATGCGGCGGTCAAGGAAATCGGCGGGAACGTCACCGGCGTGCATGGTGATGGCAGTAAGCCCGGGGATCGCGACCGGCTCTACGCCGCGGTGGCCGACGCTGGCCGGCGCCTGGACGTCGTGTTCGCCAACGCAGCGGTCATCAACGTCGCAAGGATCGGCGACGTCACCCAAGAGCACCTGCAGAAGGCGCTGCCGTTATTGAACGACGGCGGATCAATCATCCTGAACTCGTCGAACCCAAATGCCAAGGACGACGACGGCATCGGCGTGTATGAAGCCATCAAGGCGGCGCTGCGATCAGTGGCCCGCAGCTGGGCAAGTGAGTTGCGGGACCGCAAGATTCGCGTCAACGTGATCGGCCCTGGTGCCACCGAGACGCCGGGCATCAATGCACTCGCCGGCATGCTGAACCCTGGTCCCAACGCCGCCGAGGAGTTCGAGAACTACCAGCGCAGNATTGTTCCGCTGGACCGGTACGCCACGGCCGAGGAGGTCGCGAACGCGGCGGTTTTCTTGGCCTCGGGCCTAAGCAGCTTCACCACAGGCGCCGGCGTTCCCGTCGACAGCGACATCAGCCGGGTCGCCCGCCGCGTCGAGGACCTATCCGCCAACGACCCCCAGTTCGCCGCAGCCAGGCCGAGCCCGGCGGTCGCCGCCGCCCTTGGACTGCCAGGGCTTCGGCTGCCGCAGATCGTTCAGACCGTGCTAGAGGGTTACGCGGACCGCCCGGCACTCGGGCAGCGCGCCGTGGAGTTCGTCAAGGACCCAAAGACCGGACGCACCTCACTGGAGGTGCTCCCCCACTTCGAGACCATCACCTACCGTGATCTGAGCGACCGCGTCGGCGCGCTGACGCGCGCCTTGACCAATGAGTCGGTGCGATCCGGTGAGCGGGTTTGCGAGCTGGGCTTCGCCAGCGTCGACTTCACCACCATCGACCTGGCGCTGGGCCAGATCGGCGCGGTGGCGGTTCCGCTACCAACGAGCGCGGCGATCACCCAGCTGCAGGCGATCGTGTCCGAGACCGAGCCCAGCGTGATCGCGGCGAGCGTGAACCAGCTGCACGACGCCGTCGAGTTGATCCTGAACGGCCATGCGCCCGCGAAGCTCATGGTGTTCGACTATTACTCCGAGGTCGACGACCAGCGTGAGGCCGTGGGAACCGCCCGCGCGCGGTTGGCAGACACCCCGGTGATTGTCGAGACCCTGGCCGACGTCCTCGACCGCGGAAGGGCCCTGCCGCCCGCGCCGGTCGCCGTGCCCGATGACTTTGCCGACTCTGAGGACCCACTGGCCCTGCTGGTCTACACATCCGGCAGCACCGGCGCACCCAAAGGTGCGATGTATCCGCGGAGCAATGTCGCCAAGTTATGGCGCAGGTCCAGCAGAAACTGGTTCGGGCCGAGCGCCGCGTCGATCACTCTCAACTTCATGCCGATGAGCCACGCCATGGGACGCGTCATCCTCTACGGCACGCTCGGCAATGGCGGCACGGCTTATTTCGCCGCCAAGAGTGACCTTTCGACGCTGCTGGAGGACCTCAAGCTGGTGCGGCCCACCGAGTTGAACTTCGTGCCGCGAATCTGGGAGACCCTGTTCGGTGAATTCCACCGCGAAGTCGATCGGCGGCTGTCTGACCCCACCGACCCTGCCGCCCGCGCGGCCGTCGAATCTGAGGTCATGGTCGAGCAGCGGCAGTGCCTGCTGGGTGGGCGGTACATCTTCGCGATGACGGGCTCGGCGCCCACCTCCCCGGAGCTAAAGGCCTGGGTTGAATCCCTGCTTGAGATGCATCTGACGGACGGCTACGGCTCCACCGAAGCCGGGATGGTGTTCGAGGGCGAGGTGCAACGTCCGCCGGTCATCGACTACAAGCTGGTCGACATTCCTGATCTGGGCTACTTCGCCACCGACAGGCCGTATCCGCGAGGCGAGTTACTGCTCAAGACCGAGAACATGTTCCCCGGCTACTACAAGCGACCCCAGGCTACCGCCGACGCGTTCGACGCCGACGGGTACTACCGGACCGGAGACGTNGTCGCCGAGGTCGGTGCCGACCGGCTGGTGTATGTCGACCGCCGCAACAACGTGCTCAAGCTCGCGCAGGGGGAGTTCGTCACCCTCGCGAAGCTGGAGGCGGCCTTCGGCAACAGCCGACTGATCCGACAGATTTACGTCTACGGCAACAGCGCACACCCCTACCTGTTGGCGGTCGTGGTCCCCACCGAAGAGGCGTTGGCTAGCAACGACATTGAGACGCTCAAGCCGTTGATTGCCGATTCGCTGCAGAACGTCGCGAAAGAGGCCGGCCTACAGTCCTACGAGGTGCCACGCGACTTCATCATCGAAACCACGCCGTTCACACTGGAGAATGGTCTGCTCACCGGCATCCTCAAGCTGGCGTGGCCGAAGCTGAAGCAGCACTACGGCGAGCGGCTGGAACAGCTCTACGCCGACCTGGCCGAAGGCCAGGCCAACGAGTTGGGCGAACTGCGCCACAGCGACGCCGATGCGCCGGTGCTGCAAACGGTGAGCTGGGCCGCGACCGCCATGCTGGGCACGGCGACCACCGACCTGTCGCCGGATGCGCACTTCACCGACTTAGGCGGAGACTCGTTGTCCGCGTTGACATTCGGCAACCTGCTGCACGAGATCTTCGACATCGATGTGCCGGTGGGCGTCATCATAAGCCCGGCCAACGACCTGCAAGCCATCGCCGACTACATCGAGGGCGAGCGGCAGGGCACCAAAAGGCCCAGCTTCGCCTCAATCCACGGTCGCGGCGCGACCGAGGTGCATGCGAGTGACCTCACGCTGGACAAGTTCATCGATGCGCCGACGCTGGCTGCCGCGCCAACGCTGCCGGGGCCCAGCGCCGAGGTACGCACCGTCCTGTTGACCGGCGCGACCGGCTTCCTGGGCCGCTACCTGACCCTGGACTGGCTAGAGCGCATGGATCTGGTCGACGGCAAAGTGATCGCCCTGGTGCGGGCCAAGACAGATGAAGATGCGAGGACTCGTCTCGACACGATCTTTGACAGCGGCGACTTGAAACTCCTGGCGCACTACCGGGAGCTGGCCGCCGACCACCTGGAGGTCATCGCCGGCGACAAGGACGAGGCCAACCTCGGCCTGGACCAGCAGACCTGGCAGCGGCTAGCCGACACCGTCGACCTGATCGTCGACCCTGCCGCTCTGGTCAACCACGTACTGCCCTACAGCGAGCTGTTCGGACCCAACGCGCGGGGCACCGCCGAGTTGATCCGAATCGCGTTGACCAGTAAGCAAAAGCCATACACGTATGTGTCGACGATCGGTGTGGGCGATCAGATCGAGCCAGTGAAGTTCACCGAAGACGCCGACATCCGGGTCATCAGCCCGACCCGCAAGATCAACGACAGCTCTGCCAACGGTTACATCAACAGCAAGTGGGCCGCCGAGGTGCTGCTGCGCGAGGCGCACGACTTGTGTGGCCTTCCGATCGCGGTGTTCCGCTGCGACATGATCCTGGCCGACACCACCTTTGCGGGTCAGCTCAACGTGCCGGACATCTTCACCCGGATGATCCTGAGCCTGGCGGCCACCGGTATCGCGCCGGGTTCGTTCTACGAACTCGACACCGACGGCAACCGGCAGCGTGCGCATTTCGACGGTCTGCCCGTCGAGTTCATCGCCGAGGCCATCTCAACGCTAGGGGCCCAGCGCGTGGCAAGTTTCCAGACCTACCACGTGATGAACCCCCACGACGACGGCATCGGATTCGACGAGTTCGTCGACTGGCTCATCGACGCCGGTTGCACCATCCAACGCATCGGTGACTACGGCGACTGGCTGCGGCGGTTCGAGACCACCCTGCGAGCCCTGCCCGAAAAGCAGCGCAACAGCTCGCTACTGCCGCTGCTGCACAGGTACCAGAAGCCCGAGAAGCCGATCAATGGGTCAATGGCACCGACCGGTCGGTTCCCGGCAGCGGTCCAGGACGCGAGAGTGGGCCCGGATAAAGATATGCCGCACATCACGCCGCGGATCATCGCCAAGTACGTCAGCGATCTGCGACTGCTCGGACTGATTTGAGGCGATGGCTACTTATCGGTGCCCTGTGATCGATGCGATGACGTTGTTCAGGTTGATCAGTGTTGCGACGACGGTTCAACGTTCGTGTATCAACTTGCCCAGTTGTGCTCTGATCTGACGGGTGAACTCATCGGCGAGGACTTCATCCGCTCCGGATTCCACCCCGTCGAGAACCTGCCGGATCACCTCGGCGGGAGATGATTTGGGACTGTCAGAGAACGAGGCCATATCCGTGTCGACGAGTCCGACGTACACACCAACCACCTGCACACCGCGAGGGGCCAATTCACGACGCATGCAGTCTGTTGCGCTCCACAACGCCGCCTTGGACACGCTGTAGCTCGCGCCGAACGGCGCCCACGCCAGTACCGACGCGACATTGACGATGGCCCCAGACTGTTCGCCGATCTGATCGGCGAATGCAGAGGCCATCGCCAGCGCGCCGAAAAGGTTCGTCTCTAACTCGGCACGCAGCGCGGACGTGTCGCGGTCCAACACGGAGGCCCCTCGTGTGATACCGGCGTTGTTGATCAGCACGGTGACGTCGGCGGCGGCCTCGACTGCCGTAGCAACGGACGCGGCATCGGTCACGTCGAGCTGCAGCGGGACCACCCGCGAATCGTCAATATCGATGGTCCGCGGGTCGCGGGCGGCCGCATACACTTTGCGCGCACCTCGATCGAGCAACTGACCAACGTATTCGCGACCCATCCCACGGTTGGCCCCAGTGACGAGTACGGCGCGCTCAGCAAGAGCTGTCATGACATTCCTCCTGTTGGGTGAAAAAGGTTGGGATACAGTGCGATCTGACGGTTGGGTCGTAGTCGAACGTGGTGTTCATCGCGCTGGCGTTGCGACGCTCACGACCACTTTGCCTTTGGCGCGACCGTTCCCGACGTAGGTATGTTTGGCGAGTTGAATGGCCGGTCGCGACCACCACGAGCACTAAAAACATCGACTGGCCGTCCCGAGGCCTCCGGAGCCGGCGTGGATCAGCACCTTCTGTCCGGCACGCAGTCCCGCTCTGTCGACGAGGGCCTGCCAGGCGGTCAGGGCGACCAAAGGCAGTGATGACGCCTCCTCCATGGTGAGCCGTTCGGGTTTCAGCGCCACATCGCTCTCGCTGAGCGCAATGTATTCGGCGAAGGTACCAATCCTGTCTTCGCTCGCTTTTGCATAGACCTCGTCGCCATGCTTGAACCGTTGGGCATTAGGCCCCGTTTGCACCACAACGCCAGCCAAATCGTTACCCAATATCAGCGGAAGCTTGTACGGCAGAAGAGATTTGAGTTCGCCATTCCGGATCTTCAAATCGAGCGGGTTTACGCTCGCGGCGCAGACCTGGACCAATACGTCACCAGCGCGCAGTTGCGGTACGGCGACATCGACTTCGGCGACACCGTTGCTTTTGCTGTATCGCTTGAGCGCAAACGCCTTCATCGTGTTCCCTCGCCAGTTGTCGTGGATGCACAGTTGTTGACCTTCCGGTGAGCCCTTGCTATTCGCGCCCGGCCGACACCCAGGTCAGGTCATCGGTGCGGTTCCCGGCGACCGCCGCGCCCGCCGCGTCCAGGGCAGTGAGCTGGGCGGGGGTCAAGGTGACCGACAACGAGCCCAGGTTCTCCTCGACGCGTGCCGCCCGCCGGGTGCCGGGAATCGGTACCGCTGCGACACCGAGGGCCTCGGCGCGGTGCCGCAGCCATGCCAGTGCGACCTGCGCCGGCGTCGCATGCTGTTCCTGGGCAACCGACCCGACCGCATCGACCACAGCGAGGTTGGCTTCCAGCGCGCCGTCGGCGAACCGAGGCATGGTGCGGCGGAAGTCGCTCGGCGACGACAGGTCCGCGGCCGAACGGATGGTTCCGGTCAAGAAGCCGCGGCCCAGCGGGGAGTACGGCACAAAGCCCACCCCGAGCTCGGCGGCGGTCGGCACCACCTGGCGCTCGACGTCGCGGCTCCAGATCGACCACTCACTTTGCACGGCCGCGATCGGATGCACCGCCATCGCGGCGCGCAGCTCGGCGGCGGTCACCTCGCAGAGCCCGAGGTGGCGAGCCTTGCCCGCGCGCACCAGTTCAGCCATCGCGCCGACGGTTTCCTCGATTGGCACGATCAGGTCACGCCGGTGCATGTAGTACAGATCAACGACGTCGGTCTGCAACCGGGCAAGGCTTTCGTCGATGCACTGACGCACGTAGGCAGCGTCGCCGCGGACGGGCCGCTCGCCCGGGGCGCTATCCGCCGGGTTGCTGGCGATGCCGAATTTCGTCGCCAGGGTGACCTCGTCCCGACGGTCGGCGAGCAGCTTGGCAATGAGTCGCTCGCTGCTGCCGCCGCCGTAGACGTCGGCAGTGTCGATAAAAGTCACGTCGAGGTCCAGGCAGCGATTGAGCGTGGCAAGCGATTCGGCGTCGTCGACGTCACCGTAGGCCGATGTCAGCGCCCCCGCGCCGAATCCTATTGCACTGACTGTTAAGTCGTCGCCAAGCTTCGTGGTGCGATCGGCAGTTGCCATCTGGCGGGCTCCTTAGAGGTTTACGGCGAAGACTGTTAGTTGAGGTGAGTCGCGAAGAATCGTTCGATCCGGTCCCAGGCGTCTTTGGCCGACTCGGGCTCTGGCCCGATGCCGGCGACCCGCAGCAAGGGCCGTAGTACCCGGGGGCCGGTTTCGGTGTCGTTGAGGAAGGCGTGGCTGGCCGCAGGATATTCCTTGACGTCGTGGATTACTCCCGCCTCCTCCAGTGCTGCGTCGAGCCGGCCGGCGGCACCGCGAAGCGACGGATCGCGGCCACCGTAGCTGGCCACGATCGGGCAGGCACCGGCCAGCGTTTCGTCGAGCTGGCGGGGAAGCTGACCGTAGTTGACGGCCGCGGCGGCGTANCCATCGCCGGCGCTGAGCAGCGCGAAGCCACCGCCCATGCAGAACCCGATGACGCCGATCTTGCCGGCGCTGTCGCGAGAACCAGCCAGGTAATCCCGGGCAGCGCAGATGTCGGCGAATGCGCGGCCGTGCCCACGGATCATGGCGGTCATGGTGGAAACCAGGCATCGTGCGGTGCTACCCGCGCTGAACAGGTCGACGGCCAAGGTTAGGTAGCCAAGACCGGCGAGCCGGTCGGCGTGGCCACGCATGACGTCGTCGAGGCCGAAGATCTCGTGGATCATCACCACGGCGGGCCACGGACCGGTGCCGGCAGGTTTGGCCAGGTAGCCGCGCAGCGGTTGGGAGCCGTCGCGGTCGGCGGCTAGGTCGGACAGGTCGATGTCGGTCATGGTTGGGCTTCCTGTTGTGCGGCNGGCAATGTGTAGGGGCCGATGACGGCTGCGCCGAGCAGCGAGAGTCCGTTGCGCAGGGCATCACCCGGTACGTCGTTAACAAGGTGGTGCATCACGATCAGACCGTGCATACCTTTCAGACCGATCGACTATCTGATCTACAACTTCCCTGTCCTCTTATCCTCACCACTCTTTAGAAGCGGAGTCGAATTCTCCGATTGAATCCTCTCCCAAAGGCCGCCTTTCCCCAGCTCTCTTCCCAACTGATCTTCTCTCCTGAGCCACTGCTCAACACTGCTGATCCGATTCGGGTGAATCTCATCGAGCAAAGAATAATCTCGTTTAACGATTCGGAACTTCCAAAGATTCCAGAAGCCCGTGAAATTATTGCGGAAGCTCATGGTGCTTTTGTCATTTGGGTCGGCGTTGTACCCGGCAGGTGTATCTGCCAGTGCATTTCGCCGACCGTCCGCCCAGTAGGTGTCTAAATCCGTGTCGATGTATCGTGCTGGATGTCCAGTGACCTTCTCAAACGCCGCAGCAAGATCCGCATAGGCAACATCATCGATAGCGACTTCGAGATCCATGCCATTCGCGCGCTCGGGATGGTCGAAAAGCCAACGAACATAATAGCCGCAATCCTCAAGAGACACATGCGGCACAGCTCCCTCACCAAGCGGAACTCGCCAAGTTACGACGCCGTCCTCGACGGTAGGTGTCATCATGAGCGTCTCGGGCGAAATGACCATCTCGATGTACGGACCCGAAGTGAAGATCGCTGCTCCCATNCGATCACTATTCACCTGATTCTGAAACAAGATCCACTCGGCCACACGGCCCTTGCCGTCGTAATGGCCGGTGCGGAATCTAGAGTCATATCCTGATTTCTTGAGCCCATAATCTAGGTTTCCGTATACGAAGAACTTAATTCCTTCTTCGATGGCTATCTCGTAACTGCGGATCGCCCAGTAAGTCTCGGTTTTCTCGCCGGTGTTGAACCCGTCGATGTTGATAAACGCTCCGTCACAACCGCTGAATCCTTCCCGCAGGATGGCTTCGTCGGCGAATGAGCCTTCCAGGATGGAGACGTTGTCGAGTGCGAGGAGGTCCATGGCTCGCCGGGAAGCGGCGTCCCGGCTGAGGAACCGAACGGAGTATTTCTTGTCGGCGACTAGGGCACGGATGATGGGGATGCCTTGGGCTCCGGTGCCGCCTATGACGAAGATTTTCGAGGTGGTGTGAGAAGACATTGTTGATCGCTTTCTGCACTGGAGTTTGTGGTGGCGTTTTTGACGCTACGACGATGCGAAGGTTCCCGGCGCTCGGATCAACCGACCGTGCGGCCCCTGCCCAGTGTCGTGCAGACGATGACCACTACTACCGATAGATGAACTCGCCCGTGGGCTCGGATCGCCGAGTGTCGGCTTGGTGGCGCCACTCGCGTGGCGACATGCCGTAGGCGGTTTTGAACAT
>JGI24742J22300_10000196_pt1 | contig 9096 bp, 4 predicted proteins | sample KBSMiscanthusM1_FD_22300 | JGI IMG/M metagenome (IMG submission 22300)
GCGGGACCGCGACGACCGACCCGAGGTCCGGGCAGGTGGGTGGCGACGCGATCCACGCGCTGCTCAACCCCTATACAAAGGACGTCCTCGACCCAACAATTGACCGGATGCGCCGCGAGCTGGGACAGACCCAGGCTGCGATCGGGGCGCGCAATGCGTCAGCCGCGAGCTTTGGGGGTTCCCGCGGGGCGTTGCAATCGGCCGAAGCCAACCGCGCGTTTGGCGATCAGGTTGCGCTGACAACCGGGCAGCTGATGGCGCAAGGCTATGACAGAGCCACAGCCACAGCCCTGGCGAACGCGAACAATGCGCAACAGGTCGGTGAGTTTAACGCCGGTCAGACGAACCAAATGGGGCAGTTCAATACCGGGCAGATCAATCAGCGCGGCGAATTTAACGCTAATTTACAGGACGAGGCTGAGCGGCTAAACAAGGCTGCCTATAATGCGGCATTAGAAGCCAATGCGCAGCGTCAGCAATCGGCAAACGCCGGAAATGCTGCCGCTGTAAACAATATGGGGCAATTCAACGCGAGCCAGCTCGCCGATATTGCTAAATTCAACACACAGGAGCGACAGGGCGCGCAACAATTCAATGCCGGCCAGGGGAATAGTGCGCTGCAGTATTTCGCGGGTCTGGCGAACCAAGCCAACCAGTTCAACGCGACCCAGGAGCAGGCCGCGATCGGTCGCGCGATGGGGCTGTCGGAAAATGATGCCAATCGCGCGCTGACAGCGTCCGGGCTGCAAAACACCTTTGCCAATGATGAGGCCCGGCGTCAGGCAACGGCGCTGCAGCAGCTACTCGGCACCGGGGCGACGCAGCAAGCAAACGATCAAAGCAATCTCAGTCAGCCGATCGATATGTTGCGACTGCTGCAGCAATCGACGCCAGGCAATATCGGCACGACATCGACGACGACGCAGCCAAAGGAGAGCAACCCGATCGGGACGCTGGCTGGGCTCGCATCGATTGCAAGCCTGTTTATGCCATCAGACCGGCGCGACAAGACGGATATTAAGAAGCTCGGAGAAGACCCGCAGTCTGGGTTGCCGATGTATGCGTATCGCTATAAGAGCGATCCGAAGAGCAACCCAAAAGTTATGGGTCCGATGGCGCAGGATGTCGAGAAGAAATATCCTGGCACGGTTCACGAGATTGGCGGACACAAGGTTATTGACATGCATGCCCTGCTTTCTGCTGTCAGTCAATTTCAGGATAGCAAATAGTCATGAACTGTCAGCTAAAGCAGACAGCTTGTTACCCGCGTCCTCCCCAGGGTTTGAGCCTGGTTCATCGGACCGAGCTTCAGGGCTGCATGACGCCAGCCCATCCTGCTCAGACTGTTGCCGAAGCAGGATTCCGCGAAGTCGAATATTCAACGCGGCATTGGAATCGGCATGATGCGTGAAACCGCACGCCTTGCAGCGGAACAGGTTGCGATTCCTGTTGGCTGCCGTGACGTGGCCGCAGCGCGAGCAGCCTTTGCTAGTATTGCGCGGATCGACCTCGATCACCGACATCCCCCGCTCTTCCGCCTTGTATTGGAGGAAGAACATCAACTGGCCGTAGGCCCATCGGTTGATCTCGGCACGCTGCGCCTTTCGCAGGCGGCGGTTACGGATACCGTCGAGTTGTTCGACGGCAATGACCGGGCATCCGGATTTGTCGGCGAAGTGAACGATATCGCGGCTTATCTCGTGATTGACGGCCTGCATGAAGCGCTTCTCCCGGCCGGACAGCCGTTTCAGCGTTCGGCGCACAGAATGCGTCGGTCGCTCTGCCTTCCTCCGTTGGAGAGACGCGCGCACACGCAGATAGCGGTTACGCACATGCTTCGTGTACCCGCCACGGCGCCGGTAATGCCGTTGGCCATCCGTCGCAGCGGCCAGCACATTGATGCCCCGATCGACACCGATGACGGCATCGTTCGGAGCGGTTTGTTCGCTAACCTCCTTCTTGAACGAGAGCGCCAGAAAGACCTGGCCACGGTGGATCGAGAGGCGGCCGTCGCCGAAGGCCCAATTAGCAAGCTTGTCCTGCAAATTGGGTGGGCCGGAGAACGGAACCGCCTTGCATCGCCCGGAGACGGTCCACAGCGACAAGCCGGACGAGCGCAACGAGACATCGCGACCACGCTTGCCGCCTTGCAGGACAACCGCCTGCTCCCTGAACTGACACGGTCGCGTCGGCACGACACCGTTCGAGCGCAGCGCTGCGTATTTCGATGCGACGTGCCGGATACAGGATTGGGCGACCTGTGCCGACAGCCCACCCTCCCTAGCCGCCCGATACGCCAAAGCATGAAGGCGCACCGCATTGGAGAGGCCGCCAGCATCGAACGCAATGCGGCTAACGGCGTTGCAGGCTTTCGTCCAGACAACAACCGTCTGCCTCGCTACGTCGAACGGCAAGGCGATCTTGAGTTTGACGGTGCGAACGATCTCCGACACGCACCGAATATTTCATGTCGTGTCGGAATTTTCAATACACGCTGGATTCGGCCTTCTGGCCAACCGGCATTCCGCTGCCAGCTAAAGCAGGCAGTCCCCGGCCGGAGGTCGTAATGGATTTCCCTTTCAACATGGGCCTCGGTGGTCTCGCGCATGACTCTATCGTGTCTCGTCTGTTCGGGCGAAATCAGTACACCCCGCAGAGCGATGCGTTGCTCGCCGCGCCCGATACGAACTCGATGCCTGCCGGATCGCCGCCGCCGGCGCCGCAGGTGACGACACCGAACCTGCCGATGGGTGGCGGGCTCGCTGGTCTGTTTGGCGGCGGCGTCGGGCCAAGCTTGCTTGGCCCTGGGGGCGGCGGCGACGACAAGATGAAGCAGTTCATGACCATGATGGACCTGATGAAAGCCAAGCAGGGGCCACAGCCGATGCCGCAGCCGATGCAGCCACAGATGGCAACGCCATTTGGCGGGTTCGGCGGCGGCGGTGGCATGCCTGGTGGCGGTGGCAGCCAGCCAAATCAGCTAATGGAGTTGCTGCGCCTGGCGGGTCAGCGGAGGGTCTAAATGGCAATACCACAAGGGCCGAGAGCGGACCCGACCCCCTTCGCGTTCGGCGGCGGCCAGTCTGAAAGCGGCGGGCTGTTTGGCGGCGCCGGGTTTGGCGACGATAAATTTGCCAGGCTCCTGATGGGGCTAGCGTTGCTCGATTCCGGGCGCCCGCGGGTCAACCCGCCTTCGGCAATGGAGACAATCGCGCCGCTGGTGCAGATGCTTGGCCAACAATCATCGCAAAAGAATGCGATGAATTTTATGAATAAGGCATTCGAGCCGGGCGCCCCGAATGCGGCGGGCCTGCTTGGCGCTGGAGAGAGCGCATCGCCTGATATTCCCGCCGGCATCCAAATGCCGGAGCAGGCGCCGAGCGCTGCGCCTCCTGTGTCGGGTCAAATGATGACGGGCGGGGGGATTGACGACGCGGCGGCGCAAAAAATGGCCGGGCAGTATTGGCCGGCGGTCAAGGCGGCGGCGGAGCAGAACGGTATCCCTGCGGGAATTCTCGCCAAGCAGATCGCACAAGAAAGCAGTTTCAATCCGAACGCCAAATCTTCAGCGGGAGCGCTCGGCATTTCGCAATTTATGCCCGGTACGGCAAGGCGGTTTGGGATTGACCCGCTTGATCCTAATCAGGCGATCCCGGCCGGGGCACAATACGTCGCGAAAAATACCGCGATGTTCGGCGGCAATCTCGGCCTCGGCCTCGCCGGCTACAATTGGGGCGAGGGCAATGTCCAAAAATGGTTGGCGCGCGGCGCGAACCCATCGGCGATGCCCGCCGAGACGCGCAAGTACGTTGCCAACATTACTGGCAAGCCGATTGATGCGTGGGTAAATGGGGGAGGCTCAGACACTCCGGCCGCCACGCTGATCCCCACTCAAGCGCAAGGGCGAGTAACACCGATCCCGACGCAGGGGACTGCCCGCGTGCAATACGCGCAGGCGACACCGCAGACAATGACCGATGCGTCCTCGGGGGCTTCTCAGCCCGCCGACGCGCCACCGACCCCGGTGCAAAGCCCGCGCGCTGCGGTAGGGCAGGCTTTCGCCGCGGGTGAGTTGCCCGATGTATCAACGCGGCAACTCCAACAAGCCCAAGCGGCGATGCCGAATACGGTGGCGCCGCGCAGCCCGGAGACAGTGACCGGCTCGCGCACGCAGGCCGCGTATGCCATGAAGATGTTCGACCATTGGGGACGGGTGGCGGCTGGCGCCGGGATGCTCGGGACCGGCGGCGCCGGGCTTATCGAATACGCTAAGGCGCAGATGGGGCTTGCCGCGAAGTTCATAGAGCCAACCGAGCTTGATAAAAATATCTCGAAGCTTCCGAAAGAGTTGCAAGGCCGCGCTTGGGTTTCAAATCTGATGCCGAACGACCCGGAGCAACAGGGGAAGATCGAGGCTGCGAAGCGCAGCGCCGGACTTCCTTATATTGGCCCGGAGACAGCGGCTAAGACAGGGGCTGAGCGGGCCATCACTGAGCCGAGCGATATCCGCATTGCTACGGCAAAAGAGAATCTCGGCCGCGAGAGCACACGGCAACAACAATTGGGGGCCGCCTCGCTGGAGCCGACGACGATTTTCACGCGGCAACCGGATGGTTCCATGGTGGAACGTCAGGTCACGCGCAAGCAGTATGCTGAGATGGTGGGGAGCGGCGACGCAGCGCCGGCTACTGCTGGCGGTGCCGCGCAGCCGGGCGGCGCCCTGACCCCAGGGAGCGCGGTTTTTGGCAAGCCGTACCAGACGCCGGGAGAAATCAGCGGGAGCGAGACCCGCGCGAAAAATGAGGAAAACCAAATCCCGGTCTTTCAGAAGGAAGGTGAGGCCGCCCGCAACGATATCGCGCTACTGAAAAGCATGAAGGATGCTGCGGGGAATATCCATCAAGGTCTGCTTGCTGGTCCGACCCAGAGTGTCGCTAAACTGATGCGTATGGTCGATCCTAGTTTTGATAAGCAGGTTGCCGGGTATGAAGAGCTGACAAAGAATTCTGGCACGTTCGTCAGGAATGCGGTGCGGGGCACTGACTCGAACCCCTCGACGCAGATGTTCTCGATGATCCAGGCATCGCTACCGCAACCTGAGACATCACCCCTCGGGTTCCGCCGGGTCACTGACCAGATGCTGGGCCTCGCGCAGTATAAGGCAGCCAAGGCGCAGGCGCTCCCCGCATACGAGGCGGCGAACAAAGGTAGTCATGCTGGTTACGAGAGCTGGTTTTACAAGAACGTGACGCCATACGCATTTATGGTTTCTGCGATGCATCCGGACGATCGGAAGGAGCTATACATGAGACTCCAGACGTCCGACCAAGGGAAGCGCGAGCTGCAGATGCTGCGCCCGCAGCTTGAATTCATTCACCAACAAGGGCTTGACCGATAGTGGCCGCCTCTGATGCGCTGGAGATGCTGGATGCTGTCCAGCCACCCAGTGGGGCGAGCTCCTCATCCCCGGCAACACCGCCCGTGCCTGAAGCTCCGATGGGCGGCGCCGCGTCGGCCTTGGCCGATATGGACAAAACGCCGGAGCAGCTTCGCAGCGAAATGACGGCAAAGCCAGAGCAGTCGGGTAGCGGTATCGGACATGTGCTGAGCGAGGCCGGTAAGTTTGCATTCACAGCGGGAGCTCGCGGGCTCGGCGGCTTGGCCGAGTTTGCGCTGGACCCGCTGTCGCAAGTTCGCTCGTTGATTGATCCGCGCCTGGAGCGTCTGGAACAGAGCATTCGCCCTCACCCTGGCGAAGCAGCGGCCGATACGGCATTTGCCGCAACCCGCATCCCGGAGTATCAGCCGGGTGGCGCCTTAGATCGCATTGGGCTTTCGGCCGCTACGGGCGCCGCCGCTGGCGGCCCGTTTGGGCCTTGGGCAGCTCTTCTCGGCGGACTTGGCGGTTTTACGGGGCAGACCGGCAAGGAAGCGGCGACAACGAACGGAATGTCTCCGGAGAACAGCGAGCGGGTCGGGATTGCTGCCGGGCTCCTCCCCTCGGTTGCCGCGCCATTGGCGCGGGGACCAACCAACTACGTTGTCGGCAAGGGCAAGGAAACCCTCGGCCCGCTTCTGTCGAAACCGTACCGCGAGGGGCTTGTTGGCGAACAATTGCGCAGCGGCGCGTCTGATCTCGATGCCCTCAAATCGTCGCTAATGGTCGACCAGCCGGGACCGCTTACCCAGAGCCGTGTGCCTAACTCGCTGCCGACGACATTCCAAATCACCGGCGATATGGGGCTCGGTCAGCTAGAGCGCGGTGCGCGCACACGAGACGCGACACCGTTCCTGGAGCGCGCGGCCGAGCAAAACAAGGCGCGCGTCACTCAGGTTGAGGCGCTCGCTCCGGAGAACGCGGCGCCGAGTGCGGTGCGCGATTTGCTGAAGCAGCACCTAGAGAAGCTTGACACCGAAGGCGAGGCGAATATCCGCGCGGCACAGCAGAACGCGCAACAAGCGTTCGACCAAGCAGGCGGCACGTTATCGCCTGACCTGTACGGCTCATTGATGCGTGACCAGCTAGAGGGCGCGAAGGCGACGACAAAAGCCGCAGAATCAAAGCTGTGGCAAGCGATCGATCCTGAAGGCAAACTGACGATTAACGCTGCCCCGGTGCGCGATGCGGCGAGCAATATCCTTTCCGAGATACCGCGAACCGCAAAGCCGCCTGAAGGCGAGGAAGCGGCTGTCCTGCAATTGGCGCAGTCGGGCGAGACAATGCCGTTCTCCGATTTTGCTGCCTTGCGTGGTCGGCTATTAGGGGCGATCCGAGAAGAGCGCGTGAACGGTCAGACACCGGCATTGCGCCGCATGCAGATGTTGCGCTCGGCGATGGACGAAACCATTTCAAGTGCTGCGGATAATGCCGCCCAAGCCGACGCGGGATTGCTCGGCCGGATATCTGGCGAACTGAGTGATTTCGGAACAGCCACCCAAGCCCGGACTGCCTCCGGGGGATACGACGGCGCTGGCGCTTCAACCGTTTCCAGAGGAAATGCACCCGCAGCTCCTGGCCTATTTGGAGCAGCGGGCAATTCGAACTTCGGATCTGGAAATGCTGCGGGACGTTCGAGCGCATCGCGACCGCCTCCAAAACCACAGGATATCGTCGAGTTCCTAACCTCGCGCGGCGGTGTCCGCGATGATGGCGGTGAACTGCGCGCGATGGATACCAATCGCGTCAACGGTGGTTATGGCACCGGCGGCGTGGGCAAGGGCTCATTCGGCATTCTATCGCGCGAAAAGGGTCTGCCGCCTGACCATGCGCGCGAAATCGCGGAGGAAGCTGGGTATCTAAAGCCGGGATCGTCGATCAGTGATCTCTATGATGCGATCCATGATTCGGTCCGCGGCCGCCCGCATTATTCTGACGCGGACGCGGATATCGTCGCGAATTGGGATCACTACACGAAGACGGGGGAGGCGGCGCCATCGTTCGATCCTATCTCCCCGGCTAATTTCGATCAGGCCGCGGCCAGTCGCTACCGCGCCGCGGCGGGCGCTACCAAGGATCGCGCGCAGACATTCAACAATCAGATCGTCGGCCCCACGCTGCAGGAGCGCGGTAGCGAATACCGCATGCTCGAAAGCCGGGTGCCAGAGCATTTCCTGAATAAAGGGCCGGAAGGCGTTCAGGCGTTCCTTAGTGCCGGCGGCGACGTCGCGACAATCCGCGATGCGCTGGCTGCGGATCTTCGTCATAAGGCGATGGCGCCGGATGGCACTCTGGCCGTCTCGCGTTATCAATCCTGGCTGCGCGGTCGACAGAACACGCTACGGGCTTTCCCCGAGCTGGAGCAGACGCTCGGCAACGCAGCCAAGGCCCAGGATGCCGTAGACGCGGTGTCAGCGACATCGCGGGCAAAGCAGCTTGAATTTCAGAAAGGCGCCGCTCGGCATTTCCTGAACGCAGAACCCGAAAAGGCTGTGCAGGCAGCGCTGGCAAGCAAGAACCCGGTTGCCGATTTTCGCGAGCTGTCGCGTCTCGTGGGTGGCGATGCCGAGGCCAAGGCGGGCCTGCAACGCGCCGTCGCCGATCACATTGCGGATAAATATATCGGTAACACCGAGGCTGGGACATCTGGTGTTGGAACGATAAAGTCTGATGTGTTCCAGACCTTTATGACCCGCAACTCGCGCGCTCTTAGGCAGGTATTCTCGCCCGATCAAGTCAAGATGATGCACCGAGTCGCCGAGGATCTGCAGCAAGCGAACCGCTCGATCGCTAGCAGCAAAATCCCCGGGCAGTCAAACACGGCACAAGATCAGGCGCTACAAGGCGGGAAAGTATCAGTAATGCGGCAACATCTCGCGGAAGCGGCACTTAGCACTGGCGGCGGGATCTCGGGGTACCTGTTGGCGAGCAGCCTGGGCGTTCCACCCATGGTGGGCGCAGCGGTGGGTGCCGTCCCCGGTGTTGCCAAAGCTGCGATATCGAGCATGAAAGCGGCCGGCGTTGAGCGCACAAATCAGCTACTCGCTGAAGCTCTGCTTCATCCGGAGATTGCCAGAACTTTGCTGCTGAAGCCAAACCCGGCCAATCGTCCGTTTATTGCACGTAGTCTGCGCTCTGCGTTCGGGCGGATTGCAGCCGCGTCCGCGAGCCGCGAGGCGGCTGAGAAGTGGCCGACGACAACCGCTAAAAGCGCAAGCCAGCCTTAGTTAGCCTTATCCGACCGCGGGCGAAACTGGTTTCGCCCTGAAGCCGCCTCCGGGCGGTTCCCACGCCTGGAGGACAGCCCCTTGCGAAAATTCAGGGCCGCAGTCGCGGTCGCGCTCACGCTGCTTTTTTGCGGCACCGCTGTAGCGGAGACGTTCACCGATTTCCCGACGGTTATCAAAAACAAGCGCAACGCTACCGAACCGGAATTGGATAGTGGCTACGTGCCGCTGACCACCGGGGACGCCAAAGATACGCGCAAAATTCCTGCCGGCGAGATCACCCGCAACTCGGCGGTGCAGACACTAACCAACAAAAATATCAACTGCTTAGAAAACAACTGCACGAACTTCCCTGGCGGGACAGGCGGGGGTGGCGGGCCGGGTGGGACATTTACTCCACCAACCACCTGCACCGTTGAGGGTGAGCTTTAT
>JGI24742J22300_10000202_pt1 | contig 8781 bp, 13 predicted proteins | sample KBSMiscanthusM1_FD_22300 | JGI IMG/M metagenome (IMG submission 22300)
GAAGCACTCTTCGCCGTGCCGCCAATCCCCATGAGGGAACTGAAACGGTTCTGCGCCTGGTCGGCGGCGAAGGCCTCGCGGCCGGCGGCGGCAGATGCGCGATACTGCGCCGCCAGTTCCTTCTCGGCCAGCGCGGCCCTGAGAGCAGCCTGGGCACCTTCGTCGTGCTTCAGGATGATCCGTTCCATCGCGGCGTCGTAGCCGCCCTCGATGCTCACACCGAGCCGCAAGGCCTCATTCAACGAGGCCAGTTCGGCGGTCATCTTCTGAGCTGACGCCTGCGCCGGGGCGAAGGCCGCGGTCAGTTGCCGAAAGCGCTCCGCGATATTCGAGCCTTCCGCCTGGTTCGCCGTGGCGGTGTTCAGCCGCTGGGTCGCCTCAACCAGCAACGCTGTCGCACGAGCGGCTTCTTCGATGGTCTTAGCCGATGCTCCTGGGATCAGGCCTTTCTCAGCGATGTCCTGAAGGTTCTTGACCCGCTGCGCTGCTTGCTCCGTCGCGGCGAGGAATGGGTTGAACGCTTTGGCGGTGCGATCGAGGAAGCTGATCTGCGCCGACGTGATCCCAGCGATACGGGTCGTCGCCCTTTGGAACGACTCACCGGCCTTGTCGTTCGCGGCGACAACCTTCTCATTCGCGGCGACGATCTTGTCAGCCGCTACCTTGACTTCCTCAGCTCCGACCTTGGCACCGCTCGCGTCGAAGACGATACTGGTTTTGGCGATCTCGTCAGCCATCTGTCGCCTCCCCATTCGTCTTGCGTTTCGGTAGCGGCTTCGCGACCGCCTTCAGCGCGGCGAACACGCGCGCGATACTGTCTGGATCTGGTTTCTGCTCGCGGATGCGATCGTCTTCGATGTCTTCTTTGGTGCGGAACGGGTTCGTCTTGCGAATGAACTCGATGTGACCGTCGATCGACATGTAGATCGCGGCCAACGGTGTATCCATCACCTGATCGTAACTCCAGCCCAACCAGCCGGTGGCATGCGTGTAGATGTCATCGATCAGATCATCGATATCGGTTACGCGTTTCCCTCCGTACTCGCCAGTTCGTCGACCGGATCATCAGGCATCGGCTTGCCGCCGTTCGCCAGGATGCCGACGAAGCGCAGCAGCGGAGCCAGCAAATCGAAGGTCAGGCCGTTCGCGTAGATTTCGTCGGGCAGTGTCTTCGCCTCACGGTCGTTGAGGTTGAGACCGTGCCGGATGACGTAGACGGCGGCGGCGAAGTCCTGCGCGACGATCAGTTCTCGCGCCTTGGCGAGACCGTTGTATTGCGAGGATATCACGGTCAGCGCACGCAACGTCGGCTTCAGCACCCGCTCCTCACCGTTGATGGTGATGACGACATCACCAGCGTTCAGTTTAGCCATGGTGGTTCCTTTTGTGGGAAAGGATTGGGGTCGGCCGCACCCACATGCGACCGACCGTTTCGCCGATCAGCTACCCTGTGGGGGGATTAGTTGGGACCGATGAACACGTCGGTGTTGATCTCGATCTTGATGTTCGCCTTGATGACGTTGTTCACGGCACCAGCCACCAGGCGATAGCTGAACACCTTGCCGCCGAAATAAACCGTGTCCCACAACGGATCGGCGCCGTTCAGTGTCAGCTTGAACGGATAGGTGCTTTGGTCCTGGGTGGAAGCGAATCCGTAGAGAATAGACTGGCCCAGGTCGGTCAGGTCGGACGCGCAAACCAGGTCCAGTGATCCCTGATTGTACCCGCCTTTGAACTTATATGTTCTGCCGGTGGCGATGGCCTGGAATGTTACCAGGTCGAACATCTTTCCAAACTCGCCCATGCTCTCGATGAGACCGACCTCGGTTCCGACCGAGAGCGCGGTGAAATCGGAGATCGTGTCGGCGGCGGCCTCGATATTGATGAGAGCGGTGTCGCCAACGTACAGTCGCGCGCCAAGCGTGCCGAAAGCGGCCATGGTGGTGGTTCCTTCATTTTGTAGGTAGAGGCCGCCGGGAACGGTCCTGGCGGGGTTACCGGGTCACACCCGGAATGGGGTCAAACGGTTCCGATCACGAGGAACGGGACGCTGCCAGAACAGCGGAAGTACATGCCGTTGGGTTGCGGTCGAGGAAAGTCACGATCGGGCGTCATTTCGGTCGGAGAGGGCGGATTGGCTCCCTCGATCCGGATGGCCGATTGAACAACCCGCAACTGGAGGATGTTCGACATCTCGTTCACCGCGGTGAGAGCAAGCGACTTACCAGTCAGGATCGGAATGAACGCGTGATAGAAGATGAGCCCCGCCTCGATGGAGGAGCGTTTGCCGGGACCGCCGTAGATCGTCTTGTCGACGTAGGTGCCCTCGATGCTCACGTACATGAACTGGCTCTCGGGCGTATCGTTTTCATTCTCCCAGGCGAGGGGCATCGTCGCCGCGAATTGCGATAGCGCCCATTCCGTTTCGATCAGTTCGCGGATGGCGACCTCCGCGTCGGGCCAGTTCATGTCAGCCGCGGCGTCAGTTGCAGGGTCGGATAAGTAATCTCGGCCCCGGCCGGCGCGTCGTTCCGGATGCCGCCATAGCGACGGCCCTCGTGGATCTTGCGAAGGCCCCTCTTCAATCTCCAGCCGCCCTGCAGCGTGATGAAGAGGATCTGAGCATCGACGACCGCGCCATACTTCTGCTGCACGAGCTGGCGAACCTTTTCGACGATCCCGCGATGCACTTCGAACCCGCGCGCCCCGACGTGGATCTTACGTGCGTACGGCTGATCGTTCGTGACGTGCACGACGGCTTTGGTGGGAATTGCCGCCATGGCAACCTCGGCACCTCCGATCATGGTGAACCACGATCCCTGGTAGCGTCCGGTCTTGACCGGCGAGAGCCTGCGCGCCTCCTGCAACGCGAACGCGACAATCTCTTGCATCCGGGTCAGGCGATAGGCGATCACTCCGAACGGTTTCACCTGGTCCTCGCTCGACGCCGGATGGCCGTCGACCTCGATGTGAACCATCGGCCTGGCGCTCTGCGAGGCGAGGAACTTCGCCAACCCGGCGCGGGCTATTTTGATGTGCTTTTGACGAGCCACCTCGGGTTCGAACTGTTTCAGGCTCAGAGAGATGACCTGGGTGAAGTTGCTGGGTTGGCGCGCCATCAGCCTCGCACCTGCAGTTCGATCCGCACCAGATCATTGTCGATGTAGATCGGGTAGGCGTTTTGCACCTGGCGCGGCGTGCCGACGACGAGCACCTGATCGCCTCGCCGGGGCNCCCGCGCGTCCGCCGCTCCCGGCGGCTCCGCACCGGGCCAACCAGCCGCGATGATCTCGGTCGGCGACATGATGATCTTGGTGTCGCCCTGCACCGTGGCCGGCGTCAGTTCCTTCGCCTCGTAGTGGCGCACGAAGGCGCGGACCTGGACATCTATGTTCGTGCGGGTCGTCGTGCCGCTGAAGCGGCGCAGGGTGATGTCCTGGCCGTCGGCGGCGAGCGCGCTGTTCAGTTCGCGGACCTCCATCTCAGAGGTGGCGCTCACGCGAACGATCCGATCCGATTGATGTAGCCGCCCATCTGCAAAATGTTCACGACATCGGACGGGATGATGCTTTCGCGGGTCGGATCGACCCACCACTGATATTCCGATACGCCCTCGATCCGCTTCATCTTCAGCAACGGATCGCGGCCACCTTGTGCCGTCTCCACCTGAACGAATCGCATGGCGGCATACTTCAGGTCGGCGGGCACTTCCTCGTAGCCGGCGGAATAGATCGCGACGATCTCTCCGCCCAGCGGTTCGCCCCACCAGCCTCGGCTGTTGCCGTTGTAGAGGCGCGTCAGCATGCCCTGATCAACCGCGAAGTCGGTCGGGTCCAGTTCGGCACCCAACTCAGTGACCGACATGATCTCGACCACCGGTAATCGGGACAGGATGAGTGACTGCTGCCGGCGGCGGTTGCGCCAGGTCTCGTGGATCGTTTCGAGGCGGAGGTTCGGCGGGACGGCCCCGTCCTTGATCAACGTGCAGGCGGATGTGATCACCGCCGAGACGAAGTCCCCGACAATTATCAGTCTGGCGTCCTGGCTGGTGTCGTCCGCCGGCACGCCGGCCGCGGCGCGCAGTTCCTCGATGGTCAGCAGACTGCGATCGGTGTTCGGGACGGGAATGGCGATCATCGCAGAAGGCCCCATAAAGTGCCGTCGACCAGTTCGGCTTCGTTGCATTGCGAGTAGGCGAGAGAGCGGAGCCACCGTGTCCGGTCGGGCATCACCGGCTGCTCGATTTGTTTTATGTCCGTCAGCCCAACCAACCGGGCGGCACTGTCGGGATGCACGAAGACCGGCGTGCCGCAGATGACGGCTTCGACTGCCGCTATGGACCCGTGCGAGACCAGCGCGTGCGCGCCCTCCAGGTCGGCCTGCAGCGGTCGCTTGCTCTCCTTGTCGCGGATGACGAGCTGCCTGTTCGTAACTCTGGCCAGCGCGTCGATCGTATCGGCGATCCACCCCTCGCACCGATGGAACCGGGCGTAGGTGCGGCTGGGAGCCGCTATGACGACGTGATCCCCCTTTGACCGCCACGGCTTCACCTCAATGCGCAAGGCGTCCCACCGGTCACCGGGGACGTCGCGCGAGGCAGTCATCTGGTAGCTGTTGATGTGCCACCGGTAGTAGCCACCGTTCTCGCCTTTCGGCAGCCAGGTGGCGAACACCCGCCGCGCATAACCTCGGTCCCAGTAGATGAATGTCCGTTTCGTCTCACGCCATTCCGCGATCAGTGTCGTCAGCAGCGGCGTGCAGCCGACGATAGGAATGACGTCGGGGTCGATCGCGCGCAGCAGTTCCGGATTGTGCCTGACGATCTGTCCGCCCTTGGCCTCGATGTGCTGACCGATACGGTTGAACAACTCCAGTTTGAACGCCCGCAACTCGGGCGGTATCCACAGGCACGTCCGCGCCGGGTCGATCACGTCACCCAGTGCTCCTGAACCCACGGCAGCTTCGTGAACAGCGACGGATCACGCCAACCCGGAAACACCACCAGCCGCGCGTCTTTCGGCAGCACATGGTCGCCCCCCTTCGGCCAACCCGGTTTGCGGAATGCGTAGATCCCGCTCTCGGCACCGACCGTCCAACCGGCTGCATCTGGGATCTTGTGCCAAAGCCAACCCTGGTCGTCGGGAAACTCGTGGTGCTCGATGGTCCGCGCCGCCTCCAGCGAGAAGCTGCTCCAGACATCGGGCCGATAGCCAGCCTCAAGCATCATGATGGAACCGTTATAGGGACACGGGTTCGACGCGTTGGCCCCTTGCAGGATGACGAACGGTTCCTCTCGATCGAACAACGGATCGAGAGGGCCGGTTACCACGCTGTCGAGGTCCAGGTTAACCAGACGATCGCCAGGAACCATCCGTTGATGCGCCTGCCATCGCGGATCAAACATCCGCAGACGCGCGAAGCACCCGACGATCTTCGTGAGCGGGATGTCTTCCGATTGAGGCGTGAAAACCCGCCATTGGTAAGGTTGCCGCAGATGGCGCGCGACACCGGCCGCGAGCCGATCGACATGGTCGTCGCCATACTTGTCGCCCCAGAGCCAGCATGAAACGTGCAGCACGTCAGTCCCGCCAGATGACGCCGAGGCCGTTGTCGCGCCCGGTCGGGTCGAGCACGATCTCCTCGTGCCGGTAGTAGCCCTTGATGCTGTCCCAGAACTGCGGGACATCGATCTGGTAGCCACTCCAGTCCGGTCCGCGGTTCCACGCGATATCATGGAACGCCACGATGCGAGCCATTTGGCCGTAGTGCGCCCAGTCGGACCGCACGTATCGCAGCGTGTGTCCGCCATCGATCAGCGCGAGGTCGAACGGACCCAGATCGCGGACCCTGTCGATGACATCGAAGTCAGTGCTGTCGCCCCAGATCAGATGGGTGTCGTAACCCGCCGACCGGAGCGCGGCGACCGTATCGGTGAGCGCCACCTTGCTCGCCGGCCAGTGCTTGTGATCCGGCGCGGGCAGATCCACCGACACGGCCTTCGAACCGACCGGCATGGACTGCGTCATCTGTTGAAACGATCCGCCGAACTTGGAGCCGATCTCGAGGTAGCTGCGCACGCCCTCCTCCCGCGCGAGCGCGATGAAGCGCGCCAGTTCCGCCGGGTGCTGCATGATCTTCATGACCGCTCCCATATCGCCGCCACGCCCAGCGTCTTGCTGATGTAGCTGGTGTGAATGCGGTTCAACGGAGACAGTTGCCGGTCGAGTGCTTTCATTTCCGCCTCGTTCTCTCCCGGCTTGTCCGACGTCGCGCGCCAGGCGAACCATTTGACGGTGCGCTCCGCGAAGTCGCGCATAAGCAAGTCCAGCGCCACCGGCTCCATGATCCGTTTCAGTTTGTGATAGGTCGCCAGCATCACGACGATGTCGTAACGCGCCTCGCCGAACACCCGCATCGCCGAGAAGCCCTCACTCAGGTCCACGACCTCAAACCGGCTCTCGACGAACCGCAAATCGGCGAACAGGTGCCGGGCCGTCACGATGCCTTCCTCGTAGATGTCGCAGCCGTGCACCAACCGCGCCCCGTTGTTCGCGAATTCGAACCCGACCAGCCCGCGATTGCAGCCGATATCCAGCACCGACGCGCCACGAGCACGCACGACCAGATCCAGCATCCCGTCCATCCGGATGTCGTGATATCCCGCCACCCGGCGGGCCATCGCTGTCTCGTCGGCTAAGACGGGCATAATCGGGCCATGGCGTGTTCCACCACCTCTTCCACCTCGATCCGGTCCATCGCCTCGCGGCAGTGCTCGCACGGCGCCAGCGAGCCGCAGGCCTCGGCCCCGCCGGTCAGGTTCGCGTGGACGGCGTAGCCGGTGACTTGGGGGGGAACGAAACCACCGAAGAGAACCACGCCGCCCACGCCCACGGCCGCAGCGCCGTGATGCATGCCGCCCTCGCCGCCGACGTAGAGGCAGGCTCCCTCAAGAACCGCCAACGCATGCCGAAAACTCGGACAGGGAATAGTGCGCGCCGCCTTGAGCGGTCGTGCGCCGGGATAATGCAGTTGAACCACCTCCAGCCCTTCGGCCCGCAGCGTACGGGCAACCAACTCATACCGGGCGAACGGCCACTGCTTGTTCGCCACCGGGCTCTTCCCCGACGGGTTCGGCTCCATCACGACGTAGGGCTCGGCCCCTGCCACGTTCGCGAACCGCCGCTCCTTCTCGGTCAGGAACACCTCGCCAGGGATGCAACGGAATTCGTAATTCCACTCCCACCGACCCGGCGCACCGCGGTTGTAAAGCCTGTTGCCTTTGTAGAACGGTATCCACTCCAGGTCGTAGCTGGTGTTGATGTTCGTCCCGTTCGGTGGCGCGATGTTCGGGTTGCCGGCGTAGATCGCCGCGCTGTTGGTGTCCCACAAAATTCGCGTGCCATCGCCGAACGCTACCCTCTTCCGCCGTGCCGCCGCGCCCCGCGCGAGGCCAGACCCGATCAACTGGTCTCCCAGCCCCATCAGACGCCGGCCCCCTGATACGTGATCGCCCCCGATGGTTTCTTCATGCCGCCCACCTGGTCAGTTCGGCCCGCCACTCGTCCGCGTATGGAACGTCCTCGTAACCCAGCATGTCCGGACACCCGAGCGTGAAATGCGCGATCTTCGGATCGATCGCCGGATCGGTCACGCCGATGAGGCAGTTCCACGACTGATCAAGCTCACCGATCAGATCGTCATCGAGCCAAAAGAACCGGTGTAGATCCCGACCCGGCACCGAGTTGATCACGTCGATCGTCAGCGTCCGATTGGCGTCGTGCTTCACGTTCCAGACCATCACCGACGACCAGTTCTTTCTCGCGTATCGCGTTTGGATCTGCCCATCCATCTTGGTCTCGTCACCGGGATCGTGCCGATGCTTGACGCAATAGACGGCCTTTCGCGGATCGAGGTCGTCGAAGATGCGCGCGACATTGGTGCGCGCCAGAACGTCCCCATCACAGAACATGGCCCAACCGTCGCCGGCCAGATGCGGCACCAGGAAGCGGCTGTTGGAATGCTCCGTCGACATCGGCGCTTCGCTGATCAAATCCCAGAGATGTCCGTCGCGCCGCTCGATCGGGCGGGAGAACAGTCCAACACTCTGAAGGCTGGACAAAACCAAACCGAACACCGGCAGACGGACCGTCATGCGGCGATTGATCGAATGCCGCGCGACCGCGAACGCCGCTGCTTCCCTCGGGTCGTAACCAATGAAAATGCTACGATCCATCGAGCTGCCATTCCTTCAACGCGTCCTCGAGGGTGACCTTTGGGAAGCACGTCAGGCTGGTGAACGGCGAGGCATTGAGTACCTGGACACCCAGACCACGAACCTGCGTCGCCGCCATCGCGAACGCGACACGCCAGCGTTTGAAGTTCCACTCCGAAGGTTGCGCGCGGCCGGCGCCGACCGCCGGGCCAAACCAATGCACGCCGTGTTGGTCGGACACGTCGAAACCGACCAGCAAGATCCGTTTCGCCCCGAACTGGATGGCGAGGTTCAAAGCCTGGAACCCGGAGTTCCCGCCCGACCCGATCAGCCCAGGCTCATCGGTCAATAGCCTGTCCTGGTCCTTGTCGATGCGGATGGTTTTGACTTCGTCGCACGGCGACTTGTAGGCCACCTTCAGGCCTCGATAGCCGGGCAACCCATCGTTGTTCCGCCAGAACGCCAGGTCGCATCCGTAGACCATCTCCGCCCACGGGCAGATGTCGACATTCTCTTTGATGGCAATGGTTTTGATGCCCTCAAGCGCTTTGATATCCACCCACCTGGTC
>JGI24742J22300_10000208_pt1 | contig 8699 bp, 6 predicted proteins | sample KBSMiscanthusM1_FD_22300 | JGI IMG/M metagenome (IMG submission 22300)
GCGTTGGAGTGGCAGCGAATGGCAGACGACCACCATTCCGAAACCCGCGGGCGCGACCAGCATCACGCTCGAAGACATCTCATGCGCCTCGGCGAACGCGTGTCTCGCGGTCGGTTCGTATAACAACGGGACGACCCAGCCTCTGACCGAGTTTTGGGACGGCACCAAATGGACCGCAGGCGCCGGGCCACTGCTTGCCGGAGCAACGAAGGGTCTCCTCAACGGTGTGTCCTGCGGCTCGGAAAGCGCTTGCTGGGTATACGGCAAAACCCAGGTCTCCTTCGTAGAAACGCAGGAAGGGAAAGTTGCCGCGCCATTCTTCTCACGCTGGAATGGCGGTGGATGGGCAGTCGAAGCGATTGCGAAGGCCCCCGAAGGAAGTCCGACCACCATAACTTCGCTTTCCTGCGCTTCCGCTACTGCCTGTACGGCTGTGGGTCGATACACCAATCCATATGGAGAAACGCTTCCTCTGGCCTACACGTGGGATACCGCCGGCTGGCGCTTCCAGCCGATGCCAATCAAGACCGAAGCGACCAACAGCTCGCTCCAGGGGATTTCCTGCACTGCCGCCAACGAGTGCGCGTCGGTGGGGTATTCGCAGGCGAATGCCGGCCCATGGCAGGTCCTAGCCGAGGCGGAAAACCCAAACGGCGGGCCGCACGAGATCACCGTGGAAGTGAGCGATGCCCAGGGCAACACGGCCGGCAAGACGATCGAAATCGACGTCGACCCAACTACGGTTACCCCACCCGAATGCAATACCGAGCCCAAACTAGAAGCGGCCCAGGGAGTCCTTACCTCGACCCAGGCAGCAAACGCCATCGAAGAGGCCCTCCCAGCGGCAGTTGCACCCACCGACGGCGCGACCGCACCGTCGACGGAACAGGTCATCGATCCTTCGTATAGTCCGCCTTCGCCGAACCTGGAGACTGTTGACTCGCTTGCCACCGGCGAAACCTCGGTGACGCCCGAGAGCGGCTTCACTCTCGGCGATTCGGTCTGCTTTACGCCAGCGACCCTAACCCCGGCCTCAAGCGACGCGGCGGTCGTCAATGGTGACGCAGCCCTGTTCGCCAATACTGCGTCGGAAACGGATACTGTGATCCGACCAACCGCGATGGGAACCACCGTGGTCCAATCTTTGCGCGGACCTAACGCGCCCAATGCTTTCGCCTGGAACGTCAAGCTTGCGCCAGGCCAGGATCTTGTCGAGCTTCCCTCGGGGGCTGTGGCGGTAGTGGAAACCGACTCTGAAATCGAAGAAGTCGCCCAGGTTCCGCTGGAACCAGAAAAATCTGCGGCCGACCTAGCGGACGTGGAAGTCCAGGTCGAAAATGGCGAATTCGACCTGATAAACGCAGCGGATGAAACCCAGCTGGAAATCGTGGCAGTGATCGCTCAACCTTGGATCGTTCTGGCTCAAGGCGGGATCGTGCCGGCCCTGATTGAAGTCGCCATAACCCACACGCCGAATGAATTTGAAGTTTGGGTAAAACTTCCTGCAACCTTGGAGGAAGAAGAAGTGTGGCCCGTCCAGCTGATTACTGACACGGCCAGTGCCTCGTCGATTAACGGGGACTGCTCGGTTAAAGAGAGCCCTTGCGGCGGCCTCGATCTCAACGGGATGGCCCAGTACGCGGTGTACTGGGGTAACGAAGCTCATCACGGTGCACGTAACGGATTCTACGCCGACTACGGAGCGAACAACTGCACCAACTTCATCAGCCAGATCCTTCGCGCCGGCGGTGCCAAGTTCATGCGCGCGTTCGAGCACGGCGACGGGAGCTGGTGGTATCGCAATTTCTCTAGAGGGGGAGGGGTTTTCGGACCTGGGCCGAGCGCGGGATGGGACGATACCGAGTCATGGCGCTTGTCAGATGTACTGCCACGACACCTCTGGCGATTTGAGCTAGCGTACATCGATTCCGTACAGCAGCCATGGGGTTGGACGAAGGGGGACATCTTAGGGTACGACTGGATCGACAGCGATGGCAAAGGGAATGTCAACCATCTCAATTTCATTGTCGGAACCCAGGACTTGGCTGGTGGTCGTGAACCGCTGATCGCGAATTCATCGAGTACGGGATCGAACTATCCCCATAAACCCTGGGTAACCGTTAAGGAGCGAATTGAAGCTGCACATGGATCGCAATGGAATCGTTTCGCGCTAGCCGCAAGGCACCGCGTGGCGAACCTGAAAGCCAAAAGGCGCGATCCAGATAACCTCTATGGGCCGAATGGGCTATTCCGTGGTTGAGTCCAGGCGTCTACGCCTTCTTGCTTGCCTCTTAGGCATCGCCACCCTGACGTGTATGACAATAGGATGCGGCGACGACGCTGGTGCCGAAGGAGACATTGCAGGTGGCTCCGGTGAGACGAGAGTTCTCGACGCAAAGGAGACGGAGCAACTCTTGCGCCAACTGCCTTACCGCTACAAGTTCAGGGGAGTCGCCACGCCCAAGGGAGCTGAGGCGGCGGTGGCAGGGCATGCAGTGGGACGTCATCGAACCATTCTCAACTTCGGAATTGCCCTTGGCCACGGTCACTACGGGGTTCCAGTTCCACGCGCCGGAATCTCAGAATCATATGGCTACTCGCGCGGCGGCTTCATCTTTACCACCGACACGCAGGTCAGAGGCCCCGACGGTCGTCTAGAACCGGGTCCTCAGTTCAAGACGGCCGCCCAATGGCGCGAAGCCAGCCACATGGAGGTCGTGATGACCGACAAACTCTGCCTGGCAGCAACGGGCGAACACTGTCCACCTTAGTGCGATGGTGGAACGGGTCGGTGCTTGCCAAGGTCCGATGATTACCGGAGTTAACTGAGAGCTTTGTTAGCGGCCCGGCTCATGCGAGCGATTCGAGGCGCGGCGAGCTATCCGCTGCGGCGGTGGCCACGGCTGTCTAGGGCGGCGGTCGGCGCTGCGGCGTTGCTTTTAGCGGTGGTCATGGCGGGGAACGCGTACGTGCTCTGGGCGGCCCCGAAGGGGGAGGCGACCGACGAGGTGGCGGAGGTGCCGCGAGCCGAGGTGGCCATTGTGCCTGGGGCGCTGGTGAAGCCCGATGGGGAAATGAGTCCGATGCTGGCGAACCGGGTGGTTCGAGCGGCTGCGTTGTGGCATGCGGGAAAGGTCGACAAGATCCTGGTCTCGGGCGACCACCACACCTGGGAGTACGACGAGCCGGACACCATGCGCAAGGCACTCGTTGCCGATGGAGTCGACCCGAGGGACGTCTTCGAGGACCACGCCGGCTCCGACACCTGGGCGACGATGGTGCGAGCTCGCGCCATCTTTGGGATCCGCGACGCGGTCGTCGTCACCCAAGGCTTCCACATGCCGCGGGCGCTGTATCTCGCCGACGCGGCGGGGATTAATGCAACCGGACTCACCGCCGACCAGCACGAGTGGGGCTATCAGGGCCGCAAGAGCGAAGTGCGCGAGACGCTTTCCCGCCTCAAGGCGATTGTCGATGTAACCCTTGATACGCCCGCTATGGCCGGTCCCAGGATTCCTATCTCTACCGCCGACGGCCGCGAGAGCTGGGGCCCGCCCCCGCCACCCGGCGTCCCGCCTGCCGGCTCCCCGGATCGCTGACCGTACCGGTGTGGCGCTCAGCTGCAGTGGGCCAGTGAGTTCACGTAGAAGCGCTGGTAGGCAGGCCAGTGAGCGTCCCAGTAGGAGCCTTCGTGGCCACCTGGCCATGAGTGGGCGTTGACATCGGTGCCGCCAGCCTCGAGAGCATCTACGAAACCCTCGTTGTAGGCGCGGAAAGGATCCTCGTCGCCAAAGTCGTTCCATATCCGCGTGTCGCCGAGGGCGCCAGGGTTCTGCTGGACTGCCCCAACCACATCGTTGCGCTCGAAGTCGGCTTCATCGTCGAAGGCGCCCGGCGCGGTTTCGCTCGCCTCGAACCAGAGCGCCGCCGAGTGCCCGCCGACGGCGCAGAAGCGTCCCGGGTGCTTCAGGGCCAAGTCATAGGCGCCGAAGCCGCCCATCGAGATGCCTCCGATCGCGATCCGGCGTGGGTCGATTCCAAACCGCTCGACCACCGCCGGGATTACCTCCTGCATGACGTATGTGTCCCACCTGGCGCTGCGCCTGTTGTGCCAGTAGCCGTGAATCCCGCCCTCGGGGAAGGCGAAGACCGGACCGCGCCCGCGCAGCTTCGGTAGGCCGCCGAAGACCGAATCGTTGAAGCTGCTCTCCGAGCCACTGCGTCCATGCAGGAAGACCAGCAGCCAGCGCTCTCCCGACGGCCCCGCCTGCTTAGGAACGATTACGTTGACGCTGAGCTCTCGTCCCACCGCCTGGCTCTGGATCTCCATGTGAACCAACCGCGCACCGTGCTTGTCTACCGGCGCGAGCACGGTCGCCGTTAGGGTCAGGTAGGCAAGCATGGCCATCACTACTGCGACGATTGCGAGTGCGACGGAGCGCCTCCTGCGGAGCTGCCTGCGGGTCGGTCGGCGGGGACGTCGGGGTCTTCCCTGTGGCTTGATCGCTAGTCCTACGGCGCGTAGCCCTACGTAGAGTCGGCCGGATAATACGCATGGGGCTCGGCTGAGTCGTCCATCACCAGTACGACGCGCCGCCCTTCAAAGTAATTGGCTGACTGACCAGTCAATCAGCTATCTTGAAGGTACGGCGCGACCGAGAGACGGCGGGCACGAGACGAACGGAGGCGGCAATGTCAGGCAACGGAAACGGCAAGTTCGGCGGCCGCGAGGTCGTCATCGTCGAGGCGGTCCGCACCCCGATCGGCCGCGGCCACGAGGAGAAGGGCTACTACAAGGACGTCCACGCCTCGAACCTGCTCGCCAAGGCCTACGCCGAGGTGATCCAGCGCGCCGGCATCGACCCCGCGGAGGTCGAGGACGTCGTCGCCGGCTGCGTGCAGCAATTCGGCGAGCAGGGCATCAACATCGCCCGCAACGCCTGGCTCGAGGCCGGCTTGCCGATCGAGACCCCGGCGACCACGGTCGACCGCCAGTGCGGCTCCGGCCAGCAGGCGGTCAACTTCGCCGCCGCGCTGATTGCCTCGGGCGTGCACGACACGATGGTCGCCGGCGGCGTGGAGCACATGGGCCACATCTCCTTCGCCGACAACTTCGCCGTGATGCAGGAGCACGGCATGGCCTTCTCGCCGCGGTTGATGGAGCGCTACAACCTGGTCCCGCAGGGGATCTCCGCCGAGATGATCGCCGACAAGTGGGAGATCCCCCGCTCCGAGCTCGACGAGATCGGCCTGCGCTCGCACCAGCTCGCCGCCAAGGCGACCGAGGAGGGGCGCTTCGAGCGCGAGATCGTCCCCTTCAGCGTCAACGGCGACACCTACGCGACTGACCAAGGCATCCGCCCCGACACCTCGCTGGAGAAGCTCGCCGAACTGAAGCCCGCCTTCAAGGAGGACGGCAAGATCACCGCCGGCAACTCCTCGCAGGTCTCCGACGGCGCCGCCGCGGTGCTGCTGATGACCCGCGAGAAGGCCGACGCGCTGGGGCTGAAGGCGCGGGCGCGGATCTACGACCAGACTACGGTCGGCGTCGACCCGGTGATCATGCTCACCGGTCCGATCCCGGCGACGAGGAAGCTGCTCGAGCGCAACGGCATGGCGATGGAGGACATCGACCTGGTCGAGATCAACGAGGCCTTCGCCTCGGTCGTCGCCGCCTGGCGGCGCGAGCTCGACCCCGACATGGACCGGGTCAACGTCAACGGCGGCGCGATCGCGCTCGGCCATCCGCTCGGCTCCAGCGGCGCCCGCCTGATCACCACCCTGCTGCACGAGCTCGAGCGCTCCGATCGATCGCTGGGCCTGGTGACGATGTGCTGCGGCGGCGGTCTGGGCACGGGCACCCTTCTGGAGCGCGTCTGATGCCACGTCGGTTCCGATGCACTTTGTGTCTCTATAGGGAGCAAAAGGCGCACCGGAAGGGCTAGGCTGCCAGCCGATGGACCTCAGCCTCTCACCCTCCGAGCGCGAGTTCCGCGACGAGGTTCGCACTTGGCTGGAGGAGAACCATCCGGGCCCGGAGCCGGAAGGCAGCCTCGAGGAGGTGATGGCCTTCCGCCGTGAGTGGCAGGGNAAGCTGCACGAGGCGGGCTGGGCCGGCATCTCCTGGCCGAAGGAGTACGGCGGCCGCGGCGCGACCCTGATCGAGCAGGCGATCTTCGTCGGCGAGGCGGCGCGCCAGGAAGCGCCCAGCCCGGCCAACGTGCTCGGCCTGGCGATGGGCGGGCCGGTCGTGATCGCCCACGGCAGCGACGAGCAGAAGGCGCGCTACCTCGAGCCGATCCTCACCGCCGAGGAGATCTGGTGCCAGGGCTTCTCCGAGCCCGAGTCGGGCTCCGACCTCGCCTCGCTGAAGACGAAGGCGGTCAAGGACGGCGACGAATGGGTCGTCACCGGGCAGAAGGTCTGGACGACCTTCGCCCAGTACGCGAAGTGGTGCATGCTCGTCGCCCGCACCGACCCTGACGCGCCCAAGCACAAGGGCCTCACCTACTTCCTGATGGACATGGAGCAGGAGGGCGTGGAGGCGAAGCCGCTGGTCCAGATCACCGGCGAGGGCGAGTTCAACGAGGTCTTCATCGAGGAAGCGCGCATTCCCGACGCCAACGTCGTCGGCGGCGTCGGCAACGGCTGGTCGGTGGCGATCACGACGCTGATGAACGAGCGCGCCGGCCTCGCCTTCGGGGCGATCGCGCAAATCGCCAACAGCCTCAAGAAGGTGGATGAGCTGGCCAAGCAGACGCCGATGAACGGCGGCAGCGCGGCCGAGGACCCGACGGTCCGCCAGCGCCTCGCCCAGCTCGAGATCGAGGCCGAGACGATGCGGTTGAACGCCTACCGCGGCCTGACCAAGACGATGCAGTCGGGCATACCGGGGCCGGAGGGCTCGCTCGGCAAGTGGCAGTGGGCCGACATCAACCAGCGCCTGACCGAGCTGGCGCTCGACGTCGAGGGCGCCTACGCGCCGCTCGACCGCGGCGCCGAGCACGCCGTCGCCAACGGCGCCTGGCAGTACGGCTTCCTGCGCTCGCGCGCCAACTCGATCGAGGGCGGCACGACCGACATCCTCAAGAACATCATCGCCGAGCGGGTGCTCGGCCTGCCGAGGCTGCGCTAGGTATCTGAGGGGCTGTCGCTTAGCTATGTACTTCGACCTCACCGACGAGCAGCAGGCGATCCGCTCGACCGCGCGCGACTTCCTCGCCGCCCGCTACAAGTCGGAGCGGATCCGCGCGCTGGCCGAGAGCGAGCGGGGCTTCGAGCAGTCCGACTGGGAGGAGATGGCCGAGCTCGGCTGGCCGGGCCTGGCGCTGCCCGAGGAGTGGGGCGGGCAGGGTCTCGGCATCGTCGACCTCGCCGTCCTCTTCGAGGAGATGGGCTACGCGCTGGCGCCCTCGCCGATGCTCTCGACCACCGTCGCCGGTCTGGCGCTTGCGACCAACGGCACGGAGGAGCAGAAGGAGAGGTGGCTTCGTCCACTCGCCGAAGGCAAGGTCCGTGGCACCCTCGCCCTCTTCGACGCCGGCACGCCGGCTCGGCTCGGCGAGTTCGCGATGGAGGCGCAGGTCGACGGCGACGGCATCGTCCTCGAAGGCGAGAAGGTGCTGGTGATGGACGCGGCGAGCGCGGACTTCTTCCTCGTCGCCACCGCCGACGGTCGCCGCCACGTCGTCGAGCGCGAGGCCGACGGGGTGACGGTCTCGGCGGAAAAGTCGATCGACCTCACCCGCCGCCTGTACTCGGTGCGCTTCGACGGCGTCCGCGTCGGCGCCGGGGCGACCCTCGACGGCGACCAGGAGGACTACCTGCCGGTGCTCTGGCGCGCCTGCGTGGCGATCGCCGCCGAGTCGACCGGCATCGCCCAGCGGACGATGGAGATGGCGGTGGAGTACGCGAAAGACCGCCGGCAGTTCGGCCGCCCGATCGGCTCCTACCAGGCGGTCTCGCACCGCTGCGCGCAGATGCTGCTCGAGACGGAGAACTCCCGCTCTGCCGTCTACGGCGCCGCCTGGGCGGCCGACGCCGAGCCGGAGTCGCTGCCGCTGGCGGCTTCGATGGCCAAGGCCTACGCCTCCGACGCCGGCTGGCGCGTCCCCGACGCTTCGATTCAGGTGCACGGCGGCATCGGCTTCACCTGGGAGCACGACCTGCACTTCTTCCTCAAGCGTGGCAAGGCCAACTCGGCGAGCTTCGGCACGGCCGGCTGGCACCGCGAGCGCGTCGCCGACCTGGTCCTCTCCGAGGCGAGCGCGCCGGTTCCCGCCTGAGCGGGCGGGCGGCCAGGGCGATGAGCGCGCTCGACCGCATCTCGGTTGCCGCGATCGGCACCACGGTGGCCGATCTGGAGGCGGAGGCGAAGCGGGCAGAGGCGGCCGGCGTCGAGTGCGTCTGGGCGCCGGAGCTGTTCCGTTCCTCCGTTACCCAGGCCGCCTACCTGGCGGGACGAACCGAGACGATCGGGGTCGCCACGGGGATCGCCTGGGCGTTCACGCGCAGCCCCTTCATCCTCGCCGTCTCGGCGCTCGACGTCGACGAGATGTCGGGCGGGCGCTTCCGCCTCGGCCTCGGCTCGGGCGTCAAACGGCTCAACGAAACCTGGCACAACGCCGAGTACGGCCGCCCGGCCCCGCACCTGCGCGAGGCGATCGAGGCGACGCGGCTGATCATGCGACAGGCCGGGG
>JGI24742J22300_10000222_pt1 | contig 8493 bp, 11 predicted proteins | sample KBSMiscanthusM1_FD_22300 | JGI IMG/M metagenome (IMG submission 22300)
GGACGCCGCGGTGGCGCCGCTGAAGCTGGCCGAGCGGGCCGTGGAGGCGGTGCGCCGGCCGGAGACCGCCGCGCGGCGGGCGGTCGAGGCGCTGGAAGGCGTCGGCGAGGTCTTCGGCGCCCTTGCCGACCCCACGCCTTCGGTGCCGCTCAACCGCGAGATCGGCCCCCACCGCCGCTTCACTTGGTCGCGCTCGGAGCTGGCGACCTTCAAACGGATCAAGGACTCGCTGGGTGGCACGGTCAACGACGTCGTCCTCGCCGTCGTCACGGGCGCGCTGCGCAAATGGCTGCACTCGCGGGGCATCCGCACCGAGGGGCTCGAGCTGCGCGCCCTGGTGCCGGTCTCGATCCGCAGCGCCGACGAGCGCGGCGAGCTGGGCAACAAACTGGCGGCGATGCGCGGTCCGCTGCCGGTCTACGTCGAGGACCCGGCGCGGCGGCTGCGCGTGGTGAGCGAGCAGATGGAGGGGTTGAAGCGCTCCAAGCAGGCGCTGGGCGCGGAAGTGATCTCGCGCTTCAACGACTTCGCCCCGCCGACCCTGTTGGCGCAGGCGGCGCGGATCAATTTCTCGACGCGGCTGTTCAACCTGATCGTCACCAACGTGCCGGGCCCGCAGTTCCCCCTCTATGTGCTGGGACGCAAGCTGGAGGAGATCTTCCCGGTCGCCTTCCTCCCCCAGAACCACGCCCTCGCGGTGGCGATCATGAGCTACAACGGCCGGGTCTGCTTCGGCCTGCTCGCCGACTACGACTCGATGGAGGACGTCGAGCTGATCGCCGCCGGCATCGACGAGTCGCTCGCCGAGCTGGAGGAAGCGGCCGCGGCCCGCGCGCCCGCCTGAGCGATGGCCCTGCTGGTCGTTCTCTTCATCGTCGTCCCGATCATCGAGCTGTGGCTGATCATCGAGATCGGCGGCCTGATCGGCGTGGTGCCGACGCTCGCGCTGCTGCTCGCCGACGCCCTGCTCGGCTCGCTGCTGCTGCGCCACCAGGGCCGCGGCGCCTGGCGCCGCTTCAACCGGGCCATAGCCGAGCGCCGCTTCCCGGCCCGCGAGGTCGCCGACGGCCTGATGATCGCCGTCGGCGGCACGCTGCTGCTGACCCCGGGCTTCATCACCGACGTCTTCGGCCTGTTCCTACTCATCCCGCCGACCCGCGCGATCGCAAGGCGCCTCCTGCGCGGCGTCGTCAGCCGCCGTTTCGTAGTCGTCGGAACGAGCGGCCTGGGCGGAGCGGCACAGCCCCAGCGCCCGGCCGGGCGCCCCTACGACTTCGACGGCACCGCCGAGGAGATCGACTCCGACGACCCCCAGCTGCCGCGTTAGGACGACTCAGCAGCGCGGTTCGGCCGGTCTACAGGTGAGGGGCGCTGATCAGGGCAACGATGATTGCCACCGCGGCGCCGAACATTGTCCGCTGGAGCGACGCGAAGCGCTCATCCATGCGCTCGAAGCCGGCGTGCATCTCCCTTCGTTGTTCGCGTAGCTCCGCGTCAACCTGCTCGAAACGCTTGTCAATCCGCTCAAAACGCTTGTCGACTTGCTCGAAGCGCTTGTCGATCTGCTCGAAGCGTTTGTCGATCTGCTCGAAGCGCTTGTCGACCTGTCTGAAGCGGTCGTCGACCTGCTGGAAGCAGCCTTCCATGCGATCGCGCAAGCCGTCGACCTTGTGACTAAGGCCATCGATCTCCCGATCCGTCCACCTCTCCGGCATGGCGCTCATGATTGCAGCTAAAACGCTTCGGCGACTTCATGGAGCCAGGGACTGAACCCAGCCTTGCTCGAACGCATGCGGCGTTAAGGGACGAACCCACCGAAAGTCTCCCCCCGAGAGACCCAATCCTTGAGATCATCCCCGCAAGGTGCGTCCTTTCGCGAGTGGTCCAGCGCACCGGCAATCCCTCCCTGCATCAAGCGGTGTCAGGCGTTACGACGGCGGTGCATTCCGGACAGCGTTTCGCCGCGCTTGGAATTGGCGTGAGGCATTCGGGACAGACGCGCGTCCCCGATTCGCCCTCGTCCCTTTGATGGACCTTCCACAGCGGAATCACGAGCAAGCAAACGATGGCGAAGGCAATGGCGGCGTTGAGAACGAAGCCGTAGGCAAAATCGGTGTTGTCGATCGTGAAGCTGAGATATGGAAATTCGGAGTGCCCGAAGAGCAAAAAAATCACGGGCATAATCAGGTTTTCGACTATGGCTTGCACCAGCTCGAACGTGGCGAGCGCTATCAGCAGGCCGACGGCAACAATCACCAGGTCGCCGCGTGCCAGATCGTCAAGCCTCTTCAGCATCAACCCCCCTCTCTGGTTCGCGCATGGCCCGAACTTATAGGAACCGACAGAGTCCGATGGTTTCTGCGGCGGCAGCTACGCGACACAGCTCCTGCTTGTCCATCGAAGAATCGGCGGCGACGGAGGCATGATCGATGGTCGATCCCTGCGTCGAGCAGGCGATCGCGGTGTAGGCGTGCTCGAGCGCGGGGCGTCGGAGTAGGCATTGGTCTGCAAGAGGGGCTCGGGACCAAACCCGTGGACCTCTACTTGGACAGTTCAGCGGATTGAGAGACCCGGTGCTCCGCTGCGCTGCGCTGCATACATCGACTGGGGGCTGAGCCACTCTGCCTTCGACAGGATCGACCGGCTAGAGCGCGTCGGCGGACACATCGACCATTCCTGTGGACGCTGTACCTGCCGCAGCGTTTGAAGCTTGAAGTTCTAGACGCTGGGCTGATTGAGCCAATGGTGGCGCTATCTGCATCGGTGGGGCTTGAAACCGTGCTCAGACTCTCCGGGCCAATTTGCGCAGGGCTTGATCCGGTCGATTCTGGCTCCGATCTTTTATCTTCTTCGCCGCATTCCCATGGCTCGATGTGGCATTCGGGTTCGGGCTCAGGTTCCGGTTCCGCTTCTTCGCAGGACATCGGCTCCCATTCGCACAGACTGATCACGTGATCTTCCTCTACATGCTCGACGGTCGGCTCACCTTCGACCTCATCAACAACATCCGTTGAATATTCCGCTGAGTAACCCTTGAGCGCATGTTCGTAGATAAAGCCAAGGTGGCCGTCGTACTTTTCGGCTTGTTCATGAGCCACGGTCGCAGGGTCTTCAACCCAATCCCAAAAGACGACGATGTAGCGGCCGAATTCGTGCGCTCCTCCGGGTTCTTCGTCATCGCATTCCCACGGCGCGATTAGGCATTCCGGTTCTTCGTCGCCGCAGAGCCACGGCTCGATCCAGCATTGGCCACCAGTTGAAGCGCCGCCCGCGGTCATTCCGCCTTCAGAAGCCGCGCTCACGGACGGGAGCGCGAGGAGGAGGGGGCAGACACAGAGAACAGCGACCGCGAGCTGGACTCCCCATGAGTCTGGATGTCTGTCAGGAACCTGTCTCATAAAGGCCTCCCCGCAGCCATACTGGCCAACAGTTAACGTAATGGAACGCATACTGGCTCGTCAAGGCACGCCAGCGTTGAATGATGGGGTCGGTTATTGGCTGGCCTCTGGCTGCGGGACGATGCGATGGAGCTACAGCCGGACTGCGGCAACCCTCGGCGCAATCCGAACCAGCGGGGGCGGGCAAAGCCAAGTCCAGGTTACCCGCCCCCGCTGTCTCGGGCGAAGCCGGGCTCCCGAAGATCATGGGAGGTCGATCTACGGGGAAACCACGCGGTCCCGGCCTTGTGAAAAACCCTAAGCCATGCGGCACCGTTTTTCACACCGGATTTCGGCAGTAAACCGGGCGAGCGCTACGGTTCTTTGACTGCCTGCATCGGCGACTCAAAGGCGGCTAGCGTGATCGTCGTCGTGATTGGGCTCTCGCCCGAGCTGGCTAACCGCGCTTCTGCGGCCTCACATTCGGCGAAGATGAACGCAAGCAGCTCGTGAACTGCTGCGGCCACTTTCTCCCAGCCTTCTCGATCAAGTCGGAGCAGCGACCAACTGAAGTGATTATCCAGCCGAGCCTCAAAGGTACCGACGACAATGGCCTCCTTGATCTGCTCGGCTAGCTGTAGGAACGTCGTCCAGCTCATGGGCGCCCGCTCAATCGAGTCGGGCAGCTCAGCCCAAGGTTCTTCGCCGAGCACGGCTGGACCCGCCGCTCTGTAGAAAAGCTCGACGGCCGACCGGCGCTTACCCCCGGTTTTCTTTCTGACCTGCTTTAGCCAGCCAGCCCTCTCCATCGTCTTGAAGCGGCGACGAATGCTCTCGATGCGGTCGCCGCCGATCTCGGCATGAAACAGCGGAGCGCTTATCTCACGCTGGTTTGCCTCCTCGATGATCCTTAGACATACCTCGTCTTCGAGTGCCTTGGAGACCCGCAGCGTGAAGGGGAGGGGGCATTCCTTGTCGACATGCGCAAGGCGCGGCGTGCGGCGCTCGCCATCCGGGCGAGGCTGAGGCGGAGCCGATTCGAAGACCGCCACGCCAACAGTCGTCAGCCGTGGCTTTTCGCCGGTGTGCGAGACGCGGATTTTGGCGTCGTTCTGCTCCTCGAAAAGAGATTCGAAGAAGGCGTTCATTGCCGCGACGACCCGCCTCCAGCCGAGCTGATCGAGCGGGATGGTCATCCAGTCGAGATGGGTATCGGGCCTGGTGATCAGCGTCTTGGCCTTGAGCGCCTCGCGGACGCGCTCGGCGAGCTGTCTGAAGGTCATCCAACTGATCGCGACTCGCATCGAGTAGGGAACGAGCGCCCACGTCTCGTCATCGAAGACGGCCAATTCAGTAGCCCGGTAGAAGTGCTCGGTAGCTCCCCGCCTACTTCCACCCGGCCCTTTGCTGTGGACGTACCTCAACCAGCCATGTTCGGCGAGCTTCTTGAACGTCTTGTCTATGCGGGAGATCGAGCCCCCGCCAAATTCGGCGTGAAACTGTTTCGGGCTCATCTCGCGCAGATACAGCTCGGTAACGATCCTCAAGCGAAGCGGAGACGCCCAAACGACCGAGAGTCGCCGCAGGTACTCCAGCCGAGACTTAACGCTCGTTTTTACCTTCGCCGCCACGCGACTCCCCCCGAATGCTTTTGAGCCTCTGAGCGTCGATTCTAGGGAGTTTCCTAAATAGGGCTAGATACGTCTCCAAATACTGCGTGATTTGTCTTTACTCCAATTTTTCTTAGTGAAAGGAAAGGAGGAGATATGAAGCTCGCAGCCACGAGCATGGCCTTGCCGGTCATGTACATCAGGAAGTCCGGCTGATCCCTGCGATCCAAACGCACGAGCCGGACTGTCAGCCCGGAAGGGAGGGTTCGGCTCGTGCCCCCGTACCACATTCCTGCCACATTTGGAAGACGGTTTCGCGGACGAAAGCAGCAGTAATCGGGGTGTTCTGTGCGCCCTACGCTGTCGGCCAATGACGCTGGTCGACAGTCAAATCGGCGACGCCTTCTGGGCGGCCATGGTCGCCACCGTACTTCACCCGGTCGAGGTCGAGATCATCGAAGCCATGCGATGGATCGGCCGGCCACTGACAGCGACTGACCTTCTTCATGTCTTCGAGGCTCGACGGTCAGATCTGCGGATCGAACGGCGGCTGCGACGACTCAGAAAGCTCGGCGCGGTAGCGCCAGAGGACAGCGGCATGGCGCGCGGACCATTGACGCAGCTTCGCTATCACCTGGTGGAGAAGCCGACACCGAGGCTATGACCGACCCTGAAGCGGTTCTGCCCAAGTACAACGTGGCGATAGTCGCTCAGGTGATCCTTGAAGAGGCTGCGGAAGTCGACCCGCAGCATTTGAAGGTCGATGAGCTGGCGCTGCGAATCGTTGGCAATCCAGAAGATCGCAAGGAGATGGAGACAGCGATGCAGGCGATCCGCGACCTCAGGGAGTCCGGCCTGTTCAGCTATCAAGACGATGAGGCCGTCGTGAAACCGACACCGGCTGCGCTCTTGGCCGTTGCCCTCCTAGCCTGACTCCTCGCGCAGCAAATCACCCGGCGGCACCCCCACCGCCGCAGCTAGTCGTTCCAGGGTCGAGACTTTCGGGTCGCGCTTTCCCGACTCGATCCGACTGACCTCCGTGGCATGAACGCCGCTTCGTTGCGCGACTTCTTCCTGCGTCAGCGCCCGCTGTTCCCGTGCACGCCGGAGGTTCCGCCCTAGATTGCCACCCACGCGGGGATCGTCTGTCTTCTCAGGTCAATTCGCCATAGGGAACTTCACAACCATCTGATCGAACCTGGTGCCGGGCAGCCAGGTCGACGCGCGGGCGATGCGGGACGCCTACCTCGGCGACTCAGAAGCCGAGTGCGAACTTGGCGTCCTCGGACATCATCTCGGGGGACCAGGGCGGGTCGAAGATCATCTTTGGGTGGACGGCGGTGACGCCGGGGAGGTCGCCGACGAACTCCTTCATCTGCTCGGAGACTTGGGGGCCGATCGGGCAGGCGGGGGTCGTCAGGGTGAAGGTGACGTAGACCTCCTCGCCCTCGATCTCGACGTCGTAGACGAGCCCGAGGGAGACGAAGTCGAGCCCCAGCTCGGGGTCGATCACCTCCTCGAGCGCCTCCAAGACATCGTCCTCGGTCAACACGTCGGTTTGGTTCTCAGCCATGGGGAAAGCCTAGCGACGCGACCCCGTGGCCTGCGGCCGTAGCCTTATCGCGGTCAAATAGGCTGCGCCGGATGAGCGCGAACGCGGACACGGCGGCGCTGCGCCGATCGATCGGGATCGTCTTCTCCGACGGCGGCCTGCTCGCGATCAGCGCCGTGCGGCCGGCCGGGGCGAGCGAGCACGGCGAGGAGTCAGTGACGGCCGTGATCTGCGACCCGGACGGCGCTCCGGTCGAGGTCTCCGAGACGCTGCTCTCGACCGAGTACGGGCCGGACGGCGTGCAGAGGCGGGCGACGCTGGAGCTCTGGATCGACGGCCAGGAGGGCCAGCCGCTGCGCGGCGCGGGAACCTCGATCAGCGCCGCCAAGGTGCGCCAGCCGGGCGTCGAGTCCGACATCGCCTTCTTCCGCTGGGGGCTGGAGGGCCGCGAGGGTCTCGGCCACTACGAGATCGTCCGCGGCGATGGTTGAGTCAGGGCGCCGCATCGAGGCGGTGATCTCCGACTTCGGCGGCGTGCTGACGACGCCGCTCGTCCAGTCGTTCATGGCCTTCCAGGACCAGACCGGGATCGGCGCCGAAGTCCTCGGCCGGGCGATGCAGGCCGCGACCGAGGCCAACGGGGACAACCCGCTGTTCGAAATGGAGCGGGGCGAGATCAGCGAGGAAGCGTTCCTCGCGATCCTCACCGAGAGCCTCGAGCCGCTGCTCGGCCACCGCCCGGAGATGCACCGCTTCAAAGAGATCTACTTCGAGGCGCTCGAGCCCAACCCGTCGATGATCGAGCTGATGCGCGGGCTGAAGGCCGAGGGCTACCGGATGGCGATGCTGACCAACAACGTGCGCGAGTGGGAGCCGCTGTGGCGTTCGATGCTGCCCGTCGACGAGATCTTCGAGACCGTCGTCGACTCCGGATTCGTCGGCTGCCGCAAGCCCGAATCGAAGATCTACGCGCTGACCCTGGAGCGGATCGCCCTGCCTGCGGAGGTCTGCCTCTTCGTCGACGACGTGCCGGTCAACTGCGAAGGCGCCGAACGCGCCGGAATGACCGCGGTCCACTTCCAGGACAACGAGCAGGCGATCGCCGCGATCCGCTCGGCTCTCGCTTAGTTATCGCTGCCTGCGCGATCCCAGACGTACAGGTCGACGGCCTCGTGGGCGAGCTCCATCAGCCTCGGCTGGGAGAGCAGCTCGAGGACGAGCTCGAGCGCGTCGTCTTCCGTGACGCCCGCGTCGACCGCCTCCTCGCCGCGGAAGCCGGCGGCGAGCTTGAGCGCCTCGCGGCGGTTCTCGCCGAGCGAGCCGAAGGCGCCCATGAGGAAGTCGCGGTTGGGGACCGGCTGTCCGATCTCCATCGAGCCGTGCCAGGCGGCGAGCATCGAGAGGTCGTGCTCGTCGAGCTCCGAGAGCGCTTTCGCGTAGTGGACCTCGAGCTCGTCGTCGGGGATCTCGTCGACCCAGGAGCGCACCGCCTCGCCGAGCAGCTGCCGGCGGGCCTCGCGTCCGATCGAGTCGGCGATCGCCCGGATCGCGTCGGCTGGGTCTACGAAGCAGAGGGCCATCGAGTGGGGTCAATCTAGAGGGGGCGGAAGACGGCAAAGCGGTGTCGCGCACGCCGGGGACGGACCTATGCTGGATCGCTTGCCGCTATGCCGCTGAAGCTGATCCACGGACCCCCCAACTCCGGCCGCGCGGGCCGGGTCGAAGAGCTGTTCCGCGCCGCGCTCGACCGCGACCCGGTGCTGGTCCTCCCCACCCTCGACGACGTCTTCCGCTTCGAGCTCAGGCTCTGCGCCCCCGCGGCCTCCCTCGGCGGGTCGGTGCTCACCTTCGACGGGCTCTTCCGTGAGGTGGCGCGGACGACGGGGGCGCCGCCGGCGCGCGAGCTCACCCCCGCGCAGCGGCTCGGCGCGATCGCGGCGGGGGTCGCGGCGCG
>JGI24742J22300_10000225_pt1 | contig 8423 bp, 8 predicted proteins | sample KBSMiscanthusM1_FD_22300 | JGI IMG/M metagenome (IMG submission 22300)
CCGTGGCCCTGGTGTCCGACTCCCCGCTTGACCTCTGCCTGCTGGTGCGACCCGACCTGGCGGTGACGGCACCGGCCGATCTGAAAGGCAAGCGCATTACGGTGTCGAGCCCCTTTGCCATGACCGCATGGATGACCAGGGAGCTCGCGCGTCAAGAAGGCTGGGGCTCGGAGGGAATTCAGCTCGTTGCGTCTGCCAGCGGCCCCGCTTTTGCGCTGCTCAAGACCAAGGACATCGACGGCATCACGACTGATCTCGGAAGCGGGCTGCAGGCGCAGAAACGCGGCGACGCCAAGGTCATCGTGCGCTTCAGCGAGCGCGTAAAGAATCTCACAATGTACGTGATCTTCGCGTCNGAAAAGATGATCGCCGAGCAGCCCGACACGGTGCGCCGCTTCCTCGCGGCCTGGTTCGAGACGCTCGACTATGTCAGCGCCCGCAAGGGTGAAACCCTGCAAGTGGCGCGCGAGGTCACCAACCACGATGAGGACATTGTGTCCGAGCTCTACGACCTCGTCCTCCCGCTCATCTCGCGCACCGGACGCTTCGAGCAGAAATCGCTCGACACGCTCGCAGGGTCCTATGTCGACCTCAAGCTGCTGCCCGCGAAGCCGGACATGAGCAAGACCTATACCGAGCAGTTTCTGGTCCTGAAATAGCGCTCGGGGCGCCGCCCACGGCGGTCCGACGACGCAAGCACCCCGCTGCTCACTCCGCAGCGCGCTTTGCCGCCTTGGTGAACTTCTTGAGCACGCGGTCGCGCTTGAGCTTGGAGAGGTGGTCGATAAACAGGACCCCGTTCAAGTGGTCGATCTCGTGCTGCAGGCAGGTGGCGAGAAGCCCATCGGCCTCGATCTCTCGCGGCTGACCCTCGATATCCAGATATTTCACCTTCACCTGCGCCGCGCGCTCCACGTCACCGTAGTATTCCGGGATCGACAGGCAGCCCTCCTCGTAGACCTTCTTTTCCTCCGAAGCCCAAAGCACTTCCGGATTGATGAAGACCTGCGGGTTCTTCGGGTCCTCCTTCTTGGCGAGATCCGCGGTGACCACACGCTTGGGGGTGCCGATCTGGATAGCGGCGAGCCCGATCCCCGGCGCGTCGTACATGGTCTCAAACATGTCCTCGATGAGCTTGCGAATCCCGGCGTCGATTTTCTTCACCGGTTCGGAAACCTGCCGCAATCGCTTGTCCGGCAGAATGAGAATGTCGCGCAGCGCCATGGCGGCGATGTAAGCGGTCGACAGAAATCGGTCAATCCGGTGCGGCCCCCACCTGGCGACGGGGATCAGGCCAGGGGATTGATTTATCGTTCTCTTTTTGTTCTGTTCGAGCGAATCAATGTAGGGTGCGGACATGATGGAGAACCTCGCTCCCCTCGCCGCCGCGGTCGTGATCGTGCTGGCCGGGCTCGCGTTGCTGGCCTCCCTGGTCGTGATCGCCGTGCGCGCGTTGCGCCGGCACGATGCGGAAGCAGCCGACAAACAGCTGGTCGAGCTCGCACGGCTGCAGGCGGAGACGGCGGTGCGCATCGAAGGCATGCGCGACCTGCTCGCCGGACGACAAGCTGAGCTTCATCGCGCGGTCAACGAGCGGCTCGATTCGGTTTCGCATCATCTCAACCAGTCCATGACCACGAGCCGGCAGCACACCGTCGAGAGCCTGCAAAAGCTCAATGAGCGGCTGGTGGTCATCGACAACGCGCAGCGGAACATCACCGACCTCGCTTCGCAGGTGACCTCGCTGCAAGGCGTTCTTACCAACAAACAGCAGCGCGGCGCCTTCGGCCAAGGACGCATGGAGCTTATCGTTCAGGATGCATTGCCGAAAGGCTGCTACGAATTCCAGCTCACGCTGTCCAATAAGAGTCGGCCCGACTGCGCCGTATTTCTCCCGGACCGGCGCCCGCTTGTGATCGATGCCAAATTTCCGCTCGAAGCCATCACGGCGTTTCGTGAAGCCAAGAGCGACGAGGAGCGCAAGCAGGCGGCGGCGCGGTTGCGCCAGGATCTCGGCAGGCACGTCGGCACCATCGCCGATAAGTACCTCATTCCGGGCGAGACGCAGGATTTGGCGCTGATGTTCGTGCCGTCGGAGTCGATCTATGCCGACTTGCACGACGGCTTCGAGGACATCGTGCAGAAAGCCTTCCGCAGCAAGGTGGTGATCGTCTCACCGTCGCTGCTGATGCTCGCCATCCAGGTGGTCCAGCAGATTCAACGAGATGCCCGGATGCGAGAAGCCGCCGACCAGATTCATGCCGAGGTCGGACATCTCGTAGACGATCTCAAGCGCCTGCACGAGCGCGTCGCGAAGCTGCAGCAGCATTTCGGCCAGGCCAACGAAGACGTGCGGCAAATCCTGATCTCGGCGGAGAAGATCGAACGACGCGGAACGCGCATCCAGGAGGTCGAGTTCGAAGGCGGGGATCGGCCCGTCGCCGAGGCGGTGGTCATCCCCGCCCCAATGCAGCGCCGGCTGCATGCTGGCGAGTAGCGACTGTTCGAAGCGGTGCTTATTCCTGCTTCGGACCGAGCCCGAGTTCTGCGATAAAGCGCCTGGCCTCGTCGATCTGCTGCGTCGCAAATTTCTGATAGTCCGCGCTGCTCAGATAGAACGACTCCTGGTCCAGGTTCGCGATCGCGGCTGCATAGGAAGGCTCGCCCAGTCCCTTCTTGAAGGCGTCATGCAGAACCCCGACGACCTTGGGGTCCATGCCCTTGGGGCCGGCGATGCCGAACGGCGAGTTCGAGATCATGTCGATCCCAATTTCGCGCAAGGTCGGCACATCGGGCCAGTTCTTTGTGCGCGCGACGCCCCAGGTCACCAGCAGACGGAAGCGGCCGGCATTGACCAGTTGTGCCCATCCGCTCGAATCCGCGACGGCGTGAATGTGGCCACCCAGCAGCGCGTTCATGGAATCGGCATTGCCCTTGAACGGGACGTGCGTCCACTTGATGCCCTGCTGTTTGGCGATCTGCTCCATCGTGATGTGCAGGCTGGTCCCGGCGCCAGGCGTGCCATAGTTGATCCTGGTGGGATTGGCCCGGGCATCGGCGATGAGATCCCGGAACGTCTTCCAAGACGCGTCGTCCCTGACCACCACGCCGAACGTGTAGCCGCTCACGCCGATGATGTAGGTGAAATCGGTGGCGGGATCGAAACTGGTCTTGGTCATGAAGGGAAAGCGAAACACTGTGATCGGAATCTGCGCGATCGTGTAGCCGTCGGGTTTTGCCGTCGCGGCCATTTGGCCCGGGCTTAGCGTGCCGGAACCGCCGGGCCGGTTCTCGACCACGATCGATTGCCCGAGATGCTTTTCGGCGGCGCCGGCGAGTGCACGCATGCCGACGTCGGTGCTGCCGCCGGCCGGCCAGGGGACGATGAGGGTCACGGGCCGCGCCGGAAAATTTTCCGCCCTAGCGCCGACTGACATCGCCAGCACAAATCCGGCCGCCGCCAGCGCCGCCCCCAAGACGTTGCGTTTCATGGCGTTTGCCTCCGTCATCGGCGATATCTGTAATCGGGCTGACGATGCATCGCAGACTACGCTCGATGCCTTTTCGCCGCAATCGCAGGCTTGTGTGCGCATGGCGATTCAATCATAGCTGCAGCGATGACCGCGACGCCTGACACCGTACCCGCCCGGCCGCGTTTCGCCGACACGCTTGCGGTCTATCTCAAACCGCGCGTGCTGATCGTGCTGTTCCTCGGTTTCTCGGCCGGGCTGCCGCTGGCGCTGTCGGGCTCGACGCTGCTGATCTGGATGCGGGAAGCCGGCGTCGACCTGGGCATCATCGGACTGTTTGCGCTGGTCGGCACCCCCTACACCATCAAGTTCCTGTGGGCGCCCATCGTCGACGCGCTCGATGTGCCGGTGCTCGCCCGACTGCTCGGGCGGCGGCGAGGCTGGCTCGTCTTCTCCCAGCTTCTTCTGATCGCGGCGATCGCATTCCTCGCGTTCTGCGATCCGGTGGCTTCGCCCTATTGGGTGGCAGTCGGCGCGTTGCTCGTGGCAGCCGCATCCGCCACGCAGGACATCGTGATTGATGCCTTCCGGATTGAAAGCCTGGACGAGAGCGAGCAGGCCGCCGGCATGGCCGCTTATGTGGCCGCGTATCGCATCGGCATGCTGGCCTCCACGGCCGGCGCGCTGTTCCTGGTCAGCGGCTTCGAGGGCCTCGGGTTCGGCAAGGACGGGGCCTGGAGCGCCGGCTATCTCGCCATGGCGGCGCTGGTCGTCATCGGCATCGCAACGACGCTCATCGCGACCGAGCCAGCGAAATCCGCCACCGCCGCGATCGAGCACGCCGCACAGGCGCGGGAGAACCCGCTGGTGCGAGTGGCAAAGGCCGCCTACGCCAGTTTTGCCGACTTCCTCACCCGCGACTCGGCGATCGTCATCCTCGTGTTCGTCGTGCTTTACAAGTTTTGCGATGCATTCGCCGGTGCCATGACGGCGCCCTTCGTGATCGATCTCGGTTTCTCCCGCAACGACTACGCCGCCATCGTCAAAGGTGTCGGACTCGCGGCCACCCTGATCGGGGGGTTTGCCGGCGGCGCGCTCGCCCGCGCCTATCCCCTGGTCACCAGCCTTTGGATCGGCGCCTTTCTACAGATGGCTTCGAACCTGGTGTTCACCTGGCAGGCGCTCGTCGGCGTCAACCTCTGGGCATTGACGGTTACGATCATCGTCGAGAACTTTACCGGCGCCATCGGCACCGTGATCTTCGTCGCGTATCTTTCAGCCTTGTGCAACAACCCGCTGCACACGGCAACGCAATACGCGCTCCTCACGGCACTCGCCGCCGTCGGACGCACCTACCTTTCGGCCGGAGCGGGGTTCGTCGCCGAGCGCACGGGCTGGCCGATGTTCTTCGTCATCAGCGCGCTGACCGCCCTGCCGAGCCTCGTGCTACTGGTCTGGCTGCAGCGCCGCGGAAATTTCAAGAATTTGGTCAAGCCGACGCGCATCGTCATGGACGACTGAAGCCAAATTCCTCAGTGAACCGCGATTCTCGCTCCTCGTATTTGTTCGGCGCATGATCTCACTCGCGAGGTCTGCGAACCTTTCGGGAGTATGCGCTAAAACGTCGTGCGTTGCCGGATGGCGGCCGAAAGCGTGCCCTCGTCTAGATAATCAAGCTCGCCGCCGACCGGCACGCCATGCGCAAGCCGAGTCACCTTCACATTGGCATCTTGCAGCAAGTCGGTGATGTAGTGCGCCGTCGTCTGGCCATCGACGGTGGCATTGAGCGCAAGGATTACCTCCGTCACCGCCGGCGTATGCGCGCGCGAGACAAGCGCGTCGATCGAAAGTTCCTCCGGACCCACGCCATCGAGGGGCGAGAGCGTGCCGCCCAGCACGTGGTAGCGCGCGTTCACCGCATGTGCGCGCTCGAGCGCCCAGAGGTCCGCGACATCGGCTACCACCACGATGATCGCAGGATCGCGCCGCACGTCGGTGCAGACCGTGCACGGATTCTGGCTGTCGATGTTTCCGCACACCCGGCAGACCTCGATTTTCTCCAGCGCGGTGTGCATCGCCGCAGCAAGCGGCGCCATGATCTGCTCGCGCTTCTTGATGAGAAAGAGCGCGGCACGGCGCGCCGAACGGGGGCCCAGCCCGGGCAGGCGGGCGAGCAACTGGATCAGACGCTCGATCTCGGGTCCGGCGGCGGCGGGCATGGTGGGTGAAGTTATCGGTACGAGTGGTTGGCTATTGCACAGGCTTTGATGTCACCGGCGCACGCAGCGCGGTGATCAACTGACGCAGGCTGAACAAGGTCCGCTTGTCCTCGATGCCGGGCGCCATCTCCGCCATCGCAGTTTCCAGATAAGACGAGAAACGATCCTGATCGACCACGCCCTCCTGCACCAGGAAGCGGCAGGTCAGGATATGACACGCCANGAATCCCGCGATCGCGGCCGACAGAGCCTGCACGTCGACGTCCTTTTCCACTGGCGACCTCCATCCGACGGTGTTCCGCCGGGTCTGCCAGCGGTCGGCTAACTTCAAAACAATTTCATGCCAGGCGGNAGCGGCAGTCCGCCGGTGACGTCCTTCATTTTCTCCTGCAGCAGCGCCTCGGCCTTGCGCCGCGCATCGGCGTGGGCGGCAACGATGAGATCCTCCACGATCTCCTTTTCCGACGGCTTGATCAGACTATCGTCGATCTTGACACTCTTCATCTCACCCTTGCCGGAAAGCTTGACGCTCACGAGGCCGCCGCCTGACGTGCCCTCGACCTCGATCTGGTCGAGCTGCGCCTGCATCGTTTCCATCTTGGATTTGAGTTCAGCGGCCTGTTTCATCAGGCCTAGGAAATCCGCCATCGCTCATCTCTCCTGTGCCGAAAGCCTTCCTGCCTAAGTCGGCGTCGAAGCCGCGGCCTTAATGATCGTCTTCGGCATCTGCTGGACGCCCATCGTCATCAAAGCCAGAATGGCCGTCATCGGGCGCGAGTTCCGGTCCATCACCGGCATCGTCCGGCGGCGGCGCCAGCGGCATCTCGCCCTTGCGCACGTCCACAATCTCGGCCCCGGGAAAGCGCGCGAGCACGGCCTGCACCAGGGGATCAGCGCGTACGCCGGTCTTGAGTTCGGCCTGGCGTGCCTCGTTCTGCGATCTAACCGTTGCCTCACCCTGTTCGGCCGACACCACGACCATCCAGCGCCGGTTGGTCCATTGCGAGAACTTTCGCGCCAGGTCGTTCACCAATGTCTTCGCGGCGCTTTGTTGCAGTCCGATCTCCAGCCGGCCGTCCTCGCAGCGCACCAGCCGGACGTCGCGCTCGAGCGCCAGCTTGACGCCGAGGTCGCGCTTCTGCGCGGCGAGCGCGATCAGATCCTCGAAACGCCCGACCACCAGGGCTGGCGCGGTTGGCTCCGGCGCAGACATGCGCGCGCTCGGATCGCTGGAGGGGGCCAGCGCGGCACGTGGCCCCCCGCGCGTGGTCTCGACCCGCGAAGGCTCCACGCTCGGCATCTCGAAGCGCGGCGCCGACGCAGTCCCTGCAGGCGAGGCCGCCGGCGCGGAACCCTGCGCCCGCGCCGCCTGCCCGTTGTCGTCGAGCGAGCGGATCACGTCTTCGGGAGTCGGCAGATCGGCCGCATAGGCGATACGCACGAGGACCATCTCGGCGGCAGCGAGCGGGCGGCCCGCAGCAGCGACCTCGGCGATCCCCTTGAGAAGCATCTGCCACGTCCGCGAGAGCACGCGCATGGAGAGCTTTTCGGCACAAGCGCGGCCGCGCGCGCGCTCGATCTCGATCAGCGAGGGGTCGTCGGCAACCGCCGGCACCACCTTCACGCGGGTGACAAAATGAGTGAACTCGGCAAGATCGCTGAGAACCACCGCCGGTTCTGCGCCTATGTCGTACTGCGCGCGCAGCTCCGTGAGCGCCGCAGCGATATCGCCGCGCATCAACGCTTCGAACAGGTCAATCACCCGCGCGCGGTCGGCGAGACCCAACATCTGCCGCACATGCTCGGCCTGCACCGATCCCGCCGCATGCGCGATGGCCTGATCCAACAGCGAAAGCGCGTCCCGCACCGACCCTTCCGCGGCGCGCGCGATCAGCGCGAGGGCCGCGGGCTCGACCTCAATAGCCTCCTTGCCCGCGATCGCCTGCAGATGCGTCACCAGAAGCCCGGCATCGACTCGACGGAGATCGAAGCGCTGACAGCGCGAGAGAATAGTGATCGGGACCTTGCGAATCTCCGTCGTGGCAAAGATGAACTTGGCATGTGGCGGCGGCTCTTCAAGGGTCTTGAGCAGCGCATTGAATGCCTGCGTCGAGAGCATGTGCACTTCGTCGAGAATATAGACCTTGTAGCGCGCGCTGACCGGAGCGTAGCGGATCGCGTCGTTGATCTGGCGTACGTCATCGACACCATTATGCGAGGCGGCGTCCATTTCGATGACATCGATATGCCGGCTCTCCATGATTGCCTGGCAATGCAGGCCGATGGCCGGCATCCTGATCGCGGGGCCGGCGATGGAACCGTCGGGCAGTTCGTAGTTGAGAGCGCGCGCGAGAATACGCGCGGTCGTCGTCTTGCCGACGCCTCGCACCCCCGTGAGGATCCAGGCTTGCGGGATGCGGGCGGCCTCGAATCCGTTCGAGACCGTACGCACCATGGCGTGCTGGCCGATCAGGTCATCGAAGGTCGCGGGACGATACTTGCGGGCAAGCACACGGTAGGAGCCGTTGCTCGACGCCTCGGCGCCGAGGCCCGGATCGGGCTGATTCGTACCGTCGCTCATAATGCCATCCGGTCCGCCGCCCCGACGCGGGTCCTCGCTGTTCGCCTGAGGGAATAGTGGGAGGCTGACGAGCGACCCGAACCGCGCTCGTTAGGGCTGCTTCCTTCCGGACCTGACCCGGTTGGCGAGTGGCTCGTCCACCGCCAACCTCCC
>JGI24742J22300_10000228_pt1 | contig 8378 bp, 7 predicted proteins | sample KBSMiscanthusM1_FD_22300 | JGI IMG/M metagenome (IMG submission 22300)
GACCATCGCGTCACCGCTGGAGCGGCGATGCTCGACGTGATGGTGGCGCGGGCGGCGCAGACGGCCGGTATCGCCGGACTGGCATTTCTCAGTGGCATTCCTGGAACGATCGGCGGCGCGTTACGCATGAACGGCGGCGCGTATGGCGGCGAGACCAAGGACGTTTTTGTCGAAGCCCGCGGCGTCGACCGGCAGGGAAACATGCGCAGTTTCAGTAACGGCGACATGGGCTTTTCCTACCGCCATTGCTCGGTACCCGACGACGTGACATTCACCTCGGCCGTTTTTCAGGGCCGTGCCGGAACGCCTGAAGAGATCGCCGCGGAGATGGCGGCGATCAAAAAGAAGCGCGAAGCAAGCCAGCCACGCAACCGGACCGGCGGCTCGACCTTCAAAAATCCACCGGGCCACAGCGCCTGGAAATTGGTTGACGATGCCGGCTGCCGCGGTTTGACCATCGGTGGCGCGCAGGTGTCGGAACTGCACAGCAATTTTCTCATCAATCTTGGCGGTGCCAGCGCGGCCGATATCGAGACCTTGGGCGAGACAGTCCGCGAGCGTGTGAAGATCCATTCCGGCGTTGAGCTGGAATGGGAAATCAAGCGGGTCGGGGTGAAGGCTTGAAACGATGAAGCACGTGGCCGTTCTCATGGGAGGCTGGTCGGCCGAGCGCGAGATTTCATTGCGCTCGGGCAAGGCGTGCGCCGATGCACTTGAACGGTCGGGCCATCAGGTGAGCCGGATCGATGTCGATCGCGATGTTGCCGCCACCCTGCGTGCGCGCAAACCGGACCTCGCGCTCAATGTCCTTCACGGCCGTCCGGGCGAAGACGGCACATTGCAGGGGCTGCTCGAGGTTCTCGGCATTCCTTACAGCCATTCTGGTGTGCTCGCCTCGGCGCTTGCGATGAAGAAAGACATCGCGAAAAGCGTGCTCAAGGCCGCGGGCGTGCCGGTGCCGGGTGGAATGGTGGTTGCGCGCGCGGAAGCAGCGAAGCGCCATCTTCTGCCGTTGCCTTATGTGATCAAGCCTGTCGCCGAAGGCTCAAGCGTCGGCGTTTTCATCATGCGTGAGGATCACAAGCATCCGCCGCAGGAACTGACGCGCGCCGACTGGGCTTTTGGCGATCAGGTTCTTGTCGAGCCTTATATCCCAGGCAAAGAACTCACCTGTGCGGTGATGGGCGATCGCGCGCTAGGTGTGATCGAAATCGTTCCGACCGTGAGATTCTACGACTACGAAGCCAAATACGCGCCGGGCGGCTCGAAGCACCTGTTGCCGGCGCCAGTCCCGGCTGACACCTATCGCGAGGTGCAGCGTCTGGCGCTTGCCGCGCACCGTGCGCTCGGGTGCCGTGGCGTGACACGTTCGGACTTCCGCTTTGACGATGGTCTTGGTGCCAAGGGTCTGTTCTGCCTCGAGGTGAACACTCAGCCGGGCATGACCGAAACCTCGCTTGTCCCCGAGCTTGCGGCGCATGAAGGGATCAGCTTCGAGGATCTTGTGAAGTGGATGGTCGAGGACGCTTCGCTCGACCGCTAAAAGTTAGCGGTTTCTGTCCGAAACCCTTCGAATTTTACTAATCATTTACCAATAAAGCCGAAGACTAGGCCCCTGGCGGCGCACCGCGCGCTTGGCTGCCGTGAAGTCGTGCGTGCGGACGATACCTTTGACGGCGGCGCTTGCGTGCCCCTCCCGGGCACAATGTTGGATAGTAGGTCGCGATGGAAGGCCGGGGACGCCTCGCTCAATCGCTTACGCCGAAACGACGTGCATCGTTCGCATTGTGGACGCGTTCCTACGAGCCACGCTGGCTTCGCGGTGCGCGCCGGTGGGGCATCTGGCTCGTCAATCTGAAAATTCCCCAGGGGGCGGGTGCTTCGGCCGCCGCAATGCTGCTGCTCGCCAGCGTCAGCTACGGCGCTATCAAGGGCGGCCACGGGTCGCAGATCCTCGAGAACCTGCAAGATCTGTGCGACGCAGCCGCCAACAAAGCTGGCTTCCGCATCGCCGAAGTCGCGCTGACGGGCGAGCACGAAATCGGCCGCGACGAAATCCTGACGTTGGCCGGCATTAGTGACCACTCGTCGCTTTTGTTCCTCGACGCAGCGCGTGCCCGCGCGCGCCTGATGAATAATCCGTGGATCTCGGATGCAACGGTTCTCAAACTGTATCCCGACCGGCTGCGCATCGAGATCAAGGAACGCAAACCGTTTGCACTCTGGCAAAAGGACGGCCGCATTGCCCTGATCGCAGGCGAGGGCACCGTTCTTGAAACGACGGCACCGCCGCGCTTTGCAAGCCTTCCTATGGTCGTCGGCACGGGCGCCGAATACGGCGCACATGTTTTCCTCGATCTGGTCCGAAGTTTTCCTGAGATCGCGCAAGTCACAGAATCCTCCGTGCTGGTCGCCGAAAGGCGGTGGAATCTGCACCTGAAAAGCGGTGTCGAGGTTCTACTGCCTGAAATCGAACCGGAACGGGCGCTGCGGACTCTTGTCGAACTCGACCGCAGCAAGAAGCTGCTGTCACGCGACATCGTCCTTGTCGATCTGCGACTGTCCGATCGTGTGACCGTCCGTCAGTCCGATGGCGCGGCGGCCGCGCGCGAGCAGGCGCTCAAGGATCTGGAGAAGGCAAAGAAGAAGCCGGCCAAGGGAGGCGAAGTATGACCGTGCTCCGCTTCGGGCTTACCCCCAAGATGAAGCCGGTTTCGCCCAAGCGCGCGGCGGTCGTCGCGGGTCTCGATATCGGCACCAGCAAGGTTGTGTGCCTGATCGCGCGGCTTGAGCCGCAAGCGCCCCAGGATGTTCTGCGCAGGCGCAGCCATGGGGTCAGCCTGCTCGCGTTCGCCCACACCGCGGCCAGCGGGATGAAAGGCGGCTCCGTCGTCGATCTGGTCGAGGCCGAGGAGACGCTACGCCAGGCGCTCGACATTGCCGAAAGCATGGCCGGCGTTCAGCTGCAGTCGGTCGTGGTATCGATGTCCGGCGGCCGTCTCGGAAGCGAGCGCTTTGTCGCAAACATCGATCTTGCCGGTGGCTCGGTCACCGAAAAGGATATCGGCCGTGTCCTGGCGGCCGCAAGCCGTCATTCGGTGCGCGACGGACGCGTCGTCCTCCATTCGATGCCGATCGGCTTTGCCGTCGATGCCGCCACCGGCATCCGCGAACCGCGCGGCATGCTTGGTCACCAGCTGGGCGTCGATATGCACATGGTCACCGCGGACGTGGCGACGGTGCAAAACCTGATGCTGACGGTGGAGCGCTGTCACCTGTCTGTGGAGGCCATGGTGTCGTCCCCTTATGTCGCAGGCCTTGCCGCGCTTGCCGATGACGAGGCCGATTTGGGCGTGGCGACTGTCGATATGGGTGCGGGAACCACGACTTTGGCGGTGTTTTCGGGCGGCAAGTTCGTCCATGCCGACGGCTTTGCCCTCGGTGGAAATCACGTGACCATGGATCTTGCCCGAGGTCTCAACACCCGGGTTGCCGACGCTGAGCGAATCAAAGCGATTTATGGCAGTGTTTTGGCGGGTGGATCGGATGAAAGGGACATGATCACCGTACCTCCGGTCGAAGATGACGAGCGTGAGCCGCCGCAGTTCATTTCGCGCGCATCGCTCGTCAGAATCATTCGTCCAAGGGTCGAGGAGATCCTGGAAATGGTGCGCGACCGTCTCGCAGCTTCGCCGTTCGCGGCTGAGCCGCGTGGACGCGTGGTGCTGACCGGGGGCGCGAGCCAGCTTACGGGTCTCGCCGATCTCGCCGCACGCATCTTGCGGCGCCCCGTACGAATTGGCCGTCCACTTGGCTTGGCCGGGTTGCCGGAAGCGGCAAAAGGGCCTGCCTTTGCGGTTGCGGCCGGACTGCTTGTCTATCCACAGGCGGCCCATCTCGAACACTTCGAACCGCGGCGAACGCGGCAATTGATGACAGGAACGGGCGGTTACATGGCACGGGTCGGACGATGGCTGCGCGAAAGCTTCTGACCCTTCATCAACAGAACCACGAATGGCCGGTGGCGGACCGGCTCAGTTCGGCGGCTTGCAATTGCATTGGCGCCTTCGGCGCGGCGCAAGGCCTGCTGCCCGTGCAATCATGAGGCAAACATGACCATCAACCTGACGATCCCCGATATTCGCGAGATGAAACCTCGCATCACCGTCTTTGGCGTCGGTGGCGCCGGCGGCAATGCGGTCAACAACATGATCGCTGCGGGTCTGCAGGGCGTCGACTTCGTCGTCGCCAATACAGACGCGCAAGCGCTCACGATGTCCAAGGCCGAACGCATCATTCAGATGGGCACCCAGGTGACCGAAGGTCTCGGCGCGGGTTCACAGCCTGAAGTTGGGCGCGCCGCGGCAGAAGAAGTGATCGACGAAATCCGCGATCACCTCACGGGCGCCCATATGGTGTTCGTCACGGCCGGTATGGGCGGCGGCACCGGAACGGGCGCTGCACCGATCATTGCAAAAACTGCGCGCGAGCTCGGTATTCTCACCGTCGGCGTCATCACCAAGCCCTTCCACTTCGAAGGCCAGCGCCGCATGCGCTTTGCCGAAGCCGGNATCGTCGAGCTGCAGAAGGTGGTCGACACGCTGNTGATCATNCCGAACCAGAACCTGTTCCGGGTGGCCAACGAAAAGACCACGTTTGCCGATGCCTTCGCGATGGCNGACCAGGTCCTCTATTCAGGCGTGGCCTGCATCACCGACCTGATGGTCAAGGAAGGCCTCATCAATCTCGACTTTGCCGACGTGCGCGCCGTGATGCGCGAAATGGGCAAGGCCATGATGGGCACGGGCGAAGCGTCGGGCGAGAAGCGTTCGCTGACCGCGGCCGAAGCCGCGATCTCCAATCCGCTGATCGACGACGCCTCGATGAAGGGCGCCAGGGGTCTGCTCATCTCGATCACGGGCGGCAAGGACCTCACGCTTTACGAAGTCGACGAGGCGGCAACCCGCATCCGCGAGGAAGTCGATCAGGACGCCAATATCATCGTCGGCGCGACCTTCGACGAGACGCTCGAGGGTATCATCCGTGTCTCTGTGGTGGCGACCGGCATCGACAACACCGGTCACATGCGCCAGTCCCAGCCCGCGGAAAGCGCGCTCAAGGAGCTCGCAGGCAAGATTCGCCACGACAGCCGGCGCATCGCCGACCGCATCGAGCGGACCGCGATGACGGCGCACGCCGCGCCGTCCGTTGAGTCCGCCGCGCATGCCGCGGTCGCAGCCGCCATCCTTCCGCCGACTGCGATTGAAGATGTGTCGATCCGGCCAATGCCGATGAAGCCGTCTTTGTTCGAGCCGGCGCAGGCCGAAGCACAGCCCGAGCCGCATATGCCGGCGGCGTACATCCCGCCGGCTCCGGAGCGCACCGCGCGCACACCACGTATGCCGCGCATCGACGAGCTGCCGTTGCCCGCGCAAAACGAAATCCGGGCACAACGCGGCGAGATCACCGACGATCATCCCGAGAAGCGTCGCATGTCGCTGATGCAGCGCTTGGCTTCGGTTGGTCTCGGTCGCCGGGCGGACAACGAACCACCACCTGCGGCGCCCATGCCGCGGCAGGCGCGGCCAGTGCCGCAATATGAGCGTCCGCCGCAGCGTCCTAGCGCCCGCCATCCTGAAGGCCGTCCGCCTGAGCCGGTCTCGGAATACGCACGCCGGGCCGCGCCGCACGGTCTCGATCCGCACGGCCGTAACGCGCCTGTGCATAATTCCGGCGAGGACGACCAGCTCGATATCCCGGCCTTCCTCCGCCGCCAGGCCAACTGACGGTAAGACTGACCCCAGCGGCCCCGCTCTGGTTTCCAGGGCGGGGCCGCTGCCTTATTACGGGCTCAGGCTAACAGCTTGAGTAGACGTATGTTTTCGACGGTCCCGAGCGGTGGGAAGTGGGCCGGGAGAGAATGACCGCTGGCTTAATCGCTCTATGGCCCGGAAAATTCAGGGCCGGTCACCGCCCCGCGGGCCGAAATTGCGGCAAAAAAGAGTAACAGACGGTAAGAAAGCGTGAGTTGGAGGCCCCCCATCGATAGCCTAAGTTTCAGCGGCGACAGGGACTTTTCGAGTCTCTGGGGGACGCCGCCTAAGCTTAAAGGCGGTTGCGACGAAGGCAGAAATATGGCCCCGCGAGGGCCTTGGGGATGGGGCCGCAGGCTGCGTGAGCCGGCGGAAGTTGGGTAGATGAAGGGCGCCAAGCAGACAACGCTACGCCACCCGGTTGCCGTTTCAGGCATCGGCGTTCATTCCGGCCTCCCGGTTACCCTTACGCTTCATCCGGCCGACGACGACGCCGGCATCGTTTTCCAGCGCATCGCTACCGACGGCTCCATCGAGCGTGAAATCCGCGCCGACGTGCGCGCCGTTACGGCCACCGAATTCGCCACGGTGCTTGGCGATGCCGAAGGCCCGCTTTGCTCGACAGCAGAGCATCTGCTGGCAGCGTTGCGCGGCCTTTACGTCGACAACGTCGTTGTCGAAATCGACGGGCCGGAAGTTCCGATCATGGATGGCAGCGCAGCCGCCTTCGTCGACGCGATTGACCAGGCAGGCCTGACAGCGCGGGCGCTGCCGCGCCGCTACATCGAGGTCATCAAGCCGGTTTCGGTGTCCAAGGACGGTGCCTACGGCGAATTGCGCCCGTATCAGCATGGCTTCCGCGTGGAGGCCGAAATCGATTTCGATCACCCGCTGATCGGCCAGCAGGCGCTTTCGCTCGACATCGAGCCCGACACATTCCGCCACGAGATCGCGCGCGCAAGAACATTCGGCTTCATGCGCGACGTTTCAAAGCTGTGGAGCGCAGGCTACGCCCTAGGCGCATCGTTCGAGAACACGCTGGTCGTCAGCGAAGACCGCGTGCTCAATCCGGAAGGCCTGCGCTTTGCCGACGAGTTCGTGCGGCACAAGGTGCTGGATGCGATCGGTGACCTGGCGCTTGCCGGTCAGCCGCTTCTTGCCGCCTACAAGACCGTTTGCGGTGGCCACAAGCTCAATCACGCCGTACTGTCGGCACTGATGGCCGACCGGACCGCTTGGCGTGTTGTGGAAGCAGCCGAGCCGGTACGCCGCGTCCGTGGCAGGGCCAATCTTGTGACCGGTCTTGTGGCACCGGCATATGGGCCAGAAGTGTCCTGAAAATCAGGCGTTTTGGCCTTAACCTTCGCCTTAATCCGGGCCGAATGTCGGCTTAGTCGCATGGCGAGAGCCTGTGTTTTCAGATAGACCGGCGCGGATAACCGCCGTTGGAAAACCGGGCTAGCGGGGGAAGCGACACGTTCGCGTAGATGGGTCCGTGTTCGAAACGCTTATGGCCAAGCACGTCGTGCCTCAGGGCACCTCAGACATGACCACGCCGCCAAAATTGGCAGGCTGGTCACGCCTCGCGCGCGTGCTGGCTGTCGCGGCGGTGGCCGCGAGCCTCGGCGCGTGCAGCAGCTTCGACATGTTCTCCAAAAAGGACGATACACCGCCTGACGAGCCGGCCGACCGGCTCTACAACGAGGGCCTCTATCTTCTCAACGCGAAGAAGGACGCCAGAGACGCGGTCAAGAAGTTCGAGGAAGTCGATCGCCAGCATCCTTATTCCGAGTGGGCGCGCAAATCGCTGATCATGACGGCCTACGCCTACTATCAGGCCGGCGAATATGATGACTGCGTGAATGCGGCGAAGAGGTACGTCACCCTGCATCCCGGCAGTCCGGACGCTGCCTATGCTCAATATTTGATCGCCTCGTCCTACTTCGAGGAAATTCCTGACGTCACGCGCGACCAGGCGCGCACCGAAAGAGCGCTGGCCGCGCTCGAAGAGGTCATCCGGAAATATCCGACGACCGAGTATGCGAACAGCTCGAAACAGAAGATTGAAGTCGCGCGCGACCAGCTCGCCGGCAAGGAAATGGACATCGGCCGTTATTATTTGAAGAAGAAGGACTACACCGGCGCCATCAATCGTTTCAAAGTGGTCATCACAAAGTACCAGACCACCCGTCACGTCGAAGAAGCGCTCATGCGATTGACCGAAAGCTACATGGCGCTCGGTATCGTCGACGAGGCACAGACGGCTGCAGCGGTGCTTGGGCACAATTTCCCTGACAGCCAGTGGTACAAGCACGCCTACGCTCTTGTGAAAACGGGCGGGGTTGAGCCCAAGGAGAACCAGGGCTCCTGGATCAGCAAGGCCTTCAAGGGCATCGTGGGTTAGCGCCCGGCAGACTGGATTCACAGCGTAGGGCCGGCCCAAGGACAAGCCTTGTGCCGGCCTTCCGCGTCTTTAATGATGGCGAATCTGCAGGGCCAATTCCTATGCTCTCCCGACTGTCCATTCGCGACATCGTTCTGATCGAGCGGCTCGACATCGATTTT
>JGI24742J22300_10000231_pt1 | contig 8320 bp, 7 predicted proteins | sample KBSMiscanthusM1_FD_22300 | JGI IMG/M metagenome (IMG submission 22300)
CTTTGCGGAACGGGGCCGCCGCTGCAAGCTCCTCGGCCGCAGCCTGCACATAAACGCGTTCGCGCGCGAGATAGTCGGCAATAGCCCGGCGCAGGGCCGGATTGGCTATGAAATGCGCGGAATATGTGGTGTAGGGAAGATAGCCGCGAGCCAGTTTGTGCTCGCCTTGCGCGCCTGCCTCGACTCGCTTCAGCCGACGCGNAATCGCGTAGTCAATCGCCTGATAGTAACACAACTCAAAGTGCAGAAAGGGGTGGTGCTCGATCGCGCCCCAATTTCGACCGTAGAGCGTATTGGTGCCAATGAAATTGATCGCGCCGGCAATCCATCGCCCGGCGCGGCGCGCCATTACCAACAGAATGCGATCGCGCATTTTCTCGCCTACGACGGAGAAGAACTCACGGGTTAGATAGGGACGACCCCATTTACGCGAGCCGGTTTCCATGTAGAAGGCGAAGAAAGCGTCCCAGATCGATTCCGTTAGATCAGACCCAGTGAGCCAGCAGACGTCGATGCCGGCGCTCAGAGCCTCCTTGCGCTCACGCCGAATCGTTTTTCGTTTGCGCGATGCGAGTGCGGCCAGGAAATCGTCGAAAGAGTTGTAGTCGGCATTCTCCCAGTGAAATTGTTGATCCGTCCGGCACAGGAAATTGCGCTCCCCAAGCGCCCGCCATTCGTCCTTGGTCAGAAACGTGACATGCGCGGACGACAGCTCACTTGCCGTCGTGATTTCGACCAGTGCGTCGGCGAGAGCGCAGCGTATCGCGTCGGTTTCCAATCCGGCCCGAGCGAGCAAACGCGGGCCGGTCACCGGCGTGAACGGCACCGCCACCTGAAGTTTTGGATAGTAGGCGCCGCCGGCACGCTCAAACGCTTCTGCCCAGCTATGATCAAAAACGTATTCCCCGCGCGAGTGCATCTTGACGTAGCAGGGGGCAACCCCGAGGAGCTCGCCCGCAATGTCCTCGGCGAGCAGGTGCCTTGGCTGCCAGCCGGTTCGTCCACCCACCGATTGCGATGCCTCAAGCGAGGATAGAAATTCATGTGAAACAAATGGGTTAGGAGTACTTCCTCGTGTTGATAATGTCGGGCACAGATTGTCCCCAGCTGTGGATTTCAGTTCAGGTTTTGGTTGAGCGGCAACTTCCACCGCCTCACCGGCGCACATATTCCAGGCGCGGGCCGGGACCTCGGCAAGGGACTGCGTGATACGAATGCGAAGTTCGAAATCAGTCATCGGGTGATGTCATTGTATCCCGATTTTGCGCACGATTTCGTCTGGGATCCACATCTCTACCCGTGCCGGTCGCGCGGAACACGACACAAAACGATATCAAAGCCCGTGGGTATTCCGTCCCAGTTGGGCCGGCGCGCCGACAGGAAAACCGCTAGCGGAGATGTTTTGGCAAATTATGGCCGCCAACCCTCAAATATGACCTGGTCTGCCCAGCGAGCGGCCCGTTTTCGATCCTTGTCGCTACGCACTGTCCACGTCAGCAATGGTAATTTCCACAGAGCGTGCATTAGCAGCGGCGGCCCAGCCGGCAAATCTCGGACAGAATAGGCGATGAACTGGGGACGGCTTCGCGGGACGTGCAATAGAAGGCCCATATTCCGTCGCGCAGGAGCTGGCAGTTCTTTCCACTCGCGGTCTGAATAGTGGCGTTGCGCTACGACGCCTCGGACCAGGGCAGGGTATCTGCTGCGGGCAAGTTCGATCAGTTCGGGATCAAAGGACATAAGGGCGGCCGGCCCCCTATACGCGGAAAGGACGTCGGCTGCCCGCGCCAAGAGCCTGGCATCGCCGTTGAAGTGACTTTTGAGCTCCAAGAGCAAAGTGGCTCGGCCGGCTACCAGATCGAGCAATTCACCGAGTGTAAGAATACGATCGGCTGTCGCCTTGAATCGGATGCTCTGGAGTTGCACCGCGCTCATTTCCGCAAGGCGCCCCGCACCCTCGGTCAGCCGACCGAGTGCATCATCGTGATGCACCATGGCCTCGCCGTCGGCGCTGATCTGCAAATCTGTTTCGATGCCATAATTGCCCGAAATCGCTGCTGCGAAGGCGGTAGCTGTGTTCTCGATGATCCCGCGCTGCGCGTCATGCAGGCCGCGGTGAGCAATGGGGCGCGCAGTCAGCCAATCGAGGGACATTGGACAATCACGAGACCTCGAACTGGCCTTCCACCTCGACGGCAGCGTTGGCCGGCAAGGCTGCGACACCGACGGTGCTTCGCGCATGCCGCCCTTTTTCGCCAAACACCTCAACCATAAGGTCGGAGGCGCCATTCATGACCTTAGGTCCGTCGGTAAAGCCGGGTGTCGAATTGATGAAGCCGCCCAAACGAATGACGCGTGTCACCTTGTCCAAATCTCCGAGCGCAGCTTTTAGCTGCGCAAGCAAGTTGACGGCGCAGGCGCGCGCTGCCTTTTGCCCATCGTCCATCGAAACTTCGCCGCCCAACTGGCCCCTCGCCACGAGATTGCCGTCAGCACCAAAGCAAAGCTGGCCGGATACGACGAGCATGTTCCCGCTGCGAACGAACGGCACATAATTGGCAATTGGGGTCGCCGGTGTAGGCAGGCTGATACCCAGACTAGCGAGTTTCTTATCAACCGAACCGGACATGGTGTCCTCCACAACGCACGATTTTGTGCGATCCTTCGCCAATTGGGCACTTCGGCGCAAGCCTAGGAGCGGTTGATTTGCACCGGCCTCTATCTTGCCCAGATCATGCCTCTTGCTCGCCTTCCGGCCAGCTTGGCCGAAGCAAAAGGTTCACGGTAATGAGGATTCCGGTCGGCACGAGACGTGCCCTCATTTTGGGGTTTTGTTTGACTGTCGTGGTGGCCAGCCTGCCCGTAGCGGCGGCGCCGCCTGCCGATCACGTCCTACTGGCTCCGCACAGGGCTATTTACGACCTCAAACTAGCCAAGTCGCGCGGGAGTCGCGGTATCGAGGGCGTGCGTGGCCGAATTCTGTATGATTTTTCGGGCAGTGCCTGCGAGGGTTATCAACTGCAGTTCCGGCAGGTGTCCGAACTCGATTCAGGTGAGGGAAAGGCGGCGTTGAGCGACCTGCGATCAACCACCTGGGAGGACGGCGACGGCAAGAAATTCCGCTTCAATTCAGAAAATCTGTTCAACGAGAGACGCACTGATATTGTTGATGGACACGCTGATCGGAATGAGCAGGCCGTAGCCGTCGTCCTGAGCAAGCCGAAAGAAAGAAATTTTACGGTGCCGAATACGGCAGTCTTTCCGACCGAACATATGCGACGCATTATTGCCGCAGCGCGTGAAGGTAAGTCGGTCCTCGAGTTTCCCGTCTACGACGGTTCGGAAAGCGGCGAGAAGCTCTACAACACGCTAACCGTTATTGGTCACCTGATCGAGCCGGGCAACAAAACGCCTGGCGACGCCAGTGCAAAGAGTCCGGTGCTTGCAAAGCTCGCGCGCTGGCCGGTGACCATTAGCTACTTTGATAAGTCGGAAAAGAAGTCCGAGCAAAACGGGGAGGAAACCCCGGTCTATTCGATTTCGTTCGAGCTCTACGAGAACGGGATTTCGCGATCTCTCATCCTCGACTACACCGACTTCACCATCAGTGGCGAGATGACGTCGCTCGAAATGAAAAATTCAAAACCCTGTCCGTGATCAGGCGACTAGGTGTCGTCGAGGGCCAAGCCCTTCACCACCGCGTTGCGTCCGAATTTAGAGCGCAGCCTGTCGACCGCGTGTTCAGCCTCGGCGGCGCGCCGGTCGATCAGATCGGCGAAATCGCCACCTATGGCGTCTTCCAGGTTGCTGACGCCGATGCCGATAAGGCGGAAACGCGTGGCACCCACTTCGTGCGTGAGCAGGTCGCGGCCGGCCGCAAATATGCGTGATGCAAGTTGCGTCGGCGCGCCGAGAGCGCGCGCTCGCGTGCGGATCTTGAAATCGGCACTTTTGAGCTTGAGCGTCACAGTCGAACCGGCAAGCGCGTTCGCCTTCAGGCGGGCCGACACGCGCTCCGTAAGTTCCCATAGATATTGCTCGAGCGGACGAAATTCGCCGATGGCGTGGTTAAAGGTCGTCTCGGCAGAAATGCTCTTGGTGTCGCGCTCGGGATTGACCGAGCGCCCGTCAATGCCGCGCGCAAGCCGCCAGAGTCGCAAACCCTCATCGCCATAACGCCGCATGAGATCGCGCTCGTCGGCGCGCTGCAGGTCTGCGATGGAACGGAAACCGTCGGCCGCAAGTTTTGCCGCGCTGACCGCGCCGACACCATAGATGAAACCGACTGGCTTGCTGGCCAGAAATGAAACCGCTTCTGTTGCGCCAAGCACGGCAAAGCCGCGCGGTTTATCGAGATCCGATGCNATCTTGGCAAGAAATTTATTGGCGGACAGGCCGATCGATATCGTAATTCCGAAGTCGTGTTCGACCTGCATCGCAAACCCCGCCAGGGCTTTGGCCGCGCTTTTGCCATGCAGGCGCTCGGTACCAGTCAGGTCGAGAAAGGCTTCGTCGATCGACAGCGGTTCAACGAGTGGCGTTAGNGCGAACATNGCCCTGCGAACTTCGCGTCCAACCTGAACATATTTCGCCATGTTCGGTTTAATGACGATGGCGTCGGGGCATCGTCGTTTGGCTTCGAACATCGGCATTGCCGATCGAATACCGTAAGTACGGGCTACGTAACACGCCGCAGCGACGACACCGCGGGTGCCGCCGCCGACCACGACGGGTTTGTCGGCAATGTCGGGATTGTCACGCTTCTCGATGGTCGCGTAGAACGCATCGCAGTCGATGTGCGCGATCGTCAGGCTGTGAAGCTCGGGATGGCGGGCCAGGCGCGGCGAACGGCATGCCGCGCATCGGGTCGCACCGTCCGGCGCATCGCTGAGACAATCGCGGCAGAAGCTCATGGCACGTCCCGTTCTTAAGGATTGTCCGCGAGCAAGGCGCGGCCGCGCTCGACGTCGGCGGGATCAAGGCCCGCCTCAGATGCAAAATCAGCGATCAATCTTTCATCGGATGCGACATAGTCAAGGACGCCGCTGAGGAACCCCGGCTCACGCGCGGCGGCGCGAATCTCGGACGGTCCAATGCCGGTTACAGCAAGGAACCGGCCAAGCCACCGGCCAAGCCGCTCGCCGTCGCCGGCAATAAATGCAAGGGCCTGAATCGCAAGCGCTTCGGCCTCTTTACGTGCGAATCGGGAGCCTCGTTTCACCAGCCAATTTGCCTATTCGAAAGAAGCGCAGATAGCGAACCAATCAACTACATGCAGTGGTAATCCTCAATCAACTTCGCCACTGGCTGGCACGGCTTTTTGCCAGAAGTGGCCAACCCCTTCCGAGCGGGATGTCAAATCATACGGCGGGACTCGGACGCCTCGCCAGTTCCCACAACCATGAAAGCTGTTGTTTATGCACCGCGCCGCTACGAATTACGAACCGATACCCAAATACTTCCAGTTCCCGCCGCCAACCGGGCCGGATGTTCCGGAATCTGGTGGCGTTGGTTGTCTGCGTTAAGAGGATGTTGAGTTGGAACGTGGGCTGTCTGATGATTGTTACAATTGGCCGGTTAGCGCGTTATCGTTTCGATGGCCCGTTCGCTCGGCGAAGATGCGCCGTTTTCATACCCAACGTTCTTGGCTCCGCTAAAACGGAAGAAGCCGCCGGTAAACCGGCGGCTTCAATACCCGCTCTTAGCTAGATGAGTTGTGTCTAGGGAGCGTGGTTCCAGATCTTCTACTTAGTTAGCCGCGGAGAGGGCGGTGGAGATGCTGGTGAACGTTGCGTTCAGGTTGCTACCAACCGACTGAACCGCAGCGATAATGACGACCGAAATGCCCGCGGCGATGAGGCCGTACTCAATCGCGGTNGCGCCCGACTCGTCTTTCAAAAATGCAACAAACTTAGACATGAACGCGCTCCTTGCTGTTTGTCAGTGCGCGGACGGTACTGTCGTCCGCCTTAATAGGGGGTTGAATTGGAGCGTCGAATTTTTTGATGATTGTCAGAAATAGCGAGCATTTCAGCGATAGTCGTATCGGAAGCCGGTATTACTCTGGGGTTTCCGGCTCATTAGTTGGAGGTTAACCAAAGGTACAACCTGCATGAAACCAGTTGGACTGGTTTTGCGGGCGGGCGGTGGCATCCTGATAATTGCCGAAGCCCAAGGTGGTTGGAGAAGCATCTGACGCGCTTAAGTCGTGAGAATTGGGCCAACACCCTTGCGCAATGGATTCTAACTAACTCGCTAAAGTAATTTCAACATTTGCTGCGTATTTTCATGTCGACCTTCACTCCAAATGCTCACCAACGATTATTTTTCGACAGACCCGGACAGCAAATTGGCTAACCGAAACTCGAACTAAAAGATTAAGGATCGGCCCCCATGCACGCGGTCTCACTAAAAACTTTTAAGAATGCGAAATTTATTTGGCTCGATTTGCTTGAGCGATCCGTAATTTTGATAATGTTCGTTTTCTTTGCAATACGAATGTATTTGAATTTTAAGCTCACTTACAGCGTGCCGGTGTTGTTGTTGCTGGTCGCTGAAATTCTACCCGTCATTTTAGTTATCTTTCGAAGATGGTCCAATTCGCCGGTGATGTCGACAAAACCGGTGGACTGGATTTTAGCACTTGTGGCCGCAAATGCCCCGTTGTTGGCCTCCCCTGGCGGAACCCTTGGCACCATCCTTCCTCACGCTGTGTGCTCGTTGATAATCATCAGCGGGTTTTTGATCCAGATATCGGCGAAGATTATCTTGTGGCGAAGCTTTGGAGTGGTGCCGGCCGCGCGAGAGATTAAGGTCCGCGGGCCATATCGGTTCGTTCGCCATCCGATGTATGCAGGTTACATCATCCAACATATCGGATTCCTTTTGGCCTATCCCATGCTTTGGAATTTCGCTGTCTACTCCGGTGCACTGGTGGTTCAGGTCGCGAGGATTTTACGCGAAGAGCGGATACTTAGCGGAAAACCACTTTACCGGGAATTCTCCTCGCTGGTCCGGTATAGACTTCTGCCGGGAGTATTTTGACGCCCTAAGCCCGGAGAACGGCGGCCTCTTCTTTTTGCGTGCCGTAGTAGTGGCCCCATTCGTCACGCGAGGGGAGTGTCCGACAATGACCCAAAGCGGACATTGCCGGCAAAAGCGGNANNGCTACCTTGAGGCGATCAGCAAATAGGTGNTCCAGAAAGCAGCCAAGCCGGCGACAAATATCNTTGGCGAGAACGCAACTGAATCGGGCTGCTTCGGGTCTTTCGCTTTGCGGTGTGCGTAAAGTGTGAGCTCCAACAGCATCCAGCCATTTCCGATAGCCACGGCGCCCATCAGCGACGGTGCAATACCGTAATAGGTCAGGTAGGCGATTACGCCGTTGATCTGCGCCACGATGGCGATGACCGCGAAGCGCGGGTTAAGGCAGGCCAGTACGACTGCCATAACTTCAAAAGCATAAAAATACCGGTCGTGCATTTTCGGGAGCACGAATGGCATCAACAGCAAAGAAACTGCTGCGGCCGCGACCAGATGGTCGACCTTGCGCAGGTCTTTCGCTCGCGCGGCGAAGATTGAGAATATAAATCCCGCCGCGGCTGAAATGGCCATTCCGGCTACTACGCCTTGTGCGTAGAACCGGTTTGGTACGAACAGCCACATATTTGCGGCGTTCATCGACAGCTGTGCAAAGGTTTCAGCCTGGCCGAAATAGACCATCATAATGTCGGAGAGAGATTGGCCAAGTAGCCAGGCCGGCAAGGCAATGACCAGATAAACAATCGGAATTGCCGTGAGCCATAGCCAATGGATCGTTCTCCGTAGCACAAGCGCGAAGATCAGAGGCGAAAGGAAAACTGCCTGGGCCTTGACGGAAAATCCGACGGAGAATGTAACGATCCCGGCCCGCGGTCTGTCTCGGCAAATGAAATACACTGATAACAAAATGAAGAAAGTCCAGATCGCGTCGGCCTGACCCCAGACCGCGCCGTTGAACAAAACCGTCGGCGCAAGCCAAACGGCCGCGAAGGCGACGGAAGGGCTGTGTACACGACTTTCGTCGAGCGCGACCATGCGAGCTGCGATTACCGCGCACCCGAACTCGAAGATGAAGGAAATACTTTTGATCAGGTGCCACGGTTCGAGCAGCCCATGGAGTGTCGTCGCCGCAACCAAAAGATAGGTATAGAAGGGGGTGTAATTCGTGAATGTATGCCCGAGGCTGGCGAGACCGTGACTGCGCGCGAATTCATACCAAGGCAGCAGGAATTTGGTCGTATCGTCTGTTACCTGGTCGAGCGCTACATATCGGCAGGCA